>Ga0105054_10002224_pt1 | contig 31160 bp, 29 predicted proteins | sample BON02_FD_78091 | JGI IMG/M metagenome (GOLD analysis project Ga0105054, IMG submission 78091) | Freshwater microbial communities from Lake Bonney liftoff mats and glacier meltwater in Antarctica - BON-02 (megahit assembly) | ecosystem: Environmental > Aquatic > Freshwater > Ice > Glacier...
TCGGCAGGTCATGGCTATCACCTCTCACTTTTACTTTGGTGGTAAAAAAATCGAAAGGATAAACCATGGCCTGCTTTTACATAAGCTTCAAACCAAATTACAGAAAGAATGATGCACTACCTGATTTTTTAATCCCGGACTCTAACTCTTCGTACGTCGCCTTGAGATTGCGGTACATGACGGTTGTCCAGTAGGTCTTTGCCGCCAATAGAAACTCTTGTGCTGCTTCGAAATCTCTTGTTTCCATTATTATTTTCCTGGGTAATCCAAATAAATCAAACTCAATTTTTATCCCTCGGCCCCTAAAGTGTCCTGAAGTCTCAGCAGTGGTTTTCTGCTTCAGCTGTTATTCGTTCAATTATTATTGTTTTGGCTAAGCACAAAAAGCAGCAAATACTGTTTAGTATAACTAAGTTAAATTTATCCTAGCGCATTATCCTGAGTGTGCAAAGTCCTTTTGTTGTTAGTTCGGCGTCAAATCTGCAATGTTAGGGGCTATTGGTGCATTCTTGTGCCAAAGAATCTAGTCCAGGTCAAATCTCACTCTGTCTGAGTTTCATTGGGTTTATTCCGGAACAACTACTTGACTGGTCCAGCCACAGCACACCGTGCTATTGGAGGAGTCCAATTTGGAATTGTGATTCCGGGAGAATTTCTTTAATACTCAAGGTAAATGCGTCATTCGCGCCGGTAGCCACGTGGGCGACGCCTTCATAAACGACGGGCACGGCTTGGCGGAAATAGCGTGGCCCCATGCCTGAGCCTGTTACTAAAGTTTGCAAGGTTCGGAGATGCCATATTAGTTTACTAAGTTATGTAATAGTTATCTAAGTTAAGTAATGTTGTGCTAAGTTAGAATTCCGTTTCAGGCAGAATTCTACTTCTTTTTCGAGCCGATAAATCCATGTAAGCGGGCAACCGTGATTAATCCCATTTAAAAGCGAGTGGATTGAATTAGAGCTGCACATGAACTCAATGCATAGCAAAGTATCAACCAAGGAGTCAGAATGATGGTCAGTTTGAGACAGATTTTCGCTGCAATTTTATTCGTTTTCGCTTCAGACTCGGCACTCAGTCAGAGCGCACCCCTCCTGGAAGTAGCTGAGGGTGTCTACAGTTACGTTGGCCCGTCGACCTATATTTCGATGTTCGTTGTGTCCGATAATGGCGTCATCGTGATTGATTCAATGAATACCGAACACGCTGAAGGTCTCTTGGTGGCGATAAAATCGGTGACCAATCAACCAATCCGCTATCTTATATACAGCCATAATCACTGGGATCATTCTGGGGGTGGCAAGGTTTTCAAAGATGCGGGTGCAACGATCATTGCTCACGTCGACGCTTATGACTGGATGCGCTCCAATCCCCATCCGGACTTGGTACTGCCGGACGAGAGCTGGGGCGGCTCACGCAAGAATATCGTGCTCGGCAATACGACCTTAGAGCTCTATCACTTCGGTCCGAGTCACGGCCGCGGGATGACCGTTTCCGTGGTAGCGGGTCAGAGAGTGGGTTATGTCGCCGACCTGGTGGCCCCGAAACGCCTGCCCTTCTTCTTTCTGCCGGATTTCAACGTGACTGAGCTGGAGCGGACGCTTCAGAAGATGCTGAACCTGGACATTAACAAGGTCGTCTACACCCACAATTCACAACCTGACCCGCTGCAGGGCGGCACCAGACAAGACTTCGTCGACACCCCGCAGTTCCTGACGGATCTGCGAGCTGCGCTCGCGGCAGAGGTTGCGGAAGGGACGCCGTCTCGGCAGGCACCCGATGCGGTCAGATTACCCCAGTACGAGAGCTGGTTGATGTACGATCAATGGCTGTCGCTGAATGCATGGAAAATTTGGTTCGAAGGACACCTGGGTCCTTTTTGAGCAGACAATCTTGTCGCAGCGCGCGTTGTATTGGTACAACTTAGGTGATAAGGTCAAAATGAGGGGTTTAGTTACTAAGTTATATAATTAAAATAGGCTGCGATTGCAAATTAGCAACAACTTCCTAACAAAAATAATAGCAGTGCGCTCAAGCGGACGTAAATAGAAAGAGATTGACTGCGTTATCAGGTGGAGTGACGAGTGAACATAAAAAGCCCATGGGATGGCGTCATTTCCGAAGAGGAACAGAGGGCCTATGAGGCTGCTGGATTCGGTCGTCCGACGGGTGTAGGTAAACGTCCAGCGCTTTTGATTATCGATGTTCAGTACCGAACTGTCGGCACGGTGTCACAACCATTCTGGGAATCGATCAAGGAGTTTCCGACATCCTGCGGCGAAGTAGGCTGGACTGCAGTCAGGCAGATCGAACAGCTGCTGAGCATGTTCCGGGCTAACGATTGGCCGGTAGTTTATGCCTATGTTTCACCAAAGCAGAGATTCGATCAGGGCCGTCTTTCGGATAAAGTACCGGCCATCATGGACATTGCACAAAAGGGCTATGAGTTTGTAGCCGAAATCGCACCCCGCGAACAAGACATTTTACTACCCAAGAAACATCCCAGCGCCTTTTTCGGAACTCCACTTGTAAGCTACCTGATTAATGCTGGTGCCGACAGCATTGTCGTGACTGGCTGCACTACGAGCGGCTGTGTTCGTGGCAGCGTCGTCGACGGTTTTGCCTATAACTTCCGGACCTTGGTGCCGCACGATGCGGTCTACGATCGTAGCCAAACCTCGCATGCTGTTAACCTGTTCGATATGGCCGCAAAGTATGCGGATGTGGCATCGACCGAAGAAATCCTTGCGATTCTCGGCAGCGTAAAGGCTGCCGATTAAGTATATATTGAATGCACGTAATTCCAGCGGATAAGCGCTCGGGCGCGATTCAACCAGTTGCACAGAAATTTCTACAAAGAATGAGGCTGCTTAAGATTATTACGATTAGTAAATCACTGAGGTTCCAATGAACGAAAAACGTACACCATGGTGGGTTCTTGATGTGGAAAGGGAGAGCCAAGGGGCAGACAACCCTCTCTCGCCGCTGACCTCTGAACAGCGCCGTCCCACTTTGCCACTGCTGACCCTGGCGTTCGGCTGGGGATTTCTGGTGACGGGGCTGCTCACGGGAGGTGCGCTGGGCAAAGGATTGGCTTTTTGGCCGGACCTTATTGTGGCGTCGTTTGTCGGTAACTTTATAAATTTTATCATCGGCGGTCTGGTCGGGTACATCGGCTACAAGACAGCCTGTAACAGTGGCTTGTTGTATCGCTTCGCATATGGAAATATCGGTGCCTTCTTACCGGTACTGTTTATTGCGCTATTGACCATCGGCTGGCAAGGCATCGTGGTTGGGGCATTTGGATTTGCCTGGGCACAGTCACTCGATAGTCCAACTTTTTATGCTGTTGCGCTGGGGGCAGGTTTGCTCTACACGGCTACAACCTTTTTTGGCGTCTCGGCGCTAGAGAAAGTGAGTCTGCCGGCGGTACTGATCCTGATCTGTGTTGGGATCTACGCTGCCTGGCTAAATATCAGTCAAGCCGGCGGTTGGGATGAATTCCTGGCCCTGTCGGCGCGCAAATCGGCTGAAGATCCACTCACCATGAAAAATGCTATCAACCTGGTCGTCGGTTCCTGGATCGTAGGCGCCATCGTCATGGCGGAATACACGCGCTTTGCACGTGCGGCGTGGGTCGCTCTGGCTATTCCCTTTGTTGTTCTGATTATTTCGCAGTGGTTCCTGCAAATTGTTGGCTCCATGGGTGGGATTGTTTCAGGTACCTATGAATTCACGACTTACATGCTGCAGCAAGGTGCCGTTGTTGGTGGGGTTGGTTTGATAGCGATGAGCCTGGCCCTGTGGACCACCGGAGATGCGAATCTGTACCTGCCTGCCGTGCAAACTGCAAGCCTGCTGCGCCGCCCGCAAAAACTGACTACTGTTGTTTGTGGCCTGATTGGAACGATTCTGGGGCTCGGGATTTATCAATATTTCCTCGAATGGGCAAACCTTCTGGCCGCCCTGGTACCACCTTTAATTGGCCCGGTGATTGTTGATTTTTACATCGTGAACAAGATGCAATACGATGCTGAAGATCTCGATCGCTTACCACGCTGGAATCCGATAGCGATTGTCGCTTACGTGCTGGGTGCAGGCGTGGCATTCGCAGCGAGTCAAGGTTACGAAATCGCTGGTCTGCAATGGATCATCCCGTCCTTGCTCGGCTTGCTGGTGTCGATGCTGACCTACTTCGTGTTGTTTTATGGCGCTAAATTTGCCGGCATCACTTTTGGTCCGGCCAGCTTGCACAAATCCTAGGCTGGAGTGGCCGGCAGAGACGACGATCTCTGCCGGCGTTCCAGGTCGTTGATTTTAGTCGCCGATTTCTTCCCCTGCTGATTGCAGGTGTTTGCGTAGAGCCATGATGCGCCGGTCTCGCCATGCCTGGCGCTCAGGCAATTTTTCGATGGGAGTCTGTTCTGCGAGCATGGCGTGAATCTGGCTGGCCAGTTCAGCGCCCCACTCATAATCCACTTTGGCATCTTTCGCCAGGGTTCTCATCATGTTACCCAGGCCGTCAACAAAACCCTGGAAACCCAGTGTCGCATTCAGGTGGGCAACTTCGAAAGGACCGATGAATGCCCAGCGCATGGCCAGGCCGTGTTTCAATACTTTGTCGATATCTTCGGGCGAACAGTAACCCTCACCCACCAGGTGCATGGCTTCGCCGACCAGACTGAATTGCAAGCGGTTCAGAATGAAACCAGGAATTTCTTTGAGAACTTTTATCGGCTCCTGGCCGACTTGCTGCATCAATTCCATGCATCGGTCCATGGTTTCGGCAGACGTCCAGGGAGAGGAGCAAATCTCCACCAGGGGAATCAGATGTGGGGGGTTCACCGGGTGCGCAACAATGCAGCGCAGCGGATTGATTGCTGCCTGCATAAACCCGGAGCCTGGAATTGCGGAAGTCGAACTGGCCAATATGGCATCGGTAGGCGCGAATTGACCCAGCTCGCTAAAAACCTGCTGTTTGACCTGCAGATTCTCCTTGACGCTTTCCTGAACATAGATCACACCATCTACTGCCTGTTGCAGAGACTCAGCAGGCTCAATGCGCTCCAATACCGATTCACTTTCTGGCAACAGGCCGGCAGCAACCAGGTCATCCAGGCTTTGCCTGATGGCTGGCAGGGCATTCTTTCGCACCGTTTCCATATCGTTGTCATACAGTCTCACCTTAAAGCCTGCCCGCGCGAATACCACCGCCCAGGAACGGCCGACATTACCCACGCCAATACAGGCGATCGATTCAGTCTTTAGATTCTCTGCCATCTACTTCGCCGTCCAGCCACCGTCAACCAACAATCCACTGCCGGTAATAAGTGAGGCTTGAGGAGAAGCCAGGAAAAGAACTGCTGCGACAACTTCTTCGACCGTTCCGATGCGCCCAAGGGGAATTTGTTCTAAAACGCTTCTTTTGAAATCAACGTCTTCAAAAAATCCAGCTGATAGGGGTGTTTCTACAAATGTTGGACAAACCGAGTTGACACGAAGATTGTGGCACGCCAACTCAACTGCCATGGCCTTGGTTAGCCCCTCAATCGCATGTTTGGTCATACAATAAAGTGTCCTGTTAGCGGCTCCAACATGCCCCATCTGTGACGACATATTCACAATTGCGCCACTTTTTTGGCGTAGCATCAACTGGACAGCTGCCTGGCTGACCTGAAAAACACTCTTGATGTTCAAATCGATATAGTGGTCTAGAGTTGCAGCTTCAACTTCAACAAAGGGTTCGGGTTTATTTCCGCCGGCGTTGTTAACCAGGACGTCGCATCCCGGCAGGCTGCCGAATACACGTTGAACCTCCTGGGTGTCTGTAACATCGAGTGCATATACGAACGCCTCGTGACCTTGAGACTTGATTTCGCTTTCTAGTTGCTCCAATTCGCTTTGGGTTCGGCTAATTAGGTGAACGATGGCACCCGCCGCAGCAAAGCCCAGGCCGCACCCACGTCCAATTCCTCGGCCCGCCCCGGTAATGACGACATGCATTCCTTCAAAGACAGATAACATTCGGTCTCTGGCCTCCTACCGTTACGACTTGTTCAGGAGATCTGACCATTTTTCTTCAAATGCCCAAACGTCTTCGAAGCCAATTGCCTTGCAAAACTCTTGAAAGTCGAACAACGGAGTGCCTTCCGCAGCGCCACTGCCGCTGGTTTTAAGGTGTCGTAAAGCATTTTCCACGGCAGCGTTTGCAGCCAGTGCCGCCAGTGCCGGGAAAATAGCGCATGAATACCCAAGCTCGATGAGCTCCTGAGAAGTACATAGCGGTGTGTTACCGCCGGTTGCCATGTTCGCAATCAGCGGGGCATCGACTTCGTCACATACAATTTGCATTTCCTCGCGGGACTCCAGTGATTCGACAAAGATTACATCGGCGCCAGTTTTAGCATAGGCCTGAGCACGTTTGATGGCTTCTTCGAGTCCGTGTCCGGTGCGCGAATCGGTTCTTGCGATCACTAAAAAATTGTCGTCTTCACGTGAGTCCAAAGCAACTTCCAGCTTACCTTGCATTTCTGCAATGGAAACTACTCTGCGGTATGGAGTATGCCCACATTTTTTTGGGAATTCCTGGTCTTCAATTTGAATGCCAGAGACGCCCGCGCGCTCATAACCTCTCACAGTATGCTGAATGTTTAGCAGGCCACCAAACCCAGTATCTGCATCCGCAATGACGGGTGCGTCGCTCAACTCAACCACGCGACTGATGCGATTCAGCATATCCGTATAGGTCGCCAGACCAGCGTCGGGAAGACCGAGATATGAGGCAGTTAACCAATAGCCGGACGCATAAACACAGTCGAAGCCGACCCGGTTTGCCATCAGCGTGGACATCATGTCGAATACACCAGGCGCAATAAAGAATTCGCGCTTGGCCAACATGCTCTTCAGTTTCGGGTCTGCCATCTTTATCTCCTAGTGAATATTGCTTAAATAATTGATAACTTTCTGCTCAGTGACGACATCAGCATATTTTGCATTCATGTCGAACAGATTCGCCTGATGTGGGTCTTCGTGACGGTCTCCGCATGCATCGGCGACGACAATCGGGATAAAACCATGAGAGCAGGTATCAATACAGGTAGCCCGAATACAACCGCTGGTGGTAAGGCCTGTAATGATCAAAGTGTCGATGCCCGAGGCGGTGAGTGTTGATGCTAGCGAAGTACCAAAAAAAGCGCTCGGGTACTGTTTGCTTATGACCAGTTCATTGTCTTTCGGATCAATGCCTCGAGGCCAGTTACCCATTGGGTTTCCCTCGACCATGTTATGTAGCGGTTTGGCTTTCTTGAAGAAAACACCACCGTTAACACCGCTGGCATGATAAACGACCTGCGTGTAGATGATAGGAATGGCTGCATTACGGGCCACATCCAAGATGCGTAATGCCGACTCCAATTCATTTTGCACATCCGCAAAGAGTTCGCAGGTCGGCTCAAAATAGGCTTGAACAAAATCAACAAGAATCAGCGCAGGTTTTTGCCCAAATCCCAATTGGTTGTCATATGCGCGCTTGTAATTCTCGATAAGATCCGCGTTTTTTTCTGCCACTTTAACTCCCTTCACGTATAAGTTTTTGCGAATGAAATTGTTTCACTCGCTTGCTGCAAAGTTGCAGTGATAATTGTTGCCAATAATGTTAATTATAACCTAGTTATATATGAAAGGCTTTTACTGCGTATAATGGTTCTTTCACAAGGATTGGTATGCGGTTGATGCTATCCAATTCGAACAACTTTTTAATCTTTGGTGGAAACTATGGCTATAAAATATCTGAAATTCGGCGTTGAGTCGGAAGTGGCCGCAGACAATGCGGATAAGGTTCGAAAGACAGTTGAACAGATTATTGCGGACATTGAAGGTCGTGGTGACGTTGCAGTTCGTGAGCTATCCGAAAAATTCGATTCCTGGTCACCAGCGTCCTTTCGACTTAGCGAAGAGGAAATCAGGAACAGCCTGAATGAAGTCTCTCAGCAAACAATCGAAGATATCAAATTCGCTCAGCAACAAATTCGTAATTTTGCAGAAGTTCAGCTTGACTCTATGAAGGAAGTTGAGGTGGAGACGATTCCCGGTGTCGTGTTGGGACATAAGCATATTCCAGTTAGCAGTGTGGGTTGCTACGTACCCAGTGGTAGGTATCCGATGGTCGCTTCCGCACATATGAGCGTGGTCACTGCAAAAGTTGCAGGTGTCCAGCGGGTGGTCGCTTCAGCGCCAGCTTACAAGGGCAAGCCCCACCCGGAAATTGTCGCGGCGATGCACCTTGCCGGGGCCGACGAAATTTATACTTTAGGGGGTGTGCAAGCTGTGGCCAGCCTGGCGATTGGTACCCAGACTATAAATCCGGTTGATATGATTGTAGGGCCAGGAAATGCATTCGTGGCAGAGAGTAAACGACAACTGTTTGGCCGAGTGGGAATTGACTTGCTTGCAGGGCCTACGGAGACTCTTGTCATCGCTGATGAAACCTGCGACGTGGAAATGGCGGCAACCGATTTGTTGGGTCAGGCAGAACACGGGGTGAACTCACCGGCAGTGCTGTTGACAACATCGAAGGAACTGGCTGAAAGTATTGGCCCCGAGATAGAACGACAGCTAAAGACCTTGTCAACGGCTGATGTCGCCGCCGTTGCCTGGCGCGACTATGGTCAGGTCATTCTGTGCGACACCGTTGATGAAATGGTGTCGGTTGCCGATAGCCTTGCGTCAGAACACGTACAAGTCATGACAGCTGATCCAGATTATTTCCTGGACCGGATGAAAAATTATGGGGCGTTGTTCCTGGGGCATCGCACCAACGTAGCGTATGGCGACAAAGTTATTGGGACCAACCATACCTTGCCAACCATGAAAACAGCCCGGTTTACCGGCGGTTTATGGGTCGGTAAATTTCTAAAAACCTGCACGTATCAGCGTGTCACCACGGACGCGGCAAGTGCGATGGTAGGAGAGTACTGCTCGCGGCTTTGTGCGATTGAAGGGTTTGCTGGACACCAGGCACAAGCCGATTTGCGGGTCAAACGTTTCGGGGTGAAATAGAGGCAGACTATCGGATGGCAGCTGATAGACGGGTCAGCTGCCTTTTTCGTCTGTCGAGTTGTTCGTCAAGCCAATCAACAGCCAAGGCTGGCTGCTGTGGTGTCGAGCTTCAAACTGGTCGATATCAGTGCGATTGATGAGAATATCATCGATTTCATCGCGTCCATTGAGCAGGCTTTGACGCCGCTGCTCATTGATTTTGAACGGCAATGCTGGCTGTCCTTTTAAGATGATGTTCTGCTTCAGTAAGTCGATCTCGATAGGGGTTCCTGATTCAACCTCGGCAGCCAGCCACTCCATTTGATTCATCGGCAAAGAGATAGGAAGTAAGCCATTCTTAAAGCAGTTGGAGTGGAAGATTTCGCCAAAATTAGGTGCTATCACACAGTCAATCCCGGCGCCCTTCAGTGACCAAACTGCGTGTTCCCGGCTCGACCCGCAACCGAAGTTGGCCCCGGCTAACAAGATTCGGGCATTTTTAAAAGCGGGTTGATCTAGCACGAAAGTGTTAGGTGAGTCTTCTGCATTCGAATGCCGCCGGTCATAAAACAGGTAGTCGCCCAGTCCCTCTTTGTCCATCAACAGCAGGTACCGAGCCGGGAAGATCACGTCGGTATCAATGTCGTCCTCTAGCATAGGAACGGCAGTACCAATGATGGTAGTGAATTTTTCCATTTCAGTCTGCCAGTGTCCGAACGTCGACAAGGTGGCCGGTAATTGCAGCGGCGGCAGCCATGGCCGGGCTCAACAGGTGCGTACGACTACCCGCACCCTGGCGTCCTTCAAAATTTCGATTGGATGTCGACGCGCAGCGTTCACCGTGTTCAAGTCTGTCGTCATTAATCGCCACGCACAGGGAACAACCTGCTTCTCGCCATTGGTACCCGGCGTTCAGAAAAATGCGGTCCAGCCCCTCCGCTTCGGCCTGATGCTTAACCTGGGTGGAGCCAGGCACTACCAAGGCGGTCACTCCGCGTGCGACAGATTTTCCCTGGGTAATAGAGGCAGCGGCTCGAAGGTCTTCTATCCGGCCATTGGTGCAAGAACCAATGAAAACCTTATCGATAGTAATTTCGTCCAGTCGGCTTCCAGGCGTGAGACCCATATAGGCCAGCGCCTGGCTGACCCGCTTGCGTTGCGCGGGGTCAGCAAAAGATTCTGGGTCGGGTATCGTGCTGTCAATCGGTGCCGCATCCTGTGGGCTGGTGCCCCAGGTTACGTGCGGCGCCAACCTTGTTGCATCTATCTGCACCTCTCGATCGAACACCGCATCCGGGTCGGATTTGAGCGTGCGCCAATATGCCACGGCCTGGTCCCACATTTCGCCCTGCGGAGCCATTGGACGACCCTGCAGATAGGCGAAGGTGGTTTCATCAGGTGCCACCATTCCGACTCGCGCGCCGGCCTCGATCGACATGTTACAGAGCGTCATGCGTCCTTCCATCGTCATCGAATCTACGGTGGAACCAGTGTATTCGATGGCATAACCGCTGGCCCCGTCTGTCCTGATCGCCGCGATCAAAGCCAGGGCCAGATCCTTCGGTGCGACCAGCGGATGCATACGACCTTCCAGCTTGACCCGCATGCACTTGGATTGATGCTGCCGCAGGCACTGGGTGGCCAGTATCACAGCACATTCACTGGCGCCGACGCCAAAGGCCAGGGCTCCGAAGGCGCCATGCGTGGAAGTATGACTATCGCTGCAAGCCAGGGTGGTACCAGGCAGGGTAAAGCCAAGCTCTGGCCCGATTACGTGTACGATGCCTTGCCGGAAGTCTTGCAGCTCAATGTACGGGATGCCAAAAGTTGCGGTGTTTTGTTCCAGCCGAGCAACCTGGTCGCGCGCCTGTAAATCTGCGATAGGAAGATGCCGATCGTGGGTGGGCACAGCGTGATCGCTCACCGCCAGGGTTGAGTCTGGACGCCGCACCGTGTGACCCGCTTTTTCCAGCGTAATAAAGGATTGCGGCGTGCTCACTTCATGCAGCAGGTGACGATCAACGTAGATCAGTCCCGTGCCGTCACTTTCGGTTCGTAGGAGGTGGCTCTCCCATAATTTTTTATAAAGCGTTTGAGGCAAAGTATTCCCGCGATTAGTCCGTTATGCTTTTTTGCAATCGATGATTATATCACTTAGTTGTCTTGTATCACTAAGTCGGGGATAATAGGATTCTATGTAGTTGGAGTAAACTATCTTCTCCACACAGGTAAATGTTATTGCGGAGCTGAATTCATGAAGCTTGGTATTGATGTCGGCGGTACATTCACTGACTTAATGCTGGAAACTTGATAAGGAAGATAAAGGATGTTGAATCAGATAGATATACGCGCAAAGCGGAACGTTTTTTGCGTCCTGTTATTTGCGCTGCTGGCGTGTTCATCTGCTTTCGCTTGGGAGAACTGGTCTGCAGATCCGAACAACGACACTGGCAACTGCGCGACCTGTCACGGAAAATTTGGTTTTGTAGAAAAGAAATATACGTCCATGCACGATGCAACGGTATGGACCGGAGATCTCATGACCGGCCACGGTACCAGCACGATGACAGGCTGCATGGAATGCCACCAGATCGAGGGTGACCAGCCCTTGCTGAACCGTTGTGCGAGCTGTCATGGTCGCGAAGCAGACGGTGGCTCCCTACAACTGAGCGCTGGCCTGGTTCAGCGGCATGAAATTAAAGGGATCACAACCTGTAGCACCTGCCATGAACTTCAGCAATCCATTGTTGGCGAAAATGTAGTACCAGTCAAAATGCTTCAAAAGGGCATCGATCCCTGCGAAGACGCCTTGTTTGGGCCAGATGGCTTGGATAATGACGGAGATGGCCTTTATGACAAGGCTGATCCTGATTGTAAGGTCGATACCAATTGAGAAGGCGGTTCTGTAACGGGTTCCAGCATTGGTTAAGAGAAAACGCCAATTGATCGCAGTTGGCACAGCAGTGGTGATTGAGCCGGAGTAAAACCTGACCTGGTTTGTTCCAGTGTAGCGTGAGACTCTTGTTTAATCGTTTAATTTAACCGGCCAATTTAACCGGCCAGTCCGTTTTCGAGGGCTTTCAACCGCTGACTGATTTCTTCCAGCTGTTGTTTGAGTTCCTAGACCCTTGCACTATAAGGCCCGTAGAAGAGCCCGCTATGCCGGTCGCAGCTGCCGAGGCAAGAATATCCGGTTCACCGCACAGCAGGTGGGCATAACGGCCTTCTTTTTGCCCAGCTTGCCCGGGCAGGGCAGTTGCCTTGGGTGTGCTGGGCTTCTGGAACAACCTGCTTTTCTACATGATGATCGGCGCACATCATTTCATATTCAGCCCGGTGCCCTGGTGGCTGCAAGCTACAGCAATCCTTTTCGACGTCGGCATGATGGTGCCCGTGTGGTCGGGTACGGGTAATTTTCCATGATCTCCAAAGGTCGTCGGTTCACGACCGCAGGTATCGATTCAGCCCATCTTGCACGTTTCGCTCGCAGCCAACATTTCATCGATGATCTCGTCGGGTATGCCTGCCTCCCGCAATACCTCGAGGCTGTGCTCGCCGAGTCGTGGCGGGAGGCGGCGTATCGACGCTGGCGTCGCACTGAAATTTATAGGTGGTCGGCTAACACGAATATTTCCTTCGTGCGGATGCTCGAATTCTTGCCAGAAGCCGGTTTCGACCAGGTGCGGATCATGCAGCAGGTCGTCGAGCCCGTTGACAATCATGACAGGAACATTCGTGTTACCCAGTAACTCAACCCATTCTGCACGGGATCGTGTTGCGACGATTTCACCCGTAATACGATAAGATTCGTTGATGTTGTTCAGGCGCAACGACATGTTGATGAAACGCGGATCCTCAATCAGTTCAGGTCGATGCGCGAGTGTGCAGAAGGTGCTCCAGTGCGCGTCCCAGTAGGGCAGTACCGCGAGATAGAGGCCGTCCTTGCAACGATAAGGTTTGCGGTGTTCGGCCATCAGACGTGTGTAGCCGGCTCGGCCGATGGGCGGCTCGAAGGATTGGCCCCAGAGATGTTCTACCATCACGTAGGCAGTTAGTGATTCAAACATTGGCACTTCTATTTCCTGGCCTTCACCAGTACGCTCGCGGTGGAACAACGCAGCCAGAACGGCCTGCACAACGTAAAGGCCGGTGGTCTTGTCGGCAATTATGGTCGGCAGATATCGGGGCTCACCGTGAACCATTTCATTCAATGCGGCGATGCCGCTGGCGGCCTGGATCGAGTCGTCCAGCGCGCCCTTGTTTCCGTACGGGCCATTCTTGCCATACCCGTAAGTAGCACAGTAGATTACCCCGGGATTGACGGCTCGCACGGCCGCATAGTTCAATCCCAGGCGTTCCATCGCAGCATGCCTAAAGTTGTGCACGACGACGTCAGCGTCGCGCATGATGCGCAGAGCCGCCGTTTTACCGCGTTCGGACTTCAAGTCCAGTACGATGCTGCGCTTGTTACGGTTGCAGCCCAGAAAGAGCGCACCCATATCATCGTGGTTTCGATACGGACCCAAATGCCGGTTCGTATCTCCACTGGGTGGCTCGATCTTGATAATTTCGGCACCGAGATCGCCGAGCATCTGGCAAGCATACGGTCCGAGTACCACGCTGGTCATCTCGACGATTTTGACGCCTTCTAGTGGTGCCGACATACGCTACCCCGGGTCATCCAGGCCATAGAGGCTCAGTACATTGTCATGAAGAAGCTTGCGTCGCACTTCAGGCTTCAGGCCAATTGCATCAATCTCGTCGAGCGTGCGCTGGAATCCGAGCACGGGGAAGTCCGTACCGAAGATCACCTTGTCCTGACCATAGGAGTTGATGTATTTGACAACCGAATCCGGCCAGTACTTTGGACTGTGTGCGTCGGTGGCGAGGTAGACATTGTCGTGCTTCCAGGCCATAGCGATCATTTCATCGTGCCAGGGGATTCCGACATGGGAGCCGATCAGTTTAAGCTCTGGCAAATCGCATGCGATATCGTCGAGAAAGATCGGCCGACCCACAGAGCGGCAGGGATGGTCCTTTGCGTAGATGAGTGACTGGCCGACCTGCATCTGTATCGGGATGTCGAGTTCGATGCATTTAGCATAAAAGGGATAAAACTTGGCGTGATTGGGTGGCAACTCGAACCAGTGTGGATACAGATGCGCACCGATGAATCCCATGTTGCGCACCGCGTCTTCCAAGTCACGCACCCCGGACATGCCCTGAAAGGGGTCAATGCCGATTAATCCACGGAAGCGATCCGGATGGCGCTCGACCGCAGCGGCGACAACTTCCGGGGGCATATGATAGCACCCTGACAGTCCGACGCGACCGGCCTTCGCTGCGATCAGAAAGGCCAAATCAATTCCGGCCGCATCCATGTGTTCAAGCATAGTTTCGAGACTGATGCCACGGCTGTCGTGGCTACCCTTAACCTTGCCAACGAAAAAAGTATCGGTCCAGTTTGGACGGTGTGAAAGTGCTTCGGGCGTCCAGATATTGACGACCGCATCGATCACCTTGTACTCGTTGATATTCGACATATGCACCGAGCTACCCACAAACCACCCCTCCCAGCTTACGATTACTTCCTGCTCTATTCAGGTTAAAATATTGCGCGCTAAAGGTCGCAAAAATATTTGTGCCAGCATTTCTTCGCTTGTAGTATCAGGATACTTAACATAGATAACTAAGTCAACTAAGTAGATTACAATTCAAGATTACTGGCCTACAGCCTCTAAATACTGACCCACAGCATCTAAATAGGTGTATGAGATAGTGCCTGTTCGACGTATTGCAATGCAACTTGCTTAGTGATATAACTAACTAAGTTTGCTAAGTTCATCTTAGTTATTTCGTTCAGAAAAGCTTATAGCTGATGACACTAGGTAATGGCGATGACAGTACAGGAAGCTCGAATAGTTGTAAGTCGTGCAGACCATGGGGAAGTGAATTATGGCGGTTTATGAAGTTCTTGAAGAATACGTTTACTCGAAGAAGCGTGACATCGATGACGGAAAAGCAATCGTCCTCGAAGTCCGAGATACAGATACGTTTGAACGACGTGTTGTAAAGGCTCGAATTAGCCCGCCGGGCAGGGCAAATGAGGACGGTGACAAGCTCGTGCTGAGGAATCTGGCAGAGAATGTTGCCGAGGAGGGTTGGACAATAGAGATTGTCGAAGAACTCGACGGCGACACCGTGGAAAGTAGGCCTGAATCGACGTTTCGCAAAGACGCAGGCCCAGGCGCTTGAGTGCGATGTTCATATCTTCGCATTTGCACAAAAGTGAGATGACTTAACGCAACTTAAACCTAAACCGCAGCTTGAGTAAAGGTGTAAGACTATCTGCGGAAGAGCAAAATAAGGATGCAAAAATGGACGAGAAAGTAGACGATAACGCAATAGCGACCTCCGATCTGAGAGGTTTTCTTCAGCGTCTGGAAGCGAATGGAGAATTGCAAAAGATTCAATCCACCGTGGACCCTTACTTGACGGTCGGCGCAATCGCGCAGCGTCTGGCCGAGCGCGGCGGTCCGGCTGCTCATTTCATGAAGGTGGCCGGTGCCGGACACCAAATCACGTGGGTGAGTGGGGTCCTGGGGCGCGGACGGTTGGGCCTGTGGTCAAAGCTTGCACTAGCCATGGGCATTGATCCGACAGCGAAATATCAGGATATCCTTGAGGAATTCACTCGCCGGCGGGAATCCGCGGTACGTCCCATGCAAGTGGGCGGCGGTCAATGCAAAGAGGTGATTCTAAAAAAAGGCGACATAGACCTAACGACCCTCAGTGCACCTATTTTACACGAAGGAGATGACGGTGCCTGCCTCACGAGTTGGGCGTTCGCGGTCGCAGCTAGCCCCGACTCCAACAATGCGGTTTGGGATATCCTGCCCTTGTCGATCAAATCGAAAAACACGATGGTCGGGCGGTTGCCGGTTGACTCGAGTATCGGCCGGCTATTCCGCAAACAATATCAGGCGACCGGTAAGCCGATGCCGATTGCGTTCGTGTTCGGAGCTGCGCCGATGGTCACCGCAGCCGCAGCTTTTCGTCGCGGCAGGAAGAGCTTCACGGCTCCAGAGCTGGCCGGGAGTCTGCAACGGTCTCCAGTACAATTGGTCAAGTGCGAGACGAACGAGTTACTGGTGCCGGCCAATGCTGAGTTAATTCTGGAGGGGTTTGTTTCTCCGGACAGTTATGTCAAGTGCCAGCCGTTTGGCAGCTCTTTCGGTTATCGATCAACCGCAGTAGAAGAAGATGGGTTGGAATTCAAAATCGAAGCAATGACCCACCGCAGGCAGCCTGTCCTGCCCTTGTGCGCATGGGGCACGCCAATCAATGACCTGCATATTGTCCAGGGACTGGATCGGGATGCTCAACTCAAAGCTAGGTTCGAGAATGCGGGTGCTCCCGTGTGTGATGTCTTTTCTCCACCTTGGCTAGCTGGTGCCGTGGTGGCTGTGAGTACACAAGTTCCCTATACCGCTTACGCCCAGACTGTCGCCGGCGTTGTACGCATGACAGAAGGCACGAAAAACACCCCCTATATTCTGGTTTTTAACGACGATATCGATATAACGAACCCGGTGTCTTTGTTTCATGCCCTTGTCACCAAGTGCCACCCAAAACGCGACACCTGGATAATTAAGAACGCTGAGGCAGCGGCAGATGCTCCTTACCTGACGGCGGAGGATAAGCGGAACAAATACAGTGCAAGGGCGATCTTTGACTGTACATGGCCTCTGGATTGGGATCCGGCCATCGCGATACCACCCAAAGTGTCTTTCGATGAGTGTTATCCGAAAGAACTGCAGGAAAAAGTCTTGGCTGAATGGGTTTCGAAGCTTGGGTTTCCCAAAGAAACGGAACGGCCGGTATAAGCACAGCTACTCATGATTTCCATAATTTTGAATTGACGGGAAGAAAATAATGGCGTTTCAAGATCTCAGAGAGTTTATGCAGGCATGCGAAGATGCCGGCGAAATGATAACTATCGATCACGAAGTTGATTGGAACCTCGAAGTTGGTGCGATAAGTCGCCGGATCCCTGAGATCGGCGCACCCATGGCGCACTTTACCAAAATACGTGGAATCGATAACGGTGCATCGATTCTGGGGTCGCCTATGTCGAAAGGTTGGCAATCTGATTTCGCCCGCATCGCTATCGGACTGGAACTCGACCCGAAGGCTTCTTATGAGCAATTAATGAACGAGTTTATGGCGCGGATGGATCACCCGATCCGGCCACTGCAGGTTGCAGGTGGTCCGTGCAAGCAAAACATACTCACCGGTGACGACATAAATCTCTTCAAATTGCCTGCCCCTTATCTGCACGAAGGTGATGGAGGCAGGTACATCGATACATTTGGCGTGACAGCGACGCGCGACCCGGACAGTGATTGGGTGAATTGGGGTGTTTACCGGCACATGATTCACAAAAAGGCAATTATGGGTGGCATTGTGAATCCATATCAGCATATTGGAATGATCTACTATCAGCGCTATGAGGCCCGCGGCAACGCTATGCCGTTTTCTATTTTCTTTGGTGGCTGCCCAACGACCGTGATGATGGGATCAATGAATCCACCGGCCGGCGTGAGCGAAGCTGAAGTGGCCGGTGGGTTGAGGCGCGCGCCGTTACATCTGACCAAGTGTGAAACCAACGACCTGTTAGTCCCTGCGACAGCCGAAATCGTCATTGAAGGACATGTTCGGCCCTATGAGCGGTGGGACGAAGGACCATTCGGCGAGGCCACAGGATATCGTGCCAGCCCACGCATGCCCCGGCCAGTTTTTCGGGTCGACTGCATTACGCATCGGGACAAGCCCATCATGCCGATCAGTTGTGCGGGGACGGAACTGGATGAATGCGAGATTCTGTACGGCGTATTCAGCAATACGGCTGCGGCCAAGAAGGCGTTGAAGGACGCGGGTTTACCGGTTGTGAATGCATACTCTCCGCCGGGGCTAAAGTTCTCGTTGCTACTGGTAACGGTCGAAAAAGGCCATCCGGGCATTGCCGATCGGGTGGTTAGTGTTATACGAGGAGGCAAGCTTGGTCCACGTTTCGGGTACGTTATGGTGGTTGATGACGATGTCGAAGTAACGAATTTGACTGAAACACTTCATGCCGCTATGAACAAAACTCACCCATTGCATGGTTTGCAGATCTTTGGCCTCGCGCCTGGCCATCCGCTAGTTCCATTCCTTGATTTGCACGACAAGATGCACGCGCGTGGTGCAGCCATAACATTCGATGCCACCACGCCGGACGCAGAGACGGAATTGGTTCGGCGGATGTCGTTCAAGAATTCGTACCCGGAAGCTACCAGGAACGATGTGATATCCGGCTGGAACAATGTTTATGGGCTGCCAACTGAGGCAGGACGCTGGCGCTGAGAATTCCTCCGCCCAGACCCCATTTGAATATTCGGAGATAGTGTAATGAGCCAATCAGAAGAGACATTCGAAATCCTAAAAATGAATGTCGATAATTCGTGTGACTTCGTTTGCGAATCCTGCAGCCGTTATTTCGGATGCACGTTGCCCGAGAAAGTGGACATAAAGAACCGTGGCAGAATGGATATCGTCGCTAAGAAGATGTCTAAGATTAAATACAAGGTTGCGGTACTTAGTGGTAAGGGCGGCGTCGGTAAAACGACAACGTCAACCAATCTATCCGTAACATTGAACAAGCGTGGAAATTCTGTGTGTATTCTCGATTCAGACTTCGATAGCCCTTCAGTACCGCGGATGATGGGAGTGAAAGACGTGAAAATGCGTGCCGGTCGCGACGGCATCATACCTGTCGAAACCGCCCATGGCGTCAAAGCGATGTCGGTCGGCTTCATCATCGAGGATGCCGAAGTCGTTACCTGGTTCCATGAAATGAGGCGAGCAGCTACTGAGGAATTCTGTGCCAACGTTGCCTATGGTGAGCTGGACTATCTCATCATCGACTTGCCTGCAGGTACCGGGACCGAGACTGTGAGCGTAATGCAGTACATTCCCGATATAACGGGCGCTTTGATCGTGACCATGGCTTCTGCGGTTGCGCAGGCGACGGCCAGGCGGGCGGCGACCCTCTGCCGCGATGCGGGGGTCCCGATTGTCGGTGTGATAGAAAATATGAGTGGATTCGAATGCCCGGAATGCCATTTCAATACGGCGGTGTTGCAAGTCGGTGGTGGGCAACAACTGGCGGACGAGATCGGAGCTCCTTACCTTGGTCGCATTCCGTTGCATTCAAGTGTTTCTACTGGCAGTGACGAAGGCATACCTTACGTTTTGAGTGCACCGGACTCCGAGATTACGGCAGCGTTTAATAGCGTAGTCGATAAATTTGAAGCCAGTATTGCGCAATTAACAGCTCGCTCAATCTCTGCCCACGCTAGTGGCCAATAGTCGAATTTACCTGGGGAATTGCTATGCAAGAATATGACTTTTTTGATACTCCCATAAAACCGTACACGGACCTCAAGAACCTGGCGGAAGTCGAGATTCACGTCCGGGATACGGAAACTATGGAACAGAGAGGATTGCGGGCTGTTATTGCAACCTCTAAAGACCAACTACCTGATGGCGATGTGGCTAAGTTAAACATATACGGACGGTTGGGTGAGCGCATTCGGCAGGATTGGTATATTAATATTCTTGAAGTCCTCGAAGATGACGCGCTGGCTACAGAACATGAAAAAGCTCAAAAGCTCGACATGGAGCAATCACTGGGTGCGGATGAGAAATTCAAGCAATCTCGTTATCGGACCCCCAAGGAGTAGAGAACGATGTCTTATGAAGCCTACATTGGCTATTTGATGGATGAGGCGCAGGTGGTCAGAAGCGAAGTGAAGAACGGTGATCCATTTGTTCTTGAGGTTCGTGATACTAACACCTTCGAGCGCCTCGTAGTACGGGCTGTTGTCGCTGACACAGAAGATTCGATTGACGGAGGCGACGCCTTATGGGTTCTCGATTGGATCGAAAACAAAATGGAGTCACCGTGGTCGATACGCATCATCGAAGAGATTGATGACCAGGATGCCGAAGCTCCAAGATCCGATGTAGGGGAAGCCGATAAGGTTTCAGAGGCCGAGGAGTCGAAAAAATACGGGGGGCGAAAGTATCGCGGTTCAGAGATGCCCGATTCAATGGGCGGCGAGGAGGCTCGCAAATTTTACGAAAATGTAGTAACCAAGCGACGAGGTAAGTAATGGCATGGCTTCTCGCTGAGTCAGAACTCTGATGGATACCAAAATAAAAAAACGCTTAATCGTGGGTATGTCTGGTGCCAGCGGCGTGATTTACGGGATCCGGCTCCTTCAATGTTTGAAGGACGTCCCAAACATTGAAACACATCTCGTCATGTCTTCATCTGCGCGCCTCAATATCAAAATCGAAACTGACTGGGAGCCTGATGCCGTAACTTCTCTTGCTGACGTGGTCCACAACTTTCGAAATGTCGCGGCAAGTATTTCGAGTGGTTCCTTTAAGACTGACGGTATGGTGGTCGCACCCTGCTCAATGAAAACCTTGTCGGGAATCGTGCATTCATACGCTGATAATTTGCTCCTGCGTGCAGCCGATGTAGTTTTGAAGGAGCGCCGTCGCCTGGTTGTTGTCGCGCGTGAAACACCGCTGCATACTGGTCATTGTCGCTTGTTATACGAGGCAAGCAGCCTCGGTATCATTATTGCGCCTCCGGTGCCGGCTTTTTATAACAATCCAAAGACCATTGATGATATCGTCAATCACACAGTAGGTAGACTACTCGACCTTTTCGACATCGAGGCCGGTATTATGAAGCGCTGGCAAGGAAACACGAGAACAAACGGAGCGTAATGACGCCGGACGAGCTGAATGCAATTGGGCAAATTCTAGATTCGGTCGGAACACTGACATTGGCCACCTGCGATTCGTCAGTTCCATGGGCAACCTCGCTTTTTTTTGCACGAGACGAGAATCTCAATCTGTACTTCCTGTCTGGACAGCGGACGCGTCACATCAGGAATCTACTTACCAGCAATAGCGTTGCCGTCACCGTCAATGCGGATTACAGGACCTGGAACTCTATTCGTGGGCTTCAGATTGGGGGAACGGCAGCCGTGGTCGCTCAAGCGACGAGATCCGAAATTGTCGCTCTCTACCTCGATAAGTTTACAGAACTTCGTAAGGTAGTATCGGCGCCTGACGATGTATTAGAACAGCAGATTGCAAAGGCGCTTGCAGCGAGCGACTTCTTTCGAATTCGGCCTAAAACCATCCGGATGATCGACAATACGAAGGGATTTGGCCATACGAGCGAGTTCCTGCTGGACGAGGCATTCGTGCCCTAGTAGCAGGCTGTTGATTTTATCACCCAGAACTACTGGGTTAGATACAATAGACAAAACGACAACATATCAAAGGTGGTGATCTATTGCGCGGCGAAGATATTTTTCAGGAGTCTCTGTTTACAACGATCCAATTGGAATCATTCGTACCCAGTAATCACCCATTACGGTCAATCAGGATATTGCTTGATCAGGCAATGCAAAACCTGAGCTAGCTGTTTGACAGTATTTATGCCGATAGAGGCAGGGAATCAATCCCTCCCGATAGGATTATCTGTGCTCAGTTACTGCATTATCAGTATTCGCAGTGAACGGCAGTTGGTTGAGCAGCGTGTGAGCGCCAATGAAGGTAGCGCCCTAATTCAGCGGTGTTATCAATATGCCTTACTTTTGTTGCTGTGTTACTTTTACTCATTACTATTGCCGTTACGGAAAAAACAAACATTTAGATGGTAAAATGTTAAAAATGTTACCGATACGGAAAAATCAGGGTGCCGCGCGGCCTTGAAAGAGTCAGCAATACTGCGTTAGCTCTCCGTAGGGTTCCATTTAATTTGAGTCAATGCGGCATGTAAAATATCATTGGTATATATGTATGCTTCGACCAGCGCTATACCGTCAGTAAACCCACCTTAGCCAAGGTTAAATGTTACAACATGAATCAAATACGGCAGCAAAAATGAAAATGACAGGTGCAGCATGGCTGATGCTGCTTGGTCTTTCCTGCTTCTGGGGCTCCTCCTTTTTTTGGACCGAAATCGCACTTCAAGGGCTGCCCGTGTTGGCTATCGTCGCATTACGGCTAGCACTCGCCGCAGTGGTACTCTGGCTCGTTGTCTGGCTATCCGGCGCACGAGTGCCGCGCGAACCACGTATCTGGGGCGCTTACTTGGTCATGGGCCTGCTTAACAGCGTCATTCCGTTCTCACTTATTGTATGGGGCCAGACGGATATTACCTCGAGTCTCGCATCAATATTGATTGCGACGACACCGGTTTTTACAGTTGTCATTGCGGCACTGTTTCTGAACGATGAACCCGCAACCGGAGCCAAAATCGCAGGCGTGATTATCGGCTTTCTCGGTGTTGTCGTAATGATCGGGCCCGATGCATTCAATAATCATGGAAAATCGGTTTTAGCGCAGCTTGCCATCGTGCTCGCAGGCGTGTCCTACGCCACTGCGACCGTTTTCGGGCGACGTTTTCACAGCCTCGGACTCTCTCCCAACGTCAGTGCAGCCTGCCAGGTTAGTGTGTCAACCATATTCATTCTGCCCTTCGCCTACTTCACGGGCGGCTTCGATAACGCAAGCGCAGCACCGCCCATTGTCTGGGTAGCAATTCTCTCGCTCGCGGTGTTATCTACCGCTGTCGCTTATATTTTGTTTTTCAGGATTCTTGCGACCGCCGGTGCCACAAATGCGATGCTCGTCACCTTTCTCACCCCGGTAACCGCGATTCTGCTCGGCACGCTGATTCTGCATGAAACCCTGAATTTCTATGAGATTCTTGGCATGCTGTTGATTGCACTGGCGCTGATTGCAATTGATGGTCGCCTGTTCAGTCGCCGGCCGACTGGAGGTTGAAATCGACACCCAGCGAACGCAGATTACGATACAGATCGGTGCGTTATTTAGACAAGCGCTGTAAGTTGTTCAAGACCGGGGTGAGCTCGGAATTCTGCCTGGGCAGCAAGCCCGAAGTATAGATGTCAAACATCATTTGGTATTGATGTCAGTAATCAAAAACAGCCGACCCCAACGAAAAATTGGGGTCGGCTACCCTCTTTGTCATGTCGACCAAAAGCGAAGCTGGACGCAAGCCTGGGGCTTGCGATTGTCATTCGTGGTTAGGCACTAGCCGCTTGAGCGGGAAAAGGTCGGCGCTTCTGGAGGCTCGAGGTGAGTCTCTTGCTTACAACGCGCCTTGATCTCATCAATAGTGCCACCAAAATCAAATAGTCCGGCCTCGCCACGTTTCTCCAGCATCGAAGCACGTAAGGATTCTGTTTCTTGCGTATCAACGCTGGCGTCATCCCGAAGCACCACGCCGTAGCGTTTGGCGCCTTCAGCACTGACGAGGCTGCGGTCGACATCAGCTCGTACCAGTTCAGGATTACGCAGATAGGGATCACCCCAACCACCGCCACCCCAGGTATTGAAGTGCAGCAGGTCGCCGTTGCACACTTTAATACCTTCGGATTTGGACCCAAGCCATTCTTCAGTACCATCGGCACGTACCAACCGCTTGGTAGAACGCATCCCCGGTTCACCACCATTGACACCCCAGGGATATGTCAGCCAGCGATCGTCATGAACCGAAATGGTGCCTTCAGCCAGAAAACGATAGGCCACATTTAAACCATTTCCACCACGATGCAAACCTGCACCACCTGAATCAGCAATGGTTTCATAGGTTTCAATACGCAGCGGGAAATAAGCTTCTATAAACTCATTTGGCACGTTGGTAAAACCGGGCCATAGCGAATGCCCATCCGGACCATCACCAGCCGGCCGACCGGGAACACCACCAAAGCCAATCTGGAACAGTTGGAACCATTCCCCGTTGTCGTCATAGCCCGAGTAAAACAGATGCGGCGAGTCAGAGAACCCGGCAGCGTTCATCGCCTCAGGCATGCCCTGACCAAGCAAGCCACCCATCACATCAAAAATACGTCCAAGCGCATGGGTTCGACCAGATAAAGCAGCAGGATAATTCGGCCTCAACAAACAGCCCTTCGGGATACGCACATCCACCAGATCATAAAATCCATCGTTAAACAGAATTTGCGGATCTACCAGGTTGATCGTGAATGAACCAAAGAACATTTTGAACAAGTCTTCGTTGAGATAGAAGTTGATCGAGCTTTGCGCTTGCGGATCAGTACCCTCAAAATCGAATATCGCCTTATCGCGTTCACGCCACATCTTGCAACGGATTTTGTAGGGCCCCATGCCGACACCATCGTCGCAAACATAATCTTCGAACGAACGTGGCTCTTCAGGAATCATCATGTTGATGATCGCTTTCATCGCCAGATGATTACGTTCCAGCATGATTTCCATGGTGCTATAAAAAGTGTCGTCACCAAAGCGTGTCGCAAATTCGGCGCAGCGCTTTGCTGCTGTGTTACACGCAGCAACAAGCGCGTTCAAATCAAAGCGGTTCCACTGAGGAGTACGCACATTATGCAGAATCAACTCCAACACTTCTGCTTGCAAAACACCTTTTTTATACAACTTGGTAGGCGGAATACGAATGCCTTCCTGAAAAATGGTTTCTGCCTTAATCGGAATCGAACCCGGCACCATACCTCCGTTGTCCGACATGTGCCCGAACATCGCCGACCAGGCAATGTGACGACCGTCCTTGAAGATCGGCACCAGCACAATCCAGTCTGGTAGATGCGAGACCGCCGCATTGCACATATAAGGATCGTTGGTGAGGATGAGATCACCCTCTTCAATGTCTGCATTGTAGGCTTCTGTGAAGCCATGAATGAAGGAGCCGAACTGACCAACGACCATCTTGCCGTCTCTGTTGGCGATCATCGGAAAGCAGTCACCCTGCTCTCTGATGCCCGGACTCATCGCGGTTCTGAAAAGAACTGCATCCATCTCTTCACGCGCGTTGCGTAGCGCATTTTCGATAATATCTACGGTTACCGTATCCACATCAATGCGTTTGAACGGCGTATTATTTGTTTCAATAATTCTGGTTGCCATGATTATTCCTTAAGATGCCGGATTGATTAACAGGTTGCCAATTACGTCCACCCGGGCTTCATAGCCAGGGAGAATGACCGTTGTCGCGTCCATCTCATTAATGATGGCGGGTCCCGGCACTATCAGATCTTTGTGCAGCAGTTCACGGTTATAAATCACTGCATCGTGCATATTGCCTTCGTAGTAGAACTGGCTTTCGTGAATCTTGCAATCTTCCAGACTCGCACCTGCCTTGCCCACCGCAATTTCGGCAATGGATCTGGTTGGCGCCTGAACGATCGCACGAATCATCACCAACTCATGGTCTTCACCCAGCGCGAAAGTGAATAGTTGCTCATGTTCATCGTCGAAGCGTTCGGTTAGCAATGCCAGACCTTTTTCCATCAATTCTTCAGGGGTAAAGTCCATGCTGATTTGGAAAGCCTGACCGGCATAGCGCACGTCAGCCTGATAGGTAACCTGTTGTTTGCTGGCCGGGATGCCGTCAGCATTCAGGGTTTCCGCTGCGCGCTGTTGCAGTTCTATCAGATCTGCTTTCAGCTGCTCGGGAGTCAAATCACGCGCCATCGAAACGTAAGTTCTGGACGCTTCATCCTGAATCGCCGTGGTTGCATCCCCGTAGGCGCATAAAACACCAGGCCCAGGCGGCACAATGACTGGCCAGGAATCAGTCAGAATCCCCATGGCGTTGCCATGCAAAGGACCCGCTCCGCCAAACGCGACCAGCGCGAAGTCACGCGGGTCAAAACCTTGTTCGACTGACACCAGACGCAAAGCACCGAACATCGATTCATTCACAATCTTAATAATACCTTCTGCCGCATCCATCAGGGTGATGCCCATGCTGTCAGCGATCTTTTGCACCGCCGCTTCAGCAGCTGCTTTGTCGATAGCCATGGCGCCGCCCAATTGAACGTCGGCCGGCAAGTAACCCAGCACTACATTGGCGTCACACACGGTTGGCTCCTCGCCACCTTTCATATAAGCAGCAGGTCCCGGTTCCGCACCGGCCGAATGCGGGCCAACACGCAATGCTTTGGTTAGCTCCGGTACAAAGGCGATCGAGCCACCTCCAGCTCCGACTGTCCTTACATCCACTGACGGTGCACGAACGGTGACGTCAGCCACGTGAGTTTCACGACGAATCCGGGCTTTGGCATGCTGAATCAAAGCCACATCCGTCGACGTGCCGCCCATGTCAAAGGTCAGTACATTGTCATATCCTGCGCGACTGGCAAAATAGATTGCGCCGGCAACGCCGCCAGCCGGACCTGACAACAACAGGTTAACAGGCGATTCGGCTGCGCTTCTGGATGAGGCCAGGCCGCCGTCAGAACGCAAAATGGATAACTGCAGATCAGAGCCCATTTTTTCTTCAAGGGAGGTTTGCAGATTATTGATGTACTTTGATACTTCAGGGCGTACGTAGGAGTTAACCACGGTGGTTTCGGTGCGCTCATACTCTTGCATTTCTGGTACGACTTCAGAGGAAATCGAGATCGGCATATCTCCGAATACTTCGCGAGCAATTTCGCGGGCCTGAACTTCGTGTTCGCCGTTGATATAAGCATTGATGAAGCAAATGGTTAAAGCTTCTACTTCGCCGCGATTTTTAAGTTTTTGTAGAGCCGCTTTTAAGGCCGGCGTATCCAGTTCAGTAACGACACTTCCATCAGCAGCCATTCTTTCATTGGCCTCGATCGTCAATTCAAGTGGCGCCAGCAGCGGCTTTTTAACAAAGCTGACCCAGCCACCCAGACCGCCCGGACAAAAGGACCTGGCTACTTGCAGCGTGTGTTTGTAGCCTTTGGTTGTGACCAACCCCACTTTCGCACCCTTTGCCGTCAACACTGCATTAGTAGCAACTGTAGTACCGTGCATAACACGTGTCACTGCTTTAGGGTCAATACCGGATTCAGAACAAATACGTTGCACTCCGTTAAGCACACCGATTGAAGAATCAGATGGCGTAGATGGTACTTTCGCGGTGAAAGTCTCGCCGGTTTCTTCATTGATCAAAAGCAGATCGGTAAATGTACCGCCAACATCAACACCTAAGCGATAGCTCATTTCACTCTCCATATTTCAATATTCATGTCTCTAATGTTTTCCTGGTTATTCATTTAATGTTTGCTCAGATACTGCTTAAGCCAGGTGGTGGCACGGCCACCCGGGGCAGTCCCGGTTAACTCGCGAGCCAAAGCTGCTGACTCCATCAAGCGACCCAGATCAATGCCGGTTTCAAAACCCATCTGCGACAGCATCATCACCACATCTTCAGTGGCAACATTGCCTGAGGCGCCTGGTGCAAACGGACAGCCACCTAGCCCACCAATCGATGCATCAAACTTGCGTATGCCAGATTCAACCGCGGCAAAAACATTGGCTAGCCCCATTGCCCGGGTATCATGAAAGTGGCAACTCAATTGTTGCGCACCATGATCTTCGACCATCGCCCGGGTCAGGTCACGAATCTGCATGGGGTTGGCGGCACCGATGGTATCGGCAATCGTCACTTCATCAGCACCCTGCTGCAAAAATCTTGCGCATACTTCACGCACAAGTGAAGGCGCTACCGGGCCGTCGATCGGGCACTCAAAAGCAACCGAAATAGTGGCAGTAACCCGAATGCCATCGAGTTTGGCGCGCGTCAAAATCTCGATTGTCGCCTGCTCTGCCTGCTCGCGACTCATGCCAGCATTAGCCTGAGCCATACCATCACTGCCATACAGGACCATGCAAACGCTCTTCGCGCCGGCAGCCTTGGCCAACTCGTAACCTCGAAAATTAGGTATCAACACGGTGAATCTATTGGGCGGTGCTTGATACTCGCGCAAACCGGCCAATACCTGGTCGGCACCTGCCATGGCAGGTACTGCTTTCGGTGATACGAATGCAGCTACCTCAACATGCTGGACACCGGCTTTGAGCAGGGACTTGACCAGTTCAACCCGCTGTGCAGGTTCGAGAATCTTTTTCTGATTCTGCAGCCCGTCTCTGGGGCCGACCTCATTGACGATAACTTTTGACATCAGCCAGCCGCTCCATTGGCTTTAAGTCTGGCGATGGTGTCCGCTTCATAACCCAGAATTTCACTTAAAACATGATCCGTATCCTGCCCGATTTCAGGCGCTGCGGAAAAGCTCTCGGATCGAGTGCGTGACAATTTGATAGGGTTACCCGGGCCTTGCGTTGTTTTGCCATTCGGATGCTTAAGGTCCACAACCATATTACGATGTCGAACCTGAACATCATTCAAAGCCTGACTGAACTTGTTGACAGGGGCACACGGAATCCGCTCTGTTTCCAGCCGTTCAATCCAGTAAGCAGAGGTGTTCTCCTGCAGCACTTTATTCAGGACCTGATTAATCATGTCCTGATCCTGCCAACGGCCGGGCTGGGTGTCGTATTTCGGATCATCAAACGCTTCGACAGGCACTACCTTTTTGAGGTTTTGCCAGAAGTTGTCTGTGATAACAGCGATCACTATATATCCGTCGGACGTTTTGAATGTATTGTACGGCACATGCACGAAGTGAGAGTTACCAATCGGGTGCGGATCCTCGCCCGATAGAAAATGCATGGTTGCCATATAATTGAGCATGGATATCTGACAGTCCAGCATGGAAATATCAACGTGCTGCCCGATGCCGCTCTGACCGCGCTCCAGGAGCGCCGTCAAAATGCCCATAACAGCAAACATGCCCCCGCCCAAATCACCAATCGGGATACCTGCTCGCATCGGATGATTGCGGTCGGTACCAGTGATAGACATGCCACCGCCGATCGCCTGTGCCACCTGATCAAAGGCCGGTCGCCCGGGTTTGGGACCATCCGAGCCAAATCCCGTGACGGTACAGGTAATAATCGCAGGGTTTATGTCTTTCAGTGTTGCATAATCTATTTTCAGACGTTCCGGGACGCCCACACCGAAATTGCTGATAACCACATCAGACTTTTTGACCAGGTCATAAAATACCTGTCGGCCTTCATCACTTTTTAAATCCAAAGCCACGCTTTGTTTGTTGCGATTTAGAGTAATGAAATAGGCACCCATGCCATCCAATGAATTTTTCGGATCAGTGGCCAGTAGTTTTCGCGTGCCTTCACCGTGCAACGGTTCTACCTTGATAGTGTCAGCGCCAAGGTCAGCGAGAATCATGGAACCAAAAGGCCCTGATAACATATGCGTTAGATCAAGCACTCGAAAATTTGATAATGGTTTGTTTGTCAATTTGTTCATATTTAATTTTATTAACTGAAGACCAAAAAACCAACCTCAATGCCTGAGCAATCTTAAAGTTAGCTCATGACACGAACCTCTCTGGTATCACTTTTTAAAGTGAATAACTTAGAGGGCTTTTTACTTACAAATGTATACGATCAATAATGGTTAACCTTGGGAAACTATATTTAACAAAGCACATTGTATACAATTCGGGTTAGTATACACTTTTAACATGTTCCTTCAATTTAATTTCAAATGAGTTATGGCTAAAGCGGCAGATAAAGCATACTTGCTTGTACGCGAAAAGATTCTAAATGGGCTATATGCCCCCTCTTTCCGATTGACAGAGCAGGAGATCGCCACTTCGAGTGGCGTAAGCCGAACACCAGTTCGGGAAGCTTTGAATCGACTTCAAAATGAAGGGTTCATCCAGGTAAGCTCCAACCGCAGTGCTATAGTGCTGGAGCTTACACCCGATAGTGCAAACGAGATTTTTGAACTTAGAGCTCTCTTGGAACCCTACGGGTCGAAGAGAGCTGCGACGCGTGCTTCACCCGATGATATAGATCGGTTGAGGTCACTTGCGGAGGCGCAGTATAAAGAATGCAAACTACGACGTTCGGGGTACTCTGCCAGAGTAGGGAATCTAAATAGCCAATTTCACTACGCTATTCATGAACTTGCTGACAGCAAAAGACTTTCTGCTCTTATGCCCGTTTTGATTGAGGCTCCACTTATGTTGCGTACTTTTTCCAAATATGACCCGACTGAGTTGCTGCGTAGCGCTGCTCACCACTTTGAGATTGTGGCAGCTCTCGAGGCAAAAGATGGAGACTGGGCTGCATCAATTATGAAGAGTCACATTCACGCCGCACAACATAGTATTCAGCGTGAATTAGCGTCATAAATTTCTAAACCATCCTTTCCTGCTGAAATATAAGCCGTAGGACAAATCATCTCAAGTGGTTTTGCCCCGATCTGACGGACACCTCAATAAGAGTGGGCATAAAACTGATATATCCAAACTGAAAACGAAACCAGGTTTCGTACTCTTGAAAGCAGAAGACATTCTTAGACATTCCCATTAAGGAGAAAATAAATCCCGGAATAGAATCACGATCATATGATAGATTAAGGTTGGTCTGTAAGCGTCTGGGCAATACCGTTATTTCCCCAACCCCAGTCTCGCTGATCGACATGAAGAAAATCATTGATCAGCGCGAAGCTGAGGAAAGAAAACATTAAGTAGGAAGTTGAAGGTGGTTTTAAACTTGCAAACGGGATGAGCAACACAAACGGGCTGATGGTAACCCTTTCAAAAAATAAACTGAGTTCATAAGTAACATTTCCTCGTAAACTATATATTGGCGTAAATCCTTTGGTTGCTTTGAAGTCTGGGAACGACAAATCGACCAGACTCGCCGCCTTTTTCCAGTTGTTCAAACACCAAGTTCGGTTATTATCCCCACAACGTATCGGTCTGCCCCAACTGCCACAGTAGCACGCTACGTAAAGTGGTGAAGCGTTGTTGGGCTCCGTCTAACATCGGTATTCTTGGTTGATGTTATGCGCCTGTCGCCAGTATGTCTGCGTGGGCAAACATCTAGTTACCAGTCTGGCGGGTGCCGCGTCGAAATTGGGCCCATCTGGATCAGGGGCTTCACCTCGGCTAAAACACCCTCTTAACGCTTCGAACGTTATGATCGCACTGTACCTACCCCCTGTGTCAGGATAGATAATTGGACTCCCCATCCTCTTAGCGATAAACTTTTTGAGTCACTTTGTAGATAATAAATGGAGGCTATGATGGAAAATACTATTGTTGGTGTAGATCTGGCAA
>Ga0105054_10002225_pt1 | contig 31152 bp, 25 predicted proteins | sample BON02_FD_78091 | JGI IMG/M metagenome (GOLD analysis project Ga0105054, IMG submission 78091) | Freshwater microbial communities from Lake Bonney liftoff mats and glacier meltwater in Antarctica - BON-02 (megahit assembly) | ecosystem: Environmental > Aquatic > Freshwater > Ice > Glacier...
GGTTCTGGATGTTGGAACCATTCATTTAGAATTCACATTTGTCTAGTTTAATATTAATTCATACTTGAAATAGTTAATCCTTTGTACACGTGAGTATCTGATTGATACTTACATCTTAATAATAGTGCTGCTCCTATGTCCTGCTCGTCCCGCTCTTCATCGTATCTGAGATAAGTTCTAACCTACTCAAGCAAGGGTGTCCAATAGAATCCTTTCGCATCCCCCCATTCAGCCTTCACTTTCGACTCCAATGTGTTCGTTGCCATCACCTTCCTTGAAATTCTTTTCATTGTGGATAAAAGGCAAAAAAGCATCTAGGATCCTAGATGGACTTAGGCGTGAAGGCAAAAAAGCACTTAGGATCCTAAGTGCTTTTTGCCTAGGTACACTCAGACTTAGGATCCTAGGTTCACCTAGATATTCAAATAAGATTTATGAACGGGCCAAGATTTTCAGGGTCTACTATCTTGTGGATGTAAAATCTAAATCGACATCCCTTCGAATGGCTGAGGAATTAGTAGAGCAGTACCAGCTGCTATGCATTGACAAACCCACAACAGAGGAGGAGAAGCAGAGGGCAACGGTGCTGAGTGCGGAGCGTAAGGTGTTCCTGGAGGATAAATCCAAATCGCTAGGCTACAAGTCTGCCAATGAGTTGAAGAAAGAGTTGGAAAAGATACTTAAGAAGAGAGAACCTAAAAAGGAGAAGAAGAAAGCTGTTCCTTCGAAGGTGGAAAAAGAATCAGTAGTAGAAGAAGAAGTACACGAGGAGGTGGAGGACACTCTTCGAAGAGTTCTTGGTGAGCCCCAAGACAATCTTGGCCGTGGGGACTATTACGTTAATGATCCTGAGATACTGCAATCTCATCTTGATAAAACTGGGGGCAAGTACCAACTCCGCTTCCCTCCTGAACCTAATGGATGGCTTCATATTGGTCATGCTAAGGCTATGTCAGTCAATTTCGGATTTGCAGAAGCTGTTGGCGGGAATTGCTACTTACGGTTTGATGATACGAATCCGGAAGCTGAAGAGCAGGAATATATCGATGGGATTCTTGAAAATGTCGCATGGCTCGGATACAAGCCATTCCGAATCACCTACACTTCAAACTACTTCGATGTTCTTTATTGTCTAGCCCAAGAGCTGATTCGTAGAGGAAAGGCGTACATGTGCTTCTTGACTGAATCACAGGTGAAATCGCAGAGAAATGCTCTCAAGGACTATCACAACGCGAAAGGTCGCGGCGAAGATATAGAATTCCCTGCCATGGCTGTTTTTGATAAAGGCCGTGAGGAAACCAGCTACAGCGAAAGTTTGATCGAGTTGGAACACATGAGGCAAGGACGGTATGCAGAGGGAGAAGCATCATTGCGAATGAAAGGAGATTTTCATTCTCCCAATCCCAACATGTGGGACCATATGGCGTACCGAATCAAATACTGCAACCACCCACGCACCAAAGACGCATGGTGCATCTATCCAACATACGACTACTCCCATTGCCTCGTAGACTCCATCGAGAGTATATCCCATTCTCTATGCACCCTTGAGTTTGAAACGCGTCAGTCGTCAAACTCCTCCTATCACTGGCTGCTCCACGTACTCGGAATGTATCATCCTAAGACCTACGAGACGTCACGGTGCTCGATTTCATGCAATGTCATGTCCAAGCGAAGATTGCATAGACTGGTTCAGGAAGGATATGTACATGGATGGGACGATCCTCGGTTACTCACTCTATCAGGACTTCGTCGTCGAGGTTACACAGCTTCATCTGTGAAAGCGTTTTGCCGTAAGCTTGGCGTTGCTAGGTCGTCCAACGAGGTCTGTGTGATGTCCGAGGTTCTCGAAGGCTGCATCAGAAGTGAGTTGGATGCGGTGGCTCCAAGACGACTTGGAATATTAGCTCCAATCAAAATTCGAATTTCGAACTTTGTCGAACCGGAGGATGTACTCGTGCCCAACCACCCGCAAAATCCAGAAATGGGAGAGCGTGTAGTCAGCTTAACGGAAACCATTTATATACCTGGCGAAAAGTTTCGTCTCGATATGATCAAAGGATACAAGGGTATGGTACCTGCAAGTCCGAAAAATGCTTCCATCAAATTACTGAATTCCCGAGTATTGACATATGTAAGTCACACAGTGAATGAAGATGGGGTTGTTGATGAGATTGTGGTGAGTATGGAACCAATGGATTTCCCTCATAAAGGTATGAGTGTGGTGACGTGGGTCCCTAGTGATGCAGTTACAGTAGAGACTCGTTTGTTTGGTAGGCTGTTCAGCGGGTGTGACGTTGATGGAACTGTCGTACACGCAGAAAAGGCAGCCAAGGAAAAAGGCGTCGATTTTGTGGAACTATTCAACAAAGATAGTTTGCAAGTTGCCGAAATGAAAATTGAAAAAGGCATTTTAAAGGAAATTCAAGAAGGAAATGTTCACGCGTGGCAGTTCATCACGGTTGGATACTTTTGTGTTGATCTGAAAGACTCGACAACGGAACATCCTGTTCTTAACATGATCGTTTCCTTGAAGGAAGACAAAACTAAATTAGCCAATAATAAAGTTGAGTAATCATTAATTTTTAATAATTCTTACGGATGTAGTCGCTATTTCTTGTTGTATTGCACTAAAGTTGTCAAAATTAAAACGCAAGGATCTCATGTGGGCCGTTCTCGGTATAGCAAAACCCATCTTGTCGTGTTTTTCAGGTTTAAGGACTCGAAACTTGGTGGATATAGAAGTCAAATTTATATTATTAATTATGAAGTAGGTTATGGTCCTGCGACGAGTTGTAGAATTCAATACAGGTTATTAATCTTATTTTCGAAATCAGCAGTCAAGTAACTTGCTGATGTAATTTAGAAAATAGGTCCTTGAGAGACAAATAATTGTAAACTTCATATATATTTTAAAAATTCCATGGTAGATCATTTGAAGTGGCTGTACTCAAAGCATCCCCATGAGGGAAGTAGAGATGAGCAAGTATATTTTTATGATGGTGCAATATTCATTGGACTGCCAGTCAATATATGTCTTCATCAAAAGATTTTGTTGGCACACGTGTAAAAGCTGGAGATCAAGACTCGATAAATTGTTGTATATCGAGTAACGCTAGTGTTTGTTGAATCAGAGTGCAAGCCCCATACAACATAATTTTATGATTCATGAAACACTTCGAAATACTGCCGTTTTAATTAAGTGATGCCTGTAGCTTAATTGCAACTATTCACTAGTAACTGACAATCTCCAGTCGTGTACACTAGAAGTAGCTTGCTGTTCGTAGATTGGCTAGTGAATCAACCGACGTACGAAACCAAATGTGGCGTTTGTTGGCTCAAAGAAAAAGGAGGAGGATGCAGAAGAGGAGAAACAGAATGGAGATATAGTTGATGCATCTAGACGCATTCGAGAAGGGGAAATGCGTTTGGAGTAAGTATTTGAATGGAAAATAACATACCATGCACTAATAATAGTAGTTTAGATACTCAACAGATCAATAATGATGGAGTAAAAGCACTAAGTAAGGCGCTTGGGGACAATGAATCCGTAGAATACTCGTTGTAAGTATGATGTATCAGAAATTTGAAATGAGAATAACAATCAGATAGCCTTTCTAATAATCAAATCACTGATGATGGAGTAAGAGCACTGAGTGAGGCGCTTATGAAGAATTCACGTTTAAGAAAATTTTCGTAAGTATAATATAGAAAATATACAATGAGAGTAACATTTGAATAGTCTGGAGTATATTGAGATCACTGTTGAGGGGATAGAAGCACTGAGTGATGCTCTTTTGGAGAATATGACCCTACAAGAGTTGAAGTTGGTATTTAAAACGTAGAAATTGTAAAGCGAGTCTAACAATGAGGTTTTAGAGTAAATCCCGCCACAAAGTCACAGTCGCTGGAGGCTTTGCTAGCCAGGAATCAAAACCAACCACAACTCAGAAAGAAGGATCCGTTTTATATTCGCCTTCAAGACGATCTGGTAAATTCCGTTGCAAAGCGAAGAAATTTCAACGAGGAAAACTCCAAAACAATATTTGAGCTACAGAAAGACCACGAAGAGCTTCAATCCAAACTCGCGAGTTGTATTTCTGAAAGAGACAACGCGATGAGTGAATTGAAGTTGTTGAAACGAACTCAACTGACGCAACTTCGAAGTGATGATGATGATGTGTTGCATAGTTTCAGTGTTGTTTGCGAACAACTTCGTTTTGTGAATAGAAATCGTAATTTTTCTGGATTGCCATTGGACCATCGAAGGATATCTGCTTGCGATATTGTCGATCAGTTTCGTAACGCAAAACACGACTCTGTGCATTAACATTTCACGAGTCCATACCAACTACTAAATGAGAAAGAAACAGAATTGCATCGTTTTCTTGAAATTCTGAGCTGTGATTTCAATGATGAAATGAATAAGAATCGTGATTTATGTCGTGCAGGTTTGTTGAATTGCCTTCGAGACATTATTGGGTATTCATTTGTAGGAGGAATACGCGAAATGGTCAAATTTCCTTAAAGCATTCAAGTTGAAGGCATCTGATGCCAGTGAAACATGGAGTATAACTGCCACATCATCGAAAATCAAACTCTCTGAGCTGAATAAAAGTTGTGACAATTTTCTGGTGGTAGAAAGTTCATGGCAGAAGAGACATGATAGGGTGACACACAGGAATGTAAGTGAATCTGCTTTACAAGATTTGCTCAAAGCGGCAACTAGCATGAAAGGATTGCAGTTCATAATTGACAGTGAATGCATTTCAGAACATGTGAAACAAAAGGTTTTCTTTCTCAAGTCTGCATTGATCGACGAACACCAGTGCTTGAGATTCGGTGATCCTAATAGTGACAAGCCAGTTGCGCAGCTATCGAATATTCTTGTGAATATATTTGGATTCTTCGAACACATGATAAATACTTTAATCGATTGTGTATCACAGGATGAGGGTCTTGTGATGAAGCTGACATAGTACATTGAAGGGGAAATGCCTTACCGAACAACTACGTTGGAAGCCATGATTAGTCATCAAGATAATATTGAGGATGATGACGTCGATACCAAGGCAGCTATTGACAAGGCTCAACGGCGCTGTAATCGCGAACCCAGTGAAAAGAACAAAAGGAATCTTGAAATGAAGGCACAAAGACTCAAGTCATTCAACAATCAATGATTGGATAAGAGCGTAACTGAAGAAAGACAACGTGTCATTGGACATGCAGTAGAACACTATCCTGAGTTATTACTTAACACCGAATGGCGGAGAAGAATTGGGATTGTAAGTCAGGATGTGTTAAAAATGGATTTGATGAAGCAAGGAGTTTTACTTTCGAATACCAAGTTTGAATATTTTGAGACGCGGCCAATCTCTGTCCAGTCTGGAAGAGTCGTCTATGCAACTGTTGACGGATTGCATATCATCAAACGGTTTCAACTGCAAGATGATTCTCACATAAGACATTTCCTTCGTCAGTCGGTTTTACTTCGAAAGCTGCTGTCGTGTTCTTATCTCATTAGTATCACTGGTGTCTTTCTGCAGAATGATTATGGATATATCATTATGCCTTTTTACAAACATGGTAATTTGAAAGAGTATCTGGCTGCTGCTGAAGTAGGAGTCGATACTAGAAGGAAGTTGTTGGTGGACGTGTTGCATGGATTAGTATTTCTTCATGGTCAAGGGCATGTTCATGGTGATTTGAAGCCAGAGAATGTTTTCATATCTAAGAATAATCATGCAGTCATTGGTGATTTCGATGGTGCTCGACCAATGGATACAACTATCTCCAGACTTGTAGCCACTCCAAAGTATCTTTCGCCAGAGTTAAGAGATGGCATTCATATAACAACTGCCGCAGATATATATTCTCTAAGGTGTGATCATCAAAGATATTTTATCAGATGATGAACCGTGCATGAGGCTTTCCCGCACGATGACGAAGCCTACTTCATCGGAAAGACCAACTGCTGATAAAATTCTTGTGATGCTTGGAACATCTGTTGGTGTAGCTCCCAGAAAGTGTTAAGTATGTTTTGAACTCTTCAGTGAGGATCGCGGTATTGAATGCGATCATGGTCACTTCACATGTGTTGGATACACTGAAGGCTATTTATCAAGCAAAGCCGATGATCCAGAAAATTCTTATTTCGCAAGGCACCATGATTACACTATCGAGTGTAGTGTGAGTGAGTTTGGATGTTCTAGTGTCCCTGTCGTACTTGACAAACTTAATGTGAGTTCTCTTGTGAAGAAAAAGTGTTTCGTGGCAATTGAAAAGTATAGGAAATGTCGCATAGAGCAAAAGATGGCGAAAGATTTCGATCAGCTCCTGGAGGATATAAAGGAAATGATGATGAAGTTGGGAGCACAAGAGATCCAGGTACGAAATCATTGCGAGTATATTGTGAGCAATATTATCGAACTTAAATGTCCTCGATGTGGTCAAACCTTTAACGATTTCGAGGGTTGTTTTGCTTTGACATATTCACGGCAATCATGTGGAGCTGCGTTCTGTCGATTATGCTTAGAAGACTGCGGACAAGATGCCCATCGTCATGTTGCATCGTGTAACAAATACGGTCGGGTGTCTTTTGTGGTTTTCGGAACTCAGGCTGATTTTGGAAGAGGCACAAAAGAATCGACGGGGGGAATTGATGAAAGAGTATTGGGAAACCAAAGTTGGAATTGAGGCTGAGGATATTGTGACGGCTGTTAAGGAAATGGTTTTGCCTCTCGCAAACGACATGACGAATTGGCTTCCGTAATTTTTATAGAATTAAATAATCTGTTTAAAAAGGGAAAGAAGCACGAAAAGCATAAAATGCATTGAATTAGCAATGTCGGTGCAATTTTTCGTTGATAGTCCTTGATACTGAAAAGAACCCTGGCATGTATTCATTAAAGTAACTTTGGAGTTATTCATTTCTGGAAACGAATCGTTTGTAAGATCATCGACTACTTTGTAAAATTAAAATTCGCGATTTGTCTACCGGTATTCTAAATAGCTCCTACCTGGTAGTTAATTGAATTTACACCGCCATGTCTTCGTCGAGTAGCTCGCCACCAGCTTCTCATACCTTACCTCTTTTTGTTTCATATGGTGATTCTCATTCCTTTCAGTGCACATCAAGAATTTTTCCTTGATCAACTATCTCGAAAACGGGCAGCATAGGAGAGATGCGAAGCAAATAAACCCACGAAACACGCGAGCTATGATGCATGTCATTGTTCAAATACTATTTCAATCCTGATGAAAGCCTCTTTGAAAACCACGTATACTAGTGACTATGCATGGCTTTGACATATAAGCCAGATACATAAAATAATTAGAAATCGAATTTATTGTGCTACAAGAGATAAAGAACAATCTAAAATTGATTCTTTGGAAGAATCAGTTAGTCCACGAATGCAAGCATGACTCGTTGGCGCAAAGAAAGATGAGTCCCATATCAGATCCTTTTTCTCCACTACGTGACATAAAGAATACAGCTTCATGTCCTCTGCATTTGGGGCATTTCGAATTAAAAGTTCGAGGGAGGGTTGGGTCTTTAGCAAGATCCGTGTCGACCAATTGAAGTCTCTGGGTTGAATCTGATTTCAGTTTATTCACATACACAAAGTTGTTTTTTGAAATTTCCTTGTGATCGCACACCTTGCATTCCAATAGAAGCTTCTTGTTAACTGGGTCTTCCTTCGGATGTAAAACAAAGTTACTGAAACAGTTAATAAAAGGAAGTCAGAACATAGTTCAATCGATCTACCTACCAATTACCACAGAAACTCATTCCAGCCATTGTGCTTAGATGAAGCGATTAATTCAACCTAGATGGAACGAGCAATCTTCGACCTTGCAAAGCCTCCTATTGTTCTCGTTTGGATTCCTCGAAGTAGACCCTTTGGTGGACCCTAGAGCAAAATCGAGAGCCGTTGAATGGACCTTGAAACGAAGGACGACGAGCAGCTGTGTTCAAGGGAGGAGAGTGACGATGTAGAAACCACATCTTCCACCAAGGAGTTGTACGAAAGTGGCAACATGTTTGAAACGCAACGTATTTGTGAACAATTGTACCAAGATGATCCAAGCAGGAAAGACAACTTGCTGCTGTTAGGTGCAGTACATTTCCAGCTGAAGGATTTCTCAGAGAGTATATTCTACAATCAGCAGGCTATTCGAGTAGATCCTTTGTTTGCGGAGGCTTATTCGAATTTAGGGAATTCATTGAGGGAACTTGGCGACGTCAAAGCGGCCACAGAATTCTACTTGAAGGCGATCAAATTGAATCCTCGATTCAGTGACGCATACAACAATCTTGCCAGTACTTACTTGCAAATGGGACAAACAAAACAGGCGTATGAGACCTACCAAATGGCACTGGTACTCGACCCTGAACTTGCCGATGCCCAGAACAACATGGGCAACTTGCTTAAAGCACAAGGTCGAGTCGAGGATGCTAGGAAGGCGTATTTGGAAGCCATTCGAATCAAGCCGGACTTTGCGGTAGCATGGAGTAATCTCGCTGGAATTTTTAAAGATGAAGGAGAGGTTGATACTGCATTGTCATACTATAACGAAGCCATTCGTTTGTCTCCTAATTTAGCGGATGCTCATAGCAATCTAGGAAATGCTCTCTTAAGTGCAGGGAAATTGGATGATGCTAAAAAATCGTTTGAAAAAGCAATTCGAATCAGGCCCGACTTTGCGGTGGCTCATAGTAACTTGGGAAATGTATTTCACGATATGGGACACATGGATAAAGCGATTGCCGCGTATAAACTCGCAATTCAAATAGAACCCAGTTATCCCGACGCTCATAATAATCTAGGCAATGCCTATCGTGATATCGGCGAGGTTGAAAACGCATTGATACGATATAAAAAATGCCTCAAGTTGAAACCAGATCATCCATATGCTTACAATAACCTGGGCAACCTGTTGAAAGATCGAGGGCTTGTTAAAGAAGCGGTTGACTGCTACATGACTGCCTGTAGACTGATGCCTCGATTTGCAGCTGCACATAACAACCTGGCAAATATCTTGAAAGAACAAGGCAAGATTGACCAGGCAATAGCTCACTATCAAGAATGCATCGCGGTGGACCCTCACTTTGCTCCTGCTTTCTGCAACCTTGGATGCACTTACAAGTACATGGATAGGCTTGATGATGCTATTCAATGCTTTACAACCGCCATCCAATTGGATCCAGAATTTCCCAGCGCTTATGATAATCTAGGGTGCGCCTATCGAGACGCTGGCAGATACGACGACGCTATATCTTGTTTTCGAAAAGCCCTGAAGTTGAATCCAGATACTCCGGATGCCAAAGTTCATCTTACTTATACTTTATCGCTAGTATGCGATTGGAGGGAAAGAAAAGAAAATGTACTTCAATTGCGGGGGATTCTTGAAGAGCAACTCGCGATGTACGATGCTAGATCAGAATCCAACATGATATTGCCTCTACTCTCAATCCAACCATTTCATCTGTTTTCTTTCTCAACCAAGGATATAGATGCCAATTTGTTTATTCGATTACAAAGCACCTTTGCAAAGCAAGCTCTGCAATTCACACAACTGCAAAAGCTCCCGAGGTTTTCATTTAAGGCCAGATTACCTAACCAACGACTCCGAGTTGGTTATGTATCTTCAAACTTCGGTCAATTCCCAATTTCCTTCATGTTGCAAAGTGTTTTTGCCTGCCATCAAAATAATGAGATTGAAGTATTCTCTTACGCGACACAGAATGATTCTTCATCTCGAATACGGAAAAAAATAGAACGTGAATCAGAACATTTTGTCGATTTGAATTCAGTATCGGATTACGATGCTGCCAAAACCATCAATCAAGACGGAATTCACGTGTTAATAAACTTGGATGGCTATTCGCAAGGAGCTCGAACAGGAATATTCGCTTTACAGCCGGCCCCTATTCAAATATCGTTGCCACATGGATACTGCAGTAGTCTATGCGCAACATTCATCCAGTACACTTTAGTTGACAAAATACTCGCGAAGGCGGTAGATGCCAGAGGATTGTCCAAACTACTTGTAATGGACAGGACATTTGCAATCTCAGACCACAAACAAAGCTCAAGGTTTGTTTTAGATCCTTCTCAAAAACCAACCAGAGCTCAATATGGTTTAGAGGAAGATAAATTCGTGTTCGCGTGCTTTAGCCAAGGTTATAAGATTGGTCCACAGCTACTTGACTCTTGGGCTGGTATATTGAAGAGAGTTCCTAAAGGTGTCTTCTGGCTGCTTAGATCGCCCGCACTAATGGAAGCCAATCTCCGAGCAGAGTTTCGAGCACGAGGCATTAGCGACAACAAAATTATATTTAGTGACATAGAACCAAGAGATCAGCATCTCAAACGCATTTATCTCGCAGATTTGTGTCTGGATTCGGCGCTCTGCACTGCACAGACTTCAGCAATGGATATTATATGGGCAGGAATTCCCATGCTAACTTGCTCAGGAAGTAAAATGGCTTGTAAAGTGACAGCCAGTATTTTGAACCACATTGGTCTTTCAGAACTCGTATCAGAATCTTTGAAGGAGTATGAAGACCTCGCGGTGGGACTTGCAGGGAACGAAGACAAGATTTGGGCATTTCGAAAAACAATAGAAGACGCTCGGATATCATCTAGTCTTTTTGACGTTAAATCATGGACAGCAAGTTTTGAAAATGGATTAAAATCAATATGGTGGCGCCATGAGAATGGCAAAACTCCAGATGATGTAATACTCTAGTACTTAGTTTTAATATATAATGAATGCTCACTTGGAGGACACTATATCAATGACCCAAGGAGCGACGCGTACGATGGCGAAGTAAGTGAAAAGCATGCCTGCCTTGAGCTTCACGTCCTTCTTAACCAACTCATAGTCTACTTTTTGCTGTTGCTGCATCATCTTCAATCTATGGTTTCTAAGTAAAAAAGCCCCCCATTTTATCCATACTTTTTCTCCAATTTCACTGACACTTTGTATTTGAATTACATTCTTCAAGACACAAGAATAAACAAGATTGCTCTATTATTTCTGCACTTTTGCATCCGAAGACTACTTTTGGGAGTCCTGATTACCCGCAGTTCACAGTAATTTGCATCCATTCCCAATTAGATCAAGTATTGAAATTACATATAACAGGATCATGTTTGAAGTACTTATCGGGCGTCAAACAAGGTCCAGTTGACAAATCCAGAGATTCACTCAGCTCGTCTACGTGCGAAAAAAAAAATTCAAAGAAATTAGCATTTGATTATTTTGATGGCTTTTATCCTCTACTTGTACAGGTATCATACGAAGCGGGGACCGTCCGGTATTCAAGAAAAATTCGTCACCACTCAAAATGAATGACGAAAAATACAGTTTTTGGTAGAGAAAAATAGGACTGTGCTAGCAACATGAAAAATCTAAACTTTTTCAAAAACTGTACCCACGATGCTCTCCGTTCGATCTCATGTTCGCGCCTTCCACTCTTCAAGAGTAACCCAATCCAGAATATACAACAACATCCTGGAAACTATCGGAAACACCCCTGTTGTCAGACTCAGCAACTTGTCCCCGGAAGGGGTTAATGTCTACGCTAAGTGTGAATTTTTCAATCCTCTTTCTTCCGTCAAAGATAGATTGGCACTCGCGGTGATCGAAGACGCCGAAAAAAAAGGGCTTATTAAACCTGGTGACACAATTGTCGAAGCTACCAGTGGTAATACTGGTATTGCTCTCGCTATGGTGTGTGCCCAGAAAGGATACAGATGCGTCATTACGATGGCAGAACCTTTTTCTGTTGAACGAAGAAAAGTTATGCGAATGTTAGGTGCGAAGGTAATTATTACTCCAGCTGCAGAAAAAGGCACAGGAATGGTGAAGAAAGCTCAAGAGCTCTCCAAGACTAATGGCTGGTACTGGACGAGACAGTTTGAAAACCAGGCAAACGCTGACTATCATGCTAAGACCACGGGACCCGAAATAGCAGCCGCGTTTTCCGACAGAAATTTGGATTACTGGGTCACTGGCTATGGTACTGCTGGGACTCTTAACGGGACTGGAAGAGTTCTCAAGGGGGCATTTCCAAACATCAAAATCGTGGTTTCAGAACCTGCTGGAGCTGCGCTTTTGACGTCTGGTCTTCCTCAAGAACGTCAAGCTGATGGTTCATCTGCAAAGACCCATCCTGCTTTCAACCCCCATCCTATCCAAGGATGGACTCCCGACTTCATCCCACAATTGCTGGAAGATGCAACCAATTCAAAAACCTACGATGAAATCATGCTTATAGATCCTAAGAGAGCTATGGAGATGGCCCATACACTTGCTCGAAAGGAAGGCATCTTTACTGGTATATCTGGAGGCGCCACTGTTAGAATCGCCTTGGATATCGCAGCAAAAGCACCAAAGGGGTCCAATATTCTCGCTATGGTTCCTGACACTGGTGAACGCTATTTATCAACACCTCTTTTTGATAGCATCCAAGCAGATATGAACGAAGAGGAACTTTCTATATCGTCATCCACCCCAAATTTCCAACTCCCAAAAAAGTAATATCATACTAAATGTATTGAATACGAATTTTTTCGTTTTTAATTCCTTGATAGAGTGATACACACTAGAAGAGAAGAAGCCAGGAAGCTCCATTCCCATGCTGATACTGGAGGCACCAATGCCTCGTTGTTTGAAACAATATCTTGTGTATTCGTGTCGATCTTCGACACAATGTCTTGTGTTTTCATTTCATCATCAAGAACCTCGTGTTCATGATACTCTTTGAAAGATATTTTATCTACAAAGACGACTTTATTGACTTTGACCGGCAAAACAATATTCTCAGGACTAAATACAGCTGGATGAAAATCCCTTACGGATTCGATACACGGTTCATTGGGGCAAAAAATCTCATCACATTCTAACTCTAGAACAAAATTCAGTTCCCCAACAGTTGAGTGTGAAATATTTGCAGGTGCATCTGCCAGAGTTCCAGTGATTTTTTTGCTTCTTTTCTTTTTACCGGGCGTGCGTCCTCGTTGAATGTTAGCCACGTTCGAATTGGCGTTTTCTTTGTCCACTTTCGAGGTCGCTAATTGCCTGCGTCTAGATCTGCTCCTTGATTTACGACGTACCATTGCTTTTAATTAAATCGATCTGCCAAAATTAAAATTGCCCCTCGTCCTTCGAATTTGGACGAGAAAATTAACCACCATGAAACGGGGGGGGGCTTCCCTTTTAAGTTCAATAAAAAATGTTTGGCTTGGGTGTTTTAAAAAAAGAGTGAAATTAGTGGACAAGAGAGAAGTTCCATTCATTTACTAGACAGAATAATATAATCGTAAGATGGCTGCTACTGCATCAGAGGCTCTCGATCAGACCGAGAAGGCGTTCCAACGACAGGCAGGCGTAAACCAGCTAACTAAGAGTAAGAAGCTCCTCGCCAAGAGAAACAAGTTTGGAGTTAGATACTACCGTAACATCGGTCTTGGATTTTCTACTCCTCAATCAGCTATTGATGGAACCTACGTTGACAAGAAATGTCCTTTCACCGGAAACGTTGCCATTCGTGGACGCATTTTGAAAGGTCTTGTAAAGTCTAACCGAATGCAGCGAACCATTATCATGCGTCGTGATTACCTTCATTACATTTCCAAGTACAGAAGATACGAAAAAAGACACACCAACATCGCGTGCCACTTGTCCCCTGCTTTTAAGGTTAAGGAAGGAGATATCGTTACTGTAGGCCAATGCCGACCGCTCTCCAAGACTGTGCGATTCAACGTTCTTATGGTTGAGGCATGCTCCACCCAAAAGCCAGTAAACGTGAAGAAACAATTTAGAATGTTCTAAGTTTTAATTAAGATAACTTTATTGGATTGCTGCATTGTATCTGTGGGAAACCAAATAGCAGTGGTGTTGCTGTAACATTCTTTGTGGCTCATCAACTTCGAACACTTGGATTGACCAGTATTTGAATAATAGTTCGGCTTTAAATCTTTTTTCTTTGAAAATGACGAAGCGAAATAGAAAAACTCTTGTCGTTCTATTTAAATGAGAAAATCAACATCAAGTGGCGAATGATAGAAAAAATATAAATATGCAAATGCGTCATTTTTTAAAAAAATACCAATATGAAATACTCTAGTCGTTGACTAGAATCAAAAATATCCCTGTTTGAAACGAAGTCGTTAGATCACCTAGTCAGGCAACTCACGTGGCGAACATATTCATCCATTCGTCCCATTATCATTCGCGCTCTACACACCTTACACTGATACAACTGTCCTGCAAGAACTGTTCTACTTTTAGCTCTCACTCTTTTTGACCCTCTCTATGGATCGACCTCCCATGACGCCTAACCAGCCTGTAAAACGGTTCAAGTAAGTTCCACACTCTTCGTTTCTATAAAAGTATTAAAAACTGGTTCCGCAGTTCAAGAGCACTTGATGCATCCATCCAACGTCCTAAGAGTCGAACATCCATCTCGAGTGTAAACAGCACGAGTTCCCGTCGCGCGAATACACCTGGTAAATACAGTACGTGGAGTAGCAAGAGTATCAAGGGAGCAATGCAACGATTTGATAGTGGAAGGAGTCGCGGAAGTATATGCAGCGTGGCTAGTTCAACTGATACCGCATCTGTTAAAGTGATGGTGCGGGTACGTCCTTTTCTGGGGGTTGAAAAACCAAAATCTTGTGTTACAGTGTTGAAAAACGGGCTTCATTCAAACGCCATTCGACTTGGCGACGATGCTCATTTCACATTTGACAGAGTCTTCGAAGCGGATGAGTCGCAAGAAGCGATTTTCGTTGCTGCTGGAAAACCGATAGCTGAAAGTGCGTTGCAAGGATTCAACGGATCTATCTTTGCTTATGGACAAACAGGCAGTGGTAAAACGCACACGATGCAAGGACTAGCCAGTGATGGTCGAGGATTGATACCTCGCGTTCTGGAACAATGTTTCGCTGGACTCAATCAACTGCGATTGGAAGGGGCCACTGCAGTCGCTTCTTGCTCCTACGTTGAAATTTACAACGAGCTCGTGTATGATCTGCTTGATAATCCTGGAAGGGAGAAAGTGAATGCCCCTGGGTACTCTGTACCTGCCAAGCACATTCGTGAAAACAGCACACAAGGTGTCTTCGTGGAAGGTTTGGTTCAGAATCCGGTACAAAATATGCATGAAGCTATGGCATACATTAAAGAAGGCAGTTCAATGAGACATGTAGCATCTACACAGATGAATCGTGAATCTTCGCGGTCTCATTCGATATTCACGTTGGCACTTGAAATTCGCATTCCCGGAAACGAGGCCAATGATGGGATGGAAACGATGCGAACCGCAAGGATCAATTTGGTGGATCTAGCAGGATCAGAAAGACAAAGAGCAACAGGTACGGTGGGGGAAAGACTAACAGAGGCGAAACATATCAACAAGTCGCTGTCGGCGTTAGGAAATGTTATCTCTGCGCTTGTAGACATAGCTGAAGGGAAAGGCCGTTCATTCGTTCCTCATAGAGATTCTGTGCTGACTTATTTGCTTCGAGATTCATTGGGTGGTAATACAAAAACCTCCATTATTGCCACTGTTAGCCCCGACATTGGCAACGCGCAGGACACACTGTCAACGCTGAAATTTGGACAACGTGCAAAAAATATTCGAAATGTAGTAAAAATGAACACCGTTATCAGTTCCGATGTTAATGTTCTGCAAAAACAAGTGAAGCAACTAAGAGAGCAATTGGAGATTTTCCGGAATAACAAAAGTCCACCTTGTGATTCCACTCCAGAACCGAAACCCGCAAGTTTAGAAGACAATGCACAGTTCAAAGAAGTCGAAAAGAGAGTTTTGGAAGCAACAGATTTGACAGATACACCAGGTCAGAATGTACTCCGTGCTCGCATCACGCATTTGGAGCGCGTACTTGGTGAGGTACTATCGGAAGTATCCGAAGAAAGGGAAATCGGCAACAACTTGAAAATGGAGAACATGAGACGCAAAGAATTGGAAGAGGTATTGAAAGACACCATATCAGCCAAGGAGATGGTACAAGAGCTTACTGCAGAGACCATTAAAACGCTTGAACAAGGTCTTCATCTTCCCCCTGATAGACAAACGCTGTTAACCCATGCAATGGATGCCACCCGTGAGCTTGGACTCCGGGCAGAAATCGCTCAACTAAAGGCTGAGAACGCTGCATTGTCATCCTTGTATAAAGAAAAACGAGATTCGGATATTCTGAATCGCCGAGTTGTTTCACAACAAACGATGTTGGAAGCAGTACAAGAAGATAAGGCAGAGTTGGAACGCATTGTGAAGGATTTAAGTCAAGACAATAAGCAACAGAAGCATGAAATTAGCAGATTGGAGAAAGAGGCAGTGGAAGCAAAACAATCTTCTGAACAAACTGCAATCATCGCTCTCCAAGAGGAGAAAGAAGTATTGGAAACAGAACTGAAAGTTGCCCTCGCTCGAGTTGACAGACTTGACCAGGAGTTGTTTATTACTACGGAGCAATACAGCTCCAGACCTAGTCTTCTACAACCTTCAGAAGCTGAGTTGCAAACCTCCTCTACGAAAATCGAGTTACTGGTCCGCCAACGTCTCGTTAACAATCTATGTGATGCCAAAAAGAGAATCTCACTTGCTGAGAATGAAACACGGAGGTTGAGTGTTCAATTGGATCGTCAAGTGGATTCAGCACGCAAGCAGAGGAAGAGCTTAAGACAATCGCTGAGCGCTGAGAAATCGGCTATTGATCTTGAACAACTCCGAGTGGTTCAATTGCAACTGCAATTAGAAGACTCGAGGGAGAAGTACGACCGTGTAATAATCAACAATCAGCATCTGAAGGAAGCAGTAGAATCAACCAACACGTTATTAGCAATTGCCAAGAAAGAGATCAGCGATTTGAAAACGGCAAGAAAGGAAAAGAAAGCGGTGACCAAGCTTTTCATGTCCAAAGAAAACTTTGCTAAAAACGCTAATCGAGATTCTGTGGCAACTGAAGTCGGCTGCACGTTTGATGATATATCTGTGTACAGTGACGACAACATTACACCTCGTCACGGGGACAGGAGTAGCGCATCGTCAGTGGCGTCCTCGGTGTCAGGTATTGGTGCCATGAGAAGCATGTCGGTTGCAGAGTTCTTCCCTTCTTGTGGATCTGCTGCTACAACGGCAGCCAAACAAAAGGCCAAATTGCAACTGGACGAATCCCCTGCTCGGATCAAGCGAAGTGCTTCCATTTCAACTCCAGCGTCAAAAAGCTTATCAAAAACCAAAACACCTGGGTCATTTCGAATTTCAAATTTGTTGAAATTCGCCAGCAAAAATAAAGATTAATCATATAGATATTTTAGACATCATGGTCGTAAATTTGACCTTTTAGAGATTTCAAAACCTCGACCAGCTTCTTCAACGATGGGTGCAGTTTCTCAACGTGCATTCTGTGCTGCTCTATCATTATTTCATTTCCAGACATGCAGGATCGAAGGGATTCTTCAAACTCCAAGTCGTAAACAGCTCGAGCAAATATCCGTTGAGAAGGCGACATCGATATGGCCCGAATGTCCACTCGACTCAAGTCAACCGCTGAATGTTCTGGCAGGTTAACATGATGACCGTCTACCCACAACGTGAAGCAATATCGCTCATGGGATGCCGGTAACACTCGATGCAACATGGAATCACTTTTGAAAACAACCAATCGATTAAACAATGGAGGTATGACTACTTCGTGTCCCAGAAACGGCTGAAGTAACAACTCTCCACCATGGCCTTCCTTCCAGTCATTATTTAAATATACACAACAAGTCAACGCCCGCTTGTTCGGTGCTCCAGGATTGTCGTAATGCCACGGAAAGCACCCTCCAGTTCCATCGTTAAATTGCAATTTGAGTACTCGATCTTGCGGAGAATGTTTCAACAAGTGGTTATCGGGGAGGTTTTGAGAAAGTTCATCAGAGTAAAACAACTCTCGAAATCGCTTCATAGGGGGGAAATCCCTGAATCTGCTGTCGAACATATCGGCTTCGAAAATGCCTGGTTTCGTGGCTACCAGCCTGTTGCCATCGCCAACCAGGAACTCAACTTGATTTGGAAGCATCAAACCAGATGATTGCAATTCTCGCAGTTCGTGTAAAAGTTCAAGAGCGACCTCGGGGAAAAAAAAACCATCAACAATTCCATACCCCTTGGTGACATAAAGAGTTTCTAACAACTCAAGATTCATTCATTCAGTTTTATTCACAACCAAATTTAAACACAATAAAAATCGATTTTTTTAAAGCACTACAAGTAGTGGATAAAATATTTATGAACAAGGATTTATATTGAATATTTTCACTAAAACTGAATTGAAAACCTTTCCTCGGACTCATGTTTCTTAAAAATGGCAATTGATAGCTTCTTTCTTCTTCTTCTAGTATTTTAATCAACTCGTGAGAATGACTAAAATTGTGTTAAGGTACATTCTTCTTTATCCAACTTGTATACTTGCAAATATTTGTTGATATCAAAAAGTCCAAATGAAATAATGCTGAATAGAAAGCCTATCAATGAAGGAAGTTGGTTCATCTTTTGATGTGCTTGGGGTTCAATATCTCGCCACTGATGACTTCATACGCTCTTAGCGGCTGCAGGCGATGGAAAGCTTCTTTCGTGTCATTATTAAAGGAGTTCTGATTCTCAATCCGGTCTTTGGATCTGTCAGTAATTTGTTAAAGTCAGCATGATTTTGTAACGTCGCATTTTTCTATCGATAGCCTGGTATACTGAGACTTCCGCCTAGATTATATTATGTCGCGAAGGACAATTTTGAGAATCATCTACTTTTAATTTTGAACTATGATTTTAATAATTAATTATTTGGTTGAAACACAAAGGACTCTCGTTTTTCGTTATTAGATATAGCCTTCAAGTCAGATGAGTTTTCTAATACTACTGGATCAACGTGCAACGCCTTTCTAGGAACTTGATTCGAATGAGACTCAGGATTCGCATCATGAGACTCAGGATTCGCATCTGATGGATATTTTTCATATGTATTTCCTATCCTACATGTTAGTACTGCTCCAGACATTGCGAAAAACTGATACATCTTCTCTCGACAAAACATTCCATATACCACTGTCCCTATTAGAATTTCATCTATCATTTGGGAACAGCGAAGGAGTAAACTACGATGCAAGGCCTGGATCTCTTCGACTGGATGCTTATTTAAAGACGTTTGTTGTTGCCTTCAGAAAGTTGTTAAGTAAGTGGTAAAGGAGTATTATGGACAGGCAAGCTTCGGGGACCCATCCGTTAGATTAGATCTGTTGCTTCGGATTACCTCACGGATTGCCATCAGGCTCTTTTCTTTCAACAAGTTACTCTTGTTATTTAAGAAATTAGCGTTTGATGGAGCTCTTCTATCCACTCCTTCTAGTGTTTTAAAGTTTAACCGGTTTTGAACTTTGTTGTTTAAAAAGAATCAGTTTGGAAATATGGTGGAGCAACTGCCTAGCCACTTCGATGTTGTCATCATTCTTCTCATTTATTACTAATAGCAAAGGTTTTGAACATTTTGAGTTTGATGAAAAGTAATTATTTATTGCTCCAAGCAACTACCCGGTGGTCTTTCTCTAGCCATTTTATTATTAAGTGGTGATGAGGGGACTCCTCTTCGATGAAGCAGGTATTTGAACGAGGACATCCTCGTCGAGGCCGCGTCTGCGCTTTTCGTATCTTCATAGTTGGACTACAGACGCTCAGCAGTACCAGCAGCGCGAGGCCAAATAGTCTCGAGTATATCACCAGAATCTACTGTTTCTTCCCACATCTCTCCTCCGCCAAGTACTTTACTACATTGTAAATCTGCAAAGCCATTCCAAGGATTGATGCCGTGCATTTGTTTTCAGCCTATATTTAAGTGGTCCCAATACCGAGGCCACATTTTGTTTTAAATTTTTTGGAGTTTCTGAAAGAAAAGAGCCTGATGGCAATCCGTGAGGTAATCAGAAGCAAGAACATTATGTGGAATCACTGAATTCACATTATATTTCTCCTGATGAAATTTAGTTACATCCCTCGACTTGACAACTATGTCGCCTGCAAACGCGTTCGATGAAGTAGCCACTAAAGTATTATTAAGAAATACTTCAATTTAAAAAGTGTGAAGGTGGATAGTCCCCGCCGAATTCGTTTCAGATGGAGAGGTTGATGTTGCGATTTTTCGTATTTAACGCCTCGTTATCAATTTGGAGAATAATGGTGTGCAATGGTGTAACATTGCCTAACTTTTTCAGTTCCGGAATGGTGCTTCAAAGAGACGAGGAGCTGGATTTCTGGGGTACCTCTACGTGCTTCGTTGTGGAAATGCGATTGGGGACTTTAAAGTATTCAGGAATGGTGAACGACGATCGCACATGGAAGATTTCTATTCCATCGCAGGTCGCATCTATGGGCAATATGATTTATTTTGAAGACTGCGAAGGAAATGTATCGTTTTCGGATTTATCATTTGGGGTACGTTTTTGTTACATGTTGACCTTTCCAAAAGTTGCTTAAAACGAAAACAGGATGTATTTCTTTGTAGTGGTCAGTCTAACATGGAGTTTTCCGTGTATAATAGTTTTGGAGGCGAAGATGAAGTGAGTGAGTCAGCCAAGTACACACATTTGCGCTTCGCCACAGTGGCAAGAAACAAACAAGAACAAGCGCCGTTCGATCTTCCTCAAAGGCCTTTGAATGGTTCGTGGTGGCATAAAAGTGATCCCTCGTCGTTTTCCCGCGATAGTTTCTCCTATCCTTCTGCGGTGTGTTATTACACAGCTATTTCAGTCTACAACTATTTCAAAGGAACGATTCCTGTCGGGTTTATTGGATCATATTGGGGTGGACAGAAAATTCAGCCGTTTTCATCTTCTAAAACTATCACTGAATGTACTGGGGCTGTCACGAAGCAGGATGGGGAACTCTTTGACGGCATGATTGCTCCGCTATTGGGCTTGAAATTCAAAAGCATTTTATGGTACCAAGGTAAGTTGACATTTTAATGCTATTTTATAAACACCAATGTTTAATGATATGAATAGGCGAAGCGAACGAAAAGGAAGCTGATCTATACAAATGTTTTTTTCCATCCATGATCACTGATTGGAGGACGAGATTGCAACAACCAAATATAACATTTGGTTTCGTGCAATTAGCAGGATTTGGAAACCAAGATTTCGTGAATATCAGACAAGCTCAAATGTCAGCCCTTGATTTAAACAACGTGGGATGCGCTGTGGCGATCGATATTGGGGACAAAAATGACATTCATCCCCGAGAGAAACGTGAAGTGGGGCGTCGATTATCACTTTCTGTTTTGAAGATGGGATATGGTGTGTCTAATATTGCGAGTATAACGGGACCTATGCTTTCACATGTTTCTGTTGAAGGCCCTCATTTGAAGGTGTCTTTTGTTGAAGGAACTGCAATAGGTCTGCATCTCAACGGGACATTGGGCTGCACGACTTGCTGTAATGAGTTACCTTTTGAATATCAGATTAATGATCATTGGGTTCGTGTTTCAAGTATGGTTATTCAAAAAGATGAAGTGATTTTGAATGGAGCTGGATTGGCGGTTCGATTGCGATATAACTATGAACCTTACCCAGAATGTTCGTTAGCCAGTAATTTTGAACCTAACATCGCAGGAAAGCTTCCTACTGTTCCGTTTGAAACACAAGTTAAACAAATATCCATGATAGACAATGATATATGGACCGAAAGTTAGTCCGTATGTAATCAACACAATCTTATCATACACCACTAAACCCAGAAAGAATTATTGTTTTTAAAAATCAAATTCGTCTTCAGAAGTAACCTCTGGTTCATCGATCACTTCTGAAGTTTTATTGGCTGCCAAGAAATCAGAAAAGGAACCATGGCGAGTTTCTTTCATAGTTTCCTTGATAGTTTTGTCCGAAAGCGAATCAGACAACTTTTCCATTCTACTTGTGAGGGTATCTGTTACCAAAGCACTAGCATCAAAGTTGTCACCGTAGTCAAGCATTGAATCCTGACTCAACTGCCTTGAAATAACTGGAGTAGAATTATCATATTCCAGGGAGATGTCGTCTTCAGTGGCATTCTGAACTAGCTGCTTAAGAATCACTCCATCACAAAGTTGGCATTTTTCAAAAGCATTACAAATTTCGTCCCTCGATAACACTTTTTCTTGCACGAGCCACCGCCAATGCTGGCACAATAAATTCCATATATCGCCCCGACGATCACCACATGCTTCGTGATACTGGTCTATCATGGAATATATTAAAACATTCACTTGAAGCAACTCATGGCATGCATGTAACGCTGTGACAAGTGCCTGGCATAGTGCGTAAACATCCATCGAGTCAAGCTCTACACTGATCGAGTCCACTGCTGAACCTCCGATTTTTCCATATTTGCTGCCTCTTAACTCCTGATAATTATTGGGTGATTCCAATAACGTCAAGATGCCCTGAATATCTAAAAATGATTGTTCCCAAAACGATCCTTTCTCTTCTTTCGCAACTACAATCTCGCCTTCAAGCAAGAAATCACCAAATGTGTCGATAGTTTTGAATGGGTCACATTCTACTGAATTGCAGATCAACATCCATCCGGATTCTTGTGACACCTTTGCTTTGAATAGCGTGGCATTAATTACATCGCCAATGGACATTCTGCGGTTTACTCTTATGTCGATTTGTTGGTCCCTCACAGTTGCACGCATGAGCCATGCCTCAGGGAGTTTAGCTAGTCTTCCAAGGTTTGGATCGATCTTCTGATCAGCAAATTCAGAAACGGTACGACCTAGTGGCACGACCTGCCACTCATAGGATATTTCGAAACTCTGAGGCGAATCAATGCTTTGGTCTGGTGTTAAAGGAATGTACGTCGGAGACGATTCCGTCACAGGCGATGATTTCGGGATATCAACAACCAGAATATCTTGAACTGAAGCTCGAGCATTCGAAAACGCGCTCAGTTCCAGCTTCGCCCTTTCTTGCCTTCTGCTTTCGTTTTGGCCCTTCTCTTGGGATTTCAGCAGAGCAACCTTGTATTCTTTTTCTGCCACTTTCGAGCGCATTATAGTTTCTTTCTTGAATGCATCTTCTGCAACGTTTCTTCGCTTCAAAATATCAGTTTCCTCTTTTTCAAGGTATCTCAAGTACTTAATATTCTCTTTTTCCACATGGCTTGCCCAAGATGGGTACATAGCATCGATTTGGTCTTTATACTTATCTTTTGCAAAGTCAAGCCGACGTTTGAAATCTGAGTTGTCAATGAGCTTTGCTGTCCTCGTCAATGTGTCGTTAATATGGCGGCGAGAAGCAACAGATTTCTGATCATGGGAAGAACGTATGTTTTGAGTTGATCTCATGAGTCGTTTCAAAGTTTGGAGTCGAACAGAGTCAAATTCAGAAAGCAGCGAAAGCCTCGAAGCTTGTTTTCGTTCTAGAACTTGTCGTTGCTCTCGGATGCTTGCAGCTTCCACTGCCAATTCTGAAGCCATATTCTGAGCCAATGTCAACTGCAATGTATAGGGGGTCGTACCTCAAACGTCTAAGTGCTTCTTAGAAAATTTCATTTTAAACTGTTAGCTCTCTGAGTCTGAATCTGACAGATTCTTATTAAAATACAAGAGCATCTTGCTGAAATAAAAGAGCCAAATGAGTATTCGTGAGATCATCAGAAGCAGAGTTCTCGTGACATTGTTTTAAAAATAAAATTTGATTATTGAACTCTTGAAATATCTCATCACACTTTCTGTTTACTAATATAGAACTACAATTGAAGCCCTGATAAAATTTTTGAATCGTTTTTTTGCTGTGGATGTATTTTAATTAGAAAAAATCATAGAATAAATTGCACGACCAGAGCTTCGTTCAAAATTCGACTTCTATTTCTCATTGGTCAATATATACACATGTATATATTCATGGGCATGAGAGTTTTGAACCACTTCTATACGAATGCACATGGTCAGCATGTACGGCAAACTTGTTGACAACTGGCATGAAACCAGTTGGAGGATCGGACTTCAATCCCTTCTTATACTTTAGTTCCTGAAGGACGAGTGAATCTTGACATATATATATAGAATATATAGATAGATCTCGAAAACGTCAGTTCGAAAAACCAACAAAAGAGCCTACCTAAATTCATTTAAACTTGCGTTGTAAACGACTACAATGGAACTGTGACATGAAAATTGACCTAAAGTGAGTGAGTGACTCTCTACCATAGTGATTTCAATAGTGAGCATGAATGTATAGTAGGAATGGATGAATTGTAGGATATCAGGTAGATATGAAACTCGTAAAACTCCACCGTTGTAATCTTCTTTCATAGTGAACCATTAAAGTATTACAGTTCCCCCTAATACAATGAAGCGAGGCTTCCTAGCCCTAGGAAAAAAACTCGATTGATCGAATTCAAAAATTATCTTCAATTGTGAACGAGTATACGCAGCGTATCTCTTAAGACACTACCGATACACTAGTCTTTTCACCGGAGCATCCTACTTCGGAAGTTACCAATGATGCCAGGATCAGATCCGATACCGCCTACCCTTGATCTGCTTGTCCCAATTGTTGCGATGCAACCGCTCCAAATATATTCCCCTGGAAACAGTCGTAGCAGCACCCCGTCTTCATCATCAAACAGCGTTTGTTGGCATGACTTCGCCGAGAGTTTAGGCATTCACAGTCTTTCGTCAACGCCTACTACGACCCCAAAATCACACTCTACTTTACGGTCACAAAGTGCAAGTATCGAATCACTCAAGACAACAGACTATTCTGGAACCATGCCTTCAGGAGAGGTTCGAATAAAAGGCGTTACTTATGTTATTAAAGGGATGCGTAAGAAATGGGATGGTAAGCGATTTGCTAGGTGCTGCATATTTTGTGATAAATTAGCCCAAGGAGGGACAGACTGTTGCAAATCTCATGGGTACGGAACCACCCTGATTTCAAGCCCACGACTCACATCAACAACAAAGAAACGAAACAGTCAGATGAAAAAAATGAAGGAAAATACAAGTCGAAACAGCAACAGTCGTAACAGTGAAATTTCAGAGGAATGGCCACCAGCCAAGCAACCAAATAATGAAAAACAGCCGGCGTATATGGTTTTTCTGTAGATATCTAGACGTTTTAATCTTGGTAAATAAAATGAACTTGAACACCACTTCAAAATTTTGAGTAGTTCCTCGTTATCGATTCAACCATTTCAATCAATTACCAATTCGACCAACTGGTGCGATACATATTTAAAATCCCAACATTGATTCCGCGTCATTTCCAATACAAGAACTATCTGCACTTCAACGAAGCAACAATGTCCACTAATAAGTAAAAATAGAAACCAAAATTTCACATGTGATTCATGAAGCGAGAGGTCCAAATTTTAAAAACCGCATTGTACGGGGGGGCTCAGGACTACAAACCACAAGTGTATCATGTTGAAACCGAAGCAGCATAAGTCTATGGAGGCTGCATGGTCGTACCTGCTTCACCTGGAAGACGAGGGAGAGAAACCCCTTGACGTCGTTGAAGAACCTTTGGATTTCGAATCCTCAGAAACACTCGACGCTGATGAGCAACTGCTGCATTTGAATGATGGCGCCAAGCTCATAATTTGCATGGTGGGTAAACCAGCTCGTGGCAAGTCTTTCATGGCTGCCAAGATTCAAAGATACTCTGAGTGGCTTGGTTACCGCGCACGGCATATTGAAACTGTGTCAGTAAGGCGTAAACTGTTTGGGAGAGTTGAGCCTGATGATTTCTTCAACCCAAATGGCGCGGAAATGGCGACTCAGCGTGGAGCAGCGCAAGAAGAGGCCCTAAAAGAGTCGCTGGATTTTCTTCAGAAAGGAGGTCAGGTTGTTATTTACGATGCTTCCAACAGCACTCGCGAGAGACGCCGATGGGTGACCAAGTATGTAGAAGAGAACCTTGTGGATAAAACAGACAACTCCCATAATATTGTCAAGTATCGATTATTATGGGTGGAAAGCATATGCGAGAATCGTGACTTGATAGTACAGAATTTCCTCGAACTCAGGAAGACTTCAGCGACCACTAATTTCATGGAGTACAGGGACCTGGACAACGAGCAAGCCACGGCAAAGTTCCTGGAGAAGCTGCGTTTCTACGATGAAGAATACGAAGCACTAGATATGGAAAACGAGGCGGATAGACAATTGAGTTTTATTAAAATCGTAGAATTCAGCGAGAATCTGATGATTAATCGTGTTCGGGGATACATGGAATCCAAACTCGTTTCTTTCTGCATGAACATTCACACAGAACCACGAGCCATAATACTTGTGCGTCACGGCCAGTCCGAATACAATCTACAGGATAGAATCGGCGGGGACCCCAATCTCACTGAAGCTGGAGACCAGTTCGCTCGTAATCTCGCCAAGTTTGTTGAAGAGCGAGCCCCCCATGGTCTTCAGATCGAGGATGACGAAATGGTGTCAGGCTCAGATGCATATAGCTTCAACCCTGGGAAGGATTTGTTCGTGTGGACTAGTACTTTGAAACGGACGGTGGGGACAACCAAGTATTGCAAGTGCAGAGCCAACGTGCAGTGGACAGCGCTGGGAGAAATTGATGCAGGAGTTTGCGAGTGTATGACGTATACGGAATTCAAGACCAAATTGACCAGTCAATATATGAAACGTCAACAAAACAAAGCGTCATGGCGGTACCCAGGAGGCGAGTCCTACATAGATGTTAAAAAGCGTCTGGAGCCTTTAATTTTTGAATTGGAACGACAGCGAAAGCCAATCCTTATTTGTTCCCATAGAGCGGTATTGAGATGCTTGTACAGCTATTTCTTCGGGATAAGCATCAAAGAGTGTCCTTTCCTGCCATTCCCGTTGCACACTGCGCTTGTTTTGACCCCCACTTCATCAGGATGGAACGAAGAAAGAATTCCGTTGGCACCCAACATAGGAGACACTGGTGCTCATGAACAAGACGTGCAAGCGGCGGCTGCCAAGATCCTCAAAAGCCAAGCTAAACGAAGGAAGCTCCGCGAGGAGACTAAGAAGTAGTTTAACTATAAAAGAAGAAGAAACTCAGCAGATCCTTCCTATGAACATGATTCCAAAACGCAACTAACTATCGTGTTTACACAACCTTACCAAGTCGACTTGCACGTCAGCAGATTCCTTTCTATGAAATTTGTACATCTTGGGAATGTCAAAACGCAATTCCGCTACTACTTGAAACGACGTTCCCCATTCTTTGGCTTTCTTTTCCAAAAACTGTCTAGTGGATGTTTTGTGTAGAGAATAAACAGCGTGTTTGGTGCACTTCAATGCACTCTCTAAGAATGCAACATCAGCTCCTTTGACTCTCGTTCCAAACGGCGGATTCATAATTACCGTGTCAAACATCTTGCGCATGCAGAACTCTTCACAATTCACATCAGCGTACACTAGATCCATTTCCACTTCCAGGTTGTCGATGTTGCAAACGGCTTGCTGCAATGCTTCGGGATCCAAATCAACTCCAACCGAGAAACTGTCAAATTAATATTTAATGCGTCATGATATACACCACTTACTTGCTTCCCATGATTCGGGCACCAATACCCAACATGCCGGTGCCGCACCCAAGGTCAAGCACGTCCTTGTTCTCTATGTCCCCATTCTCTAACGCAGCAAAGATGATTCGAGAAGCAATATGTGCAGATGTAGGGTATTGCTCCATCATAAATTTCGGAGCATTAAATGGCTCCACGTCGCTCAAAAGACTCTCCAGGTGCTTAAGCTTCATTGCGATTGGACAGGATTAAACGAGGGGGGCCACTCTTCCCTAGAATCCAATCTAGAATTCAAATTTTACTAGGCAGTAAAATATCAAAAGCATATTTTAATTTTAAACCATTACAGTGAGCGGATACCAATGGAAAAATAGTATTAGTTAGGGAATGAAGCCCGTGTTCAAAGAATGAGCTACATGGTATAAATCAGAAGCTAGTTGTTTTCACCATCTTGTATCATAGAAATTTTCTTCGTTTTATCAAGCTCAAACGAGGATATATGAGATTTAAAAAGTTCGTCAATCTCTTTCCTATGTATTCGAATACACCGAACCACATCTTCTGACGTAACTACGGCGTCGTAGTCGGCAATATATACGTGATCAAGTGAAGAGTTCAGCGCCCCTTGGCCTATGAAAGACCAAGGGCCAACTGAGGACCTAAAACCTTCCTGGCCCGAGACGATGTCCATCTTTCCATTCAAGATCAATGTGCAATGCGTCACGGGCTTACCCTTAGTATAGAGCTTCTCGCCACGTGTTAGTTCTAACACAGGCTTGAGCTCAATCATTGCAGTTATCTGCTCTCGAGTAATCAATCTATCCTCTAGTGCTTTGGAAACTATGGGCAAGTTCACAGAGCAATGAGCAACGATTGCTTTAGCTTCATCAGGTAACAATGTGTTCTTCCGATGTGTGTCCAGGAGCTTCAGTCTCGCGAAATCAAAGGTCTCTCTATCCACCAACGAAGGAGCGCCTTGTACTTGCACATCTAAATCTGTTTCATCCAGAATCTCTGACTGCAGAATCTCTTCTATAATGTCTTCTATGGTGACCAAACCAGCCACTTCGTAATATGGGTCTCGGGACTCGTCTTTACTATTCACTGTGCGTACTATTGCCAAATGTGCTCGGCCGGTTTTGAACAAAGTCAATGCATCCTGGAGAGAAGTATCTGGCCATAACCACTGAATCGGCCTTCCGAAAAACTGAATCACACTTCGAACAGTTGTGCATTCTTCAGGATCAATTAGAATCAAGTCCTTTGAAAACAAAAGTCCACAAATGTCATTCCGATCCCCATTCTGGTAAACTGGCAATCGGCTAAAACCCTTTTGGAATATCAACGACATTAAAGTAAAATCAAGGATGGAATCAACCTCAAGCATAAAAACCTTGTTCATCGGAGTGTACACATCCTTCACGGTCTTTGTTTTATATTCGATGGCACCGCCCATTATTAACGCCTGCTCGTCATCTAGTCGCTGGTGCTTGTTGTGGATTTGAACCAGCTGTGAAAGTTCCTTGGAAGAATAGATAGAACCAATTTCTTTCTCAAACATGCAATCAAGGATCATGCTAAGAGGCTTAGAAATAATCCAAAATAGGTAAAAGAAGAATATGAGTAAGTAAATGGTTTTTGCGCCAACCCACAGTGCATGTCTTGAGCAGGTAGCTTGAGGAAGAATCTCACCAAAGATAACAATGAGAAACGTGGATGAAATAAAGCCTATTGTTCCTGAGGTATAGGTTGACAAGAAGATAGAGAGCATAGAATTAACACTGACATTTCCTAAAAGGAGAGTACATAGTAGCTGATTGCCCATATTCCTCCACGGTTGTATTACTGTGGCATATTTCGCTTCGTCTGAATCAGGATCAGCTCCTATGACAATCTCCAACCCCACCTTGTCCAGACTCATCAAGCCTAATGTAAGTCCCGAGAAAAGCGCTGATAGAGTAATCAGAAGCACAATGAGAAGCCACTCAAGGAATATCTGGTACGTCGGTTTGTAAGTGTTGTCACTGCAGCTACACAGATCGAGTGAGGTACACATTGTGCTGGAGCAATTCGCGTCCATCAATAATCGCCATTCGGAGAAAGAATCGTACGGACGCAGCAACTCAGCATTATTCACTGAAACAAAAACAGCCAAGATGATGCATCCTCCACTCCAGAAGTTTGAAGGCATAATCGAATTCACACTATTTTTTTTCAGGTGCCTTCATGGTCTACTCTTTATAATTCGAAACCATTTTTAACATGTTTTTGAGAAGACTTGCCTCGTTTTGTTTCTATAGAGCCCTGAATGTTTCTATCTTTATATACTTTTAGCTTACTAGAAGCGGGGCACAAAGACTCTTTGATTTAATTAATTTTGAAAAAGGATCTATTTAGATTTGGAGCAGGGCAAAAGTAATGCGCCTGATTTCATGATGTAGCCACATTTAGGAACTTCCCAAGTCCATTTGTTCAATGGGTCTGATACATGTGCGAAATAAGAGATTCCAGAAATTTCATCTGTGCATTCTAACCAATCTTGGGCGATGCTCACATCTATCAGCTCTTTTCGAAGCTCCTCCCACTCGCTTTGATAGATGGAAGATTCTTGAGGCTCATCTAATACCACCGGAAGTTTGGATGCCTTCACGCGTTTCACCGATTTTTTAGCAATTCGAACCAGTTTTCGAAACACTTTGAATTCTGGGTACTTCAAAGTTTGACGAATTTCAGCATCACCTAGGATATTTTGAAATATATTGTAGAATTCTACTATCGTCAAATCAGCAACGCATGAAGCTATCAAGTTTCTTAATTCAGACTCGTTCAACTTCCGTTTTGAAGAGATGATGCATTCGTTTAGGAAGTGCAGTAAAGTGAATACTGTGAATATGGAGCCTTGCACCCCGAATACGAAACAAACATCCCACACCACTAGCAAAACGTCATACTCCATCCCACAACTTGTAAACAGACCACGAAGCCAAGATAACACCAAGTTAGTCCCTGAAATATTGTGCTGATCAAAACTGTGGAAAAGTTTGGGAAATAGTTGAGTACAAGCTTTGAAAAAGTATTTTTCAACGGGATTGATGTCAGCATCTACAAGAACGTAGGGCAGAATTTTCTGATAAATTCCCACCAGATAATTAAACGCATTTACTTGTGTTCCTTGAAAAACTTGCAGCAAAGTGAAAGTTACCCCCAGGAAGTCAGGTAAAAATGCAGGTTGGCCTCGCGATAACTGCTGTTTTGTAAATCCCGCGTATGCACATAGGACACCTTTCATATGCGACTTCATTCGAGGAACACTTGTTGTAACAATACGATCGAGCATATCGTGAACTCCGTTTTCTATTTCACGTTCAAGCTCTGGGTTCATCGATATCTGTTTCATTTCGATGAAGGAAATTTCAGGGAAGGTCCATTGGAGGGATAAAGACCACAAGTGTAGACGATCACCGCCATCCACAAATGCTCGAACGTCATTTAGAATCTGGTGAGCGTCGTTATTCTTAAGGTCTTTACCGGCTTGAACCAACTCCTCCATTTTCGATTGCAAAAATAACGGATCA
>Ga0105054_10002228_pt1 | contig 31113 bp, 24 predicted proteins | sample BON02_FD_78091 | JGI IMG/M metagenome (GOLD analysis project Ga0105054, IMG submission 78091) | Freshwater microbial communities from Lake Bonney liftoff mats and glacier meltwater in Antarctica - BON-02 (megahit assembly) | ecosystem: Environmental > Aquatic > Freshwater > Ice > Glacier...
ACAATCAAATTCTCCAGTATAGATACTTAAATCCACCTGCAAACCCGGCCAAGCATAGGGGTTGAGTTCGACAACTGGGTTGTCTCCCTTCAGGAGGGGCACACTAACGTAATAACCGCTTCCCTGTCGAGCATCCTAATATTTATTTGATTCCGGCGCATATACCCTCAATTCAAGAGGGTCGTATTCAATTCCATCCACAAATACTTTTCCATCAGCACCGGTATATGCGGTGGCATACAATAAGGTACTCCCATTTAAATATGTACTGCCAGCTTTAGAATAATACATATCCACCTCGAAGTTTTGGAGCGGCTTTTGTTTTCCAGCTTCAACTAGCTGAACATGGAGGCTCCGGTTTTGATTTGCTTTTTTACAGGAAAACAGCAATAATCCTATAAAATGCAAGCAAAGACCGAAAAAGCGAATTTTATTAAGTACAAACTAAACCTTAGAAACTGTGCGGTGAGACCTTTTAGAAAGTAACACAGGAAGCACTGTAAATCTTCTTCTAAAGTAAATAAATACGACATCTGATGCGCGCATATGGCAAGGTGTCAACGTAGTTAATTTAAGCGCTATTCTCGCTCCACTTCGCCGAGTAACAAAACATTAATTAAACTATAGTTCGGAGCCATTGGCTCCATGCAACTAATTAAATAGCAAAATTAATTCAAGAATCTTTTCTTTACGCCTTCGCATAATCTAACAACAGCCGAATGGTGCTTTCCTTAGGGGAAAATTGCAGGGGTTGGTCGAGCGTTTGGAGGATGGCCGCGAAATCGCGGTAGTCTTGCTGGAGTTCTTGGTCGCTGATGAGGACATGCTCAAAGGCATTCCGCTCGGCGGGGGCGAGTTCGTTGGTGAGATGCAGCAAGAGTAAGTCGTGTGTAGAGGCTGGGGTCATAGCGTAGATTTGAGTTACAAACGACCTAGCTGCCGGCTTAGTGTGTAGGGGAAAAATTATTCCATGCATCAAATCTGCGCTGGAAGAAGCGTATGTGTTTCATGGGTCGCTTTGCGCTGGTCGACGGTCGGGTTGCCCTTCGGGAGTCGATGGTCTATTGCTCTGCAGGCGTCAATAGTTGGTGAAAAAGCAGATAGGTCCATAAATAGTCCATGTACTATGGACAAAAGCCTCCTCCTAAGCTGCAAAATTACCCCTGCCATCCCAATATTCTCCTAAAAACCGGCTATGAACCATGGACTATAGACAACGAAAGCCATACCCCAAGCGGCAAAATCAACTCTGCAAAGCTAAAACCCACCCGAAAACCAGACCTGGACCACCGACTATGGACAACGAAATCTACTCAGGACACAAAATCACCTCTGCAAGGCCAATGTTCTTCTTAGAATCAACTCCTACATAACCACCCACTACAGCGTAATATGATACTTATCAATCAACTTCCGCAGATTGCCCAGCGCGTAACGCATGCGGCCCAGCGAGGTATTGATGCTTACAGCTGTTACCTCTGAGATTTCTTTGAAGCTCAGGCCACCGTAGATGCGCATCACCAGCACTTCGCGTTGTTCTTCGGGGAGATGTTGGATGAGTTGTTTCACCTTTTCGTGCGACTGACTCCGTATCATGCGGTCTTCTACCGAGTCTTCTTTCAGGTCGAGGAAGGCGAATACGTCGGTATCTTCATCTTTCGGTTGGATAGTCGGCATTTTGGCGTTACGGCGGAAGTGGTCGATGCAGAGATTATGTGCAATCCGCAGCACCCAGGGCAGGAATTTGCCCTCTTCGTTGTAGCGACCGGCACGAACCGTATCGATTACCTTCACGAAGGTGTCTTGGAAAATATCTTCTGCCACATCGCGATCTTTCACGAGCAGATAGATGGTGGTGTAAACGCGGGATTTGTGCCGAAGCATTAAAATTCCGAGGCTATTTTCATGGCCTTTGAGGTAGCGTGCAATGAGCTCTTGGTCACTAACACTCACAACATGAGTTTTCATGGCGTAAGAAATTTGGTTAGGTAAAGCTCAGGCTATAGGTATCCTCCGGGAGTTTTAGTTGAAATGATGTTGCTAATATAGGACTTTCACTTGCGATGTATCCATTTTAAGGAAACTTTAACGGTAATGATTGTTTTGTGACATTTCGGTTAAGGGGGATTTTGGGTGGAGGTGGGATTAGTTTTTCTAGGATGATGGTGCAGTCTATGGCCTGTTTTTCCCTGTGGGCGTCGATCGTGGATGGTGAATGAGCTCGCTTATGCGGGCTGGTCCATAGCCTATTGTCCTGTTCGACCAGCCACGGGACTACCGACTAAACCGGCACCTTAAAACAGCAGCAGTACCACAGCTCAACCCAATTCCACCAAAAACCCCGACCCCATGGACCATCTTCCTACAAACAAAAATAAGCTCTCCAACCCATACACGTGGATAGAACCAACAATCATCTGTCTCGATTGTATTAATAGGATAATTATCCCGAAATTTGCGTTTTGAAGCTCCCTATTTTGTTGAAGACAACCGTCGACGAACTCGACCCAAGGCACTATATTCTCATTAAAAATGCCCGATTACATAATCTCAAGGGCATTGATTTGGCCATTCCCCGCAATCAGTTGGTGGTGGTGACCGGCTTGTCGGGTTCGGGTAAATCAACGCTCGTCTTCGACACCCTGTATGCCGAAGGTCAGCGGCGCTATGTGGAGAGTTTAAGCAGTTATGCGCGGCAGTTTATGGGTCGGATGAAAAAGCCCGAAGTAGATTGGATACGCGGCATTGCACCTGCCATGGCCATCGAACAAAAAGTAGTGAGCCGGAATCCACGTTCCACCGTGGGTACCTCAACCGAAATATACGATTACCTCAAATTACTGTTTGCCCGGGTAGGCCGGACTTTCTCCCCTGTTTTGGGCGAAGAAGTGCGCAAAGACAATGTGACCGATGTGGTGGATTATGTGCTGGCCTTGCCTGCCGAAAGTAAGGTGCAGGTTTTGTGCCCTCTTGTACGCCACCAAGGCCGTAAACTCGAGCAAGAGTTGGCCGTCTTACAGCAAAAAGGATTTATCCGTTTGCGGGTAAAGGGTACACTGCAGCGCATCGAAGATTTGCTGGCTGATGTCAAAAAGTTGGCAGACCTAGAAGAAACCGCGCTCGACATCATTATTGACCGGTTGAGTGTGGATGCCAGCGACGAGGCTTTGGTCAACCGCCTCTCCGACTCCGTACAAACTGCCTTTTTCGAGGGGCATGGAGATGCAATCATTGAAGTAGCTGGCAACGATAGACTTTTCAACGACCGCTTCGAAGCCGACGGTGAACGTTTTGAAGAACCGAGCGTAAACCTCTTCAGTTTCTCCAACCCCTATGGTGCTTGCAAAAAGTGCGAAGGTTTTGGCAGTGTGATAGGCATAGATGAGGAACTCGTTTTTCCAGATAAAAGTCTGAGCTTATTCGAAGGTGCTGTAGCCCCATGGCGTGGTGAAAAAATGAGTGCGTGGGCTGATGTATTGATTAAAAACGGCATCCGCTTCGATTTCCCGGTGCACCGCCCATATTCCGATCTCAACGACGCCGAAAAACAATTGCTTTGGACCGGCAATAGCTATTTTCAGGGCCTCAACGACTTTTTCAAGTTTTTAGAGGAGCAGTCTTATAAAATTCAATACCGGGTAATGTTGTCGCGCTACCGTGGGCGTACTGTTTGCCCCGATTGTAAAGGCACCCGCCTGCGTAAAGATGCCGGTTATGTGAAGTTGGTAGATAATGCTACAAATGAAAAACACAGCATCATCGACCTGGTTTTAAAGCCAGTTGACAAGCTGCTGGCGCTTTTTAATGGCATCCAACTCAATCCCACCGAAGAAAAAATAGCCGGGCGCCTCCTTACCGAAGTCCGCAACCGCCTCACTTACCTCAGCGATGTGGGTTTGGGCTACCTTAGCCTGAATCGCCTCAGCAATAGTCTTTCGGGCGGCGAAGCACAGCGCATTAAACTCGCCACATCACTTGGCAGCAACTTGGTGGGCAGTATGTATATACTCGACGAACCCAGCATCGGCCTGCACCCGCGCGATAGCCAACGGCTGATTACGGTACTCGAACGTTTGCGCAACAACGGCAATACCGTCATTGTTGTTGAACACGAAGAGGCTGTAATGAAAGCGGCCAATCAGCTGGTAGATATAGGCCCGATGGCCGGTCAGCATGGCGGTGAATTGGTATTTCAAGGTAGTTTTGCTGAATTACTCGCCGATGAAAACAGTCTTACTGGCCGTTACCTCAGCGATCGTGAGCAAATCGAGATACCTAAAAAGCGGCGGCCCTGGAAACACAGCGTTACCATTAAAGGCGCTCGTGAAAACAACCTTAAAAACGTAGATGCCGAATTACCCTTGCACACACTCACGGTTGTTACGGGTGTGAGTGGCTCTGGTAAAACGTCGCTCATCAAAAAAATTCTGTATCCCGCCATTAAAAAACAAACCAGTGGTTACAGCGAAAAAGCCGGGAATTACGACCGCTTAGAAGGTGATTTCCGAACGCTGAAGAACATAGAACTCGTGGACCAGAACCCGATTGGCAAATCCAGCCGGTCGAATCCGGTGACCTATACCAAAGCTTACGACCACATCCGGAATTTATATGCCGACCAACAAGCCTCCAAAATCAACGGTTACAAACCCGCTCACTTTTCCTTTAATGTAGAAGGCGGACGTTGTGAGACCTGTCAGGGTGAAGGCACTGTAACCATCAGCATGCAGTTTTTGGCTGATATCACACTCGAATGCGACAATTGTAAGGGAAATCGCTTCAAAAGTGAGCTCCTAGAAGTGAAATACGAGGATAAAAACATTGCTGAAGTCTTACAAATGACCGTTTCGGAGGCTATCTCCTTTTTTGCGGGCCATAAAAACATCATTGCCCGTTTGCAACCCCTCGAGGATGTTGGCTTGGGCTATGTTAAACTTGGTCAATCGAGCAATACATTGTCGGGAGGCGAGGCACAACGGATCAAACTTGCTTCTTATCTCACCAAAGGCAACCAAGCTACCGATACCTTGTTTGTATTTGATGAGCCCACAACCGGTCTTCATTTTCACGATATCAAAAAACTGCTTTATGCCCTCAATGCGCTGATCGACCAGGGCAACTCGGTGATTGTAATAGAGCACAACCAGGAAGTCATCAAATGTGCCGACTGGGTACTCGATTTAGGTGCAGAGGGCGGCGATGCCGGTGGCTATTTGGTTTTTGCTGGCACGCCAGAAGACCTCATAAAATGTGAAGAAAGTTATACCGGCACCTACCTCAAAGAGAAGTTCTAATCTTATTTTCCAAAAAGTTTGCGAAAGAAATTCTTTCGTTTTTGTTTTCGTTCGGCCTTTTTCTGCTCTTTTTCAGCATTAACAGCGCCCTTATTGTCAAAGATTTTATCGAATAGCGGCGTTTCCCTGAATTCGGGGCAGTCGAAGGTAGTTGTTGCTGCTGCCGAAAAGGGTTGGAAATAGGTCTTCCTCAGGCCTGCATCAGCTTGACATATCTTCAAAGTGGCAGCTACCAAAGGCAAGGCCAGTGCGCTACCCGAGCCTTGGCTTCCGCTGTTAAAGTGAATAGCCGTAAGTGGAGCACCTACCCTACTCACGACAACCATACGTGGGTTGTAAGCTACAAACCAAGCATCGCCATAATCCTGGGAGGTACCCGTTTTGGCTGCAAAATCAGCGTTTATACCATATCTACTGCGTAAAGCCGTGGCCGTACCCTGTGCCACCACCCCTTGAAGCATGCCCGTAAGACTAGCCACCGTTGCTGGTGAAAACACCGTTTCACTTTCAACTTCTGGAGCCTGATATAGCAGCACTCCAGCAGCGCTGTGTATACTTTTGATATAACGCGGCATTATCCTTTGCCCGCCATTGGCAAAAGCGGCATAAGCCACCGCTGTTTCTAGGGCATTGGCTTCGGCAGTGCCCAAAGCAGTAGCGGGGCCTGTAGGCAGACTTCTACTAAAGCCAAGGGCTCCCCATTTATCGGCTAAAACAGAATGATTGGTGCGCAAATATAGATCTACGGCCGGTAGATTGTAGGAATGGGCCAAGGCTGCTGGAAGACTGTATTGTCCGCCACTTTTGCCGTCATAGTTACTAGGTTGCCAATTGTTTTGATCGGTAAAAGTGATGGGCTCGTTGCTCAGCCAACTGCAGGGGTCTATGCCACTTTCGAGTGCGGTGGCATAAAGTATGGGTTTGAAGGTGGAGGCCAACTGTCGATAGGCCAGCAACTGATCGTAGGGTTGGGTGGGGAAATCGATGCCGCCCACCCAGCACAATACATCCCCGGTGAGTGGATCGAGGGCGATGATGCCAGCATGCAGTTGCATCAGGGCCCTACGGATACTGTCGCGACGCGTTTCCTGTACTTTTTGCAGGCCATCCCAACGAAAAACGAGGCGGGCGCTGGCGGTATCTTTTTTAGCATCGATGCCCGCAGCTTGTGCGATTTGTTGGGTGAGCGTATTTAGTCGCTTGCGGTTTTCACCTTGGCGGTAAAGGGCTTCGAGCTGCTTTTGGCGGGCAGGCAATTGATTTTCAAGACTGGCTAGGGCGGCCATCTGCAGCTTGTAGTCGATGGTGGTTTCGATCTTCAGCCCGTCTTTTTCTAGATCGTACTTTTTGCCTGCTTGGGCTATTATTTCGAGTATTTGCTGAGCTTGTTTTTTGACTTCTACCAAAAAATAAGGTACAGGACCGTCGGCCTCGAGTCGGGAATAACGCAATTGCAGCGGCAAGGCTTTCATTTCTTGATAGTCGGCTTCTGTCAAGTAGGTGTTTTTAAACATCTGCCCCAACACCACATTCCGGCGGCTCAAGGCGAGCTCGGGGTGTAAGCGGGGGTTGTAACGGGTATTGGCCTTAAGCATACCCACGAGCACGGCACTTTCTTCGGTGCGGAGCTGCTGGGCTGGTTTATCGAAAAAACGGTAAGCCGCCGATTCAATCCCGTACACCTCTTCACCAAAGGGCACGGTGTTCAAATAGAGGGTGAGCAGCTCATTTTTGGTGTACACACGCTCCAAGCGGCGGGCGATAATGATTTCCCGGAATTTATGAACCGGCATCGACCAAGCCCCCTTTTCGGGTCGGTGGTAGAGGTTTTTCGCCAACTGTTGCGATAAAGTAGAGCCACCGCCAGCCGAGCGATCGCGCAACAAGATTGTCTTTACCATCACCCGAGCTATACTACGCATATCGAGGCCGTCATGGTCGAAAAAGCGCGCATCTTCGGTTGCAATGAGGGCATGCAGTAGACTTTGTGGTAGGGCTTCGTAAGTTACCGAGCTGCGGTTTTTAGCATAAAAACTCCCTATTCTTTCCCCATCAGCACTGTACACCAGACTGGCGTTTTCGTGTTGAATATCTGCGAGCTCGACTTGATCGGGTAAAGGGCCAAAAAAACCGATGCGCACCGCGACATACAAACTTCCTACCGCCAAAATGGCCAACAGCAGTAAACCCAGGAAAAGTCGAAACAAAAAACGCATTTGAGTAAAGATAGGGTTAAACGGGGTTTGAAGGCTTTTGCAGGGTGTCCGGTTATAAGGTTGTAAAGTGATTGCTTTGTCGCTTCCTAAAAATGGTTGACCGTTTACTGGTTTTAAATTGTTGTTGGATGCCGGGTGAGGCGCTGAACGCTATTAAAAGGGAGATCAATGGCGCTGGAAAAGAGCGGTTAGCTGACGTTTTAGCTTAAACGGTAAACCCTCAACGCGACAAGCACTTTGTGCGCTCGATGGCCTTGGCATGAAGGAAACGGATAGCCTCCTACTGGGCTCAGGGTACCCCTAGGGTGCTCAAAAAAACCCAAAATCAAGGCTTAGCCAAAACCATTTTGAACCGCAGAACCGCAGCGGCTAAACCCCGTTTAACTGGTATTAAAACGCCTCCGCGACCGAAATATATACGGCGGGGCCTTCGCGGCCGAAGCCTACATCGATGCGGGCGTTGAGTTTTTCTTCTTTGTTGAGGGCGTAACGTAGACCTGTACCCACCGAATATTTAAGCCGTTGAATAGACCAGTCGTTGGCTGTATTAAACACATCTCCCAAGCCTACAAAAGCTACCCCACCAAAACGTTTGTAGAGGGTAAAACGCAATTCAGTTTGCGCGGCGATATAATGTCGATCGCGAAAACGGTTGCTGGGGTACCCCCTTAAAATATCGTCATTACCTACTTTGGCGAGATCGAGAAAGGGTACGTCCCCAAAATTTGCACGCACTACGCCGTGCGATGCCCAAATCATCGTGTTGGGCAGCTTTTGGTAATGACTGTAACTGGCGTTGAGGTTTGTATAGGTAAACGTGCTCCCGAGAAAGGGATGATAGCGGTAAGATGAAAACTCAAAAAACTGTCCTTTGCTGGCGTTGACGATGTTATCGCGGCTATCATAGGTGATTACTCCACCCAGAGCTGAGCCTGTACCTCCGTCAAATCCTGTTACTGTTCCCGAGGCCAATTCACCTGGCGTAAAATATTTGAAGTTGAATTGGTGGCGTAGGGAATAGTCGAACCCGGCAAACCAATGTTTGCCAAAACGCTGCATGACTAACAATTTCAGGCTAAAGAGGTCATAGGCATACCGCTCTTCTTGTGTAAGACTGCTTGCGTTGCCAATGCCAAAATAACGATCGGGGAAGTTGCGGTAGCGAAGCTCGCCACGAATCAAATATTTTTCGCCTTTGGTAAAAATCGACCACAGCGACCACACATCGAGCTGGCGGTTTTGGGTATAATCGCCCAACAATTGTACATACGACAGGCGGGGTTCAGGCACGGTATCGTTTCCTTTGGCCGTGCGAAAGTAATATACCCCTGCCGCACCAACTGCTAGGCGGGTGTCAGGCGTATAATAAAGTAAGGGCAACAGCACATAACCTGCCTTTTTGGTTGAATCGGCCGGTGAACTAGCCCAGGCCATTTTTACAAGCAGCACCATAAATAAACTACTTCGTCCTATCCTTGTGATGGTTCGGTTCAAGGTATTTGCAACATTTAATTCGATAATAATTTAAGCAGCCAAAAGCAATAACGCTTCTAGAGTATTTTGGTTGCGTGTAGTCGCCTTACGTTTCAGTATTCTTTCGACAAGCGTATTGTTTAGTTTACTGCGTGCCGCATTACCAGGTATGTACAAATAAACCATTCGATTTATGCCCACGATCTCCTCCGGGTTTTCGGCCTTGTCGCGTATATCAAGCATACGTTCGGGATCGGGGCGCTGATCTAATAGGCAATAGAAACAACGTTTTGGGTCATAGATAGTAGCATCGGCAAAAGGGTTCATAGCCAGATATTGAGCTATTTCAGCCGCTTTTATTACCCATACTGGTACGTCAAAGCCGTAGTCTACTTGAATGGTTTGATGGAGGAGGTTCTCGAGTATGCCGTTGTCGTTCACGGCCGACTCAAACACGATATTTCCGCTTTGTATATAGGTTTCCACGTCCAAAAGCCCAGCCTTTTCGCAGCTGTTCCGCAAATCTTGCATGCGAATACTTTTCTGGCCACCGACGTTAATTCCTCGGAGTAAGGCAATCCACTTCATGGTCCCAATATAGCAATGTTACTAAATATCTAGTCCCGCCCCTCCATTTTTGCTCGGCAACGTATTGGGTTATATCCGCCAATAACCCTTATACGTCGGTGTTAAACCATAACTCCCTTTACCCATTAATCATTTCAGCACTTCGAGCATCTCGCTAACTGTTGCACGCTTCCGATAATCGGGATCAAAGTGTTTCCACAGCACCTTGCCATCGCTGCCGATGATATAAGTAGCCGGCACCGGCAACAATACACGGTCGTCGCCGGTGGCCTCAGGGATATTGGCGCCAAGTACTGTTTTGTACTTGAGCCTTGTGCCGTTGTCGAGCTCATAAACCAGTCCGAAGGCCGACATCATGGCATAAGCCGAATCGGAGAGAAAAGTAAAACTAGCACCTGTTTTTGCCTTCATTTTTTGGAGATATTCAGGTTTTTCTGCGCTTACAGCAAAAACACGTGCTCCTTCCTTTTCGAGTTTTGCTACGCTATCTTCAAGTGCACTCAGAAAACGATTGCATACGGGGCACCATTCTCCGCGGTAAAAAACCAAAATAACGGGGCCACTTTTAAGCGCATCAGCGAGCGACACGCGTGTATTATTTTCGTTTTTCAAATCCAGCAATGGTGCCATCGCACCTACTTCGATGCCGCTAAGCTCCTTTGCATCGCTTGCAGGGGTTTGTTGTGCTTGGGCAACGGGCTGGAAAAATAATGGGCATAAACCCACAAATAATAAAACTAACTTTTTCATCACTATCCTTTTAAATGTCGATTTTATATCAGTTTCGAGTAAGGGGAATACGCTACAAAATCGGTTTTTCTTCTATTTAACACGTATTATTTAATAATTAAATTACAGCCCTATATTCAATCTTTTAAAGCATCGTAGCTGGCATGCACTTCAACTTCCACTGTTTTGGCGATGTTCGAGGCCGGTTTACCTTTTTCGAATACAATACCATAATCGGCCAAAGTAATGGGGAATTTTGCAGAAACGCTTAGCTGACCAGCCTTTACCTTTAATTCACCCATAGTTGTTACAGGTTTGGTCACCTCTTTCAGGGTGAGTTCACCGGCTACAGTCACTGGATAAACGCCGTCCTTTTTTAAATCTACCTTTTCTATCTGCACAACATTCCCCTTAAATTTAGCTTTAGGAAAGGCTTTCGTATCTAAAAAGTTGGCACTATTAAAGTGCTTCTGCATGAGGGCTTTTTCGAACATAAATCCCTGCATTGGTACACTAAAAATAACCGCTCCACTTTCGGTGTCAAAAGTACTTATGGCGGTATAATTATCTGCCTTAATATCCTCTAACGGGGTATGGGAGTAAAAAGAGATATGAGATTTAACACTTTGCAGCTTACTACCCGAACTAAATGCCAGCAGAAAAATGCTGACCATCATCAAAACTAAACTAGAATTTTTCATTGATATAATTAATTAATAATTGAACTTTCACGCAATATCAAAGGGGTGTATAATTCGAGATCGGCATCAAACTCCGGGCCGCTAATCAGCACGCCCTTTAGGCGAAGCTGTTTTCCCTCAAGTGCAGCTATATCCACCGTTTCACCAGTGCTCAGGTGCGCATGTACGTCACTTTTACCTGCAACCCCTTCCAAAACAATTACGGTGGACGGCCCGTTAGCATGCGCGCTTAAAAAACGACCTGTGAGCTCGACAATTGCCGATTCACCCTCCTCATCGAGGTATTTCAAATCGGCTGCTGCTTTATCGGTGAGATATTCTGCTACCAACGCTTCACTGCTCAGCACATACTCTGCCTCGGCATTTTTAATGTCACGGTGCGGCTGAAAAAAAAGATAAAATGCTGTTGCCACTGCTCCAATTAGGACAAAAAGGAGGCTGATGAATACTAATCTGCGCTTTCTCATGGGTTGCTTTTGTAGTGGTAGTCGACGCCACCTACAAAACCTGACAACTCAGCTCAATTGGTTTTTATTTTATTTAATATTCGCTCCGCCTCTTCTGGGGTCATGCCCTGGGCGCTCAACGAATTTCCCTGGCGTAAGCGCGCTTCAATAAGACGCTGATCTTTTTGATATGCTTTACAGGCCGCACACATACGCAGGTGAAAAGCTAGTTTTAACCTATTCCCTGAAGATAGGGGTAACTCGGCCTGTTGGTGTATGAGCGCAGCAGCCTGGCTGCACGATAACATGAATAAACTTTTCATTTCCAGTTATTTCCTAGGCACTTGCGTAAAGCCAATTTTGCTCGGTGCATAAGCTGCCAATATTGGGTCGCTGCGATGTCTAGTTCCTGACAAATTTCTTTAGAGCTCAGCTGATCCAAGTATTTCATTTTGAGTATGAGCTGGGTAGCGTTGGGAAGTTTTTGTTTACAGGCTTCAAAAACTAGGATAAAATCGGGGTCATCTAGTAGCGCTTCGGAATGCGCGGCTATGGCACCCCCGGCTGCTAACCAATATCCATCAGCGTCGAAATAATCGCTTTCGAACGGCTCGGCAAACAGTTTTATCGCTTTAGCTGCTTTGCGGTAGTAATCGGCAACGCGGGCTTTTAATAAGGTATATAAATACGCTTTCGGATGAGCCACCTCGGTTTTATTCTGCACTTGTTTGAGCGCCGATACAAAGGTGTCTTGCACCAAATCGGCAGCCTCTTCGGCCGAATTTACCCGAGATCTGGCATAACGATACAATTCATCGCCATACACCTTGAACCAATCGGCTATATTTTGTTCTTTGCCCATTAACGAGCAATGAGCTGCTCAAGCCAGCTGCCCACTACATAACTCAGTGCGGCAGCAGCTGAACCAAGGGCCAAGGTTTCAAGCATGCCTTTCCAAGGACTGGTTTGGGTAACATAGGTTTTAAGCCAGCCAATGAATATAAAAGCCGCTGAGGTCATGAGTGAAGAAACTAAAAATAAGTCAGCGCTCATGGGCGAAATATAGTCGTATACATACACCAACAATGGAATCAAACCGATGGTGACGAATGACGCAAAGGTAACAGCACCCATGGCCAAAGGCGAGCGTTGCTCTTCCATCATCTCCAGTTCTTCTTTCATCATTACATCTACCCAGCGGTCCTTATCGGCGGTTATGGTGGCCACCACTTGCTCCAACAGCTCGCCGTCGAAACCTTTGTTGCGGTAGATGTCGCGTATCTCGTCTTTTTCTTTTTCAGGGAGATGTTCTACTTCCCAGTACTCCACTTTTTTGTGTTTGTCGTAGTTCTGCTGCTCGGTTTTTTTGCTGAGGTAGCTGCCTACACTCATAGCAAAACCGTCGGCAATCAGATTAGCGAAACCCAAAATAATGACCACACTCGATTCGAGTCCAGCGCCTGCAGACCCAGCTACGACGGCAAAAGTGGTTACACTGCCATCAATTCCGCCATAAACAAACTCTCCCAGGTATTCCGAGAATTTGCCAAAAGCGGTATCGTTGTGGTGGAGTTTGTCTTCGTGTTTGCCCGACATAGTGCTTGTTTGCCCCGAAGATAAGCAAGGCAACTGAATGCCTTGCCCACTTCGTGCACACATTTTTAATGGCCGATTCCGCTGTCTTCAGCAGCAGAAAGATATTTGCCCTCGACATATTGTACGCCATGACGCACCACGGTCGCCTTTTCGGTAAGTCCTTCGAGCACCACAATCCGACCTTTGGCAGCAAGTCCGGTACGTACTTTGGTCCGCAAATAGCTACCGTTTTGTAGCAGAACGAAAACAAAAGCATCCTTACCCACTGTCACCACCGCTTCCTCATCAATCGTAAGCGCTTCGCGTGGCTCGGTGAAAATTTCGGCTTTGACATACATGCCGGGCCGTAAAAAATCGCTGTGGCCATCGATGTGCGCGTGTACATTGCTGGTACGTTTTTGGAGATCGATGGTTGGTCCAATCAGAAATACATCGCCGGTATATACTTTTTCACTGGCGTTGAGTACAGTGAAGTTCAGCTTTTGCGCAATTTTTAGCTTTTCAAGGTCTTGTTCAAATACCTGCAACTCAATATGGAGGTGGTCTTTGTTGATCAACTGAACCAAAGGCCGGTCGCTACTCACGTATCGGCCGATGGCGCCGTCTACACTGACTACAAAACCATCAAAAGGCGCAGTGAGGCTGATGGTTTGTTGTAGCTCCGCGGCTTTTAGTTTATCTGGACGTATACCCAGGCGTTTGAGTTGTGCACCCAATGCCGACACAGCAGCGAGCTGGATCTGGTACTCAGCTTGTGCTTTTTCGAAACTTTTGGTGGCGGTAGCGTCCACCTTCAGCAATTCCTGCTGGCGTTTGAAGTCTGTTTCCGCAAAATTCAGCTGACTGCTGGCTTCCAGGTAGCGCCGTTGCAACTCAATATAATCGGGGTGTTCGAGCAAGGCCAATACTTCTCCTTTTTTAACTTTCTCCCCACCTTTCACACGTATTTCGGTGATATAACCCGGCAAGGGCGGATTTAAATCGGCCAAATATTGCGGTGGCACATCAATCACCCCATTGCAGCTCACACTGCTGCTGATAGATTCACGCGTAACCACCGAGGTAGTCATGTCGGCTTGGCTTATTTGCGACGCGGACAAGGTAATGGTGTCGCTAACCGACCGAAGGGTAGGCGGCATGTTTTCGTCGGCTTTTGGTGAACCACAAGCACCTATCAAAAACGGCAAACTATACAAGAGGAGCTTTTTCATGGATTAATATTTATCAAGATTGAGCAACTGACGGAGTTGATAGACCGATAGCTGGTATTGAAATTGTGTTTCGTAGGTATTCAATTTTATTTGCAGCACCGCGTCGAGGGCCTGGAGATACTCCACATATTCGATTTCACCTTGCTGAAAGGCTGCTTCGGCATTGGCAGCGATGAGTTGCGCGCGCTTAGCTGCTGTATTGCGGTAATAGTTAAGTCGCTGCTGCTGGTTGAGGGCATTGCGCAAGGCCGCGTCCCGATTAAGCTGGTGACTGGCAAAGGCATAATCGCGGGCAAGCACTACACTTTCGCGCTGTAAACGTGCCACCTGAATTTCACCCGATCGCGGTCGGAACCACAGCGGAATACCCACTGTAAGTTGAACACCTTGAAAACCACCCACTCTTTCAAGTTCCTGGTTGAAGTAACCTACACCCAGCGATGGGCTCAGTTTATTTTGTTGCACCCGAACCTGCTGCGCGGCTAAACCGGCCTCGAGCTCACGCAAGCGCAAGGCTGGGGTTATTTGGGCGTCTGTAGGCGCCGGCAACTCCAGCAGCACCACAACAGGAACCGCAACTTCGGCTGGCGGCGTCTCGCCGAGTAGCAACATCAACTGCGCCAAGGCATCTTTCTCCGCATTGTTCGCCGAAGCCAGTTGCAACTGCATCTCTTCATAATTGTGCTCCGCTACCGTTTTGGCCAACAAACTAATGGCCCCTTGGGCATAGCGGGCCGTGGCGATACGGCTAAAGGTTTGGTGTTTGTCGAGCTGACCTTCAAGCGCCTGTTTACGCCAATACGCCAACGCCCAAGCTTGCCAAGCTTCAAATACCTGGGTGGCCACCACTTGCTCGCGGGCTTTGAGGCGTGTAACACGCATCTCGATATCCATGCGGCCGTACCGGTGCCGGGCTACCGCAAGCGCGGGCTGACCGAGCGATTGGCGGAGGGTATAAAAGTTATCGATGGGCGCAGCATTGAGCTGACCACGTTGCCAGTCGAATTCAAACATCCCCGGATCCCAACTCGTTTTAAGCATTTTTTTGGCTTGCTCCAGATCCAAACGGGCTTGTTTTATGTCGGGGTGATTGCGTAAAGCCTGTTGAATAGCATTTTCGGGACTCGACCAACTCTGCTGGGCTTGTGCCGCCAACGAAAACACGCTGCACAACACAATCAAACCTGCCGTTTTAGCTGCTGCGGGCACATGAAGCCTAGGTCGGCGTTCCACCAACAAGTACAAAGCCGGCAGCACCACCAAGGTCAAAAAGGTAGCACTAATTAAGCCGCCAATAACCACCGTAGCTAACGGACGTTGCACCTCGCCTCCATTGCTGGTAGACAAGGCCATAGGTAAAAACCCCAGGGAAGCCACAGCAGCCGTCATCACCACTGGGCGAAGACGAACCCTGCTGCCGATGCGAATGCGTTCCAGAACATCGTGCATACCTTCCGCTTTAAGCTGGTTAAAGTAGGCAATCAACACGATACCGTTCAGCACTGCCACCCCGAATAAAGCAATAAACCCTACGCCAGCACTGATGCTAAAAGGCAAATCGCGTAGCCACAGGGCTACAATACCGCCAATAGCAGACAAAGGAATGGCCGTAAAAATAAGTATGGCCTGTACCACCGAGCTGAAGGTAAAATAAAGCAGGAGGAAGATGAGGAAAAGTGCCACTGGTACAGCAATCATCAGGCGTTTGCTGGCCTCTTCGAGTTGTTCGAACTGACCACCATAGCTGATAAAATAACCCGGAGGCATTTGTAGATTTTGCTCAAGATTGCCGCGTACCTCCTTCACAAAAGACTCGTAATCGCGGTCGCGGACGTTAATCAGTACCGACACCAACCTTTTGGTATTCTCCCGTGAAATAAGCATGGGGCCAGGCTCGAGGGCAATTTCAGCCATTGTACGTACGGGAACTAAGCTACCCGTAGCCGAACGCACTACCAATTGCCGGACAGATTCAAGACTGCCTCTTTCTACTTTATTCAGACGGACTACCAAGTCAAAATGCGACTCGCCCTCATACACTTTGCCTGCAATACGACCTGCATAGGCTGTTTGAATGGCATCGTTCAGTTCAGAGATGGTGAGTCCGTAGGCCGCGATTTTATCTCTATCCCAACGTATCATAAGTTGGGGCAGTCCTTCGGTTTGTTGTACAAGTACGTCGCCCGCACCTTGTACGTCGTGGATGAGGCCAGCCGCTTTTTCGGCCAGTGCAGCCAGCTGGTGTAGGTCGTCGCCATATATTTTTACAGCGATATCGGATTTTACACCTGTCAGCAATTCATTAAAACGAAGTTGTATTGGCTGGGTGAATTCAAAAGACACGCCGGGTAGATCTGCTAGCTTGGCTTTCATCATGGCCACCAAAGTTTCGCGGTCGCTGGCACTGGTCCATTCAGGTTTGGGCTTCATCAAAATCATGATGTCGGCATCTTCTACCGCCATAGGGTCGGTAGGGATTTCGGCTGTACCAATTTTACTCACCACCCCCTTGACTTCTGGGAAGTTGGCAAGTAAAATAGCCTCGGCCTTGGTACTGGCAGCAATGCTCTGACTCAACGAGCTGCCTGGTGGCACCGTCATTTGCATGGCCAAATCACCTTCCTCGAGATTGGGAATAAACACCGCACCCAGACGAGTGAAGAGCAAAAGCGAAAATATAAGGGCGACTAAAGTGCTGCCGATAACAAGTCGAGGCTTGGCCAAGGCGATGTCGAGCACGGGACGATATAGTTTACCTAAACGCTCCATGATATAATCCGACCAGTTCTTTTTGTCTTGGTGTTTGCGACTCAAAAACAAGGCACTCATCATCGGCACATAAGTCATAGAAAGAATCAAGGCCCCGAGAATGGCAAAACCTACCGTCATGGCCATTGGCCGGAACATCCTGCCCTCTACCCCAACTAAGGCAAGTATGGGCAGATAAACGATGAGGATGATGATTTCACCAAAGGCCGCTGAGGAACGGATTTTTGCCGACGACTCATAGACCAGTCTATCCATTTGCGGACGTGTGAGTAAACCCGTCTCCTGCCGCGTATGCAAGCGGTGAACGATACTTTCGACAATAATTACGGCACCATCTACGATGAGGCCGAAGTCGATAGCACCCAAACTCATGAGGTTGGCCGATACATTAAACTGCCGCATCATCCCTAGGGCAAATAGCATGGCCAAAGGAATCACGGAAGCAACAATGAGGCCTGCGCGAAGATTGCCTAAAAGCAAAATCAAGATAAATACCACAATCAGCCCACCTTCGATGAGGTTGGCGCCGACCGTGCTTATTACCTTACCCACCAACACAGAGCGGTCGAGATAAGGCACCAACTCCAGCCCTTCCGGCAGCGAGGACTGCAACTGTGCCACCTGCAAATGCACTTCCTTCAAGGTTTCGTTGGCATTGGCACCTTTCATCATAAGTACGATACCCCCAACGGCTTCGCCTTCACCATCTTTGGTCATGGCGCCATACCGCATGGCATGGCCAAATCGGATTTCGGCCAGCTGCCCCAAGGTAATAGGCGTGCCGCCCACATTTTTTACGACCACCTTTTTGAGGTCATCAAAATCGCGAACGAGGCCTTCGCTACGGACATAGTACGCATTCGGGCCTTTTTCGATGTAACTGCCACCCGCATTGCCGTTATTGTTTTGTACGGCCGTAAATACGTCGGCGATGGTGAGATTGAAGCTCCGCAGTCGGTCGTGGTTTACCGCTACCTCGTACTGCTTCAAAAAACCCCCGAAGCTGCTCACTTCAATCACACCAGGAATACCAGCCAGTCGCCTTTTTACAATCCAATCCTGAATTGAACGCAATTCCATGGCATCGTATTCAGCGGCATAGGCTGGTTTTACTTCGATGGTATATTGGTAAATTTCACCCAAACCAGTGGTAATGGGCATCATATACGGGAGACCCAATTTGGGGTCGAGTTCGGTTTGCAACAGGGCCAACTTTTCACTGACCAGCTGTCGGGCAAGCATCGTCTCCATATCTTCCTTAAAGACGATGGTTACCACACTCAAACCATAACGCGAAATACTGCGCACCAACTCTACCTCGGGTAAATTGGCCATGGCCACTTCTACCGGGTAGGTGATAAAACGTTCGACTTCCTGCGGTGCGAGGGCAGGAGATACCGTAACGAGCTGTACCTGATTGTTGGTAATGTCGGGAACCGCATCCAAAGGCAGATGAGCGGCGGAATAAACGCCCCAGGCCGCCAATAAGGCGACAAATAGGGCCACAATAAGCTTGTTGTGTATGCTAAAATGAATGATTTTATCGATCATAAGATTGCTCAAATAGCCAAAAAGGCCGTGAAAAGACCTGCCCGAACGGACAAGTTCAGCTGCAAATACTTATGATCTGGGGGGACCGCGTTCGCCGGTAGCACCGGTTAGCAGGAGTTGGACGAGGGAGTTGTCCCGGGGTACAATGCCGCTGCGTGTAGGTGCAGGGTGAATGTCGGGTAAGGTGAGGTAGGTTGCCGCCAGACCCAATTCAACATCTGTTTGTAATTGTTGTGCGAAATCCTGATCGAGCTCATTTAAACGCATTTCCTCCAGGTGATTGCCACCTAAATTCACTTGGAATAAATCACCGAATACTCCGCCTAAACCGTTCTGAACCTCACCTATATAGGAGTGCTCTTCCATCACCTCGTGGTGATGAGGAACCAAGCTGTGTCCCAACAAGAGGAACAAGGCAGTGAAGAGGGCTATTTTATTGAGCTTACGCACCAAACAAAGTTAAGAAAAGCTTTGAACTAACGGCATGCCTTATTGATTGTCTTCAATTTGAACTTAATATCACCTTGTGCTGCGCTTTTGGGGATAGATAACAGCTGTACAGGATAAGTTATCACATCAGCAACCATACAATTGTCCCCAGGCTTGGTGAGTGTTGCAATCACTGCCAGACTTTTCCCCGTAGCAAGGATTGAATCGGTTTGAATGTTGTAACCGCTACTCGGACGCGTGCCACCATAAATCAGCAACAAACTGTTTTTCTCCCAATACTCGGTATAGGTCTCGCGGTCTTGCGGCTTCATCTTCAGCTCGTCTAGGAGCTCCTGATAACGCTTTGGGTCGTTGACCAAATAAACCTTGGCTTCACTTTCTATGTATTCATGTTCAAAAACCGCTGGCAGGTACTCAAACATCAGCAACTTGGGCTTTTTGGATGCGCAGGCCAGCACAGTTACGGCAAGCAGACTAAACAGGATGTAACGCAAGGGTACGCTGGTAGAGGTCTTCATAAAGAGGTAGTATGTTGGTGATATCGAATCTTTTGGCCTGTGCTAGGGCATTTTGCCGGAACTCCGCTAGTGTCGCATCGTCCTTTAAAATGTCGACTGCAAAGCCGGTCATGGCCTCAATATCGTCATAGTGTGCCACATATCCCGTGATGCCATGCAAATTCACTTCGGTCAAACCACCCGCATCACTCGAAACTACAGGCACCTGACAAGCCATCGCTTCGAGCGCGGCCAGTCCAAAACTTTCGGTTTCCGACGGCATCAAAAAGAGGTCGCTGATCGAAAGTAGTTCCTCAACAGCCTCTTGTTTTCCCAAAAACCGAATTTCATCGCAGAGATTCAGTTCCCGGCAAAGGTTTTCAGCCTTCTGGCGCTCTGGTCCATCACCAACGAGCAACAACCGGGCAGGAAGTACCTTGCGGATGCCGTTGAAAACCTGAATCACATTGTCGATACGCTTGACTTTGCGGAAATTAGATACGTGGGTAACGATACGTTCGCCATTGGGCGCGATGGCCATCTTAAAATGACTTTTGGCCCGGTGACTAAAACGGTTTAAGTCTACAAAATTTGGAATCACTTCAATGTCCCTATCCACATGAAAATGACGGTAGGTATCGGCTTTAAGGAAGTCAGAAACAGCGGTTACGGTGTCACTTTGGTTGATTGCATAACTCACTACAGGTTCAAACGTTGGGTCTTTACCCACCAAAGTCACATCGGTACCATGCAAAGTAGTAACGATGGCTACGCGTATGCCTTGAGCTGCCAGAATTTGTTGCGCCAGATGGGCTGCCGTGGCATGGGGTATGGCGTAATGCACGTGGAGGATGTCGAGTTTTTCGTATTTCACCACATGCACCAATTTACCGGTGAGTGCAAGCACATAGGGCGAGTGTTCGAAGAGCGGATAGTGCACCATGGCGACCTCGTGGTAGAAGATATTATCGAGGAAAATATCGAGGCGGGCCGGTTGGGTGTAGCTAATAAAATGTACTTTATGGCCTCTGCCAGCTAGGGCTTTGCCCAGTTCGGTGGCGATTACGCCGCTGCCGCCATAGGTGGGATAACAAACTATACCAATGTTCATGTCAAAAACTTGTCGTCAAGGTACAACGTCTCACCCCTAAAAAAGTGCAATGTGATAGAGAATTAATGCAGGCCGCATTTTTCTGAGGCGGGCATTTTTTGACTTATCTTCGTCGCCCATGAAAGTTTGGTTATTTGTCCTGCTCGTCAGCGGGCACTTATTCGGCATATATTTGACTGTTTCTGCCCAAGATAGCAACCGCATGCAGGCGGTGTACACCAACGAGGCCATCCGCATCGACGGTAAACTAGACGAGGCCATCTGGCAAAAAGCCACACGCATTACCCAATTCACCCAACGCGAGCTGGTACTCGGCGAAGCCGCCACGGAGCGTACAGAAGTCGCTATGGTATACGACGACCAGAAGCTCTATATTGCTGTTTGGTGTTACGACAGTCAGCCCAACAAACTCATCGCCCGGGAGCTACGCCGCGATTTTGACTATTCGCTCGACGACAACTTCATGGTGATACTAGATACCTACCACGACAAGCGCAACGGCTTTCAGTTTGTAACCAACCCCAATGGTGCGCGGGCCGATTTGCAAGTCTTCAACAATGGTGGTTCTACCAATGCCTTTTGGAATGGCGTGTGGGATGTCCGCACTCAGGTCACCGCTGAGGGTTGGTTTGCCGAGTTTGAAATCCCCTTTTACACCCTCAAATACCGCGTCGGCGAAAAAGAGCAGCTTTGGGGCGTCAATTTCGAACGCAATATCCGCCGCAAACGGGAGCAGGTACGCTGGCAAGGTTGGGGCCGCGACAACCGCTTTGAACAGCTCAGTGTTGCCGGCGATCTCCATGGGTTGCGGGAACTCACCAACAAACAGTTCGTCGAAATAAAGCCCTACAGCATAGGTGGAGGCGAAATCACCCCCGGCGCCACCCGTGCTACCGGCAATATAGGTGGCGATGTCAATTACCTCCTCTCGCCTACCTACCGACTTAACCTGACTTTTAACACAGATTTCGCCCAAGTCGAAGCCGACCAGCAGCAAGTCAATCTCACCCGTTTCCCCTTATTTTTCCCAGAGTTGCGGGAGTTTTTTCTGGAAGGCGACGACTTCTTCAATTTTGGTTTTGGCGGCAATCGGATTTATCCCTTTTATACGCGAACCATTGGTCTCGACCAAAACCGCAACGCCGTGCCCATCATCGCCGGTGCCCGTTTGTTGGGGAAAGAAGACGACCGCACCCTCGGCATTATGAGTCTGCAAACCGCTGGCACGGCCACCCAAGCCTCTACCAATTATACCGCTGCTTCGTGGCGGCAAGATGTGGGCGAACAGAGTGTAATTGGGGCCATGACCACCCACAAAATTACCGGCGACCGCTGGCATACCACCAACGGCATCAACGGGCGTTTTGGCACCAACAAATTCCTTAGCAACAAAAACTTGGACGTGGGCGGTGCTCTCCTGCATACCCACAATACCGATAGCGGTTTCCTGCCAGAAGCTCTTGCCTGGCGGTTTTTTGTAAGTTATCCCAACGATAAATTCAGTCTTTTTGCCTCCGCGCAGCGTGCCCCGGCGGAATTCGAGCCTGAACTCGGTTTAATGGTGAGACGTGCCTTTCGCGAGCAGTTTATGGGCGTCAACTTCAAGCCGAGACCCAAGGGCAGATTGAAGTGGATACGGCAATTCGACTTCAGCCCTGTGAATATTACCCATACCCAATATGATGATACTGGCGACATCCAATCGTTTAGCTACAGCGTGCAATATCTTGGTTTCGACACCCGCAGAGGCGAACGTTTTACACTCGATCATGCACTCGTGGCAGAAGGTTTGCGTAATAATTTTACCATAGCACCCGGTATCGTAATTCCAGCAGGATTTTACCAATGGCGACAATCTAATATGCGGCTTACCACCTTCCGGGGCCGCGTTTTGTCTTTTAACAGCGTGCTGAGCTGGGGAGAATTTTATAACGGCACGAGTAGTCAACTGCGGGCCGATGTATTGTGGAGAGCCAGCAAATACGGCAATTTGAGTCTGCGCTACGAAAAAAACCAGGTGTATTTACCCGAAGGCGCCTTTCAAACCGACCTTATCGGAGCACGTTTGGCTTATGCCTTCAACCCCAATCTTTTCGGCTCGGTATTAAGTCAGTGGAACTCCGCGCAAGAAGAGCTGAACTTCAACTTCAGGCTGCAGTTGATCCCCCGCATCGGCACCGACTTCTTCCTTATTGTAAATCAAGTGTTCGACACCAACACAGGCCAAGTGGACCCTACAAGGGGGACAATTTTGGGGAAACTGATTTGGCGTTTTGTGGTGTAATGGGCAGCCTGGCTTGATAAACGGCCTCTTGCAGACTGGTACGAATGTTTAAATCGGCCAACTTGGTGTTGGTGACCGACGGATAAATCCGATTCGAAACAAACACAAAAACAAGGTCGTATTTTGGATCTACCCAAACTGCCGTACCAGTAAAGCCGCTGTGCCCAAAAGTCTGACCCGAAACCGAAGGTGCTGTTGGAGATGCCTTACCTCTTTCGATTTCTGGCTTGTCAAAGCCCAAGCCACGTCGGTTACCGACATATTGCGGGCTGGTAAATAAATCTAAAGTGGCTGCCGACCATTGTAAGCCCTCGCTATCTGAATTCTGTGGTAAAAAATGCACAAACAAGCGGGTAAGGTCAGCCGCGGTGCCAAACAAACCGGCATGCCCAGCGATACCGCCCACCATAGCCGCTTGTTGATCGTGTACGTAACCCCGCAAAAGCTGGTTGCGAAAAAGGTCGTCCTTCTCCGTAGGTGCAATGCGGCTCATTGGATAAAACTGCAACGGCAAATAGCTAAGCGAATACGCCCCAGCGGGCTGGTAGATATACTGGGTGAGTGCTGTTTTTACCGGTTGTGCACCTTGTTTTTCCAAAATGCGCCACACAAAAACATAGGCGAGATCGCTGTAACGATAGGTGCCTCGATTTTGCAACGGTGCGTCGAGCGTCCATTGGTATACACTGTCTTTGAGGTCGACGCGGAGAAACAATTTATCTGTCAGCTGTAAGGGAAAACTGTCGGACGCTGTGGTGCGATAATAGGCGGGTAGCAGTCCTTTTTTGCCCAGTATTTTTTTCCATAGGGGCAAAAAAGCCGGCAAACCGGCTTGATGACTGAGTAATTCGCGCAATTTTAAACTGCCTTTTTCATGTCCTTGGAGCTCAGGCAAAAAAAAAGCGAGGGTCGAATCAATGGGCAATCTCCCTTGCTGGTGCAAACGCATCAAGCCGGGCACCGAAGCGGCAATTTTTGTGACCGAGGCCAAATCGTAGAGGGTAGACAGGCTCGTGGTAAGCTGACCATCCAAGGTGCCAAAAGCTTTGGCATAAAGCAGCTGGTTGCCTTTGCTTACGACCAACTGACCACCAGGTGTTGCGCCTGCTTTGATGGCTGAAAACAAGATGCTATCGAGGGCCTTCAATTTTTTGCTGTCGTAACCGAGCGACTCGGGTTGTGCCCACCGTAAATTCCAGCCGGCATCGGAGCGTAAACCGCTGCCAAATTTCAGACTGTCGTTAACGTTTACGGGCAGCCTGCCTTTAAAGCGGCCGCTGCCAAAAAGGGCATTCACCGTGGCTTTAAACGCCAGTGGATGTTCCTCGTAGCCACAAACAACTACACTCCCAAAATCCAGAAATTTTAGGCTGTACGGATTGCCATAAATCAGCTGAATGAGTTTTTTGCCCACCACCATTTGTTTAAGCTGTTGTACAAAAACCGTGTCGAGACCAAAAATGACACCCGCTTTTTGGGTAGGCAGATGCCAGGAAATCACCACTTCATCGGCGGCGTTTATTTGTGTTTGCAGGGCGGCCATAGCACTTACATCGGATTTGATGGGCAGATTGAGGTAGTCGGTCGAGGCGAAAACAGCGAAACTTTCGTAGGCTTCGCGGGCTACCGGAGCTTGCCCTATTCCGAGATAGAGGGTTTTTGGCGAGAGGCTTTTGAGCGGAATACGTTTGTCGGTATCGCGCACCAAGGTAGCCGCCTGCTCATATAACGTTTGCTGTAAAAGTGGTGCGTTGTCCGGTTGCAAACGGGCCATGAGGCTGTCGGTTTGTATGGGCTGGTAGGCATTCAAGCCTGTCCAATATTTAGCAGAAAGCACCTTTTTAACGCGTTTTTCAAGCTCTTTCCAGCTGATGCGGTCGTCGGCTATCGCCTTGCGGATGCGTTGGATGGCGGTGGGCACATCCATAGAATAAAGCAGTATATCGTTACCTGCGAGCAAGGCCAAGGCATCTACTTCACCGGGTGGGTACAAATCCGCGACGCCTTTCATATTCAGGGCATCGGTAAAGATGAGTCCCTGAAAGCCCATTTTTTTGCGCAACAAATCGGTCACGATCGGTTTGGATAAGGTAGAGGCAAGATTTGGCGTCGGGTCTAAAGCTGGAACAGCGAGGTGGGCGACCATCACGCTGGCAACACCCTCTTGTATCAAGTGCCGGAAAGGATACAGCTCTAGGCTGTCGAGGCGCTTTTTATCGGAATGGATGGTGGGCAAATCGTAATGCGAGTCCAAATCGGTATCTCCATGACCGGGGAAATGTTTGGCGCAGGCGATGATTTTATTGTCCTGCAAACCCTGCATATAACGTGTAGCACGATTCGCAACCACATACTTTGAGGAGCCAAACGACCGGTGGCCAATCACGGGATTATCGGCATTGTTATTCACATCTACCACCGGCGAAAAACTCACATGAACCCCCAAGGCTTGACATTGCAAGGCGATTTGTTGGCCCATATCGTAAATCAAACGATCGTCGGTAATGGCGCCAAGGGTGATTTGATAGGGGTAGCGAATGGTAGAATCGAGGCGCATAGCCAAACCCCATTCGGCATCCATGGCGATGAGCATAGGGGTTGCGGCGACAGCTTGGTAATAGTTGGTGAGTCGTGCCTGGCGCATCGGGCTGCCCTTCATAAAAATCAAACCGCCAAGATTGTAGTTGCGGATGAGGGCTTCGAGTTTGGGGTCGGGTTTATCGGTAGTTGAAAAAGCCGCGACCATAAACAACTGGGCGAGGCGTTGGCTATCGGCGAGGGCGTCGTATACCGAATCCACCCAGTCATTTTCGCGAAAACGCATCCTTTTATCCTGTATGATGGCTTTATTTTCGGTAACGCTCAGCTCCGCTTCTTTTACTACGGCCATCAAATTGCCGGGTGCATGGCCTGCTTTTGTAAAAACAGCCAAAAAACTAAGCAACCAAAAAATAGCCCACAGGGTAAAACGCATACTAAAACCAGATAAAAAAGCGGAACAGCCGCTAAATTAGCGGTTTAACGCCACGAAGACACAAAAATTTGATTCCTATACCAATTTCGGTAAAACGCTGCTATGCGCTACGCGGTTGGAGGTTGCGCTGCTCCTGCTTTTTAAGGTGTTGCCCGGGGCATGCATAAGACTGGAACGATGTAACCGCTGTTTGCTGCCTTACGGTTTAACGATTAATTTTTGAGTTGCGCTTTCGTAAGGGGTTTTAATGGTCAGAAAATAGGCGCCCGGCAGCTCGCGTCTTTTCATTTTCCGCTGGTAGCTGTGCTGGCCGACTTCCAAATTTTTAAGCACTACTGAATCGAGGATTTTACCTTCGAGGGTGTGGAGCGAAATTTTCGCCGTTGCACTTTTGCTTAGCGTATACTGCACGGTAAACTCCCCCTCGTTTGGATTGGGGAACAACTGCATTTTTAGCATTCCTACACTTTGTCTGTTCAGCTCTTGCATTCCTACAGCGGAAGTACGAAGTACATAAACTTTAAAAATTTGACTGCTTGCACTGCTTTCGGCGCCGGTATTGGTAAAAAATATGTTCGCAGCCGTACTGCTGATACCCCCATAAATGTAACCCACCAATGTGGTATCGGCGGTGAACTCGTCGAGCTTAAATACTCCATTTTCGTACTGCGGCACACCTTGGATGGAGATAAATTCGGCGCCCGACCCAAGCAGACTGGGCATCTCCACAGGTAATAAATGCTCGGCCATAGCACCAGAGCTCGACCGGGTTACGCGGGCAATGGTTTTTACGAAGGGCACATTGTTGTCTTGCATCAAAACACCGGCAGCATCATAAAACTGGGCCATTCCACCAAAAAATACCGTGTGCATCTCATTGGCCGCAGCCGAATACAAAGGCAGCACCCCACAATGGTAGTGATTGTAATATTGCCGAAAGACGTTATTTACGGCATATCCCCCACTGTCTACATTCACACAATTTAAAAAGGGTAGGTCCTGCTGCAGTTGAAATACACCCGAAAACATCGTAACGCCAAATGCGCCATTGGGCATGATTTGCGCAGTGGCATTGTAATCTCTTCGGTGCAAATTAGCGGCATCTACAAAGCCAGGCAAATGATTTACGGTAAGTGTTGTGCCATCATCCTGCAAAGTAAATTTGCGAATAGCGTTGGTATACGCTTGCGTAAAGGTGGCATGGCCCATTGGATTATAGTTGCCATCAAAACGCTGCCCGCCGAGGAGATAATACGTTTCATCGATTTTATTCAAATGGCCACCGGTCACTGCAAACTGCACATCGGTAATTTGTCTGAAATAAGGAGCGAAGGCTGTTCCGCCAATAACTGCATCAATTACGGCTGGTACGTCAATGGCCGTTAAATTGTCGAAGGTTTTACGGGTGGCGGTAGCCCCATGGTAACCGTAACCCCCAATCACATATAAATAAGCACCCTCCTGGTGAAACTCCATATTGGTAGCGCTCAATTGCTCCTGTAAAGCCACCGAAAGTGAACTGAGGGGCGCAGACCATTTTTGCTGGGTAACGGGGTCTATCACCAACAGCTGGTTATTGTTGCCAGCCACGTCAAAGGCGGCAAAAGGCTGCCTTCTGTGTAAGCCATCTAACCTACCCCCAACGATGAGCCATTTGCCTTGGTGTTCGCCATGGGCAAAAGACTGCAATCCACCCAAGCCAGCAATCGACATAGGTTCGATATAAATTCCAAAGGGTGCTGTTTGGGCCGAAACTGACCCACTCAGCAACCAGAGCCCAATTACGATAACAATTGTCTTCATCAGTATAGTTCGCTAGATATTTCACGAAGTTAACCAAGTGAAAAGTAGCGGTAGGTGACTTGAGTTACATAAAAAAGACGGGCTACTTTTACGGCCTGCGCAAGCTTAGCGTTTCACCGGTAACGGGCCACCAATTCAGAAACATCCGATAACACTTCGCTCAAAGCGGTGATGTAGCTGCCAGGGTTGGCTTGTGCGAGGGCATAAGCCAGCGGTTCTAGTGCGTCGGGGATACGCTGCCAGGAGGCATCCGGATTGTGGCTGTGAATACCTTCTACCAGTAAATCAACCAATGATTCGGCAGTTCGGCTGCGTAAAAATTTCGTTTGATGGATAAGGATAACATCAAACATCTGCGCTGAAATACGACCTAATTCGCGCGTGTCTTCCTCTTTTCGGTCGCCTGTGCCTACAATAATGCCAATTTTTAAGGGAGACTGTATGGTCGCTAAAAAATCGCGAATGCCGGCAAAACCATCCGGGTTATGGGCAAAATCAACCAATAGTTTGCTGCCCTGTAGCTCGAAAATATTCATCCGACCCGGTGTTTGTACTACCGAAGGATAAAACGTTTGAAGTGCTGCTGCAATAACTGCCGGTGCCACGCCATAGGTTGCTGCGGCTAAAGTTGCAGCGAGGGCGTTTTCGACCATAAAACCAAGCGTGCCCTGAAACGTGATGGGAACATCATGAAGTGCAGCAATATTTTGTTTTTGCGTGGCGGTCTCCACCACTATTTGACCCTTTTCGATATAGGCTACCGAACCGCCCTTTGAACGCGCAGCTAGACGTTGGGCGGGCTGAGCAGCTACACTAAACCAAGCCGTAGCGCAGTGTGCCTTTTCTCCCATAGCCACCGTATAAGGATTCGCAGCATTAAGTATTGCCCAACCGCCAGGTTTCACCGCGCTCACAAGTACTTCTTTCACCTGGGCCAGCTGATCAAGGGTTTCGATATCGGAAATACCCAAGTGGTCGTCTTGCACATTGGTTACCACGGCCAAATCGCAGCTATCGAATCCCAATCCTGCCCGAAGAATACCTCCCCGTGCGGTCTCGAGTACCGCCACTTGAACACGTTTATCGCCCAATACCAGTTGTGCACTCACTGGCCCAGTGGTGTCGCCCTCATCCACCATTTCATCTTGGATATAAATGCCATCGCTGGTGGTATAGCCCACCGTTTTTCCGCTGGTTTTGAGGATGTGTGCCAACAAACGGGTAGTGGTGGTTTTGCCATTGCTACCGGTAACGGCTAAAATGGGAATACGACCTACACTGCCATTATTAATCGCTTTTTCAAGGTCCTCAAAGGGCGTTTCTTCGCCAACAACAACACTTTTAATACCATAACCTAAATGTAAAATACCAGCAGCCTCATCCACCAGCACAGGAAGGGCATGCGCATTGGCCAATTGGAGGAGACTGGCGATTTTGAGGCTTGGCTTTTCTTGCGCTAGTATGTCCTTTAAGGCCGAAACAGTCGACGCCAAAGCCAAGGGTTGACCCGTCTCAGCAAGATGAATAAAGTCAACAGCTTTATCTACCGCCCAGCGGCCAACCGCTTCAAATTCGTAGGCTACAACCAGATTAAAAATAGTCGGGTAGGCGGTTGGGCGTTTGGCCCAGTAACTCACCGGACAACCCACTGCTTTTTGCAGCGACAAAGCCAAAGCAGCGGTAAAACTTAAGACCCTGTTGGGCATCCCTTCATCCAGCTCAAAATCAGGTAAATATAGCTTTATGAACGCCAAGAGCTGTTTTTCCGGTTCGGCTTGTACTGCCAAAGACCCTTCCAGCAACAAGCGGATTTGAATTAAATTAGGATGGTTGTGACTCCAATAATTTGGACCACGCAAAGCCTGCTGGGAGAGTGCTATCATTATGGGGTGAAACTATAACCCAATTTGATAATTTTAGTTATATCGGAATACAAAGCATCAAATTTCTCAGTCCGTGCTAGGCGAAATTTAAACCACGGCCCTTTGCGGCGAACAGCTTTTAATGGGTTTAAGGTTTAGTGTTGCCATGCGGCGCAGGGTAAACCCGCAACACATCAAAGCGCGCTAAGGATTAATAGCTTCAACTGCAAAACGCGTACACTTTCAAAACCTTAGGGGTGCCGCCCTTGAAGTAGTGTTTACTTCAGCTTTCGTTTTTTTAAAAGGGTTGTTAAGGCTTCTTTTTTTCGACTTATTCACCAGTTTGTAAGCAAAAAATTGCGGAATTAAGGTAAAAAATCCAAAACTGTTTTTCACAACGCTATACACCACAATTCCAATCATAGCGCCAATTAATCTGGCATTCTATAGGTTGGTTTATTTCATTTTTTTAGCTTCTTTCAACAGCTCCTCATCTGTCAAACTAGCCCGTTGCTTTTGTTTTGTTTGTAGTATTTAAGTGTACCCCTTAATCGATGCATAAGGACAGCTATTGGTCAACGACCTGAATGAGTCTGAAAATAAAATTTTTCTAACGAAAAACAGCGTTTTCACTACACAACGATTGGCACCGGTTTGCAGCTACAAGACGTTGGTGTCCCGAAAGCTTTCGGGATCGAAGCAAAAAAATGTCTGCCACCACAAAACTGGCAATTCAAGTTCAGGAATATGATTTAATTTCTCAACTGTTGTATGTTCAAAATTTGCTAATAATTTTTCACTTTCAAAAGGTAAAATATTCCAATTATTAAAAAACTCATTCCAAATTTCAGCATCTAATTTACTTGCATTTGATGCACCTTTAATTCCTCTTGCTTTCAAACTTGGGTCAAGACTTGCGAAATTTACAAGCTTATAAGCAATTGAACTTGTTATTCTTCCAATAAGGTTGGCAAGATGGATTACTTCAGGATTTAAACGATGTAGTCGCCCAAAAGGAAGTTTGCAATAAAGATTTACTGCCAAGATTAATTCGTCTCTTGTCTATACTTTTTGGCCTTCTTTCATAATTCATTATCAAATTCTAAAATAGATTGAAAATTACATTGTTCAGAAAGACATTTATGTTGTTGACAAAACTCATATTCCTTCACTATTTCTGTTCTATTTCCACAATTAGGGCAAGTAGTAGGCTGGTCGGAACTCAAGAATATTTCTAATTCTACCATTATGCAACTTATTTTAATGCGTTAGGGATTGTAGTGGAAATCCTTTTGTGAGGAACGAACAAAAGATTGGAATAGAAAGCCCGACCCTTTAGGGTAACGCCCAAATTCTCCTTTGAAACTCCTGCAATCGAAAAAGGTTGGCAAGGAAAGCCAGCTAATAAAATGTCGTGGTCTAGAATTTTTGTAATATCGCCAAATGGTACTTCTCCGAAATTGGCATCATAGGTTTTTTTAGAATAAGTATCCCACTCGCTTGTGAAAACGCATTTTCCACCAAGATTTTGAAAAGCCATTCTTATTCCGCCAATTCC
>Ga0105054_10002231_pt1 | contig 31080 bp, 28 predicted proteins | sample BON02_FD_78091 | JGI IMG/M metagenome (GOLD analysis project Ga0105054, IMG submission 78091) | Freshwater microbial communities from Lake Bonney liftoff mats and glacier meltwater in Antarctica - BON-02 (megahit assembly) | ecosystem: Environmental > Aquatic > Freshwater > Ice > Glacier...
CGCGGAGACGGTGCTTTCCAGTGATCTGCAGGAGGCGGTCAAGGATCTCGCTGATGGGACATTCCCTCGACTCGCTTCGGAGTCAGTCAAGGATGCGCCTGTCGAGCGATTGATCCGGGTGATAGCGGGTATGGGGCGACCTCCCATCTCGAAGCGAGATTTTGAAACGTATCAGGATGAATTGGCCGGGCTGACGGATGCCCAGGGCGAGGTCGCCGACTTGGCTCTCTATCTGCGGGCCCGACTTTTTCAGGTGCATCGCATCCCGCGTGATGATGCGAAGGCTGAAGCCCTTTATCTTGAACTGGGGGCGCGAAGTCCTTCGTCACACTGGGCGCAGTTGGGTTTGGTGAAGTTGGGCCTCATGGGGCTCTATCGCTCCCAAAATTTTGGAGAAGGGGAGGAGCGCTTCAAGCGAGCCGAAGCGCTCTTGACGATGCTTACTGAGCCCGCGCTGAAGCGAGATCTTCACTTACAGATCGGTTGGGCGGGATTGTATTTTGACTGGCCGCTGTCTGAGGTGATTCCTCATTTGAAGGCGGCGGATGAGGTCGGCGGTTTGATGGGGATGATCCCCGAGGACTTGGTGCTTCAGATTGCCGAGTTGTCTTTTCGAAATGGTGAAACCGCGCAGGCTCGCGTCTACTTCGAACGGTTTCTCCGCGAATTTCCGACGAGCGACAAACGCTTCAATGTGGAGCAGCGGCTCGTTGATGTGGCTGACGAGGTCGCCCTCAAGGACGGGATGTTGCCATGATGGCAAAGCGCCGATTCCCCCTCATTTTGGCATTGGTCGTTTCGATTTACCTCGGAGCAGTCGCATGGGTCCTCGTTCATCGACCGGATGCGGATGATGAGCGGGTGACGGTGCGCATCGCTCACTGGCAGGTGGAGGTCGGACCTTCCCAGGGGTTTGCGGCGGTGATCGAGCGATTTAAAGAATTGAATCCGGGGATTCGGGTCGAGCAATTGATCGTGCCTCCGGTGGTTTATAAGCAATGGCTTCGCGCCAATTTGGCGGGCGAAATTGCTCCAGAGATTGTTGAATACGGAGTTTGGCTGAACGGGTTGACGGATGTCCCTGTAAAATATTTCCAGCCGCTGACCGAACAATTGGAGCAACCCAATCCGTTTAACGTTGGGACTCCGCTAGAGTCGATTCCCTGGTTGGAGACGTTTACGGATGAGCTGTCCGAACAACGTCTCAATTCGCCGGAGCCGGGGCAGTATTTTGCGATCACCCTGACGCGAGGATCGTTGCGCCTGTTTTGCAATCGGGAGCTATTGCGCGAGATCACGGGTTCGGAAGAGATCCCCGAGACGATGATCGAATTCCGCGAGCTTTGCGAAAAGGTGGCGGCCTTCGGAGCGGCGTGGGACCGGCCGCTGATGCCATTGGCGGGCAGTGGTTTCAATGCGCAGTTTCTCATGAACACCTACCTCGGCGGAGCGACCTCGAAGCTCCGGGTGGAGCTTGATCGCGACGGACTGCTCGCCCTCGGGCCCTGGAATATTCTCTCGAGTTATCGGGAGGGGCGGTGGTCTTTCCAGCGGCCGGAGATGAAGGCGGCTTTGCATTTGCTGGCCGAGCTGCAGCTGCAGATGCGACCGGGTTACCTGCAATTGGGGAGAGACGAAGCCGCTCGGGAGTTTTTGCGCGGTGATGCTCTGTTTATTTTTTCGGGCACGTGGGACGCGACCAGTCTGCGCAAGGAAGCGCGGTTTCCCATTAGCGTGGGGCGATGCCCCCAGTTGACCGCCGACGACCCGGTGGTCGGGCCCTATGTTCTGGGGCGATTTGCCGACGGGAATAACACTACCGGTTTTGGGCTGTCTCTCACCAAGAGCGGCCAGCATCGACCGGAGGCGGTTAAGTTCATGCAGTTTCTGACGAGCTATGAAGGGAACCGAATCTTTTCGGAAGTGAGCGGCTGGCCGCCGAGCGTGAAGGAAGTTCCGATGCGGCCGGAGATTGCTGAACTGCTTTCACCGGCTGATGGATATTATAATGGATCCGGAGTTTTCTCGGGAGGGGGAAACTGTCGGGCACTTTTGGAGCGCAATCTCCACCTGCTGGCACGACACGACGGAGGAGTCGATCAACTAGCGGCCGCACTTGATGGGCAGATGCCCGCTGCCGTTCAGGCCGATCTTCAGGCGGCCGCGCGTGACGCATGGTTATCGGTATTGCCCCAGGATGCGCGGATTGCCGCCCTCGGCCTGCTACTCGATGGGGTTGACGGCGCCGCCCGAGTGGAGCTGCGCCGCGAACGATTGGAAGCTGGGCAAACCCAAAGTGAAGCGCGGGGAATGCTCATCGATGAGCAATTGCAGACTTTACCCGCCAGCGGTTCCATGTGAATCAGATCCTCCCCTGCCTCTCAGTTTCAATCGCGAATCTTATGATAGAAAATACCATCAATGAACTCGTGCGTGACCCGAGGGTCACCCTAACTTCAGGCGAAGAATCCCTAGCGATTGACGGGGGCTTGCAACCGTTCACCGTGCTGACGGCGAAAGGCACCATGCTGACTCAGGTCCAGATGCCGGAAGAATCCATGCCGTCCGAGCGGATACGTTTTCAGTGACGGATCGCTTCCTATTTATCGCGCGATTTGGGGAAAACCTGGCAAGCAGTGGAACAATTGCCCGGACGTAATGAGCTCTACATGGAAGGTGGAGCGATTTCTTTGCGCGACGGAACGTTTCTGCAACTGGATACCTACATCACCCCTGGTGAGCCCGGATGGGGCAAGGGACTGATGCTGATTTCCCGTGATGATTTGCGCAGCTATGAGGGGCCGGTTGAAATTAAGGTCGAACTCCCGAATGTGGATTTTGATGGGAAGGACGATGGCGGTAATCCTCATGTGGCGATTCGCTTTCATCGGAGGATTCTCGAATTGCCAGAAGGTGATCTGCTCGCCGTGGCTTACGGGCGTTTGCATGGAGAAAACGCTCCCACCCACTACATGCCATCGATGAAGCGGACCCGTTGCATGCTCGTTCGATCATCAGATCAGGGGCGTAATTGGAAGTTTGTCTCGACGATTGCCGTCGGCGCTGAGGTAGGCACCGAAGGATTTTGTGAACCTGATTTGGTGCGATTGTCTCATGGCGCCAACGAAGGAAAGCTGCTCTGCTACATGCGCACAGGAAAGGAAATGCATGGGTGCGAATCGACGGATGAGGGGCTGACATGGAGTGAGCCTAAACCCGAGCAGTTTGGCATCGTCGACGTGAATGATTCCGCACAGTGGGAATCCTTTTTTTCGGATACCGTCCCCTCCGAACGCTCCGGTCGAATCGCGGATATGTTCGGGGCTTTCGTGGATCCCAATCTAATCGAAATGAAAAATGGCGTTCTTGCGTGCGCCTTTGGACTGCGGATTCCGCACAAACTATGTTGGGATAATGCCTCCCATGAGAGAAATGGAAATTACGTGGCGTTCAGTTTGGATCAAGGCGCGACGTGGAGTCATGTGGTGCAACTCACTTCCGGAGTGATGACCACGCACTACATGGATATTCAAGAGGTTCGCGACAATGACCTTCAAGTCATGTATGATATCGGGCACTGGCATGATGATTATTGGAATGGCGAAAAGGGGAGATACACCGCCGTGCGTAATTTGACGCTGAAGTTCACGGATTAGGCTTTTCTCCGTCGACAATAACTCCTCAACTGGCCACCGATTTGTATACACCAGTCGACAAGAGGCAGAAATCCATTAAATTGGATAAGATCCCAACTAAGATTACCCCATGAAGATTACAGACATCCGCACGGTCCTTCTCACCGGACCTTGCACGAACGACCCTTTCTTGAGCGAGGCCCGCAAGCGGCGGAGTGCCGCGAGCATCGAGATCCACACCGATGACGGGCATCTGGGCCTCGGCGAAGCATGATCATCTCGGTTCATGGGGAAACCCTGAAATGCCCCCTCCCCGCCGCAATCAGCGGGGTATCCCGAAAGGGGCTGAGGAGGAGGGGGCCCGCAAAAAAGAGCAAACAGCAGATGACTCAGCGGGTGCGTGTCAGTTGACTACTCATGGTTTGCTTGCGGGGCAAACTCGGTGGTGAAGGTGGTCTGGTGTCCCTGCGTTTCTAGATAGAAAGCGTCGCGCCGGGCCGGGACCGGCGAATCGGGGGCCGAACCAATATACACGCGAAACTCGCCCGGCTTAGAGAACGTGATACGCATGACCAGTCCGCCCGGATAGACGACGTCGAAGCTCGCGCGATCGTGAAAGACCGCGCTTTGCACGTCCTGCCAGTAGCCAAACGGCGTGGGTCGGTCGGCGGCAAAATCCGTGACGGGCTGCCACCCGGCCGGACGTTGCACCTTGCCTTGCACTTGCAAGGCCAAGCCAAGGGCCTGGGGGGCTTCCGCGGTCGTCGAGATCGTCGCCTCGTCAATCAGACGATTCCCTTCGATACGCAGCGTGCGCACCGCGTCGGCACCCGGTCGGTAGACCGGCTGGGCCGCGGCCATGACGGCCTTGCCAGCATCAAACTCAAGCAGCTTGCCCCGTTGCGGCAGGGTGGCGGGGGCTTCGTCTTTGGTGGGCCATTCATTGCCGGGCAAACTGCCCTCCCCGTTTATCAACGGAACATTTTGAGCCAGCCCGCGCGTAAAATAGCCGCGATGCATCGGTGAGCCGTAGCCGACCGTGTAGGCATCGTGCGTCACATCGGTGAGTCCATAGTGGGCTTCGAAATTCAAAGCTTCGGCTTGGGCATGAGACCCGGTGAGCTGCCCGTAGTGAAAGAAAACCTGCCAGTCCCCGCTCTTCATGACGGCGAAGCGCGTGGAATGGTAATCATGGCTCATGACCACCGGCAAGGGCGGCATCGGCGTCGGTGGCGGTGACGGCGGATCGATCAACGTATCCCAGCTCTGGCTACCGTTGGCCTCCGCCAGGCCAACCGGCGTAGGCAGCATGCGGTAGATCTCCAGCAAAGCCCGTTTCAACGGAGCGTAATGCGGATAGGTTACCGTGACGTCAGCCGGGTTGGGCATTGAGTCGTCCTGAAACCGCAGCCATGTCGGTGCGAGCAACAGATTTTGGACAATTGCCATCTCCCGGTCGAACGTTTCCTCCTTGCCCTGAAGCCCGGCACTGAGAAACAGCGCGTAGACCGCCCGGGCGGCAAATTCATTGTAACCGTTGGACTGCTCAAACCACATGTAGTCGCTAGTCACTCCATCCTCGATCTGCTGGCGGATTCCCCAAGGGCCATCGACCGCGTCGTCCCAGAGTTCCTTGTCGTTGTAGAGCAGTGCCACTTGCGCCGAAGCCGAGCGCAGCCAGCAGGCGATGTTGTGGATACGGTGCATGCTTTGGTTGAGCATGACCGCTTCGGGTTTGAAGAAGTGCTCGAACCATGATTGCCGACGCTCGGGTTCAACCCGGTCCCAGATTAACCGGACCGAATTGACCAACCGCATCAGGCCGCCGGCCTCATCCAAAGGCTGCCCAAACAAACGGCTTGGTCCGTAAAAACGATCCTGAATCGGCCAGCTTTCGAGATTGTCTGTATAGAAATCGAGTTGGGTCTCGACCCAGTCTGCATAGCGTGCATCGCCGGTGAGCCGCCAAATCATCGCGGCATTCTGAACCATAGTTATATTCCTATTCCGGAACGGCACGACCCAAGCCCGGAAAATCGTCGGCGTCACCTCCACTCGTGGATCGGATTTGCTCGCGAGTGTCTTCACCTCCTCACCTGGAATGTCCGGGCTCCAAATGAGAAACGATCCGTCCTTAGGGCTGACAAATTCGTGATACCAACCCGCCACCCATTCCTCCCGATCGTGCCGGCGGTCCACCCATTCATCCACCTCGGCCTTGCGTGCATCGAACCACTCCTTCCACGCCGGATCCTCCGCGATGCGTTGCCGGGCCCCAGCCCAATCCTCCAGAGGTGAACGCCAGACCCGGCCGTCAGGCATCGCAAGCTTCATCGCGGCGTATGTCGCCACCGGGTCAGGTTTGGGAAATATCTCTGCGGCCGCCGCTAACCAAGACACCGGCAGCAATAGGACCGCCAAACGAAAATGGGAACATAGCGTGTTCATTGGAAAATAATCATGCAGGGGGTTGTCGTCTTACCCGGTCGGTTGCGCTCCAGACAGAATTCTTGCCCAGCGCCTCTGTCAAGGATCGCCGACCGCTCCACCAGCACCACATGTTCCCCGGAGAGTGCGCCGTGCAGGGAACTAGATAACACCTCCGGTCTTGACGATGGACAAACCACCCTGCGTCCCGCGATCGGAGCGTCCAAGCCAATGAGCAAGGCATGGGGGCCGGCCTCCACGCGGGCCCACTGGTAAACAGTTCGGGGCAAATCCCTGCTTCTGCGGCCACTCGCAAGCCACAGCTTCAGCGCTTCGCGTTTATACTCGGCGTCAAACAAGGCGGGCTTACGTATCACGCCATCGGCACCTACGCCGAGCGCCAAGCCTTGGGCTAAGGAATAGGCGCGAAAGTCACTGACAACCGGACTGCCACGTGAGGAATGGGTCGATCTCCGGCAAGCGCGCTGGGCACAATGCCGAGAAGAGCACCTCGCGAAGGCCGGCCAGAAGATTTCCGATCTGGACACCCGGCCACGCAAGCAGGCCTGAAAACTCGCCTTGGTCAGCCAAGTGCGAGCGGCAACGGGCGCATCCATCGCAGCGCGAGCAACTCAACTGCAAATCGGGGGCGCCGCCACTCTGCGCGGCTACCTCCATCATGCCCGAAAGCAAATCAACTAACAAAACACGGCCAGTCCCCTTTGGCCGGGCACCTTTGGCCGGGCACCAACAGGTGGAGCGCATTGACCTCAATGCGCTGAGAACGCTCACCCCTCGCGGCACCAGCCCAAGCCAGCACGTTGAGGTCAACGCGTTCCACCGGGCGCCCCTGCCACGGACAGTCCTCCATGCAGGGGGGCCCTCGACTTTGCTACTTTCAAAAAAAACCGCGCCCCAATGACAGGGCGCGGTGATTGAAGGGATTCCCGCGGCGCTTAACGCAGGAAGGCCTCATGCAGGCCGCCATCAACCGTGATGATCTGCCCGGTGGTCTTGCTCAGGCGTTGCGAAACAAGAAGGAAATACGCCTCGGCTTGGTCGGCCGGAGTGATCGGAGCCTTCGTCAGCGTGCGGTCGGCGTAGAACTGCGCGAGCTTCGTCACGAGGGACTCGGTCGCCTCGCCGTCCGTGTAAGCGATATTGTATTTCGCGAGCGAACCGATGACGCGGTCGCGCGGAAACATCGCCGAGCCCTTAACGACGGTCGCCGGAGCGACGCCGTTGACCCGCACGATCGGGGCAAGCTCGATCGCGAGTTCGCGCACGAGATGATTGGCGGCCGCTTTCGACGTATCGTAAGCGATCGAACCTTTTTTCGCCACGGCGGCATTGGCCGACGTGGTGAGGACGAGTTGGCCTTGGAGCCCCTGCTCCTTCCAGGTCTTCGCCGCTTCGTCGCCGACGATATAGCTGCCGGTGACATTGACGCCAAAGGTGAAGGCCCACTTGTCGTCCGGAATGTGGCCCGTCGTGTCGCTCGGCCAGAAGACTCCAGCCGTCACGATGATCGAGTCGAAGCCACCATAGGCGAGCGCGACTTGATCGAGCATGGCCCGAACACTGGCGCGATCTGTAATGTTGCAGGCGAGGCCGATCGCGGGTCCGCAACCGGAGATGCCGGAACCGGCGACGCCGATGCCTTGCCCGAGCTTCGCAATGATTTCCTGCGCGGTGGCGTCGGCGGTTTCAGCCTTCATGTCGACGCAAACGATATTTGCGCCTTCCTTAGAAATGCGGAGGGCGGTTTCCTTGCCGATGCCAGAGCCCGCGCCGATCACGACCACCGTCTGGCGGGCGAGTTCGTCCTCCGCAGGCATGCGCTTGAGTTTGGCTTCCTCGAGCAACCAGTATTCAATGTCGAAGGCTTCCTGCTGAGGAAGGGAAATATAGGTGTCGATCGCTTCGGCACCGCGCATGACCTCGACGGCGCAGTTGTAGAATTCGGCGGTGACGCGGGACTCGGACTTGCTCTTGCCCCACGCGATCATCCCCAGCCCGGGAATGAGCACGACGGTCGGGTTCGGATCGCGCATCGCGGGCGAGTTGCGGTGGCGGCATTTCTCGTAATACGCGGCGTAGTCCTTCCGATATTGTTCGATGCCCGCGGTCAGCTTCTGCTTGAGAGCGGCGAGGTCTTCCGACTGAGGATTCCAATCCACGTAGAGCGGCTTGATTTTCGTGCGGAGGAAATGGTCGGGGCAACTGGTGCCAAGCTCGGCCAGGCGCGGGGCATCCTGCGAATTGACGAAGCGCAGGATCTTTTCGTCATCCTGCACGGTGCCAATGAAGCGCTGCTGCTGCGACACTTGACCGCGCAGCCAAGGGAGAATCGCGGCGAAGTTCGCGCGACGCTCGGCTTCATCGAGGCTCTGGTAGTTGGCGCCACCGAAGACGGCTTGATCGCCGCCCTTGGCCTGATATTTCTCCTCAATGGAGGCTGCGGCCTTCTCAATGCAATCCAGGGTGTAGGTGTAGCACGCCTTCTCATTCTCATCCCATGAGATGAAACCGTGCTGACCCATCATGATCGACTTCACCGCGGGATTCTTTTGACAGATCTCTTGCATCGCGAGGCCGAGCTCAAACCCGGGCCGCATCCACGGCACGTAGCCCATCTCGCCGCCGAAGATTTCCTTGGTCAGTTGCTCGCAGTTCTTCGAGGCCGCGATCGCGATGATCGCGTTGGGATGCATGTGGTCGACGAACTTCGTCGGAATGAAACTGTGCAGCGGCGTATCGATCGAGGAGGGACGCGGGTTCAGATTGAATGTCGCGTGCGCATACATTCCCACCATCTCGTCCTCGGCAGCTGACTTGAGTCCCTTGTCACTCCGCGCAGCGTAGGGCTTTTGGAGGTCGAGCAACTTCTGCTGATAGAGCGACGAGAAGTTCGCGCGCTTGCTCGTGCGCAAGTCGCCGCCCGAACCTTTCACCCAGAGCACTTCCACCTTCTCGCCCGTAAGGGGATCGGTTTCGGGTAGCTTCGAAGAGGTGTTGCCCCCTCCGGTGTTGGTGATCCGCTGGTCGGTGCCCAGTAAATTGGAGCGGTAAACAAGGCGCTCAACTTGGTCGAGCGAGTCGGCTTTGGCATCATCCCAAAGGAAGTTCACGTAGGTGTATCTGTTCATGATTCGGATCGGTTAAAAAGTTAGCGCAGCCCAAGGACCTTCTCGCGGTAGTGTTCATCCGGGCGACCGGCGATGCGGTTCATCGTGGCCTTGGTGAGAAAGCGTGTTGTGCCCAGCGTGGTGGCCCCGATAAAAACCTCCGCGGCCTTCACCGTCATGAGGGTAGCCGCCATCACGGCCTTCGGCGTGGCGCCGAGCGCAATCATCCCATGGTTCTCCAATAGAATCACCCGCGGCGGGCGCGACAAACGCTTGATGGAGGCGGTCACGGCTCGCCGAATCGCCTGGGCGAGTTTCAAGCCCGGATCCACATACGGCACGAGCACGAACTCCGCGCCGCAGCAGACAATTTCGTCGGGACAAAGCCGCTTAGTCGCGAAGGCCCGCGCATGCTTGGTCGCCAGAATCTGATTCACCGCCACCGGATGGGTGTGACCGACAAAATTCACTCCCGGCAGCGTCAACAGCCACGCGTGAAACATCGCCTCGACCGAGGGCTTGCGAAACTTCGCACTCACTCGCGACGCAAGCAAGGCCTCGTCAACAGCCGCATCAGTCATCCGTGCGGCGTCGAGCGCCGGGAGCAGCCCATCGAATCGGCATTTGGCCACCTCCGCCGATTGCAAGGTGCCCAAACTCGAGCCGCTCGCCTTGACGAGGAACCTATCCGCGGACACGCGGGCGGACGTATTGCCCTCGCCCAAGATCGCCAACTTCCGGTCCTCGCGTCCGAGTTGATGCGAGAGGTCGAGGAGCTGGTTGAGGAGGATGGCCGACATAAATGAGTCCGCCGAGATTGTGATAGCTTTTGATAGATTTCCACCAAAAACTAGCATGAATTATAACCGACTCTACAAAAGAGTGTTATCGATCATTCTTACTTCATTTACCCAAACTGAGATGGCCAACAGGCACTTGCCGAGCTCGATTTCGCGCACGGGCTCCATCGTGTCACGGTTGACGACCACGACATAGATCACTCTCACCTGACGGCAGTCGCCCAAGATGTGTGTAGCCTCGGCGATCAGCCGGTCGGGGTTGCGCACCCCGTTGGCGACCATCTCGTTGACCTTCTTCAACGCCCGACTCACCGAGAGCGATTCCGCGCGCTGATTGGCCGAGAACGAATAATTGCGCGTGCCGAAAGCGAGGCCGTCCGCGTCGCGCACCGTCGGCACCACCATGAGCTCGATATCGTAATCGAGGTCCTTGATCATTTTGCGCACCACGGCAATCCGCTGCGCGTTCTTCTGACCGAAGTAAACTTGGTCCGGTCGCACGATGTTGAACAGCTTCGTGATAAACGTCGCCACGCCGCGAAAGTGATTGGGGCGGGAAATCCCGCAGAGCGGCTTGCTCAACTTTTCCTCGCTCACGTAAGTCGAATAGCCCGGTGGATAAACCACCTCCGCCGCCGGGCCGAAAAATACCGTCGCACCCGCCGCTTCGCACATCTGCCGATCTTCGTCCGGATTGCGCGGGTAGCGCGCCATGATCTCGTTGGGGGCAAACTGTAGAGGATTCACAAACGCCGCCACGACGACGATATCGGCCTTCGCCGCCGCCGCTCGGATCATCGCTTCCTGCCCCGCATGCAAGGCGCCCATCGTGGGCACCAACGCGATGGATTGGCCGGCCGCGCGCCACGTCGCGGCCTGTTGTTTCATTGCTTGGACAGACTCGATGATTTGCATGGGAAGATGACGCGATCCGTTCACGTCGGGCTTGAACAAACTCGACCCCGCGGGTTTGTTCAAGGATTTCACCGCCTTTCCTCTGTAGACCGCCTCTACCCAATCTCCACCTCCCCTCTCCATGATCCGCATCAACGAAAACTACCCTAAGCTCAAAGCCTCCTACCTGTTTGCCGACATCGCTCGTCGCGTGAACGCCTACGTCGCCGCCAACCCAGACAAGCCGATCATCCGCCTCGGCATTGGCGATGTCACTGAGCCCCTCCCGCCCGTCTGCATCGAAGCCCTCCACGCCGCAACCGACGAAATGGCGAACCGCGCGACGTTCAAAGGCTACGGACCTGAGCAAGGCTACGCCTTCCTGCGCGAAGCGGTGGCGAAGAGTGATTACACCGATCGCGGCTGTCAGATCGCCGCCGATGAAATCTTCATCTCCGACGGATCGAAGTGCGATTGCGCCAATATTCAGGAAATCTTCAGCAAAGACATCCGCCTCGCGATCCCCGATCCGGTGTATCCGGTCTACGTGGACACCAACGTGATGGCGGGGCGCACCGGGGTCAGCACGGACGGACGCTACCAAGGGATCACCTATCTCGAAAGCACGCCGGACAACGGCTACATCCCCTCGATCCCCGGCAACCCCACCGACCTGATCTATCTTTGCTTCCCAAACAATCCGACCGGGGCCGTCGCCACCAAGGAGCAGCTCGCCGCCTGGGTCGCCTACGCGAAAAAGAATCAAGCGATCATCCTCTTCGATTCCGCCTACGAGTCCTACATTCGCGATCCGGAGATCCCCCGCTCGATCTATGAGATCGAAGGCGCCCGCGAAGTGGCCATCGAGTTCCGCAGCTTTTCGAAGATCGCCGGCTTCACCGGCACGCGCTGCGCCTACACGGTCGTGCCGAAGGACCTGCAGGCCTTCGACGCCTCCGGCAAAGAGCACTCCATTCACGCGCTCTGGAATCGCCGCCACACGACCAAGTTCAACGGCGTCGCCTACCCGATCCAAAAGGCCGCCGCCGCGATCTACACCGACGAAGGCAAGGCCCAGACCAAGGCGCTGACCGACTTTTACCTCGGCAACGCCAAGTTGATCCGCGAAGCCATCACCCGTCTCGGCTTCTCCTGCATCGGCGGCGACAACGCCCCGTATATCTGGATCAACACCGGCACCGACTCATGGACCTTCTTCGACAAATTGCTCAATGAAGCCCAGGTCGTTTGCACGCCCGGCGCCGGATTCGGCACCTGCGGCGAAGGCCACGTGCGCATCAGCGCCTTCAACTCACGCGAGAACGTCGAGAAGGCCCTCGTCCGCATCGCCGCCGCGCTGAAGTAAGGCCACGCTGTTCATTCACCCAAGGGCGGGACCAACTAGTCCCGCCCTTTTTGCGCCCGGTCGGCTCGAAGCCGCAGACATCGCGAGGCCGTCGCCAGATTTTCCCGGCGCACTTTCCCTTTTTGGTTTCGTCGTCGATGATCCGCCCGTTGCATGGATCGGTATGCATCCGCTGCCGTGGCCGGAGACCATCTTTATCCTCCTCATCTTCATTGCGGCCGGTCTGACCCAAGGCGTGATGGGATTCGGATTTGGCATCGTCGCCATGACTCTGCTTCCGTTGACCCTCGGCCTGAAGGATGCGATCACCCTGCTCGCCCTCCTCAATGCATGATGATGTTGCTGGCCCTCTACTGGCAAAAAGGGGCGCTCATCGGCATCCCCATCGGGGCCTACTTAGTCTACGTCTTACCGGAGCAGATTCTATTCTGGCTGCTCGGAGCCACCATGGTCTACGTCGCGATCGATCACTTCAGGCAACGGCGCCAACCGGACCGAGAAATCAGCCTAAAATGGGAGACTGCCATCGGCGGATTCTCCAGGGTGCTGGCCGCCGGCTTCAACATGGGGGGACCACCGATCGTCGCGTATGCGTATTCCCGGCCTTGGTCGATCGATCAGGCCAAGGCCGTGATCGCGTCGGTCTTTGTCACGACCGGGATCGGGCGTTTGTTCTTTCTCGGCTTCACCGGCAATGACCTTCCCAAGGTCCTCTGGCTCGCCGCAGTCCTGATGATTCCGTCTGCGATCATCCTCCGGCTTGGGATCGCTCTCGGGCGGCGCATTCCTCACACTGCTTTGCGCCCCGCAGTGTTTGCCTATCTCGGTCTGGTCGGGGCTTATTATCTGCGGCTCCACTGAGCGTGGTCGGCCTCGCCAGTCACTTCACAGGAAGGGCGGCGATCACTTCGGTGCCGAGCGCGTCGATGTCGTCACTCAGCGCCTGCACGAGGGCGGCGTAGTCACGACCGTCCCATGCTTGGTCGGATGGAGAAAAGGCTCGGCGCGCCACCACCACCGGATGATCGCTCGCGGTCGTGATTTCCACGATCGCGCTGAATCGAGCCGCTATCTGGCCCGGCGCGACGGCGCCTTCGCAACGAGTCACGCTGATCGCCACGTCAAAGTCGCGAGTTTGATCGAAGGGAAATGACTCCACAAAAACACGCGCGACCGTCGGATCCGCCGCGAGTCGGGCCTGCACTAACCGCGTGATGCCGGCCCCGAGGGGCTCCGCCCAGCGGGCATAGTTATTGTAAACCAGTTCGTTGGTGGCCTTGCGCACGACGACGGTGCCCCGGTCAAGGTAGGGGGAAACTTGCACCCTGCGCAGCCCGACCACTAAGGAACCGGGCGTGGGAGCCTCCGAGGCAACGCTCGGACTGGTCAACATGAAGTAACGCGTGGGATCGGGCTTCGCCTCAGGGAGAAGTGTGCAACCCGCCACGGCAGTGAATGCCAAGCCAACAAGGATCGTCCGGGCCGCGAAATGGGATGCCTTCATGATTTATTCTGGTGCTTTGCGGCCGGTGAGGAGGGCCTGCGGGTTGCGATCGAGGAAGTCGGCCAGACGCTGCACTGCGGCGGCGGCCTCGGCGAGTTTCCCCAAGGCCTGGTTCGTGCCGACGCCGAGATTCTGTTGGGCGTTGATAAATTTCCGCATGGTCACAGCGACGTTGTTGAATGATTCAAGCGTCGCCCGCGCTTCGTCCAACGTGAGCGCGAGCTTGTCGCCCGTCGGATCCACGTGACCGTCGAGCTTGGCCAGCACCACCCGTAGCTCCGACGCGGCGCCATTGAGATTAACCAATGTCTCCTTCAGCTCGGGACTGGCCGCCACCTCGTTAATCGACTCGGCCGCCCGGGTCCATTGCCCAATCAGCTCCTCCAGTTCCAACGAATTCACCTGTTTGCGCGTGTCGGCCAGAAATCCCTGCAGCTCCTTCGCCAATCCGTTGAAGTCAACGCGCTGCAGGTCCGCCATGATGTCGGTGATGCTCGCCTGAAATTCGGAGATTGTCGAAAGCACCGACGGGATCACCGCATACTTGATCTCCGTGGTGAGGTGCCGGTCAGGATACAACGCCGGATCCATGAAATCCAATTCCACGTAGAGCAGCCCCGTGGCGAGACCCATCACACCGAGCTGGGCGCGCAGTCCTTGGTCGATCAGATCTTGCAGCACATCCCGGCTCGTCACATCGACCTCGATTTCTCCACTCTTGATGATGTTGCGATTGAACTCACAGATCACGCGCACGATGGATTTCTTAGCTGTTTGATCGAACTGCACATTGAGCTCGACCACCCGGCCCACCCGCACCCCGCGCAATTTGACCGGCGATCCGAGGTCGAGGCCGTGAATCGATTCGTTGAAGTAGACGATGAACCGCTGGGGTTTCGAAAAGAGGCTGAGTCCGCCAAACGATAGCAACGCGATGATGCCTAGAGCAAAGGCTCCAATGACAAAGGCACCAACAATAGCGGGACTGACCTTAGTTTTCACGTGTTCTGCTTTTTAAAGTGTATTGCCGAAATGGACAGGTTTAATCGTCGGTTTAATGAGATCGAGCGCGGCCACCCGTCACGAAGATCTCTCCAGCAAGTCAGCCCGCCGGAGAAATTCCGTCACCCGCGAATCGGTTGATTGAGTCGCGAGGACCCTCGGGGCCCCTTCGGCGATGATCCCGCGCTCGGACTTGTCGAGCAAGATGACCCGGTCGGCGATGCTGAAGATCGAGGCCAGTTCATGGGACACGACCACCATCGTCGTGCCGAATAATTCCCGAATTTCCAGCACGAGTTCATCAAGCTTCCGCGAGGTGATCGGGTCGAGGCCCGCCGAAGGTTCGTCGAGAAACAGGATCTGCGGATCCAGCGCTAACGCGCGGGCCAGTCCGGCCCGTTTCTTCATGCCTCCGCTGATTTCGGAAGGGTAGTAATCTTCGAATCCCGTCAGGCCCACCTGCGCCAGTTTGAGCGTAGAAATCTCCTCGATCTCCCGCTTCGTGAGCGTCGTGTATTCCTCCAGCGGCAGCGACACATTCTCGCGCAGCGTAAACGAACTCCACAGGGCCGCACTCTGGTAGAGCACGCCGAAGGTCTTGAGCAGTTCGCGTCGGACCGCGCGGTTCTCCATCTCAAACGGCTGGCCGAAAAACTCCACGCGCCCCGCCGGGGGCTGGTAGATCCCAATCAAGTTGCGCAGCAACGTGCTCTTGCCGCAACCAGACCCTCCGATGATGAAAAACACCTCGCCAGTCGCGACCGTAAAATTTAGATCGTCCAACACGATCGTGTCGTCGTAAGCACAGCGCAGGTTGCTGACGGAGATCGCGGGGGCGGGATTCGGATCGGCCATCGGTCAGATTCCCAAGATATCGAAGAGCACCGCATAGCCGGCGTCTGCCAAGATGATTAAAAGGATCGCGGTGACGACGGCGGAGGTCGCCGCCTGCCCCACCCCGACCGCGCTGCGGTCTGCTTGCAGTCCGCGCAAACACCCGGCCAGCCCGACGATCACGCCGAACGTCGACGCCTTGATCACGCCCACCATCACATCGGACATGTCGACGATGGTGAGCATTTCCACCCAATACGCGGCCGGCGGGATCTCGAGCACCGCCATGGCGATCGCCATGCCGCCCAGAATGCCCAAGCAATTCGCGTAGAGCCCGAGCAACGGCATCATCAGGCCCAAGGCGACCAAGCGCGGCATGACCAAGAATTCCACCGGCGAGATCCCCAGAGTCGTGAACGCATCGATTTCTTCGTTGGCCTTCATGTTCCCAAGATGCGCGGCGAACGCCGCTCCGGTTCGGCCCGCGATCACAATCCCCGTCATCATCGCCCCCATCTCACGCACCATCGTAATGCCCACCAAATCCGCCACGTAGATATCCCCACCGTATTGGCGCAAAATGAGTGCTCCGGTGTAGGCCAGCGTCATCCCCACGAGCGCGCTGACCAAACTCACGATCGGCAGTGCCATCGCCCCGCACTGCTGCATCTCTTCCAAACAATCCCGCCAGCGAAACCGACGCGGGTTCTTAAACAAATCGATTTGGCTCAACACGCACTCGCCGACAAACGACGAGATCTCCTTCGCCTTAACCCACGCATCAGTCGTCGCCTCGCCCACCGCGATGAACAAATTCTCCGAGCGATCAAACGGCATACTGGTCTCGTGGGAACGCGACAACTGCCCCAGCATCACCCGCGTGCGCTCAGACAGCCCATCGAGGTCGCAATACGCGCCCGCCACCCGGCACCACTGCTGCACATCAAAGAGAAACAGCAGCAACGAACTATCCCATTTTTCAATTTCCCCAGCCTCAAGTCGCACGCGCTTCGGCCCATCCGCTTTGAAATCGAGAATCCACTTGGGGCGCGGCTCGGTGATCCGCCACCGACCGCTCAACGCCACGACCAAACAGTCGCCGTCGGTTTTCACCGAGACGCGCGCTTGGGTATTTTCGGTCGCGGCGGGCATGTGCACTTGATTGTAGCGACCCGACCTCAAAGCAAAACTCTAAAAATGTCCGCTCCGAATCTTTGATCGCTGGAATGACAGAATCGGCACTCGTCGCCCGAAGCGAGAGCGTTCACGTTGATCGGTTTCATGGCCTATGACACCATTCTCTTCGATCTCGACGGCACGCTCCTCGACGCGTTCACCACCATTCATCGCGCCTACCAACACACCCTCCCGCAATTCGGGCGGCCCGCGCCGACGATGGAGGCCGTGCGCACCGCCGTCGGCGGCGGCGGCCACAGCGCGATGGCCCGCTTTTTGCCCGAACCTCAAATCGAGGAAGCGATGAGGATTCATGTCGCCTACACGAGGTCGATTTTGCTCGAAGACGTCTTTCTGATGCCCGGAGCCCTCAACCTAGTTAAAACGCTGCACGGCCGTGATGTCACTTTGGCGGTATTTACCAACAAGGGCGGGGACATGTCTCGCCCGCTCTGCGACCACCTTGGACTCACGCCGTATCTGGCCGGTGTCTACGGCGCGGGCGATACTCCGTGGATCAAACCGCAATCTGAGCTCGCCGCCCACGTGCTCGCAGAACTCAAAGGCGTCCCGGCCACTACCCTGCTGGTCGGGGATTCACCCTTCGATGTCGCCGCCGCCCACAACGGCGGATTCGTCTGCTGGGGCGTCACCACCGGCACCCACACCGCCGACCAACTTCACGAGGCCAAGGCCGACCGGGTCTTCGCAAATCTGACCGAACTCGGTGAAGCACTCATACTCGAAATTTAAACAGTTTTGCCAACTAATCTGACCAAGTGGTGCTCGCCCAGATAAACGCCGTCCACGCACCGCGCTTCGTCCTCAACACCGTAACACACAAAACCGAGAGATTCGTAGAGCGCCTCCGCGGTGCCCTTGGTCGACGTCACCGACAACCGCACCCGTCGCAGACCCAAGATCGCATCGATTTGCTTCAGCGCCTCCACCACTAACACGCGCCCGATCCCCTGCCCGCGGCGATCGGGATGCACAGACATTCCCCAGATGAATCCTTTGTGCCGCGTCTTCACGCCTTCATCGCGCACAAAGCCCACGACCCCGATCAACTCCTACTCATCAAACGCACCCAGCGCCCATTGATCCGCGCTCGCTCGGACCCGATTTTCGAAAAACGCCTTATCACGCAGTGACTCTTGTTCGAAACTCGAACCAAACGCCGTCGGACTCTCCTGCAATCCTCGCAACCGCAGTTCGCGATCCGTCAGCGCGTCCTTCGGGGTGAGCTTGCGAATGACAGCCATGCTCGAGGATCAAGTCAGCATGCCGTGCTTCGTCGCAAGTTTCGTCACCGAACTTAGGTTGCGCATGGTGGCGAGGGGAAACTTCAACGCCTTCATTGCTGGCGAAGCCCACACCTGGGAGTCCGAGCTCCGGATGCGACACAGCCAGTAGACCTCGCGGCCTTGGACGCAAAATTCGTCCACCTCGGTCCGGCACGCGTCCAAGCTCTTCGCCATCGCCGCCGTCATTGGTTCCTTCAGAAAGTTAACGTAAACGGCACCCTCCGTCGGCACCTCTCCGCCAAATTTCTCGAGTGCCAACACCGCGGCAACTTCGTCCGCTCGACGCACAAACGTCGCCACGTCGTAACCCAGCTTCGCGGCCAAGTGTTTCTCAATCCGCTGCTCAAGATAGGCTCCCTCCGTCGCCGTGGTTTCGAAAACGACATTCCCGCTCGCGATAAACGTCGCGACCTCCGCAAAGTCCAACTCCTCGAACAGTCGCTTCAACTCCGTCATCGGCGGACGCCGCTTACCGAGGTTAATCCCGCGAAGAAAGGCAACGTAGCGTGGCATCGGATTACAGAAAATTAACCACGAATTCACACGAATAAAAATACCTTTTGAACCATGAAGACAGATGGGGGCAGATACTGGACGGGGATTTAAGCTGTGTTCGTCTGGAGTAAAATTGGATTGAATAAATTCGTGTCCATTCGTGGTTAAAATAATTCATCTTCATCCTACACTCAGCATCTGCCTTATCGCGTCGAAGATTTTGTCCTCGGTGCCGCTCGCATACGGTCCGGGTTTCATGATGAATTGCATGTTGGCCAGCACTTCGTAGCCGCCCTCGGGCAATTGGCGTTCACTGCACACGTAGCCGACGATCTCGTTCGCATAGCCAAGGGGCCAGACTTGGCCGAACCGGCCGCCAAATTCCTTCACGGCACGCAGCCCGTATTCGACGCTCATCTCACCGGACATCGCCACCCACACGAGCGACTCGCCGAAGCAGATCGTCTGCAGTTCAAGGCTGACCGCCGTCGCTAGTCGTTCCCCTCGATCCAGTTTGCCTACATACTCTCGCGCCCAACGGGAGAAAAACTCGTTCTCCGAATTCAACCATGCCGCATAGTCTTCGCGCGGTAGCACCGTGAGTTGCAACTCCACCACGCGACGACTCACCACCAAGGCCCCCTCCACCTTCTGCCAACGTCCCTGCCCAATCTCTCGATTCACCGCCGTCGCCAGCATCCGCCCCATCTCGTGCACCTCGCCAATACTATACGGCGGAAATCCATCGTGCCCCTCCTTCGGGATCCAAGCTTTTTGATCGCCCGCACAGCCCTGTAAGAACGTCGCCGTGCAGCCGAGTGCTTTTTCAATCTCGACCCCCGCAAATCCCGCGTAGTCGCCGCCGAATTCCAAGGTCGGTCCCGCCGCCGAAGTATGAGCAGCGTAACCGAAGATCACATGCTTGAGCGCGCCCGTTTTATCTTCAAACGCCACGATCGGCACCGTGTGATCGTGCGGCGCGTCGAGCGTCGGTGCCCACACCACGCCGCCCCGGCCGTCTGGCCGCCGACGCGATCGAGCGAGGCCGCACCAGCCCGTCGTGCTTCGCGCGGAAACCGGCGCACGTTGCTCCATCGCCGACTTCGCGGTCGCGGCAATCTTGGCAAACGATGCTTTTAAGAACGCCTCATCGATTCCTGTGCGACCGTCCGCATCGACATACTTGCGCATCGGCGGACCGCAATGGGTGTGCGTGCCGCACAGCAGAATGTCGTTCGTCGGCACGCCTGTCGAAGCGTTGATCAGCGCGCGCACATCCTCCGTGTTGTCGTAAAACCCCAACCACTCCACGCTCACCAGAATCACCGAGCGCTCAGTCGCCCGATCGGTGATTGCGGTGACGATTGAGCGTAGCGGCAGATAGACGCCCGTCGCATCTTCCGTGCGCGCTGCAAATCCGGCTAGTTTCGTCCCGATCGCGGGAGTCACATCGACCTCGGCCACCCCGAGAAGATAAGGACAGTCTGACTCGCTCATGCCACAAGGAAGGGTCTTCTCCTTTGTCCATGCAAGCATCGGATGATACCCTACCACCATCTCCGAAGGTTTTGACTCAGGTCACAGCGAGGAAGTCGGAGACTGACGCCGCAATCCCCAGATTTTCAACCTGCCCCCCTCCGCTTTATAGATTACCCTTTCGCGATCACCATCCGCGGTCCGTCGCGAGACGGACCCTCTCTCAACGCGACGAGAGCGGTTTAGTCGCCGGTTTCCAGATAACTTTTCTCGCGGGGAAATCGAGATCGAAGGCCTCGTCGAGAGCGGGCGCGTGATAGGTGTTGATCAGCGCATAGCGGTCGCGGCCCGCCACGTTCGGAGTCGAGCCGTGCACACACCGGTCGGAAAACACGATCGCCGTGCCGCGCTTGATCGCGCAGGTCACCACGTCGCCATCTTTCCAGTCGCCATTGTCGATCGCGTTTTCAAATTCGCCTGACGGCAAGCCCATCTTAACCATGCGCCAATCGCGTCGGTGGCTGCCGGGCACCACCGTGAGCGTGCCGTTTTCAGCCGTGGCATCGTCGAGCGGAATCCACACCGACAGTTTCGGCCGGGTGTTGCGCCAGTAATAACAATCGATGTGCCAAGGCGTGGGGAATTTTTTATCCGCGGATTTGTAGACGATCTTGTCGCTCAAAAACATCACCCCGTGCGGCATGACCGGCTTCAGTAATTTTACGATCCGCGGATCCCCCGACAACGCTCGAAAGCGTGCGCTCACTACCGAGACATGCACATAAACCGACGCGCCGGGTTTCGCATGCCGAGCGAGCACGTCGCGGGCTTCATTTTTTAGAGTTTCGCATTCCTCCACCGAGAGGAGATCGGGAACGATGATAAATCCATCGCGATCATAACGGGCGGCAGGGCTGAGTGGTTCGGATGTTTTCATAAGACAACGGGACGAATCTTACCTGAAACCACCGCTTTTGGCTTTAGCTGACCGATAATGTCATTTAGCAATTTCCTCCATGCCAGATCACCCTTCCAGCGGAGCTTCTCCCCTTGAGCACATCCGCTTGGTCGAAAGGTTCGAACGACGGCAGGCTGGATTTAAATTTCAAGCGACCTCGCTCCCCGGACACCTGATTCATCTCGTGGTCGCGGGCCGCGTTGAACAGTCCTGCAACGGTCGTCGACAGCAACTCACGCCCGGCAGTGCCGTCTGGTATCATGAGGACGAATGGGTTGACGGCCGGGTCATCGAGGCACCGTGGATTTACTATTCGGTCAACTTCACCGCCTCCACCCTGCCTCCGCCGGATTTCGATGCTCGCCTGCAAGTTCATCGCAACGACCTCCAATCCGTGTTCGCCGATCTGCATGAGTCATGGCGGTTGCCCGTTTCGCGCGAACGCGATTACCGCTGCCAAGCCCGTTTGCTCGATCTCTTAGTCGCTCTCAATCCCACCAACAAAGGTCAGACCGCCATCACCCCCAACGGACGTCTCTGGTGGGAAGTGGAAACCTGGGCCCGTCAACACATCGCCCGCGCTGTCACGCTTCCCGAACTCTGCGCCCAGTTTAATCGGAGCGCCAACACCCTCGCCCGCGCCAGCCGGGAGGCCGTCGGGCTGCCGCCGATGAAACGCCTCAAACTCATCCGCCTCAACCTCGCGCGCGGCCTCGTGCATTTTTCAGATCTCACCATGTCGGAGATCGCTCTCCGCGTCGGCTACGTTCGCGTGCACGAGTTTTCCCGCGATTACCGCAAAGCTCACGGCCTGCCGCCGAGCACAGATCGCCGCACCGCCCGACCCTGATTTTTTAGACCAACGTCTCGCAACCAACAGACCGTCATTACGAGCAAGCCAACCAAGCCATTCCGGTCTGCGCGGCGAGGACGATAAGCCTGTTCCCTCTTCTGTCATGGCGAGGAGCAAAGCGCCGTGGCCATCCACGATTACGCGTTATTTACGTCTGCCCATGTTCGTGGATTGCCGCAGTCGGCTACGCCTCCCTCGCAATGACAAACCAGAGGAGTTCATTAGCAGAATAATGCCCCGCTCCGTGGGACCGACGCGGCCATCACGGCCATCCTGCTCTCCTCAGAGAGGAGGGCTGCGCAGCGATGCGGGAGTCTTGTTTGTGCTTTATTCCTGCCGACAGTTCGCCAGCGTGATCGCAGCGTAACTCGCCTTCGTTGCCATGACCCTCACCCCGTTTGATTGGCTTATCATCGTGATCTATCTGGCTGGCTGCATGGCTGCCGGACTGGGGATGCGGCGTTACGTGCGCGGGGTTGAAGACTTCGCCGTCGCCGGTCGCGAGATGAACGTCAACCTCGGCATCGCTTCCTTAGCCGCCACCGAGATGGGCCTCGTGACCATCATGTATACGGCGCAACTCGGTTTCGAAAAAGGGCTGGCCGGATCCAGCATCGGCGTGTTGATGGCGCTCGCTTTCTGGGGCGTGGGGCGCACCGGCTTTATCATCGAACCACTGCGCACTGCCGGGGTGATGACCATTCCGGAATTGTTCGAAAAGCGGTTTCACAAACGCGTGCGCTGGCTGGCGGGATTGTTCGTGGTCCTCGGTGGCCTCCTTAACATGGGCATTTTTCTGCGACTCGGCGGCGAGTTTCTCGTCTGGTGCACCGGCATGCCCCCTTCGTGGCTCGAATGGGTGATGACCGTCCTCCTCGGCCTGGTGCTGCTCTACACTGCCCTCGGAGGCATGCTGTCCGTGCTCGTGACGGACTACCTGCAATTTCTCGTCATGGGCGTGGGGATCGTCGTCACCTCCATCCTCGTGCTGATCAACGTCGGTGGCTTTGACCTAATCACCTCGCTGCAGGATGCGTGGGCGGGGCACGCCGGCATGAAACTCAACGCCCATCCGTTCAATCCGTTCGACGGTTCGAGTCTGGGCTGGGGCTACCTGCTGTGGATGCTCATACTGCAAATTGCGGCCGCCACCACGTGGCAAACCGTGATCAGTCGCGTGCTTGCCACCAAGGATGCCGACACCGCCAAGCGGATGTATCGACGCACGGCGTTTTATTTTGTCGGGCGTTTTCTGTTGCCCGGGCTCTGGGGCGCGGCCGCCTTTGTCTATTTCGCCAAACAGGGGGGCCTGCCCGAGGGCATCACTTCGTTGACCGCAATGCCGTATTATCTGGGTCTGATCCTGCCTGTCGGCCTGATCGGCATTGTCATCGCCGCCATGCTCGCCGCGGAAATGTCGACGGACAGTGGCTACCTGCTCACCTGGGCCACGGTGATCTACAACGACCTCATCACCCCCTGCCTGCGCAATCCGCTATCACCGAAAGCACGGCTGCTGCTTACCCGACTACTGGTGATCGGAATCGGGGTTTCCCTGCTCTTCTATGGCTTGTGGTATGAATTGCCGGGCAACGCGTGGGACTATCTCGCTGTCACCGGCAACATCTACCTCGCCAGTGTTTTTACCCTGCTCGTCGCCGGACTCTACTGGCCGCGCGCCACGGCCCGCGGAGCCTACGCCGCCCTGATCATGGGTGCCATTGGCCCGATCACCTTTCTCCTCATCGGCAAACGCTACGACATCCCGCCCGAGGTCGCCGGTGCCGCCGCCTTTGGTCTGGCCGCTCTGGGCATGATCTTTGGTTCCCTTCTTTCACCCCGACCCGCCACCCAAACCTGATCCCATGACAGACCCCTTCATCCTTTTCTGGACCGTCCTCATCCTCGGCTCCATCGCGTGGTATGGCGGCCTCGTCTTCTACGTCGGCATCAAAGCCGGTCGCGATATCCGCGATATGATCAAGTCGCTCAAGAATGAAACAAGGGCGGGATCGCTGATCACGCCTTGGGAGCCTCGGGATATTCGCTAGCCCCGACGAAGTCGGCCCGACAAGGCGCATGTTTCACCCCTCTGAGTGTGAAATACCCGGGCTAAAACTTAACCCACTTGGCCAGATTGTGCCCACACCACTGGGGCCGCTCCGCGCTCGGCACCCAATTCCCATGCCTACTCATCCAGTTTGGCATCGACTTTACTCACTCCTCGCGGCCCTCGCCGATCGATTAAAATCCGCCAGCCATTCTCGTCGGCGCGCGGATCATAAATGCGCTTAGTCTGCACGGCCATGATGGGGCGAAACTAGCGCTGGCGCGGTCTCGTTCAATATTCGCCGTGGGATTCAGGTTTGCCACTGCGGCCTCCCTGTGAATCTGTCCGACTGCGTGGCACGTGCATCGTCCAGTTCTTCCGAGCAGCTCACCGGCGTGGTGGAGCGGATCATTTTCTTCAACGAGGAGAATCATTACACCATTGCGGAGTTTCGCCCCGAGGCGGGCCGCGACGAGGAAGAGGCCGTCAAAGTCACGATCGTCGGCGCACTCCCCGGGGTCGAATGTGGCGAGACGCTCCACCTCGACGGCGAGTGGACCCGCCATGCGCAGCACGGCGCGCAGTTCAAAGTCGCCGCGTTCAAGAGCGAGCTGCCCGCTTCAGTCTACGGTATTCGCAAATACCTCGGCAGCGGCCTCGTGCCCGGCATCGGCAAAGTCTATGCCAACAAGATCGTCGATGCGTTTGGCACCGACACGTTTCGCGTCCTCAGCGAGGAGTCCGGCCGCCTGCGCAACGTGCCCGGCATCGGCAAAAAGCGCGCGTCTTCAATCAAGCAGGCATGGGATGAAAAGAAGACCGAACGCGAACTCTACATTTTTCTCCAAACCTACGGCGTGACCCCGTCGCAGTGCGTCAAACTCGTCAATCGCTTCGGCCACGACGCCAAGCGCATCCTCATGAACGAGCCCTACCGTGTCGCGCGGGAAATCGACGGGATCGGTTTCAAAACGGCCGACCGCATCGCGATCAATCTCGGTTTTGCCAACGACGCGCCCCCCCGCCTCGATGCCGGCCTCATCTACGCGCTCGAGACTTTGCAAGAGGAAGGCCACACGGCGTTTCGCGAGGCTGAGCTGCGCGACCACACCGCACTCCTGCTGGAAACCGACGCCAAGCTCGTCGAGGCGCGACTCATCGCGTTGGTCGACAGTCAAGCTCTCGTGCGGCACCTGCCGCCCGGTGTGGCCAACCCTCTCCCCGGATCAGGCCTGATCCAGTTGCCTCACAATGATCGCGCTGAGCAAAAGATCGCCGAGGTGATCGCTCGGCTCGGCAAGGTCGCCAGTGGCCTGCCCCCGATCAAGATCGACGCCGCCGTCGCTTGGGCTGAGGAAAAAGCCGGCTTCGAGTTTGCGGAGCTTCAGCGCACGGCGTTGAAGAACGCGCTTCGCCACAAGACCACGATTCTCACCGGCGGACCAGGAACCGGGAAAGCCCAACCGACGACAGCCCAAGTGCTCACCCCCACAGGGTTCCAACCCATCGGCAGCTTAAAAGTCGGCTCAAGCATCATCACCGCCGAGGGTGGAATCACGAAGGTCGACGGGGTTTATCCGCAAGGGGCCAAGGACATCTACCGGGTTACGTTCGCGGATGGTCGCTCGACCCAATGCTGTGACGATCACCTCTGGCGCACATGGACTCGCATCTCAGTCTGGAGTCCCCAGAGGAAGAAAAAAATCCGCGACCGGGGTTGGCGGGTGGTCCCCCTGAATTATATTCGCAACCGAATTCAGAAGAATCGCACGGAAAGCAACCGGCTCGCCATCCCTCTGTTAATCGACTGCCCGGATTTGAAGCCTCGGGACTTTTTCTGCGACCCCTATGTGGTTGGAGCTCTGATCGGTGACGGCACCATATCCACCTCCACGCAATTGACGACCACCGATCCGTTTATCCGCGAAAAGGTGCGGGGTCTGATCGCCCCACTTGGACTGACCCTGAAACCAGTCACCCTTCACGGCACCGAAACCATTTCCTACCGGCTCACGCACGCCAAACGTGGTTTGCCCAATCCACTCTGCGCTCACTTGCGGGCTCTTGGGCTCAATGTCGGGTCCACTGCCAAATTCATCCCGGAGATTTTCTTTTCCGGTTCGCACGAACAACGCCTCCAGCTCCTCCATGGGCTGCTGGATACCGACGGCACGGTGGAACCACAGGGGACCATTTCATATAGCACCAGCAGTCAACGTCTCGCCCGGGATTTCCAGCGCCTCGCGTGGTCATTGGGTTGCATCGCAACCATTGGCGCTCCCAAACACCCCGTTTACACCCATCTCGGGCGGAAACTCGAAGGGCGGACAGCCTACAACGTCTTCGTTCAACACCCGCACCCCGCCACCCTCCTCTCCCTGCCGCGCAAACTCGTTCGCATTCGGCGGGCGAACCCCCGAAAACGCCTCAGCCATCGCTTGAGGATCACTCATGTTGAATCTGTTGGCCGGGCTCCCTGCGTCTGTATCTCTGTAAACTCACCCACCGGCCTCTATGTGACCGACAACTATGTCGTCACTCACAACACCACCATCCTCCGGGCTCTCGTCGAAATTCTCCGCGCTAAGAAAGTGCGCGTGCACTTGGCCGCGCCGACCGGGCGCGCCGCCAACCGCCTCGCCGAGACGACCGGCGGTTACGCGTCGACAATTCACCGGCTGCTCAAATTCGATCCGGCCAAGGGCGGGTTTGTGGCCAATGAATCCGCGCCGCTCTCAACCGATTTTCTCATCGTCGACGAGGCGTCGATGATCGATTCACGACTCGCCTCGGCCTTGCTGCAAGCGGTGCCCGCGCGGGCCCACTTGCTGCTCGTCGGCGATACCGACCAGCTCCCGAGCGTCGGCGCGGGCAACGTGCTCAAGGACATCATAACCACCGATGAGGTCCCCGTCACTCGTCTGTCCGTGATCTATCGCCAGCAGGGGCAGAGCCAGATCGTCACGACCGCCCACGCGATCAACGCCGGCGATCCCTCGCTGCCCCCGGTGTTGTCGAATGTCGCCGACGCCCAAGTGTGGTCGGACCTCAACTTCATCGCCGCAACCGACACAGAGGATTGCGTGCGCAAGGTCATCGAGATCTGCACCGAATTTGTGCCGCAAAGGCTCAAGTGGCCCCACCCCGTCAACGACGTGCAAGTGCTCGCGCCGATGCATAAAGGCATCGCCGGAGTCGCCAATCTTAACCAGCAACTCCAAGCAGCGCTCAACCCGCATCGCCAAGGGATGCACGCCGCCACGGGCGAATATCGCCCCGGCGACAAAATCATTCAGTTGCGCAATAACTACGACAAGAACCTCTTCAACGGCGACATCGGCACCGTCACCACGATCGACGGCGTCAACGGCACGATGACCGCCAATTTCGACGGCGAGACGCAGACCTTTGAACGCAACGAATTCGGCGACCTCGGTCTCGCCTACGCCATCAGTATCCACAAGTCACAGGGCAGCGAGTATCCCGTCGTGATCGTGCCGTTGCTCAAGGCGCACTTCATGATGCTCCAGCGCAACCTCATCTACACCGCGATCACCCGGGGGCGGAAAAAAGTCTTCCTCGTCGGTGAACCCGCCGCCTACGCCATGGCGGTGAAAAACAGCGAATCGAAACAGCGGATCACCCACTTGCAGGAAAAGATCCACGCCCTCAGCCCGCCGCCCGCTCAGCGTAACGATGCAGGAGGAGGTCGATTTTGAGAGAAATCGTCAGCGGCAAGGTGCAAAAATCGCGGGCGATCAGGCTCTTGAAACGACGCGGTTTGAGGTGGCAGCAGGTCCAGAGACAGGACCCTTGCACTCACTGAGTGGCGGCGCAAATCCCCACGGCAATTCGGTAGAAATCTCGTTCGCATCCAACACGTTATCAAGCACTTTGCGATTTCAACGGCATGGCTACGGCTGAGCGAAGCCCCCACCACATCGGTCCACTCAGGAGGTCGCGGGATTTTCCGCGGCCTCTTTTTTTGCGCCTACTTCGAGCCGTCCTATCGTCCGATTAGCCTAATCGGGCATTCCCGACGCTAACGGCTTGGCCGAGGCCCGGGATTGCCTATCGTCGCGGACTTCAGTTCCCCCTTATGAAAACTCTTCAGCTCCTAATTCTCGCGCTCACGGTTTCCGTGGGGGGCCTTCGGGCCGAATCGACCGTCGACATTCCACCTCCGCAGAAGGCCTCCAACGACGAGTCGGCTTACCGCCGGTTGACCTTGGACAACGGCCTCAAGGTGATCCTCCTGTCGGATCCCAAGCTCAACAAATCCTCCGCCGCGCTCGCCGTCGGGGTGGGCTCCTACTCCGATCCCGACGACCGCAAGGGTCTCGCGCATTTTCTCGAGCACATGCTCTTCCTCGGCACCGAGAAGTATCCCGACGAGACCGACTACGGCAACTACCTCAAGAGCAACGGCGGCTACAACAACGCCTACACCGCCGGCGAGCTCACCAACTATCATTTTGAAATCCGCCACGAGGCCTTTGAAGGGGCCCTCGATCGGATGGCGCAATTCTTCATCGCCCCGCTCTTCACGCCCAAGTTCACCGAGCGCGAGATGAACGCCGTCAATTCCGAGTATCAGAAAAACCTCGAGTCCGACAACTGGCGCGAATTTCAACTCCACTGTTCGCTCTACCGCAAGGGTCATCCCGCCAACCAATTCAACATCGGCAATCGCGACACGCTCGGCGGCACCACCCGCGAGGAACTCCTCGCCTTCTACAACCAGCATTACAGCGCCAACACGATGACCCTCTCGGTCGTCGGCCAGGACAGCCTCGACCAACTGGAGCAGTGGGCGCGTAAATATTATTCGGGGATTGAGAACCGCCAGCTCGACGCCCTCCGCTACCCCGCCGACTTCTTCCCGCCGAAAGCGGCCCTCCGGATGATTCGCATGGAGCCAGTCAAGGATCTGCGGCAGCTCAATCTTGAGTTCTCGCTGCCAGCTACCCGCCAATTTTATGGGAGCAAACCCGGCGAGCTGCTCGGCTTCATCCTCGGGCACGAAGGCGAAGGGGGCCTTCTCTCTCAACTCAAGGCCGAAGGTCTCGCCACCGGCATCAGCGCGGGCGCCAATGCCGGATCGCAGGATTTCGGCACGTTCGACCTCAACGTTAGCCTCACCTCAGCGGGCCTTGAAAAATACCCGCACGTCCTGCAACTCGTCTTTGCCGCCGTCGATCAACTCAAAGCCGCGGGTTATCCCAACTACCTCTTCAAGGAGCGCCAGGCCATGGCCCGCCTCGACGAGGCGTTTCAAGACAAGGGCGAAGGAGCCAGTCGCGCCGTCGCGCTCGCCAACCAGATTCGTGATTACCCGCTCGAGATCGCCGAACGCGTGCCTTACCTCTGGCTGGCGCCGGACAACGATGCGTATCAACTAGTGCTGAATCAACTCCGGCCCGACAACCTCCTCGTCACACTCATCGCCAAGGGCGTCGAGACCGACACCGTCGAGCCTTACTACGGCACGCACTACAGCTACACCGAAACCGTGGGGCCAGCCTACGACGCCCTGCTCAAACCAGCGCTGGTCGCCTCGATTCAATTGCCCAAGCCCAATCCGTTCGTGCCCGCGCAGGCCACGATGCTGCCGATCGAACCGATCTTGTTGATCAACGAACCCGCCCTCAGCCTCTACTACGCCCAAGATACGGAATTCCTCCGCCCGATGGTCACGGAGGTCTACCGTTTTCGCCTGCCGCGATCTCTCGGCACGCTCGAGAACGCCGTGTTGCTCCGCTACTATGAAGCGTGCGTCAACGAAGCCCTGAACGAGACCGCTTACACCGCGCAACAAGCCGGGCTGAACTTTGGCCTTCGGGCCGACCTCGAAGGCGTGCAAATCAGCGTCAGCGGCTACGATGCCTCGGCGACTCAACTCCTCGAAGTCGTCGCGGCCAACCTCGTCGACTTCCAGCTCTCGGCTGAGCGTTTCGCCGCCATCAAAGACCGTCTGCTGCGTGATCTCGGTAATTTCCCACGGATGGATGCCTATCAAATCCTTAACGAGACCCGCCGCGCCGCTGTGCGCGAATTCTACTTCCGCCTCGACGAGCAACTACCGGTCGCCGAAAGCGTGACCCTCGCCGACGTTCGCGCTTTCGCGAAGTCCCTCTACCAGCAAGGCAAGATCGAAGCCATGGTCCACGGCAACGTGTCCGCCGAGGTCGCGATCGCCGACGCCCGGCGCTTTGGAGCCGCCCTCGCGGCCAAGCCCGTCGCCGACACCCAGCTCCTCCGTCGTCGCCAGCTCGAGCAACCGGTCGGAGAATCACTCCGCACGAGCGAGAAGCTGATGGTCAACAACTCCGCCTTCCGTCGCGAATACATCCTCGGTGACGATTCGCCCGAGCTGCGCGCTGCTACGCTGGTGTTGTCCAACTTCATGTCCGAACCGTTCTACTCCGAGATGCGCACTCGCCAGCAGCTCGGCTACATTGTCTGGGGTGGAGCGGGCGGCGAAGAAAAGTCTAACTTTGCCTACTTCATCATTCAATCGGGCGACTACCCCGCCGACGAAGTCGAGACGCGCGCCGACCAGCGCATCGGCGAACTCCCCGGCCTCTTAGCCGCGCTCACCGACGACGCGTGGACAACCCTGATAGGGGGCGTCCGCTCCCAGCTCGACGAGCAAGACAAGACGATCGCGGACCGCGCCGGGCGCCTCTTCGGATTGGCTTATGATCGCGATGCGGAATGGACCCGCCGCGACGCCACGTTGGCCGCCCTCAGCCAGCTCTCCAAGGCCCGCGTCGTCGAGATCCTCAACACCGCGATCGCCCCGGAGACTCGTCGCATGCGCACCTTCCTCGGCTTCTCGCGCGATCATGAGCCGAAGACTCCGCCCGCGAACTCATTCACCGAACGCGGCCCGTGGAAGCAAACGCGGATCTATCAGTAATTCTCCGTTCGTTTCGACTGAAAAAACACCCGCCGGTTTCCGGCGGGTGTTTTTCTTGGTGATAGGCAAACCGTTTTGGGCCAACCCCGCCTCATTCTTCGACCCCGTTTTCTCGTCTCCGCTTAGACCTCCTAGTAGGCAGTAACCGATGAATGATCGTATGAAAGCTTGCTGCAAGGTAGGGACGGACCGCCGGGCCGTCCGGTTGGATCCACGAATGAAAGTCAGCTGTCCTTAGTCGCGGCGGTCCCAG
>Ga0105054_10002232_pt1 | contig 31055 bp, 27 predicted proteins | sample BON02_FD_78091 | JGI IMG/M metagenome (GOLD analysis project Ga0105054, IMG submission 78091) | Freshwater microbial communities from Lake Bonney liftoff mats and glacier meltwater in Antarctica - BON-02 (megahit assembly) | ecosystem: Environmental > Aquatic > Freshwater > Ice > Glacier...
CTGTTTCTGCATTATCAAGAAAGAAGTTGATCAATGCACGCTGCAGTTTAGCGCCCTTTCCCTTATAAACCGGAAAACCGGCACCGGCTATTTTGTTGCCCAATTCAAAATCTATGATATCAAATTTTGTCGCAAGTTCCCAATGTGGTAAGGCACCTGGTAATAGGGTGGGAATCACTCCATGTTCTAAAGCGACTAGATTATCATCAGCTCCAAAGCCTTTAGGAACTGATTTATGAGGCAAATTAGGCATAAGCACCAATTCAGCCTGCAATAGAATCTCAATGGCAGAAAGTTTATCTCCAAGGGTACGGGTTTGTTCTTTGAAGTCTGTAGTTTGGGCTTTAATTTTTTCAGCCTCTTCTTTTAAGCCCTGGCGCATCAGTTCACCAACCTTTTTAGCAGCTGCATTGGCCTCAGCAGCAATAGAATCCAAAAGAGTTTGAGTCTGACGACGGTCATCATCAAGCCTTATAATCTGATCAACCATCTCAAGATTTTTAAAGTTCCTGACAGATAAACGATTTAAAACTTCCTCCCTATTTTCACGGATATAACTAACTTGCAGCATCTTTAATAATTTTATACAAAGATATAAACAGTTTGGAGTTTGGGCTTTGATTTTGGAATTTTCCCAAATGAATACCTGAATAAGAATAGAAATAATGAGCGGGAAACTTTATCTTGTACCTACACCGATCGGCAATCTGGAAGACATGAGCTTCAGAGCTGTTCGCATTCTGAAGGAAGTGGATCTGATCCTTGCAGAAGATACCCGCACCAGTGCTCCTCTGCTGAAGCATTTTGGGATAGACAAGAAATTATTTTCGCATCACCAGCATAATGAACACAAGTCGGTAACAGAGGTGATTCGTTTTCTTAAAGAAGGTAAACAAATCGCATTGATCTCTGATGCCGGTACACCGGCGATCTCCGATCCTGGCTTTCTGCTAGTTCGTGAAGCCCTTAGGAATGATCTGCCGATAGAATGCCTGCCAGGTGCTACTGCTTTTGTTCCTGCACTAGTTAATTCAGGATTAGCTGCCGATCGCTTTACTTTTGAAGGATTCCTCCCGGTTAAGAAAGGCCGGCAAACTCGAATGAGAGAACTGGTAAATGAAAGCCGTACTATGATATTTTATGAATCGCCTCACCGACTTTTAAAAACACTGGAAGAGTTCGCACAATACTTTGGACCAGAACGACAGGCATCTGTTTCGAGAGAATTAACCAAGATGTTCGAAGAAACTGTGAGAGGAACTCTTGACCAAGTTAAAGTACATTTTGAAAATCATATCTTAAAGGGTGAGATTGTTATTTGCGTGGCAGGCAAATAAAATTATATAAGTATTAAAAACAATAATATGTTAATTGAACACTATTTAACTGATGATCAGGACCCAAGAACAGCAGAAAAGGTTTTGGGGAAATTGCGGGATATGCTTACCTCAGGTGAGGCAGTAATATACCTTGCAATACAAAAAAAACCTGCAGTAACCCTGATACCGGATTGCATCGCAATCACAAATAAACGTATTGTATTTTGCATTCCTGAAAATCTTGGCCTTACCACGGCTTATAAAACCTTCCTTTGGACTGAAATAAAAGAGGTTTCTTTCAAAGAAGAGTTCTTTGGATCGAAGTTTATTACCATCCCAAAGAGAGGTGAAAACATCGCGATAGATTACATTCCGAAGGTTCAGGCACGTAAACTCTATCAGTTTAGTAATGAACAATTGGAAAAAGTAAAGACCTTACCGGGTTTCGACGAAAAAATAACGGTACTTCAAAATGAGAACCTTATGGATGATTATGCATCATACATTGAAGTTGAGGAACAAAATACTTCAGCAATTGCAGAGCTGCAGGTTACAGAACCGGAAGATGAACTAACCCAAAAACTGCAGAAATTAAAAATATTGTATGAAAAGCAGCTGATCAGCCAAGAAGAATATGAAAATAAAAAAGCAGAAATCTTAGCCAGACTTTGATGAAAGGAAGTTATCAACTTGCACTTTTAAGTGCCTTCTTACTATGGATAGCTTGGCCACCTATCCCTTATACCTCACTAATCCTCTTAATTGCGATGGTTCCAATATTGCTGGCAACTGAGAACATCATTCATTCGCAGGAAAAGAAAAGAGGGAAATTAATATTTAGGACTGCACTATTTTGTTTTTTTGTTTGGAATACTGCCAGTATTTACTGGGTTTTCAATTCCCTGAATTCGGCTATGCCTTCATGGGTAGCTGCTCTGATCTCACTGATTCCATTTGGTTTGGGAGCAGTTTTAATGACTATTGCATTCTGGCTATATTATCGCCTGAGATTAATCACTTCGAGAGTATGGGCTTATGCCGGGCTAATCTGTTTCTGGATCGGCTATGAGTACCTTCACCAAAGTTGGGACCTCGCATTTCCCTGGATGAACCTCGGAAATGGTTTTGCTCTTAGCCATCAGCTGGTACAATGGTATCAATTTACCGGCGTTTACGGAGGTACACTTTGGATACTCCTTTCAAATATTTTATTTTTCGAGATCTGGCTGGCAATAAAAGCAGGAACTCTTAAAACGAATAAAACCCGATTGATTGTTCCGGTATCATTTGTAGTAATACTTCCAATACTCATCTCATTATTCATCTATTTCAACTATACTGAAAAGTCAAATCCGGCGAATATTGTAGTCGTACAACCTAACATCGATCCCTATAAAAAATTCGGAACAATGCCACCTTCCGAACAGATTAAACGTTTGATTCATCTATCGGATTCAATGGGGCAAACCAATACTGAATATTTCATCTGGCCAGAGACTGCAATTTCAGAGGGTACAGAAGAAAAAACTTTCAGGGGGAATGCAAGCTTCACAACTATTCAGAATTTTCTGAATAAGTACAAAAACTCAAATCTGATCTCCGGAATTGAGAGCTTTACCGTATACGATTCAGCTGAAACCGCAACTGCACGATTCAATAAAAATAGTGGAATCTACTATGATGTGTTCAATGCTGCTGTATCTGTAGAGAATTCAGGTACCCTACAATTCTATCATAAATCAAAATTGGTTCCAGGTGTCGAGCAAACCCCCTTTTCTAACGCCCTTTCATTTCTAAAGCCTGCTTTTGCAGCATTTGGCGGAGCTACCGGGAGTTATGGAAAGCAAGGAGAACCCTCTGTTTTCTATTCCCAAAGCGGGATTGGATCTGCTCCTGTAATTTGTTACGAATCAATTTGGGGTGAATATGTGGCAGAATACATTAAAAAAGATGCGCAATTCATTGCAATTATTACCAATGATGGCTGGTGGGGAAACACCTCCGGCAAAGATCAGCACCTTTACTATGCCAAACTCAGAGCAATCGAAACCAGAAGATGGGTGGCAAGGTCGGCAAATACCGGTATTTCTGCTTTCATCAATCAGCGAGGCGATATTGTTCAGCGTACTGAATGGTGGGTTCAAGGGGCTCTCAAACAGGATATTAATCTGAATGAGGAATTAAGTTTTTATGTCCGATTTGGCGACTATATAGCCAGAAGCGGATCAATAGGAAGCGGAATATTTGCCTTAATTCTGGCAGTAGCACTAATAAAAAGAAGAACGAAAGGGGATTAAAAGAAAGATCCATCCCTTTCGGAACGGATCTCACTAAACTAAAACTAAACTAAAAACCAGAACTTTTCAGGTTCGTGTTATATGAAAGGATCACCGAACCTTTAAAATTCAATAATTCACTGTGTAAAGGAACACAATTCTGAAGTACAAACCATTGTATTTTCAGATTTGTTACAAGCATCTGACGGTACTATGATAAATGATTATTTCCGGTATTTAAAACATGATTGCCATCATTAATTATGAAGTATTATCTTCCCTAAATTTCCCCGATAATTTTATATATTGTAAGTTCAAAAATCAACAATTAAGTTAAGGATACATGTCAAACAACCGCCGTAAATTCATACAACAGGCCACAGGCCTTGCAGGAATTGCACTATTGCCATCCGCATTCTACTCTTGTATCGCCAAAATGCCTCAGCGCAATAACCCGAATGCTGCAGATATAAAAAATTCATTTTTCGAGATCTCTCTTGCTCAATGGTCGTTACATAGAGCCCTGCGTAGTAAAAAAATAGACAATCTGGATTTTCCGGTGCTTACCAAAAAAGAATTCGGCATCAGTGCTGTGGAATATGTGAATACATTTTTCAAGGATAAAGCAAAAGACACTGCATACCTGAACGAACTATTAAAACGCTGTTCTGATAACGGCGTAAAGAATCACCTGATAATGTGCGATGGAGAAGGAAATTTAGGAGAACTTGATACCACTAAACGTTTGCAAGCTGTTGATAATCATAAAAAGTGGGTAGAAGCGGCTAAATACCTCGGATGCAGCTCCATCAGGGTGAATGCTCATGGTGTGGGAAGCTCAGAAGATGTACAAAAAGCAGCTATTGATGGCCTCGGACTTTTAGGTGAATATGCTATAAAAGAAAATATCAACGTCATTGTTGAAAACCATGGCGGATACAGTTCAGATGGCTACTGGCTCTCCACAGTGATGAAAAATGTTGGAAAGAAAAATGTTGGAACATTGCCTGATTTTAATAATTTCTGCCTTACCCGAGACAGTAAGAATAAATGCATTGAAGAATATGATAAATACAAAGGCACTTATGAAATGATGCCCTATGCCAAAGCTGTTAGTGCAAAATCTATGGACTTCGATGCACAAGGTAATTGTATTGAAACTGATTATAACAGAATGCTTAAAATCGTTAAAGATTCAGGCTTCAAAGGATATATTGGTATTGAATACGAAGGAGATCAGCTTGGCGAATATGAAGGAATATTGAAAACCAAAGCCCTGCTTGAACGAGTGCGTGCAACAATGATTTAGGTTTTAAGAAATAGATTTTTATTTGTTGAGAATGGGAAATAGGAAATAAGAAATTTCCAATTCTCCATTCTCAACTCTCAATTAACTAAGGTACTTCCCAACTATAGGCAACCTCCTGCCCATTCCAAAAGCCTTTGGAGAAACCCTTAAGATTGGAGGAGCCTGGTTTCGCTTAAATTCGGCAAGGTTAACCATACGGAGTATTTTTTTTACCAGAGTTTCATCAAATCCTTGTTTGATTATTGCTGAAGAGCTCTTCTTAAGTTCGATATATTGAAATAATATCGCATCTAAAATGTCATATTCTGGAAGTGAATCTGAATCCTTTTGTCCAGGACGCAGTTCAGCTGATGGCGGTTTTATTATACTGTTCATTGGGATAATTTCCCTTGTACGGTTGATAGAATTTGACAGTTTATACACCTGTGTTTTATAAACGTCCCCAAGTACTCCAATGGCTCCGGCCATATCACCGTATAGGGTACCATAACCTACGGCACACTCACTTTTATTGGAAGTATTGAGCAATATATAGCCAAACTTATTGGACATCGCCATGACAATAATTGCCCTGCTTCTTGCCTGAATATTTTCTTCAGCAACATTAAAGGGCAGGTCTTTAAATACCGGTTTCATCATTCTTTCGAAGGCAGAGGCGGCTTCCTTGATTGGTATGATCTCATGTTTACAACCCAGATTTTTGACCAGATCCAAAGCATCCTGAATAGAATGATCGCTAGAAAACTCTGAGGGCATCAATACTGCCATCACATTTTCAGGTCCAAGAGCTTCAGAAGCCAATGCACAAACTAAGGCAGAATCTATCCCTCCCGAAAGTCCAAGAATAGCCTTGCTAAATCCGGATTTAAGGAAATAATCCTTAATCCCGAGAACAAGTGCATCATGAACCTGCTGGATATCATTCTGAGCATCGTGATCAATTGGTTCGAAGCCTTTTACCTTCCCGGCTTCAAATTCATAAATCTTCATTTCTTCAGAGAAGTAGGCCAATTCATCGAGAAGCAAACCAGAATCATCAAAAACCAGGGAACCTCCATCAAAAATGATTTCAGTCTGTGCTCCAACCTGGTTGACATAGAAAAGCGGAAGTTTATATTTCCTGCAATTATCTCCCAGTATCCGCACACGCTCCTCATCATGATTATAAGTAAATGGAGATGCAGCAATGTTAATCATCAAATCAGGTTTTTCTTTGATCAATTCATCCATTGGGCAAATAGAGTACATCGGGTTATCATTGATATTCCACAGGTCTTCACAGATGGTCAGTGCAATCCTATGCCCCATAAAATCAATACAACTGAAATCTGATGAGGGTTCGAAATAACGGTATTCATCAAAAACATCATAATTTGGCAGCAAAGCCTTATTTACAATAGCCTTTAACTTTGTATTCTCAATAAACCAAGCCGAATTGTAAAGATCCTTTCCCTCGATTTTTGGATTAGGTGTAGGTAGCCCCAAGATACATGCAATATCCGTACAGGCTGCAGCTATCGTTTTTGCCGATTGTTCTGACAGTTCAATAAATTCAGAAAATTCGAGAAAATCTCTTGGTGAATAAGCACAGACACACAACTCTGCAAAAACTACCAGATCAGCACCCTGCTCCCTAGCATCATGAATGGTCTTTATTATTTTCTGAGTATTATATTCAAAGTCGCCAATAATGTAATTTAGTTGGGCAAGGGCAATCTTCATCCTGTAATTTGTTAATTTAGCAGTTAATCTGTATCCATGAGACACCGTCAAATTTACCTGTTTTTTTTTATATGCTTTACAGCTCTTTCCTGTAATTATAAAAAGTCACCGGATATTAGCAAGATCAAGCTCAGTATTCCTATTGAACGTTTTGATCAGGAAATGAACAGTTTAAATCCTGATTCTATTTCAAAAAAAGCCCCTGAACTCAGAAAAAAATACACCTGGTTCTACGATGATTATATGGAAAAGATGATTATTATCGGTCAAACCCAAGACACGGCCTATTATTATAATCTCCGCACCATATTACTAAATAAGGATTACCACGAACTAAGCTCAGCAGTGGCCCTAACATTTCCTGATTTGAATAAACAGCAGAAAGAATTGAATCAGGCATTCAGGTTTATCCGGTATTACTACCCAAAACAAAAATTTCCACGGATAATCAGCTTTATGTCAGGATTTGCGGTACAAACACCAATAGGTAATGATTATATTGGAATCGGACTAGACATGTTTCTGGGTAAGAATGGCGACCGATTTTATCCGGCTTTAAGACAGAGTATTCCTCAATACATTTCCAGAAGATTCAGTCCTGAGAATATCAGTCCACGTGTTATTGAGGCTTTTATTCGGGAGGAAATGTTTCCCGAAAATGATATAGATCGCAGTCTGCTTTCAAAAATGGTGTACAATGGGAGAATTCTATATTTCATGGATAAAGTTTTACCTGAAATTACCGATTCGCTGAAAATAGGCTATACCACAGAACAGCTAAAATGGTGTAAGGATTATGAAGCAGAAATTTGGGCGTATTTTCTGGAGAACGAGCTCTTATTCAATACCGATTATCTTAGAATCCAGAAATACCTGGCTGAAGCCCCTTTTACTCCGGGGATTGGTGAAAACTCGTCCTCGGCTCCTAAACTAGGAGTCTGGACAGGTTGGCAAATCGTGAGACAATACATGGATAAGAATACGGATATTAGTCTGCAGCAACTTATGCTTGAAAAGGATGCACAAAAAATTCTTGCCGGATCCAAATACAAACCAAGAGATTAAATGAGAGTAGGGCTAGTACTATCAGGAGGAGGAATTCGCGGTGTAGCGCATTTAGGTGTACTACAGGCGCTTATAGAAGCTGGAATTAAAATTGACAAGATTAGCGGAACCAGTGCAGGCTCCATTGTTGCTGCACTCTTTGCACAAGGTATTGAACCTGCCGAAATTCTTAAGGTCTTTATGAAGACCCATCTTTATAAATATATCAGGCCAGCTTTCGGGGCTAAAGGGCTGATGTCATTGGATAAAATCAGAACTCTTTTACTCGAATACATTCCACACGATTCATTTGAAGGCCTGAAAATTCCCACGGTTATTACCGCTACAAATTTTAATGAATGTAAAGTTACATATTTCCGTTCCGGTGAATTAATTAACCCCATTTTAGCTTCAAGCGCTATACCTGTCTTTTTTAAACCGATCAGAATAGGGGAGAAAATTTATATAGACGGAGGTATTTTAAATAACTTTCCGGTTGAGCCTATACGATCAGAATGTGATTTTATTATCGGTTCATCCTGTAATCATCTTCCTGAAACAGATAATATTGAAAGCTATCGCAGGCTGATTGAACGGTCGATCATCATGTCCATCAATTCAGATATGGCTTCAAAAGCAGAGGATTGCGATGTCATCATCGAGCCCCATGGTATGGGGGCCACCAGCGTATTTGATGTAAGAAAAACTGAAGAGATTTACTGGTTAGCTTATGAAGCAGCACTCAGAAAACTGAAAACAGATCCAAAACTTCAAAGTTTAATTAGATCACAATAAAAACAAAAATGGCTCATAACCAATTGGATATGAGCCCTTCACCGTAAAATAAATTATTATTTTAATATCTTCAAAACTGATCTTAAGCAAATCACAATTCCGACAACCCAAATAATGTTCGACACTATGCTGATCATAGGCCATGTACCGGTAAAACGTAAAAATATACCGATAAGACCAATTACTATTCCTACAGTTATCGTGGTATAATGTGAAGAATTATTAGCTTCAGCGGTAGAGTTATTGTTGTTTGATGTGTCTTCCATTTCGTTTTATTGAGAATGTATAAATTTACAAATCTATTTTACAGTTCAAAACTGAATCTACTAAATATTAGCCATTAGATAAAGCAGCTGCACCACTTACAATCTCTGTTAATTCAGTTGTAATAGCAGCCTGTCTTGCCTGGTTGTAAGAAAGTTTTAAAGCTTTCAATAAGTCGCCGGCATTTTCAGTAGCCTTATCCATTGCAGTCATCCGCGCCCCGTGCTCTGAAGCATACGAATCCAGAACAGCTTTATAAACCTGTGTCTTAATTGATTTTGGGATCAGTTGTTCAACAATCTCTTCTTGTGTAGGCTCGAGTATATAATCAACCCGGGTTGTGTTCGCTGTAATGTTATCCGACTTCGGAACCGGCAATAATTGCTCCGTTGTAAGGATCTGAACAGCGGCATTTCTGAATTGGTTATACACCAGTTCAACTCTGTCATATTCACCTTTGGCGAAAGCGGCCATTACAGATTCAGTAATTTTCGAAGTGTTTTCGAAACTCAAATCACTATATAATTCGTTATTATTCCCAATGACCGTATATTTTCGTTTCTCATAAAAATCCTGAACCTTTTTACCGATGGCAACAATGTGAACATGACCTTTACGTAGCTGCTCAGAATATTTTTCAGAGATTAGGTTATTGCTTGTCTTGATCACATTCATATTGAATGCTCCAGCAAGACCGCGATTGGATGAAATATTGATAATTAATATCTTATTCGGCTCACGCTCCTGAGTATAGGGAGAATTGGAACCGTCCATGCTTGCAGAAAGATTGGACAGAATGTCTTTCATCTTATTTGCATAAGGACGTAGCTGTATAATCGCACTGGTTGCTCGTTTCAACTTTGCTGCAGAAACCATTTTCATGGCCTTGGTGATCTGCTGAGTCGAGCTGACAGATGCTATACGATTTCTTACTTCTTTTAAATTAGCCATTTTTATTAGATGCGAGATGTGAGATCTGAGATATAAGACAAATGCCCAATCTCAAATCTCAAATCTATTGTCTCATATCTTATTAATATTTATCACTTAACTCTTTCGCTAATGTCTCAAGAACGTTGGTGATACTATCATCCAGTTTACCTGCTTTAAGACCTTGTAATACTTCAGGATGACGTTGCTCGAGTTGCTGAATGAATTCAGCTTCAAACGTCTTTACCTTATTTACAGGAACATTTCTCATCAAATTCTTAGTACCTACATATAAAATAGCTACCTGCTTTTCAACTGCCTCAGGAGAGAACTGTGCCTGTTTTAATAATTCTACGTTGCGTGCACCCTTATCCAAAACAGATTTAGTAGCCGCATCAAGGTCAGAACCGAATTTCGAGAAAGCCTCCAATTCACGATACTGAGCCTGGTCAAGTTTCAAGGTACCCGCCACTTTTTTCATCGATTTGATCTGCGCGTTACCACCCACACGAGATACCGAGATACCCACGTTAATAGCCGGACGGACACCTGCGTTGAATAAGTTAGACTCAAGAAAGATTTGACCATCTGTAATCGAGATTACGTTAGTTGGAATATATGCAGAAACGTCACCTGCCTGGGTTTCAATGATCGGTAAAGCTGTTAATGAACCACCGCCTTTAACTATATGCTTTATTGATTCAGGTAAATCATTCATTGCCTGCGCAATAGAATCGTTTTGATTGATCTTAGCTGCACGCTCAAGTAAACGGCTGTGCAGGTAGAATACGTCACCAGGATAAGCTTCGCGACCCGGAGGACGACGTAATAAAAGGGAAACCTCTCGGTAAGAAACAGCCTGTTTTGAAAGATCATCATAAACGATCAGTGCCGGTCTGCCGGTATCACGGAAGAACTCACCAATTGCAGCACCAGCGAAAGGAGCATAGAACTGCATCGGAGCAGGATCAGCAGCAGAAGCTGCAACAATAACTGTGTATGGTAAAGCACCATTTTCTTCGAGCACTTTTAATATTTGAGCAACCGTAGAGTTTTTCTGGCCGATTGCTACATATATACAGAATACAGGTTTACCTGCTTCATAAAATTCTTTCTGATTGATAATGGTATCAATACAAACCGCAGTTTTTCCGGTTTGACGATCACCGATAACCAGCTCTCGTTGTCCGCGACCAATGGGAATCATGGCATCGATTGCCTTGATACCGGTTTGTAATGGCTCGGTAACCGGCTGACGATAGATTACACCCGGTGCTTTACGCTCCAAAGGCATCTCATAGGTTTCGCCCAAAATTGGCCCTTTACCATCAATTGGCTGACCAAGAGTGTTTACTACACGGCCAAGCATACCTTCACCAACTTTGATCGAAGCAATTTTATTTGTGCGTTTTACAGTAGCGCCTTCTTTGATCTCATCAAATGCACCAAGTAATACAACACCAACATTGTCTTCTTCAAGGTTTAAAACGATACCTTGTAATCCCTTATCAAATTCAACCAGTTCTCCCGATTGAACTTTAGTTAAACCGTATACCCGTGCGATACCATCACCAACCTGTAATACAGTGCCAACCTCTTCGAGTTCAGCCTCCGATTTAAAGCCTGACAGCTGTTGTCTTAAAATCGCCGAAACTTCATCTGGTCTTACCTCTACCATAGTAGTATTTTTTTGAGTTTTATGTTGTAAATCTTATGCCTCCTACCCCTATAAGGAAACAATAAAAAAAAGCCCTGTTAAGGATTTGGGGTTATTTAGTTTTGTTCAAATTCTTTTTTCAGTTTATACAACTTGCTTGACAAACTGGTATCAAACTGCTTATCGCCGACCTTTAGAATAAAACCACCAATCAGATCTGGATCAACCTCTGCAGAAAGGATTACTTCACCTTTGCTTGCCTGTTTTACCACTTCTTCTACCTGGGCAATATTTTCTTTACTCAAAGGAGAAGCTGAGGTTACAGTAGCCTTCACAACATTTTTAATAATGTTATACTGGTTAATAAATTCTTTGGCTGTAGCATATAGAATTCCTGAACGTCCCTTTCTGATTACAATATGAAAAAACGAAAGAATCATTTTATTCAACTTATCCCCAAATAAACCATCCAGAATATTAGCCTTTTTTTCAAGACTTATAATCGGATTCTTGAGAATTGCCTGTAAAGCAGGGTTAGCTCTGCATGTCCCGAGAAACAATTCAATATCCTTCTTTACCGGCTCCAGAGCATTCTGCTCAACAGCCAAGTCAATGATAGATTTTGCGTAACGCGATGCAACTTGTATTTCTGACATATTCGATTTGTCGATTTGTCAATTTGTCAATTTGAAAATTGATTAATTGAGTTTTACTTCCTTCAACAGGTCATTTATAAGAGCCTGCTGCTTATCCTGATCTTCCAGCTGCTTGCGCAATACTTTCTCAGCAATAGCTAAAGACAAGCTTGAAACCTGATTCTTGATCTCTGCCATGGCAGCAAGCTTTTGGTTAGTGATCTCGTCTTTTGCCTTTTCAATCAATTTAGTGCCTTCAGTTTTAGCCTGATCTTTCGCATCATTGATGATCTGGTCTTTAATTTCTTTGGCTTCTTTAAGAATGCTGTCTCTCTCTAAACGGGCTTCTTTTAAAAGATCTTCGTTCTCGTTGATCAGCTTAGCCATTTCTGCCTTAGCCATTTCTGCTTTTGATAAAGCATCTTCAATGGAACGCTCACGCTCATCAAGAGCCTTTACAATAGGCTTCCATGCAAACTTGCTTAAAAGAAAAAACAGTATTAAAAAAGCTACTGTCGACCAGATAAATAAACCCGGATCCGGAGAAACTAATGGATTTAATGCCAGTAATGTCATTTTGTTATATTATTTAAAAATCAATCAAAATAATAAAATAAGGCCGGTGCCAATCGCACAAGCCTAATTTTTTTAGTTTACTTGTCCTGTTCCTAAGAACGCAACAACCACTGCAAACAGCGCTACAGCCTCAACGAATGCTGCCGCGATTAACATAGCTGTTTGAATTTTAGATGCTGCTTCTGGCTGACGAGCCATACCTTCCATGGCTTTTCCACCAATGTTTCCGATACCAATGCCTGCTCCGATAGCAGCTAATCCTGCACCAATACCAGCGATACTTCCTACGATCATAATCTGATTTTTAAATATATATTAAACAAAAAATAAATTCATATTAATGCTCGGCATGCTTTTCCTCCACTGCCATCCCTATAAATAAGGCTGACAAAATGGTGAAAATGAATGCCTGAATGAACCCTACTACCAGCTCGATCACACTGATGAACAGTACAAACGGAACTGCAATACCTGCAACAAGAACCGACTTTAAGATAAAGATCAAAGAGATCAAACTTAAAATAAGGATGTGTCCTGCAGTAATGTTCGCAAATAATCGAATCATTAAGGCAATAGGCTTAGTAAATAGACCGATGATTTCAACCGGGATCATTAAAGGATATAACCACCATGGAACATGTGGGGTAAATACGTGTCCCCAATAGTTTTTATTACCATTTACCATAGTTAAAATAAACGTGCAGAGTGCCAGCATCATAGTCACTGCAATATTTCCAGTTAAGTTTGCACCTCCCGGGAAGAAAGGAATCAAACCCATCAGGTTGTTTAGCCATACGAAGAAAAATACTGTCAATAAATACGGCATAAAACCTCTGTATTTATGCCCCAACTGAGGTTTGGCAATATCGTCACGAACAAAGATGATGATTGGCTCAAGAATAGACTGCAATCCTTTTGGAGCCTTACCTTCACGCTTCTTATATGTGTTGGCAATCCCGATAAATACCACAAGCAGGATAGTCACTGAAATTAACAGAGAAACCACATTCTTGGTTATTGATATATCAAGAGGCATTGTATTCATGATCTCCCCTTTATTATTATGGGCGATGTAAGTTCCATCTGCGCTCTTTACCGATTCAGGATAATAGTATTTACCATGATAATAAACTAGCTTGGCTCTATTAACCTCTAACAATTCAGTACCATGATCATTATGTCCAAACTTATTGGAAAGAAAACTTACCAATCCCTTATCAGTCCACAAGATAACTGGTAAAGGAAGTGCTACATCGCCAAAGAAGTGCCATTCGTGAGAATCTGCAATGTGATGAAGAATTACCTTGGATATATCTTCCTCCTTATCTGGTTTAGCATCATGTGCTTCTGCTGTTGAAGCATTAACTGTATCTAATGATGCATGCTCCTGAGAAAAAGAAGAAAAACTCAAAAACGAAAATAAAACTGCACAAATAGCTATGCTGAAGAATTTTTTTGAATTGAAAATATGGCTCAAATCCATTTATATTAAGGAATTTACTTAAATTTTTGGTTGCGCAAGTTACATAACAAACAATATATTTCAAACACTGTATGAAAGAAATATAGATAAAAAAAATTGATTATAAATTTAAAGGGATCAACCGGGTTTGCGTTGATGTAAACAAAGGCAATTATCATACAGAAAAGCAACTTTACTGTAACACTGCCGAGCAATGCCTGACCGGATGCTTTATCACTGATTCTCATCCTCCAGGATGCTAAAAGATAGATACTTAGGGTTAAAATTTCAAATATCCAAAACAAGACCCAGAATTTCGGAATTAAAAACTTCAATTCAGGATAAAAGAGCTGAAATACCAGAGGTGCACTTGCCAGAAGAATTGTAAACAGGATAAAATAAATGAAAAAACGTGTAATCATCATGGCCTTAACTGTCTGATAGTCTGGTATATTGATAAAATAACACCCAAAACACATGCGATTGCCGTAACCCACTGGGTCTTATGTTCATAATACTGATCGGTTTTATAACCTATATATGCCGAAAGTCCGATTATAGCCATCATTTGAAAAGCAACACCGGTATATTTTACATAACTGTTCAGCGCCTGCTTTTCAGCTTCAATTCCATCAGTTTTGTCTTTCTTTTTGTGATTTATATCCTCTTGCTCCATTTCTTTCATTTTTATATCACAAAATTATCAAAATATAAGCTGCATTGAGCGAAAATAATCAAAGCCAAAAATAATTAGCACCTTCAATTGAAAGAGTTTTATGACATAAAGAGTTTATATTTATTGGTACAAATCCGTTATGATAAAATATTTTCGCAAAGATTCTGTTATATATTTCAAGCAAGATTAAATTGAGGTCAAACATTCTGATTACATTTCGTTATATATCCCTAAGTTGTTTTTTTTGCTTCTGCCTGTTCTCATGTAGCTCACAGAAAGAAACTGTGGCCAGCAGAGGTATGCAGAATCTAACTGCACATTATAATATTCTTTATAATGCTAAAGAACTAATCAATCTTAGTGAAAAAAATATTCAGCTAATTTACTCTGATAATTACGACCGGCTCATCCCTGTATATAAGGAGCCCAATGAAAGCCTTTCACAATCAGAATTAAAAAATATGGATGATGCTATTTTAAAGGCAAACACCATCGCCAATGAAAAATCATTAAGCAAATATGTTGATGATGCTTATTTTTTAATTGGAAAAGCAAACCATTTTAAGTCTAATTTTTTCAATTCAGTTGAATATTTTAACTACGTATATAATAATTATCCTACAAAGAAAGAAATCAGACAAGCAGCACTAGCATGGAAAGCAAGATCTTTAATTGCATCCGACCGACTGGAGGAAGCTGAAAGTACTCTTGACACAGCTATCAGCAATATACAGTCAGAGAAAAAATCTGTTGCTGATATTTATGCAACACGTGCTCAGCTTTACATTTATGCAAAGCAAGATGTAGAAGCAATAGAGATGCTGGAAAAGGCAATAAAAACAGTTAAAAATAAACAAAAGAAGATCCGTTGGACTTTTCTTACTGCCCAGCTTTATGAAATTACTGGCAATCCTCAGAATGCACTATCGAATTATACGAAAGTAATAAAAAGCAATGCCCCATTCGATATGGCATTCAATGCAAATCTAAGCCGCATTAATCTTAAAAGTGAACTGAGCGGGGATACCACAGGAAGGACCAGAGAAATCATGGCACTTCTTAAGGATGACAAAAACAGAGAACTGATAGACCAGGTCTATTTTCAGATAGCTAATAGTTACGCATTGGTAAATAATTTTGAAAAAGCAATCGAAAACTATAATCAGGCAATATTAAAAAGTACAAAAAATGCAAGCCTGAAAGGACTCGCCTATTATGAGTTGGCCGAAATTTATTTTACACAGTCAGATTTCTTAAAATCTAAAAGCTATTATGACAGTACCCTTACCAGCCTTCCTGAAAATTACCCTAATTACTTGCTGATTAAAAAGAAAGCAGATAATCTTGAGTTGCTGGCAAACGGTTTAAATATCATAGCCAGAGAAGATACCCTGCAAATGCTGGCTAAATTACCTGATCTTGAGCGCAAAGAAAGAATTAGTAAAATAATCCTGGCACAAATCGAAAAATTACAGTCTGCACCGGGAATACCGGGTGCCGGTAATAATTTTGTGTCTGGAACTAAATTCTCCGGCAATCCCCGGGATACAAGATTCTATTTTAATAATTCAGCGGCATTAAGTCAGGGCCTTGCCGATTTTAAAAAACAATGGGGCCCCAGGAAGCTAGAAGATAATTGGAGACGAAGCCAGAGGTCAGCATCTGAAATGCCTTCTGCTCTTCTCCCAGTCCCACGTATTGATGCAAACCCTTTTTTGTCGATATCTGAAATAAAAACCGAGCCTGACTCAGAAACGAGAATAAAGGAATATCTCATATCGGTTCCTGTAAGTCCTGAACAAATGGCAGAATCAAATCAGAATATTGCTTCAGCACTGTATGATATCGCCAACTATTACCGTGACATCTCAGCTGATACAGCAGAAGCTGTAAAAACCTATGAACGTTTATTAAAACGATTCCCTGAAAATCAAAATAAACTTGCCGTCTATTATAATTTATACAGACTATATAGTAGTGCAGACAGGAAACGTTCTGATGAATATAAAAATATACTTCTGAGCAAGCATCCTGATTCCCCATTTGCGAAAATAATTTTGGACCCCGATTTCAGTCAAAAACTAGATGAACAGGAAGCTACCTTCAACCGTCTTTACAATGACATCTACGATCTTTATGTGAAAAAAAACTATATAGAAGTGCTGAGCTCCATTGAAAAGTACAAACAAGTTTCCGGCATACAAAAAATCCCGTCACAATTAGCTTACTTAAATTCTCTGGCCATTGGTCACACTCAGAAACTTCCAGAACTCGAAAATGCTTTTAAAGAAATAGTAAGTAATTTCCCTGACGAAAAACTTATTGTTCCTCTAATCAAGCAACATTTTGCTTTCATCGATTCGAACAGGATCTCAATGGCAGATCGAATTGTTGCATTAAGTGACCAAGATCTAAATAACAGATTTTTCCAAGAACCCGAATTTGAACAGCCTGCGATCTTAGCAAGGGAACCTGCTGTTAGCAATAATCCAATTACTAATAATAGTGAGAAACCTGAAGCCCTTAAATCAGAACCTGAAGCAGAGACTGGTATTTTCAGGAAGGAAGATTCAGCTGATCACTATTTCGTGGTGAATATTTCTGACCCTTCAACCAACTTAAGCTCCTCCCGTTTCGGAATAGGGCAATTCAACAGAGCCAATTTACCAGGTTCGGCAATAAAACACCAATTAAAATCAATTGCTAACGAAAATCAATTGATATTTGTTGGTCCGTTTGCAGGAAATGAGGCGGCCACAACTTATTATACTAAGATCAGTCCACTGATGAGGGAAATTATGAAGATACCTGCGATCAAATACAATATCTTCATAATCAATGATCAGAATCTTGAAAAAATAAAAGATAAAGAAACACTCGACCTGTATGTTGAGTATTACAAAAAGAATTATTAATACTACCATTATATGAATACCAAGCTGACGCAGCAAGACTTAAATAGCTATACTATCCTGTTCTGGAAATGGATCCTAGGATTGATTGCATTTGGAGCTATACTGATTTTCAGCATCGGCTTAGGATTATTTGGAAGACTCCCTGACCTTCGAATGCTTGAAAATCCTAAAAGCTATCAGGCATCAGAGGTCATTTCAAGTGATGATATTGTTTTAGGCACTTATTATGTTCAAAATCGCACTAATGTTCGCTATGATGAGATTTCTCCCAATGTTATTAATGCACTGATTGCAACCGAAGATATCCGCTTTTACAGTCACTCCGGAATTGATTTCAAACGTACATTTACAGTAATTTTCTATAATCTGGTTGGAAAACGACAGGGCGCAAGCACCATCACTCAACAACTTGCCTTAAACCTATTTTCAAAAGAAGGACGGTCGAGAAACTTCAGTAAGCGCTTGATCCAAAAATCACAGGAGCTCATTGTTGCAGTAAAACTGGAACGGCAATATACTAAAGAAGAGATTCTTACAATGTATCTCAATACAGTAGATTTCGGGTCCTACAATACCTTCGGAATTAAATCAGCAGCGAGAACTTACTTCAGTACAACACCCGATAAACTCAAACCTGAACAGGCCGCCATTCTGATAGGGATGCTGAAAGGTCCTTCAATCTATAATCCTCACCGAAACCCTGAAAGAGCCTTAAGACGTAGAAACACGGTATTAGAAAACATGCATAATGCAAATTATATAAGTGATAATGAAGAAGAACTTCTCAAAAAAACTCCTTTAAAACTCGCTTTCAACCCTTCTGACCATAATGAGGGATCGGCACCTTATTTCAGAGCGGTACTTAAGAAAGACATTCAACAAACACTCGAAGAAAACTCAATCTATAAAGCCGATGGAACACCTTATGACCTGGATAGGGATGGCCTCAAAATCTATACAACCATCAATTCCCGGATGCAGAAATATGCAGAAGATGCGCAGAAGGAATATTTAAAGACACTCCAGGTTCAGTTCAATGATTCATGGAAAGGCCGCGACCCATTCAATATTCCGGAAGCCAAATTACTGATAAATCAGGGAATGCGTCGTTCAGACCGCTATCAGCAACTAAAATCTGAAGGAAAGACCGAAGAAGAGATTCTTCAAAACTTCAGAACTCCAACTCAAATGAGCATTTTTAGCTGGAGGGGAGAAATCGATACACTGATGAGGCCTGTTGACTCCATAAAATATTATAAACTAATGCTAAGAAATGCCCTCATGTCAATGGAACCTCAAACCGGTTACGTTCGCGCTTGGGTAGGAGGCACAAATTACACTCATTTTAAATATGATCAGGTAAAAATGGGAACCCGCCAGGTGGGTTCAACAGCAAAACCATTTACATATGCCGTAGCGATTGGTAATGGCGGATATTCCCCATGCTATACCGTGCCAAATGAACCCGTAGGAATTGATGCAGGAGATGGCACTACATGGTATCCGAAAGCTTATAAGCCAATTCCTGGGACACTCACATTGAAAAAGGCATTAGCAAATTCACAGAATTACATAACTGCCTATATGATGAAACAGGTAGGTCAGACCGCTGTTGCAACCCTGACCAAAAATATGGGTATTACCAGCGATGTGCCGGCGGTTCCTTCAATCTGTCTGGGCACTTTTGACGCTTCAGTTTACGACATGGTAGGTGCTTATTCTGTGTTTGTTAATCATGGTATTTGGACAGAACCTATCTACCTTTTACGCATAGCAGATAAGAACGGAAACGTAATTTACGAACGTCGTCCAAGGATAAAAGTTGTACTGGATGAACAGACTGCTTATGTCATGACAGATATGTTAAAAGCAGTAGTTAAGGAAGGTACTGGCGTTAGATTAGGCTGGAAATATAAGCTAAACAATCCAATCGGAGGAAAAACAGGCACTACACAGAATAATTCTGATGGATGGTTCATGGGAATCACACCTGAACTTGTAACCGGAGTTTGGACAGGTGCTGAAGACAGGGCAATCCATTTCAGTACAACCAATTTCGGAGAAGGTGCCAATACTGCACTTCCGATATTTGCGCTCTACATGCAAAAAGTTTATGCCGACCCAAATTTAAAATACAGTAAAGGTGATTTCCCGCCACCAAAAGGCGGAGTTACAACTGTTATTGATTGCGGTGAATATTCAAAACAGCAATCAGGAGTGAGCGAACTTGATAAAAAGCTTGGCTTCTGATAAAACATAAATGCCTGCTCCTTGAATTTGCATAAATGCAAAGGAGGGTTTGCGCTGACCTTAATCCTGATATGAAAGAATTTGATCCCCGACCTGAATTAAAGAATATTCCGCAAAAACCAGGTATCTATCAATTCTGGTCAGAAACGGAAGAACTTATTTATATCGGTAAGGCAAAGAATCTGAAAAGCAGGGTTTCATCCTATTTCAACAAAGACAATTTTAGGGTTAATGCCAAAACACGGATTCTGGTTAGTAAGATTAGGAAAATTACATTCACCATTGTAGATACCGAAATTGATGCTTGGCTACTTGAAAATAGCCTGATCAAAAAGCATCAGCCAAGGTATAATGTCATGCTGAAGGATGATAAAACTTATCCTTGGATTATTATCAAAAACGAAAAGTTCCCTCGTATTTTCTGGACAAGAAGGATTATCCGGGATGGCTCAACTTATTTTGGACCTTATGCATCTGTAGGCATGATGCATACTATTTTAGGAATGATCAAAGAAATCTATCCATTAAGAACCTGTACGCTGCCTCTGACTAGGGAAAATATTCATTCAGGAAAATTCAGGGTTTGCCTTGAATATCAGATTGGCAACTGCAAAGGTCCTTGCCAGGCCTATCAAACGGAGGATGATTACGATCAGAGCATTTCAGAGATAAAAGAAATCCTGAACGGGAAAACAGGTTCTGTGATCAGGCGCCTTAAAAACCAAATGGAAGAATCAGTAAGCGGACTAAATTTTGAACTTGCACATAACCTAAAGCAAAAGCTTGACCTGCTGGATAACTATCAAAGTAAATCAACCATTGTAAATTCATCCATAACAGATGTTGATGTATTTAGCATCGCAACTGATGATAAAAACGCTTTTGTGAATTTCCTGAAAGTAATGAATGGTACGGTAATTCAGACCCAGACCCTAGAAATCAAAAAGCGACTTGACGAATCTGATGAAGAGTTGTTGAGTATAGCCATTACCGAATTCAGATCAAGATTTGACAGTAATTCAAAAGAAATTATCATCCCCTTTGAACTTGAGATCCCAAACTCAGGCATCAAATTCACCGTGCCAAAATTGGGAGAAAAAAAGAAGTTGTTGGAACTTTCACAAAAGAATGTAGCCTATTTTAAGCGGGAAAAATTAGATCAATACGAAAAGCTGAATCCGGGGTTAAGAACAGACCGTCTGCTTGCCCAAATGATGAAAGATCTCCGTTTAAATCAATTACCAAAACATATTGAGTGTTTTGACAACTCGAACTTTCATGGGAAATTTCCTGTATCAGCAATTGTAGTTTTTAAGAATGCAAAGCCATCCAAAAAAGATTACAGGCATTTTAATGTAAAAACGGTTGAAGGCCCTGATGATTTTGCTACAATGGAAGAAGCTGTTTTCAGAAGATATAAAAGATTGCTTGATGAAGAGCAAAGTCTGCCACAACTCATAGTGATTGATGGAGGCAAAGGTCAGCTTTCATCGGCAATAAAAAGCTTAAAATTATTGGGAATCGATAAGCAGGTTACTATTATCGGAATAGCCAAACGGCTTGAAGAAATCTATTACCCGGGCGATCAGTACCCATTATACCTTGATAAAAAATCTGAAACATTAAAAATTATTCAGCAGTTAAGGGATGAGGCCCACCGATTCGGAATTACATTTCACAGAAAAAAACGAAACATTGCTACTCTGGCAAGTGAACTTGAGAGTATTCCCGGCATTGGAAAATCGTCAGCCGAAAAATTACTAAGGCATTTCAAGTCTGTAAAGAAGATAAAAGAATCTAACAAATTTGAACTGCTAGAGGTTTTGAATAAGAGCCAGACCGAAGCTTTATTGGCGTATTTTAAATAAAAAAAACAGCCTGATCTGTAAATACCAGGCTGACGCAATCAATAATTTTCATATTCTGATTAATATGACCAGAGATCGTGTTCAAAATCCATCAGAGTTTTTTTCACACGTTCAGATTCATAAAGTTTATCAATTCCAACAGCATAATCTTTAATACGCAGATCTTCGGAATTTGACTCTTTAACAATATAGCTTGCAAAAATCCGCTTCATAAATAAATCATCGAAACTAAGTCCGGTGGCATCATTATTCCTGTTTACTGCCGGTTTTGTAACGAGTAAATGACGAACCTCAGGAAAATAGATCCAGAATGCAGGTTGCTCATCAAAGGATTGGCCGGCTGCTGAAATACGGATCATTGGTGCAATTCCAATAATACGGGGTTCAAAAACTGAACGTTGTTTATCGAAAATCCAATCCTCCTTTATACGAAATTTCAAAATACTGTCAGGGTTGAATTCGCCTGCCTTTACTACTGTTCCTGTTTGGTTACCGTCGGTATCAAAGATTGGAACCAGAACACTGTCAGCAAATTTTGCCATAGCTTGTTCAGGTTTCAGAACTACATTAAACTCATCTCCATTCACATCATCCTTCGTGCTGCTTGCATCGTATGCTGTTAGTTCACCAGCTATAATCGCATCAGTTAAAATGGTAATCAGGCGGGCTTTAGGTGATGAAAAAATCATATTCATCTTGTCACGGACATCTATTTCTCTCCAAACACGCTTACTGTACATCACATCTGATTCTCTCAGACTAGCATATGGGGCAACCTTAGCACTTATAATATTAGTCTTTTGATAATACCCATCCAAAGGCTTTTCTGCTGGTTTGGGTTTAGTATCATTGGTTAAATTAGGTACCTGGGCACTCAATTGAAGAGAACCGGCAATTAATATCAGAGCAAAAATTATCTTTTTCATAACACTTAATTTGCTTTAAAAGCCATAGGGTCAAGCTGCCTTTGAGTTCCATCAGGTCCGACAGCAACAATATCATCAAATATAACCCTTGAGCCTGGTGTTATTGCGGCTACAGCTGCACTCATTTGGGCACTTAAAGTATTTCCATTTGTTTGCAATACAACAACATCCGCACGAGGTCTGGCTATTACCAGACTAAAACGGGTAACATTAAATTTGGCGTCAAAATCAAAACCTTCAAGAATGGCAAAAATTGAATTTTGCGATTTTATCACTACTGAACTCAAACTTCCTCCGGTTTTACCTGCAAATTTAGCTTTGGGATCCGGAATCCGCTTTACCCTGAAATCACTTGAACCAATATTCTGAACCTTACCACTGACATTGGCTGCAACATTAACTTTAGCAGTTGTTCCGGGTGTGCTTACAGTTACTGTATATTTTCCATTGGATCCTGATATACTACCGCCACTCATAGTAACTACCAAATTTTCTTTTGGAATACCCGGGGCAGATACTGATACGGGGTTAGGTACACCCACATAAAACACATTCATCTTATCTGGAGAAACGACTGCCGATGGTCGAGCTACTTGATATTTTTGTTCGGAAGTTGTGTAGGTTTTAATTGTACCATCAGTTTGTTTAACCCTAACAGTGCCTATCCAGCTGAATATTCCTTCTCTAGCAGTATTAACTATATAGGTTCCTTTACCATCCTTAACCTGCAATCTTGAACCTCCTACTGATATTTCAGGACTTGATTTCGAGTCAGATGCTGTTAAAAATATCTCAGCTGTATAAGGCTGACCAGCAATCAGATAAGAAGTTGGGGCAACCGCAACTGCAGAAAACCGATCAAGATTGACAATAGCCATATCCATCTGCCCAAGAACTCTCTTAACAACTTCAGCTTCTGCGTTCTTTGTATCTGCTTTTATCTTTGCCAGTGCAGTTAATGCTGCAGTTAATGGTATACCATCACCGAAGTTTGACTGTTCCCAGCTTCTTTTAACTACTCCACGATTTGGCGGATCTTTTGCTTCTAATGAAAAACTCACATTTTTACGATCTTTTTCATCAAGTAATGCAATTAATTTTTCACGTGTATCATTGATTCTTTTCTTCAATTCTGATGCACGTGGCTCATTGATCATTAATCTTGGAGAAATATCAAGATTGTCTCTTTTGCTAATATCACCTGTTGACTCATTATAACCGCCACCTTCTGTTTCAAAAAGCTTCTGAAGTCCGTCGACATAAGTGTTTAGTTCACTTGTATATGAACTTGCCTTTTTGGCCTTTTCATATATTGGGCGGGCTCTTTCGGGCTCATTTTTTAGTTTAGTTGCTTCAAATGAAGCGTATGTAGCATCAACACCAATTTGAACGTTCTGTGTTGAAGCATTTAAACTATCCGTTAAATTTTTGAAAGCTTCTAAAATTGAATCACTAACATTCAGTGCTACTAAACCTAATAATACTAGGTAAAGTATTCCAATCATTTTCTGCCTTGGGGTTTGTTTACCTCCAGCCATGCACTTTTATTTAAAATTTTGAAGATTTATAATACTTACTCAATCAATTATAGGCGGTTAGGCTGATTCATAGCAGAAAGCATATTACCATAAATTGAATTCAAAGACGATAAATTCTTTGCTAATTTACCCACTTCTTCTTTGAACTGCTTAGAATCTTCCATTGATTCGTTAAAGTTTTGCATGGTCAGCGAAAGGTTCTGATAGAATTTATTCATTGATTTCAGATGTGCACTTGAATCCTGTAATTCCAGTTCATAAACTGCATTTAATGCAGAAATATTCCTGGCAAGCGAATTCACCTGCTCGTGGTATGCTCTTGAATCAATATTAGTATCTGCCATTTCTCTAAGGCTGGCAGTTGCTTTATCAAATGCGACGTTCAGATGATCAAAACTCCCCGAAGCGGTTTTCACTTTAGCTGTAAATTCATTGGTGGCACCAGCCGTGTCAGCCATATTAGATATTGATGATACCTTTTCGCCGAAAGATCGCAAACCTGTTCCCAGGCTCTCTATTAATTCAGGACCTATCTTAGCCTCGGCCATCATTTTATCTAGGGCTACTGTAGAATTAGGAGATTGCAATGCAGATGACGCAGGTAACTCCCCTTTAAATCCTTCATCCAGTTCAGGATAAACCCGTGTCCAATCAGGATCGGTACTTTCTGCCTGAAAACCCAAAACAAAAAACAGAACAGCTTCTGTAATTAGCCCTACTGCGATCATGATCTCCCCACCTTTCCAGTGTAGAATCTTGAACATCAAACCAATAATAACTACGGAAGCACCCCATGAAATTAAGGTATTAATACCCAGGTTAAATTTTTTCTTTTGAGCCATAATATATACGCTATTTTATATAAGAAAGGATTGTAAATGTTGTTTAGAGTTTGTCTTTAATATCACGGCCCTGATACTTGGTAATACAACGAAAACCGATGTAAGATTTTGCAGTGTCCTGATATTCAAAAGCGCTTGCAGAATTCTGAAGGAAATAACCAATATCTTTCCATGAACCCCCACGAACGACCTTACGCTTCATGACTTCTGGATCCTCTGGCCGAGCCTCATAACTAAAGGCAGGGTTCATATCATGAGTGAAGGTAGAAGCTGATTCATCAAATGCAGAAGAAGTCCATTCAGCAACATTCCCTGCCATATTGTATAAGCCGAAGTCATTTGGATAATATGCCTTTACATTCACAGTAAATGGTCCGCCATCATCAATGTAGTTGCCTCTACCAGGTTTAAAATTTGCCATCAGACAACCTTTTGCATTTCTGATATAAGGTCCTCCCCATGGATAACTTGTTCCAACACGGCCTCCGCGGGCAGCATACTCAAATTCAGCCTCAGTAGGAAGATCATAATCAGCACGTTTAGGGAGTTTACGACTATCCTTGTATGCTTCATTGAAACGAGTCCTCCAAACTGTAAAGGCACGTGCCTGACGCCAGTTAACTCCGACAACAGGGTAATTTGAAAAGGCCGGATGTGAAAAATATCCCTTAACCATCGGCTCATTCTGAGCATAGGCAAAGTCTGATAACCAAACCAAGGTATCCGGATATACACCAACCGTATCCCTAAGAATAAAATCAGAACGTTTTGCTTCTTTATTATTACGATTATTTGCAGCTTCTCTTAACTTCATCACCGCAAAATTATATTTCAGCAATCTTACATCAAGTTCATTCCGGTCGAATACTCTGTCTTCGCCCTGATAGTACATAGCCTGCAATTTAGGGCCATTGGCTGATGCTCCTTTTTTTCCTCCCCATATCGCACTGCCATTACCTACTTTTTTCCAGTTGATGTATTTTTTACCTGCATCATTAGGATCTATCTTGCCCTTAGGTTTAAGATAATATTGTTCATCCTGCAAATAGGTGGTAATTGCGATCGAATCCCGCACCCAATTCACGAATTGCCGGTATTCACTATTGGTAATCTCGGTCTCATCCATGTAGAATGCCTGCACGGTTACCTGTTTGTTTTGAGATATCTGAGCAAAAGTGATATCCTGGTCGGTTTGCCCCATAATAAAAGTTCCGGCAGGAATATAAACCATGCCGTAGGGTACCTGATTGTTCTTAAACTTTTTAGTTGCAACACCAATCAACTCACCATTTGTACCTCCTTTACCACAACTGGCGCCTAATACGGCAATAGCTGCAAGAACGATAAAGTATATTTTTCTCATTTTAAATGATTCCAGTTTGCATTCGCTCAACAAAATAATTTCGAATATAATAAAAAAGCATATATCATATACGACAAAACTAATCTACCTGCGTTAATATACAATATTTCATATTTAAAGAATATCAAATTTCATGATAAATTAGAACGACAAAAAATTACAAATATTACAAATTTGACATATTTCATTAATACGGATAAATCAAGTTCAAGGTTTGTATTTTTAAAAATAAAAAAACAAATCAGATTCTTCTTCCTATCAGTTTATTTATTGATTAGTTTAATATACTGTTCCACGGCCATTGTCATACTCGGTGCTTCGGGAGTAGGAGCAGGTATATTAAGAACCAGTTCATGTTCCAGAACAGCTTTATGAGTACTTACACCAAAGGCAGCAATACGGGTAAAATTCTGTTTAAAATCGGGGAAATTAATGAATAGGGAATGAATGCTACTCGGACTAAAAAATGCAATTACATCATAAAATACCTCTGCAAGATCAGAAAGGTCACTGCATACAGTATGAAATAAAATCGCAGATTTAAAATCGAAGCCATTTGCTGTTAGGAATTTCTGAGTTTCCTCGGCTGCAACATCAGAACAAGGATATAAAAATTTCTCAGATATATGTTTTTTCAAAAGTTCTGCAAGATCAGATGCAGTTTGCTTTCCAAAGAATATTTTGCGCTTTCTGTATTGTATATATTTCTGAAGATAAAGAGCAATTGTTTCTGATATACAGAAGTACTTCATCTCAGCAGGTACATCAAACCTCATTTCTTCACAAACCCTGAAGAAATGATCAACTGCATTCCGGCTGGTAAATATAACTGCAGTAAAATCTGGCAAATTTATTTTCTCCTTACGAAATTCTTTTGCCGGAACACCTTCCACATGTATGAAAGATCTAAAATCGATTTTCAGATTATATTTTTTAGCTAAATCAAAATAAGGCGACTTTTCCGAATCAGGCTTTGGTAAAGTAACAAGGATACTTTTCACTTTCCTTGGTTTTTCAATTGGACTTTCTTGCATATTTCTTAAAAGGCTAATACCCGAGTGCTTTAAAAAGGATAATTAAAGGACAAAATTCGAGGGCACAAAGGTAGATAATTAAATAAACTTTTGGAAACTTGTAATTTGATAAAATATTTGTTCCTGCTCTTAGAAATTGAACGATGAAAATTCCGAAAAGCATCGCAATACCGATATAACTGTAAACTCCGGCAAAACGACTGGAAGTCAGGCTGAAGGCAATGACAACCGGCAAAAATAAAATTGCAGCATTAAAATAGCTGAGGTACAATACCGATACATACTCCCTTACAAGCCTTTTTATATCAAATAAAAACCCTAAAGCCCGAAGAACTATTATCTTAAACGTGAACAATCCAATGACAAGTGAAGTCAGGAACAGGAACAGTTCAAAGCCATCAAAGGGATAACTTAATTGCATATACTTACCTGAGAGATACAGATAAAGGCCAATAATGAGACCGAAAAGCAAATAGAAAAAAACGAAAGGCCATGAATTAAAAAGACTGTCTTCCTTATTGATCCTAGTCAGGATTTGATTGCTGTAAAAAGCCATAATTATGTTATTCAACTCTTTCGGAAAAAAATACCTTACGAATGCAAAAAATATTACCAGAAATAAAATAACACCAATAACCCATGTTTCACCTTGGGGTCTTATTATTCCATCATTATCATGACTGTTTTTTTTTGGAAATTTTGCAGCCCATGAAGAAAAATCTAGGTTCTCAACTTTATACAAACTGATGAGGCTGTCAAGGAATGGATTTGGGCGATCCGGATTGGGCGCTTTAATCCAAACAACTGCCAGTGAATCTCTTATTGCCTGTATTGAATCTCTATAAGAAAGTATTCTAGCAAGACTTGCCGAATCAGTCCTTTTATAAATCGGAATAGTGGAATTAAGCCTGAGACTATCTGTCTGTGCAAAAGCAAATGAGTGAATTAGAAATAATATAAGAATAATACTGTGTAAACGTTTAATCATCCCCATTAAATACACCGTGCAAATATTTTCCAGTATCTCAAATTTCCACTTTTTTATGTTCGTATCCTAAATATCTTTCAGATTAAAGATTAAGAAATTCTATCTCACAAAATAAATTCAAGAAATTCTGGTGCTGAAGGCCATTTTAAACAGGATCTTCTCACAATTGACAGAATTTTATTCAATAAATAGTTAAATATTTTGAATTTTATTCCGAATAAAATAATTTTACCGAACAATGAATCAAAAGGAATATCAGCTTGATCAGATTGACCGGGAAATTCTCAGCCTGATGCAGCAAAATGCACGAATCTCAAATGCTGATATTGCTCGCGAACTGAGTATGGCCCCATCTGCTGTACTCGAAAGGGTAAAAAAACTTGAGCAAAAAAATATCATTCTTCAGTATACCACGCGTTTAAATCCTTCGGCATTACAACAAAATCTACTTGCATATGTTTTTATAAAAGCCTCCGACGGAATTGGATGCAATAATACTTCCTCTGCTCTTGCTGCAATTCCTGAAGTACAGGAAGTTCATCATGTTGCCGGTGATGATTGTTATCTGGTCAAGATTCGCACTTTTGACTCAGCCTCCCTCATGGAATTGATGAGAAATTCTGTTGGCAAAATCCCCAATATTCTATCTACCCGAACAACTATTGTTCTTGAAACTGTCAAAGAACAGCAGCAATTGGTTATTCCTGCTTTTAAACATGACTAGTTCTACAAAGAAACCCGCATCTCTTCTGATGGTTGTTCTCGCATTTGCAATAGTCTATATTGTATGGGGTTCAACTTACTTTTTTATTCAAATTGCCGTAAAGGATTTTCCACCGTTCATTTTAGGGGCATTGCGATTTATAATAGCCGGTATTCTAATGGCGGCATGGTGTATTTTTAAAGGCGAGAATATTTTTGCTGCCAGAGGTATAAAACATGCGGCCATCAGCGGAATATTATTGCTTTTTTGCGGAAATGGTATTATAATCTGGGTTGAACAAAGTATGCCGAGTGCAATGGTAGCCATTATGGTCTCATCGGCTCCAATATGGTTCGTATTGCTCGACAAACCAAAATGGTCTGAAAACTTAAGAAGTAAATCAATAATATCAGGAATGCTGATTGGACTTGCCGGTGTAATCTTACTCTTTAGTGAGCAAGTTTCTGAGGCTCTCTCTCTCCAAGGGGGTGAGTCAGTCAAGTTAAGCAGTATGGTTTTGCTGGTATTAGCAGCAATAAGCTGGTCGGGGGGATCTCTCTACTCTAAATATAAAACCTCAGAAGACCCGATTATTGTAATCACTACTTGGCAGATGATGGCTGCCGGTATAGCTTTTGTTCCGGGAATTATCATTCGTGACGAATTTAATGGCTTTCATTGGAAGGAAGTTTCAGGAGATGCCTGGATGGCTGTATTATACCTCATAGTGTTGGGTTCTATTGCGGGTTTCAGTGCCTATGTATGGTTATTAAAGGAACGACCTGCAATGCAGGTAAGTACCTATGCCTATGTAAACCCGGTTGTGGCAGTGCTTCTGGGTGTATTTTTTGCAAACGAGAAGATCTCCTCCATTCAGGTTATAGGGCTGTTTATTATATTAGGCAGTGTTTTCATGATTAATATGGCAAGATACAGAAGAGAAAAACTGGCGGAAAGGAAGATCGCCGGCCTTGAATAAGAATTTTATAAATCGGAAATCATTTAAATAAAGGAATATACTTGTTGTAGATTTGTAAAATGGCCGGAATCTACATTCATATCCCTTTCTGTAAAAAAGCCTGTCATTATTGCGACTTTCATTTCAGCACATCTCCGATGTACAAGGATCAGATGCTCAAAGCATTGAGAACTGAAATCATCCTTCGAAAAAACTATTTGAATACAGAAAAAATTGAAACAATCTATTTTGGTGGTGGAACCCCTTCATTGTTGAGTGCTAATGAAGTTCAGATCTTGATTGGTCAGATCACCGATCAATTTGAGGTCTCGTCAAATGCAGAAGTAACAATCGAAGCAAATCCAGACGATCTGAATCCTCAGTACGTCAGGGAACTTAGAAACACGCTTATCAATCGTTTCAGCATTGGTATACAATCTTTCCATGAAGATGATCTGAAATGGATGAACCGGGCACATACGGCCAGTGAAGCTCAAAGCTCAATAAAAAGAATTCAGGATGCAGGATTTGAAAATATTAGTGCTGACCTTATTTACGGATATCCACTTCTGGGTAATGCTAAATGGGAATTTAATATTCAGCAACTCCTAGATTATCAGGTTCCTCATATTTCTTCTTATTCCATCACAGTAGAACCCAAAACTGCATTAGCATCATTCATCAATAAAGGAAAACAGGCCAATATGGATGAGGGCCAGAGTGCATCCCAGTTCTTGATTTTAATTGACCGTTTGGCAGAATCTGGTTTCGAGCATTATGAGATCTCAAACTTTGCAAAACCGGGCATGTATTCCCGGCACAATTCAAATTACTGGGATAGCGTAAGTTATCTTGGAATCGGGCCTTCTGCTCACTCTTTTAATGGTGAAAGCAGGCAATGGAATATTTCGAATAATTCAAAATACATCAATGAGATCGAATTGAAAAAGATTCCTGCAGAAACTGAGATTTTGAGCACCGAAAATCGTATCAATGAGTATATTA
>Ga0105054_10002233_pt1 | contig 31051 bp, 22 predicted proteins | sample BON02_FD_78091 | JGI IMG/M metagenome (GOLD analysis project Ga0105054, IMG submission 78091) | Freshwater microbial communities from Lake Bonney liftoff mats and glacier meltwater in Antarctica - BON-02 (megahit assembly) | ecosystem: Environmental > Aquatic > Freshwater > Ice > Glacier...
GAACCCTTCGTCGAAGCCGCCCGCCGCCAGCACCGGGCCGGGCCGCAACAGGAGTGCGGACGAGTTCGCCCACAGCACGTCGCGAGGCCCGGTGATGCTGTCGCTGTCGGCGCCCTCGTCCTGGTCCCAGCTCAGGCCGAGGAAACTCGTGGTGCCGCCAAAGCTGTTCAGCAGCGTGGCGTCGTGGCCGAACACCAGTCGGCCGCCCACCATCGCAAGCGTGGGATCTTCCTGCATGGCCGCCACGGTTGCGCGGGTCCAGCCGCGATCCAGCTCTACGTCGCTGTCGACCAGTGCCACCAGCCCGTCCCGCCCGCGCGCGATGCCGATGTTGCGCGCCACCGTCGGGCCCTCGGGTGCCTTTCGCAGATGCTCCAGCCGGCAGGGCAGCCGCGGGGCGAGTTCGGCCAGCACCTCGGTGGTGTTGTCGGTGGAGGCGTTGTCCACCACCAGGATGCTCTTGCGCGCATCCGGCCAGTCCTGCGCGGCGATGGCGCCCACCGTGCGCGGCAGGTCGGCCGCGCGGTTGAACGTTGGCACGACGTAGAGGATGTGCGGCTGCGTCATTGGCCGGCGCGCCGCGGGACAAGACGGGGGGTGGTGGCGGTCATCAAGCCTGCAGCCCTTCGAAGCGGAGCAGTTGGAGGCTGTGCGGCGGAACGCTCACCTGCACCTCGGCGCCGGGGGTGGCCGTGCGGCGCTCCAGGCGAACCTCGTCCGGCCCACCGCGGTCGATGCGCGCCTGCGGCCCCACCCGCTTCGGCGCGGCCCAGTTGATGCCCGGGATCCGCGGCAACTCGGTGCCGGTGTGGGAGTCGGCCGAGGCACCGGTCAGCGTCTCGATGACAAGCCGCGCCGCACCGCGCGCCCCGCCCAGCCCGACCCTCGCCGCAACCGGGCGGGTGAGGCTCTTGTTGATCAGCAGCACCGTCAGTGTCCGCCGGTCATCCGACAGGGTGGCGAGCACGTCGAGATACGGCACCTGTCCCACCGCGTCGATGAAGCCGATGGCGCGGCTGGCATAGGCCGGCACGTCGACGGCAGCGGCGAGCAGGCCCGGCTGCATGTCCCGCGACACCATGCGGAACGCCATATATGGCGCGGTGGGCGCCCAATTGCCGTCACGCCGCCCGATCAGGCCCATGTAGAGGATGTCGTTGAGCTTGAAGAAATTTGCCAGATCGAGCTGCGGCGTCATGGCGTAGACGCGCAGGGCGGCGGCGACGTGGATCGCCGAGCCGAGGGTCTTGGAATGGTCGAGCCAGGGCGACGCCGGGTTGATGGCAAACAGCGGCCCCCATTCGGTGATGCCGAGCCGGATGCGCCCGGCATGGGCAGGGGCGAAGCGCTGTACCTCCTGCCACGTCTCGGCCAGGTTGGCCGCCACGTTCTGTGGTGCCGCCCACATCGCCGAATATACCTCGGCCGCATCGAGCCGGCCGTCGTCGCCCACGACCGGGGCGTAGCCGTTGTGCACGGTCAGCAGGTCGATCGCCGCACCCGCACGCCGCAGCAGCACCTCGTTCCAGTTGTCGTAGCGGTTCAGCTGATAGCGCCCCCTGTTGCGCAAGCCGATGGCGGCAACTCGGATCGTCGGGTCGGCCGCCTTCATCGCGTCGGCGTAGGCGAGGAAACGCGACGCATAGGCATCCGGCGACAGATGGCCGCCCGAGGCGTCGCCCTGCATGTACAGCTCATTGCCGACCTGCCAGATGCCGACGCGGGGGCCATGCGGCGATGTGCCGCCCTGCCCGTTCACGTAGCGCACCCAGTCGGCAGCAAGCCGGGCGTTGTTGTTGGCCGCGTTCACCGTGATCAGCAACGTGCTGTCGGCGGCGGCGGCGAACTGCAGCGCCTCGTCGGTGCCGAAGCCGTGCGCGATGGTCTCGCTGGCGCCGGGATGCGTCGGCGTGGGGCGGCGGGTACCACGCGGGCCGACGCCGTTGCGCCAGTCATAGGTGTCCGACCAGACACCGCCGGGGAAGCGGATCGGCCCCAGGCGCAGGTCGCGCGCCAAGGCCACGATCGTCGGGTCCAGCCGCTGCTGCGCCGGGTCCCAGAGGCCATTGGCGTCGCGGATCACCTCGATGTTCATGCCGAACAAGCCGCGCGGAATGCGGCGCAGCACCTGCTTCGTGTCGATACGCACCTCGGCGGCGATCGGCAGTTCGGCGGCATGCGCCATCATCGGGCGGGCCAGCAGCGCGGCCGCAGCGGTTCCCATCAGTCGACGCCGTTTCATGCTCGCCTCGCACCTGGAAAAACACACGAAATATGGATCACCGCCGCAGCAACAGGCGAATGCCTGCCACAAGCGTGGTGTCGATCCGCAGGATCAGCCGCGCGGCGATGGCCAATGCCACCGCGTTGCCGGCCAGGGCCAACGATGTCGCCACCGCCGCCCCGGCCGGACCATACTGGGGTATCAGGATGAGGCAGAACAACAAATCGGCTGCGGCGGTCGCTAGCATAATGCGCACCAATGCCCGGTTGTGCCCGGCGATCGCCAGCAGCCCCCCCGCCGGGCCAGCGAAAGCCAACGCCACCTGCCCCACCATCAGCACCAGCACCAGCGGACGGGCGTCCTGGAACCCCGGCCCGAAAGCGCCGAGCAGCAGCGGTGCGGCGAGCACCAACCCCACCGAAAGGACGCCCCCTGCGCCAGCATACAGCAGCGCCGTCTGGCCCATCAGACGCTGCAGGCCGTCATGGTCATGGCGCGCCAGCAGCCGCGCCGCTCGCGGCCCTGCCAATGCGGAAATCGGCGTCAGCGCCACACTGACCAGCAGCACAAGGCGGGACGCGACGCTGTACGGCCCGGCCTGCGCGGGCGAGGCGAGGGAGGCAATCAGGATCGTATCGAGCCGCTCCACCAAGGCAAAGGCCAGCGTCGCGGTGAGGAACGCGCCGCCCGAGCGCAGCCACATCGCACGCTCGCCGTACTGCGCGGGGCCCCGCCAGTGCGTGCCAGTCGCGCGCCACCACACACCGGCCTGGAGAATCAGCACCAGCAGGGAGGCCAGGACGGTCAGCGCGAGCGCGGCTTCCACCGGTAGCGGAGGAAACGCGACCGCCGCGCCGCCCACCAATACCATGACCAGGATGGCGCGCGCGACGGTGTTGCCCAGTTCGCCCATGAAGGGTCGGTGGGCGGCCAGCAGCGCACCGTTGGCCAGCGTGCTGCCGCCGAACAGCACGACCAGCAGGACGCCGACCGCCATCGCCGGCAGCGCCGTGCGCAAGGCGGGCAACGCCGCAAAAATCCCCAGCGCGGCAATCCCTGCCGCCAGCCCGGTGAGCACCACCAGCCGAACCGCGCTGCGCAAGTATGCGCGGTACTGCGACCACTCCGCCCGTTCGGCATAGGTGGCGAAGAAGCGCACCCCCGCCTGCGGCAGCCCCATGCCGGCGACCAGCGACAGCAGCGTCGCCCAGATCAGCACGGTGACATAGATGCCGAACGCCTCGACCCCGAGGCTGCGCGCCACCACGATCTGGCTGGCGAAGGCAAGAACGACGCCACCGCCCTTCAGCGCCAGGGCGAACAGGCTCTGGAACACCATGGAGGAGCGGAACGGCTCGCGCGCCGGCCCGGGCGCGCCAGGGTCCGCTGAACCGTCCGCCTTCACGGCTCCCACGGTCTGCTCAGAACCGGCGGGCTTCAATGACGTGACAATGAGGTCGGACATCGCGGTTCCGCTGCCAATCGCTGCTCGCGATCAATGGCACGACGCGGGCGATGCGACCGCGTTCGCCATACAGCACGAGACGGCCACCGGAAGAACGCCGTTGCCACGATCCATCATGCGACCTTTCGTTTGCAAATCGGAACGGACTCCAGGATTGCGGTATAGCGCGGCCCGAGCTGGTCCCAACCGAACGGGGCGGCGTGGGCACGGCAGCGCGTTTCGGTTCGCGGGTCCTCGGCCAGCACGGCGGCTTCGAGGATGGCGGTGGCGAGTGCTGCATGGCCGGTAGGCGCATGGCCCTCGATCGCCCCCGGCTTGAACAGGCGCCCCACCAATGGGTCGTCGACTACGTCCACCACCCCGCCATGGGCGCAGGCGACCACCGGGGTGCCGGTCGCCAGCGCCTCCACCAGCACCATCCCCTGGGCCTCCCATACCGCCGGATGCACCAGCAGGCTGGCGCGGGCATAGCGGGCCGGCAGGTCCTCCGGCGTGCCCACCCCCACAAACGAGATATGGCCCAGGTCGTCTGGTGCCGCCGCGGCACGGATGGCGGCGACCGCTGCGGGCGAGGCGGGGCCTCCATAGACCAGTTCCGCATCCGGCCGCGCCGCGCGCACCAGGGCGAAGGCGCGCGCCAGCAGGACGGCGCCCTTGCGCGGTTCATCGGCGTCGGCGGCGAACAGCAGGCGCAGCACTCCGTCGGCGGGCGGCTTGGGGGTGCCATGCCAGCGGGCGAGGTCACACGGCGCCGGCAGCAGCACGCTCGCCGCGCCAAACTCGCGCTGCATCACCGCCTGGGCGTGGCGCGACACCGCGGCGCAGCCCTCCGCCTCGCGCAGCACCCGGCGGAACATCCAGCCGTCATGCGGGATGCGACGGAAATAGGCCCGCGAGGGAATGCCGGCGTTGTGGAACACCAAGCGCGGCCGGCCCGGCCCGGCCAGCAGCACGCCGAAAGCGTCGTGGTAGTTGAGGCAGTGCACCACGTCGAAACCGCGGCCCTCGGCGGCGGCGCGGCGCACCTCGTCGCGCACCTGAAAGGCAAAGGCGTGCCACGGCCCGATCCAGCGGTTGTGCAGCCCCAGCGGGGTGCGCCGCGGCAGCAACAGGCGGCGCACGCCATGGGCGACCTCCTCCACCCGCGGCCCGGCATGGGTGGCGATCGCCGTCACCTCATGCCCGGCTGCGGTGTGCCATGCGGCATGCTCGTGCAGATGCCGTTCGGAGCCGCGTCTGACCTCGGGCCAGCAGGTCGGATTGGTCAGGGCGATACGCACTGCGCCGGGCCTCGCACGACAGAACGCTACGGACGCGCGTTGAATACGGCGTGCCAGATCGCGGTAGGCTGCCCGCGCGCGCCATAGCGGAAGCGGGCCCGCTCCTCCACCACGTCGAACCCGGCATCGTGGATCATGCGCGATAGGGCATTGGCACCCAGCCGCCACCAGATGTTCTCGCCCACGCCACCGCCGAACTGCACGATCGGCAAACCGTCGTGGCGGTCGAGGTCGGGGAAGATCACGTCAGAGATCAGCGCGCTGCCTGCGGTCACGGCACGGATGTTCATCAGTGCCCTCATCGGGTCGCGAAGGTGCAGCAGCAGGTCGCCGCAATGCACCAGGTCGAACTGGCCGAACTGCTCGACCGTGAGGTCGTAGACGTTGCAGTGGACCCGCCGAACTTTGGACCCGAGGGTCTTGTGGGCCAGTGCAAAACCCTGGCCGAAACGCCGGTCGAGCGCCGCCTTGTCCATGCCGGCGCGCACACGCCACGCGAGGTCGAGTTCGGCCGCGCTTTCGATATCCAGCGCCACCACTTCGGCCGCCCCCCGGCGCTCGAACTCGTACGACCAGTATCCGTCGAAACAGGCGATGTCGAGCACGCGCAGCCCGTCCAACCGCTCCGGCAGTTGGTAGGCCGGCAGCAACGGCCGGTGGTCGTAAAAGCCGGGCGTCACCACCCCGCCACCAAGATCGATCGTATGATACCACTCGATTGCCGAGACCTCGCGGGCCAGGGGACTGTCCGCCGCTTGCGGCGGCGGCGGCGCGGGAAGCTGCAGCGCATCGACCTCGGTGCGCCGCAGCGCGGACATCGGCAGGGTTATCTCCATGCCGGCGCGGCGGCCGCTTGCGAAGATCGACGCCCGAAGGCCGAGTAGGTTCAGTGTGTGGCTGGCCATGGGAGCTCCGTCGTGGCGTCAGAGTACGAGGCTGCGAAAGCGGACGCTGCCGTAGAGCAGGGCGGCGTTCAGGACTAGCATGCGCGGAAGGTGAGCGAGCACCCGCGCGCTGTGGCGGGCCAGCAGCACCGGGTTGAGGCTGCGGGTGCGCATCACCCCGCGCACGAGCAGCGCCGCCGGCAGGATCCACAGCAGGGCCGGGCTGTACCAAACCAGCAGCCCCGCCAGCGGCGCGGCCACATAGACCAATGCGGCCGGCGGATAGAAGAACAGCCCCCAAATCAGCATGTCGCGGCGCAACTCGGGATGGCGGCGGACCAGCTCGGGCAGCACGAACAGCCGGCTCGGTTCGATGATCCACATCCAGAGCTTCTGCTGCTCGATCTCGTGCTCCACGACGGCCTGCGGCACGAATGTGCGGCGATGGCCCTGCTTCAGAATGCGCCAGGCGAGGTCAGTATCGGCACATTCCGTCGCCCGCTTGAACGGGTCCTTATAGCTTAGCGCGGTATCGAAGCCACCCAGGCCGACGAACACCGCGCGGCGCACGAGCAGGTTGGCGGTTGGGAAACTCGGGTGCTCGGTCGGCGTCACGAAGGTGATGCGTGAGGTGAACGTCGCCTGCTGTTCGGGCTTGGCCAGCACCGGCCCTCCGACGAAGCCAATCTTGGGATCGTCGAATTCCGGCAGCGCGGCCGCCAGCCAACCGGGCGTGGGGCGGCAATCGCTGTCGGTGAACGCAATGATCGGCGCACGGGCAAGCTCCACGCCCAGGTTGCGCGCCGGTGCGGGGCCACGATCTTGTTGCGTGCGCGCCGAGCGCAGGTCGAGCCCCATGCGGCGCGCCTCGGCCAGCACCGGCGAGAGGTCTTCGGTGGAGCAATTGTCGATCACAATCACTTCGAAATTATCCAGACCGATAGTCTGGGCTGCAAGCCCGCGCATGCAGTCCATCAGCATGCCAGAACGATTTAATACCGAAATAACTACGGACGCTCTCGGAAGAGATGAACCTTCCTGGGACGAACCGGCGCCCACAGATGAGGGCATCACGTCGGAGGCATGCAGTTCAGGCGTCAATATCACACCTCTCCCCCTGCTGGGGAGCGTGCGCCCCGGCAGAGTCCGTAATGGTGGTCCATATCAAATGCTCCCAGAGCCTTACCGAAAATACCTACTCTGCGAAGGATTGCATGCAGCTTGGTTGGCGCACAAGCTTTGGATGCGCCAGCAGTTGCCGGTCAAGCCGCCTGCCGACGACAAATGGCCGTGATCATGTCGCAAATGCGATGCACGTCGTCGTCATCGAGATCGGCATAGATCGGCAAGGCCAGCACGCGCGCTGCGGCCTGGTTGGCGCCCTCCAGGGGGTCGGCAGCCCGCAGGTGACGGAAGGCCGTCATGGCGCTCACGGCAGGATAGAAATATTTCCTTGTGAAAACATTTCGCTGCCGCAGTGCGTCGTACAGTCCGTCACGGTCGATGCCAGCCAGCGCCGGATTCACCAAGACCGGCGCATAGGCGTGGTTCACCTTCACCCCCGCGGCAGGCGGAGCCAGGCAGTCGATGCCCGGCAGGGCCGCCAGGCGCGCGCGGTAGATCGATGCAATTGCCTTGTTGCGTTCCATGATGGCCGCCACTCGGTCGAGCATCAGCAATCCGACCAAAGCCTGCACCTCGGTCATCTTGCCGTTGGTGCCGGCCTCCAGCACGTCGCCGTCGGCACCCAACCCGTGATTGGCCAGGCGCTCCAGCACCGCGCGCAGATCGGCGCGCCGATAGGTCAATGCGCCGCCTTCCAACGCGTGGAACGGCTTGGTCGCGTGAAAGCTGAACATCGACAGGTCGCCAAAATGGCCAATCGGCACGCCATCCACGGTCACCCCGAAGGCGTGCGCGGCATCGTAGACTACGCTCAGCCCGTTCCGCGCGGCCACAGCCTCCAGGGCCGCGACGCGGCAAGGGTGGCCGAACACGTGCACCGCCAGGATCGCGCTGGTCCGCGGGGTGATCGCTGCCTCCACCCGGGCAGGGTCGAGGGTCAGGTGGTCCGGCTCGATGTCGGCGAAAACCGGGGTCAGGCCGGTCCGTACGACGGCGTTCACGCTGGCCGCGAAGGTGAACGGGGTGGTGATCACCTCGCCAGTGAGCTTCAGCGCCTGCAGCCCCAGTTCGAGCGCCACGGTCCCGTTGGTCATCACGCTGACATGCGGCAGGTCGAACAGCGCGGCCAGCCGGGCCTCGAAGCGCTCCAGCAGGGGGCCACGATTGGTCAGCCACCGGTTGTTCCATATTTCGGCCAGCCCTGCCGACAACTCATCCAGCGACGGCAGATTGGGGCGGGTCACGAAAATCGGGGTATCGAACGGCTTGGTCATTCGCGTTCCGCTCCTGCGGGTCGTGCGGATGCCGACGAGGCTATCCCGGAAGGGGCGGGTTCCCCCTCGGCGGCGGGCGCGGCGCCGGCACGACGCAGCTTCATCGGCCGAGCCACCAGGACCGTCCCGTCGGGAACTGCTTCCCTGACGATACACCCAGGATCGATGCGCACGCGACTCCCTACCTCCGGACGCCCGAAGACTCCGCAATGGTGCCCCAGGGCCACATCCGCCCCCAAGACCGGGGCCGCGGAGAGCGGCGGCAACCGGCCAGACGCATCGACCAGCGGCCCGATGCCGGACTGGGCAAGCAAAGACAGGCGGGGCCCGGCGGTCGCATGAAGGTACATGCCCGCGGGATAAGGGAGCAGCAACCCCGGTCCCAGGCGGCTCGCCGGCGAGATGTCGGCGCCGGTCAGAATCTGGTTGGCCAACCATGCCCAGCGCGCGCCGCGGCGCCAGCCCCGGGCATGCAGCGCATGGGCCAGGCGATGCAGCCGCACGCACAGCGACGGGGCCCAACCGCGCCGCGCGGGCGCCACCTCGGCATCGAGGCGGGCAAGATCCGCCCGTAACGCGTCCCGCCGCGCCTGTGCCGCCGCCGCCCAGGGCAAGCACGGGGCTACTGTTTCGCCCATCTCCGGCGCCACCTCGCTTCCACCCGGCTGCTCGACGAAGCGGCCCATCGGGCTGAAGGCATCGGCATCGTCGGGGATTGGCGCCATCGCCTGCAGCTTGGTGGCCACCCGCACCCGGCTGCCCACCACCACCGGCCCGATCACCGCGGCGTGCCCGCCCACCATCACATTGTCGCCTAGCAGAGGCGCGGACTTCAGTCCCGCGACGGCATAAGCTGCTTGGTCTACCGGGGCGCAAAGCGAATTGGCGTAAAGCGACAACCCCTGCCCTGCGGTACCGCAAAACACCGTGCCGCCGAGATGCGGCACGAACAGCCCGCCGCCGATGCAGCTGTCGCTGGTGATGGTCACGCGATGCACCAGACGGTTCAGTCCGGCCAGCGCCCGCCCCAGCCGCGGCCGGCCGCTGGCATGCTGCCAGTGGGCGATCCGGTACACCGTCGTCGCAAGCACAGGGTTCATCAGGAGCGCGCTGAGACGTGCCCGCCCGGTGCGCCCGCCGGCCTCGTAGCGCGACAGTTCGCCCAAATAGCGGTCGATGTCGGCGGCGATGTCACGCCGGGTCTGCGCCCAGCTATGGTGCGGGCAGGGCGGCAGCGCGGCGTGGAGCGGCGGACGGGCAGGCGCCGCGTCAGCCACCAGCGGAGCCGTGGCGAGCGTCATGTGGCAGCCGGGCGCCACGTCCTTCAGCGCGCCCGAGCCACCCTCGATCACCGCGCCGTCGCCCACCCGGATCGCCTTCTGCAGGCCGCTGAACGGACCGATCACCACCCCGTCGCCGAGTACCGGAAGCCCTGGACCGGCACCGATATCGGGGCCGCCGAGATTGCCGCCCACCCCCGCCAGGGCCATGACGGTGAGGTTCGCACCGGCCTTGCACGACAGTGTCACGCCGCAGGGGCTGGGCACCAGCAGGCCGGGACCGAGATCAGCCGCCGGATGAATGTCGGCGCCGGTGGCAAGCGAATTCAGCTGCATGAATAGCCGCCCGGTCTTGCGGTGCCCACGCCGCCAGGCCAACGCGGACAGTCGGTGCAGCAGCACCACCCACCACGCCGGATCGACATACCAGGCCCATGGACGGTAGCCGAACTTCGACTCCTGGAAACGCCGCAGCCGCACGGCATCCGCTGCCAGCCGGACCCGCAGCCCGCGCCACGTTGCAGCGGAAGAATCCTGAGCGGAACAGCGGGCCCTCATGCAGGCACCGTGCCCAGCGCGGACGACCGCAGCGCGCCGGCCAGCCAGACCGCAGCTACCACTGCGCCCAGGCAGGCGATGCCCCCGCCCACTATGTGCAACCACCCTTCCGACGGAAGCAGGTGGACGGCCACGGCAAGCGCGGCCGCCGGCAACAGCATGACGGGAAGCAGGTGCGCCTTGTGGGCGGCGGGGCGCAGCACGCAGGCGGCGCTCACCATCGCGATCAACCCGGTCGCCCCGGCCAACGCCATCGCCGCGCCGGTAGCGCCCCATGCCGGCACCAGCACCACACTCCCCGCCACGGCCAACAGGAGACAGGCGATGGCGAGTGCCACGATCACCCGGATACGGCCAGCGGCCAGCAGCGCCCCCACCGCCGAAGCACTGAGCAGGGTGGCGGCCAGCACGATCGCCAAGAAACGCAACGGCATCACCGAGGCCAGCGGGCCTTCGAGGAAGCGCCCGCCGTAGAGCACGCCCAGCGCGGTGGCGGCGAAGCCTTGCCCGGCCACAACCACCACCGCCCCCAGGCCGAGGCCGAGGCGCAGCACCTCGGCAATCCGGCGCGTCGCCCAGCCCGGATCAGCCTGCCGCGCCGCCGCCAGGGCCGGCACTAGCGGGGCTGCCAGCACCCAGGGCAGCGCCAGCAGCGGCGCCACCGGCCGAAACGCCGCGGCGTAGGCGCCCAGCACCTCGGGCGGCGCCAGTAGGCCGACCAGCAGCGGCGAGCCCTGCACCGCCAAGCCGAAGCAAAGAGCGGCGAGACCATAGCCACCACAGCGGCGCAGCAGGACGACACCCGTCCGGCGCGGCACCAGGCGTCCGGCAAGCCGGCGCACCCCGGCCCGCCATGTCGCCACCGCCACCGCTGCATCGCGCAGCGCCAGCACTACCACGAACACTGCTGCCGCGGCCTGCAGCGCGGCCAGCGCCAGGCAGACAGCCAAGGCCGCCACCTGGCCCGCCAGCGACAAAAGGGCGGGGTGATGCTGCGCCTGTCGCACCTGGAACACCGTGGCAAGCGACAGCAGCGGAAGGATCAGCACCGCCCCCGCCACCAGAACCAGCGCCGTGCCCTGCCCATCGACGGTCTGCTGTGCGGCCAGCCCGAGGCAGCCCAGCGCAGCCGCGCCGGCCAGCACCATCCGCAGGCCGAGCAACTCGCCGAGGATGGCTGCCTCACGCGCCGGTTCGGCGGCGATCATCGCCGCGGCCACGCTGCCGCTGCCCAGGTCGGTGAGGTCGCGGGCCATGGTCAGCACGGCACCCACCAGCGCCACGAAACCGAACGCCGCCGGCGGCAGTGCCCGGCCGAGCACCATTGTCAGCACGACCGACACCAGTAATCCCGCCAGTGAGGCAGCCACCAGCAGCCTCTGGTTCCTTTTGGCAGCGCGGCTACCGCCACCCCCCACGTAAGGCCCCCCCTCCTCAGGCATCGCCTCGTCAGGAGTTTCCGTGTCGCGCGGCCTGGCGGTCCCCGCCCCTGAATGCCTCACCATGGGCATGCGGTGCCCCTTCTCCCCTCTCTCCGGCACACCCCAGCGCGCGCCACGGCGCGACCGTGACACGACTCGCACTGTGGTGCAGCGCCATTATGCACGCTGCCACCCACCCGCTGCAGGATGGCGCTGCATTCCGGGCGAACCCGTGGTCCGGATCAATTCTGCCCGGATCAATTCCGCGCGGACCGCAGCATGTACGGCAATCACGAACGACCGAGGCGAAGGCGTCGATCAGGGCTGCTCCTCCAGGTGGGACCGCGCACCTGTTTCATGGCGCATCGGCAACATGCGCCCTGGGCCGTCCTGCCGCGCGCGCGGCCATGTCACTTCAGCCGCACACCGCGCCTCCTGGTCTGCCGATTGCCGCAAGCCCCGATCAACACGGCATTACCATTGCGGAGGCGAGGGGCTATCAGTTAGCTTGCCGCGAGATTGGCGATTAGAGGAGTGGATACGATCGATGCGGTTGGTGTCGGAATAATGGGGGCCCGGGTTGTCACCCGGCGACGCATGGGGACATTGGCCGTGACGCTACCCCTGCTGTGTGCAGGCTGCAATTCTCCCGCGACCTTCCGCAAGGAGGTCTCGTCAGACGTGGTGCGCTCGCTCAACCGCTACACCCGCGAGTATATTTTGCAGCCTGGCGACCAGATCGAAGTCAGCGTGTTCCGCGTGCCCGACGCATCCAAAACGGTGGTCATTCGGTCGGACGGCCAGATATCGCTACCCATCGTGCGCGAGATCAGGGCCGCCGGTACAACCGTTCCCGAGTTTACAGCGGAACTTGAACGCCGCTATGCTACCCGGCTGATCGATCCCGACGTCTCGGTGAATGTTGTCAACCCGCGCGACGCGAGCGTCTATGTATTGGGCGAAGTTGCACGGCCCGGGCCTGTGCCGTTCCGCACCGTGGCCACCGCGGCACAGGCCATCGCCACCGCCGGCGGCATCACCCGCAACGGCTCGCAAAGCAGGGTGGGGCTGGTGCGACTGGGCGACGACGGCTTCCTGATCGGCCAAGCCATTGACTCGACCGGCGTCGGCGACACCGCCTTTTTTGCAGCACTGCAACAGATGGTGCTTCAACCTGGCGACCTGCTCATCGTGCCAGAGAGTGGCCGCTCGGAATTCGTGCGCGCGATCAACGATTTTGTGACCACGCCGCTTGGCGCGTTAAATCAGGTGTTGGCACCGTATTATCAGTTCAAGCTGCTAAGCTTGGTGAGCAATTAACCGCAGCCAGGCGAAAACGTAGCCTGACGTGGCGTCTGGACGAAGGGGCGAGACACGATGCCATCGATGAGACTGCCAGACGTGCAGCCGATGCGCCCGCTGGCGCTGCGCACTGCGCCACCGTACAACCCGGCCCAGGATTCTTTCGACTTCCGCCGCACGCTTCTTGGCCTGTGGCGCAGCGTGCGGCGCCACCTGCTGCTGATCGCCGCGACGACAATGCTGACGGTGAGCGTCGGTGTGGCGTATATCGTGATCTGGCCGCCGATCTACACCGCCGACGTGCTGCTCGCCGCCGAGACCGAGAAAGACGTGATCCGCGCGGAATTCTATCAAAGCTGGCACGTCTTCCGGAAAAATCCGCTGGCAGACGAGGTGCAGTTGTTCACCGCGCCCAGCGTGCTCTCCCGCGTGGTTGACCGCCTCGACCTGACCTACGACGACATCTACCACCCGTTCATGAGCCATGTGACCTATCTTTGGGGGGAATCGACCGTCGGCAAAGCCTATCGCCGCGTCAAGGCCTGGGTTTTTCCGCCGGCTCCAAGCCCCTATGCCCCCACACCAGAGGAAGTCGACCGCGCCCGCACGATCGGCGACTTCCGCAGCGGCGTGGCGGTCGAATCCGCCTCTGATTCCGGGGTTGGCCGACTGGTCGTACGCGGTCCCTCGCCGCGCGTGGCCGAAATAGCCAACACGGTGGTCGATGTCTATCTGGAAATGCGGATTGAACGGCAACGGCGTGAAGCCGACAGGGCCTACGCTGCCCTCAGCGGCGAGGCGAGTCTGGCGCGTGAGGAACTGCGTGCTGCCGAATCCAAGATGGAGCAGTACTACACCGAGAATGGCATCCTGTTCGCCAACGAAAAGGACAAGCTGGAACTCACCCGGGTTGAGACCCTGCGTGCCGCCATGATCGAGATCGAGTCCGGGCTGGCCATTAACGAACGCACCCTGGTTGAGATCGAAAAGCAACTGGCCGCTGAGGAGCCAGAAATAGTCAGCGCCCGTATCGTCCGCATCAACCCCGTGCGCGAATCGCTGACCGACAAGCTGTCGCAGATGACCCTTCAGCGCAGCCAGATGCTGATCAACTACCGCGGCGATTCCCCTGAGATCCGCGACGTAGAGCGACAGATCGCCGTGATCCGCGCCCAACTCGGCCGCGAGGCCACCGACCAGGTGGCGCAGAAAAGCATCGTGCTCAGCGAGGCCTACGAGTCGCTGCGGCGGCGCAAGTCACAACTGGAAGCCGATATCGCCGGACAACGGGCCGGGCTGGAGGTCAAGCGTGCGGAGGAGGCGCGCCTGTCCGCGCTGGTCGCCGGCATCCCACAGAAGATGAAGCGCAGCCACGAGCTTGAGCGTGACCGTCTCATGCTCGAGAAGCGCTATTCGCTGCTGCAGGAAAAACTGATGATCGCCGCGGTTTCGCGTGCCATGGCCAGCACCGCGCCGGCCACCATCCAGGTGATTGACCGGGCGAGGCCGCCCGACAAGCCGGTATGGCCGCAGACTAAGCTGGTGCTGGGCGGCGCGGTGCTGCTCGGTATCTTTGGCGGCATCGGCCTTGCCGTGCTGCTCGACCTGATGTCTGGCCGGGTTGACCGCTACCGCGTCGCATCGGGCGAGTCGGGCATGGATATCTATGCCATCCTTCCCCCTGACCGGCGCTTCGCCGCGCAAGCCTTTCCGATCAACCTGCCGCGCGGCAACTCGCCACCGACCGGTGGCACGTGACGGTCGTGTCCGCAGCAGCCATTGCAGGACGCCCCGCGCGCCCTTCACGTTTGCGCCGATTGGCCGCCAGCCGGTGGTCGTTGATAGCATGAAGCCAAGTGCCATGACCCTGCCGCATCGACCAGAATCTGGCAGGACTGGGATTGGGGCTTGGCTGCGCGGCCTGTTCTCGCGCTCCACGCGTGGGAGCGGCGGCGATCCGGCGTTCCAGCCCTATCGCCTGCTGGCGCGCCAATTGCTCGCCGACCTGCCCTGCGCCGAGGGAGGGCGTGTGCTTTTCGTCGCCTCAGTGACCGACCTGCCAACGGACACTTTGCTGACCATCGCCTATTTCCTACGCGACGAACTGGGTAGCCGGCTGCTACTGGCCGACACTACCGGGCGGCCCGACGGGGTGGGAGCCTGGGTCGGTGCCCCGGGCCGGGCCGGCTTCCTTGACCTGGTTCACGATGCAAAGAAGCGCCTAGTCGACATAGCCCAGCCTACTGTTCGCACGGGGATTGCGGTGCTGAACACCGGCCGCCCCCTGAGCGACGGCGTGGCCGCAATGCAGGCATCCCAGGTGGAACGCGTATTGGAGGAAGCACGCCGTACGTACGACTACACGCTGGTCCAATTACCGGCCATCCTTGACGACCCGGGCTTCCTCCGCTTCGTGTCGTTGGCCGACACTATCCTGCTGGTAGTGGCCGAGGGGCGCATCGGGCTTGAAGACCTCGCCCGCGCCCGCGCATTGCTCGACAGCCAGGGCGCGCCAAGCGTTCGGATGGTGCTGTGTGGTTCGGAATGACCCCAATGCCATCCAGCATCGTGCCGCGCCAAGCTAGGCTGGGCTCCACTCCGCCAGGAGCCGAAGGAGGATGCGCCGAGGAACGAGGCCGGCAGGGCTGATGAACACCGCCGAGGACCTGTTCCGCCGGACCTTGCTGGTGGTGTTGACCAGCGTGCTGGCGAGCGCCGTGCTGATCGCCTCATTCTATTCCACGCGCTGGGCCCTCGCCGTCGGCGTTGGCACCATCGCCATGGGCATTACCTTCCTGCTGGCGGGAAATCACCGGCTGTTCTGCCTCTATGCCATCATGTTTATCGCGCCGCTCTCGCTGGCCAGCCATTTCAGGCAGATTATCCACATGGGCGGCGCCACGTCGTTCACGATCGACGGGGTGGACCCGCTGCTGGGCATGCTGCTCGTCTTTCTGCTGCGGGACCTGGCACATGGCCGCAGGCGCAGCCTGCACCTGACATCGCTGGCACCCTGGGTCGGCGGTATGATCGCGCTGGGTATGCTCGATATTGCCATCAATCCGTTGCGGGTGCTCCCGGCGCAGGAAGTCCTGCGTATGTCGAAATGCTTCCTGCTGTTCTTCCTGCTGGTGAACGAACTGGTGCGCGAGAAGCAGTTCATGCACGCCCTGGGGGCACTCATCGCCAGCATGACCCTGCAGAGCGTGCTCGGCATCGCCCAATGGGTGATCAAGGGCAGCCTGGGCCTGCAGGCACTCGGCGAGGCCGACCTCGTCGTCATCGAGGCCGCGGCCACCGGCGCGTTTGTGGGTGGCGGGCTGAGCGATGCCTTTCGAAGCAATGCCCTGATGGGGCATCCTAACCTGTTGTCTGCCTACCTGGCCATGCTGTTGCCAATTTGCATCGCCTTGCTGTTCAGCCGCCTCCCCCTCCTGGCCCGGATCGCGATCGGCGGCTCTACGTTGCTTGGGCTGGCGTCCCTGATGTTGACGTTGTCCCGCTCCGGCTGGGTCTCGTTCGGCGTGGCGGCGACTCTGCTATTCATATTGTCATTCGTACATCCACGCCTGCAACGGCGCTATTTGTTCGCCCGCGTAACCGCCATCATGTTGATGGTCGTTGTCTTGGTCGCCTTCTCTGGACCCATCATCCGCCGCATCGTCGACAGCGACCCGGGCGCCCTGAACTTCCGCCTGGAGTGGAACGCAATCGCGTGGGAAATGGTGAAGGACGAGCCGTTGCTCGGCTTCGGCCTGAATACGTGGGTCTACCAGTTGCCCGGGCGCACCAGGTTCGGCGGCATTTCCGGCCTCACCGACATGTTCGGCCCGACCTGGCCGGTGGTGCACAACATCTACTTGTTGACCTGGTCCGAGCAGGGAACGCTCGGCTTCATCTGCTTCCTCGGCATCCATTTCAGCCTTCTCGCCGCCGCGATCCGGAACTTGAAAAGATACTACAACGACGTGCTGTTCGCCGCGAACCTCGGCGCCCTGTGCGGCGTGGTGGCCCTGATGGTCGATGGACTCGCGAGCTTCTACCTGCGCATCCAGGGCAGCGCCCGAGTGTTCTGGATTGTTGCAGCATTGATCATCGCCATTGACTACTGGAACCGCAGAAACACGCCCCGTCGTGCGCTGCCCGACACAGCCGCGCCCACGCCCCCACCAGGCGCGGCCGGCACTGCGGAACGCCAGAGCTGAACTCATGCGGGGTCACATACCGACACTGCCCCGATGGCTCGGGCCATCGAGCGGCGCGATTTGTTGGGCTTTGTCGCCGCAGTTGTGTATCGCGGTGTCCATCCGATGGGCTATCTTCCGGGCTTGTGCGCCACGGTGGTGGTTGCAATGTTCCAGGCGGGGGAGAGATAACACGATGGCACGGTTCGGCCGGCCCCTTGTCCGGCGCCACCTGCACCGCCACAAGCGGAAGTAGCACGGGATGGCCGAGGCGACCGCCGTGCCGCAGTTTTCGATCATCATGAACGTCTACAACGGTGCGCCCTATCTACGTGCAGCGATCAACAGCGTGTTGGCGCAGACCTGTTGCGACTGGGAATTGATCCTGTTTGACGACTGCTCTACGGACGAAAGCCCGACGATCTGCCGCGGCTACGACGACCCGCGCATCCGCTATGCCCGTGCCGAAACCCAGGTGCCAGTGGCCCAGGCGCGCGAGCAGGCCATGCGCCTGGCTCGCGGCCCGTGGCTAGCCTTCCTTGACCAGGACGACATCTGGCTGCCGCACAAGCTGGAAGCCCAAGAGAAACGGATTGACCGCGATACAACAGGCAATCTTGGCCTAGTCTACGGCCGCACCTACTGCTTCGATGCCCAGGGCCGCCAGTGGCCGTTCGACCGCTGGAGCGGACCTAACCCGCAGCCGGAAGGCGCCATCGCCACCCTGCTGCTCGAGCGGCCGTCATTCATCAACTTGAGTTCAGTGGTGCTGCTCCGCGGGGCGGCGCTCGCCGCGCTGCCGATGCCAGCATACGTGAATCACTGCCCGGACTACCATTTGTGCCTGGCGGTGGCGCAGCGCCATCGCGCCGCATGCGTCCAGGAGCTTTGCACGCTCTACCGGGTCCACCCCGACAGCATGTCGCACCGCTTCCTCCGCGCAATTCATGTCGAAGTTCTGGAGATCATCCGCCACGCGGCCGGCCCCGAACATGCGGCCATCGTGCGGCGCCGCAACACAGTGCACCAGACATGGATCGCGGTGGACGAAATCGTCTCGGGCCCGGCACGGCTCCAGGGTCTGCGGCGGCTGTTGCTGCGGGGCTCGTCGGTCTATCTCGCAGGCCGGCCGCTCCTGCACCTGGGGCGGCGGCTGGGCCAGCACGCGGCTGCGCGGTTGTGGAAATACCGCGGCATCACGCTGTTGCGCCGCCTCGGCCTGTTGGCGGCAGCCGACCGCGTGAAGCTGGCGGCTGCCCGGCTGAAGAGCTGGGGGCGCAACCGGCGCTTCCGCCGCGCAGATCCAGATTTCGCGGTGCCGCCCAGCGACCTCGCATTCGATGCCTACAACACCATCGACTGGCAGGCCTATCGCGACGGCGGCTTGGCCCAGGCCCGTGCCTTCGCCGACCTGATCGCCCGGCATGGCCCCCCACGCCCCATGCATGTTCTGGAATGGGGCTGCGGGCCGGGCCGATTGATCCGCCATATTCCAGGCCTGCTGGGCAACCGCGCCGCATCCGTGACCGGGTCGGACTACAACCCGCGCAGCGTCGCCTGGTGTCGCGCCAACCTGCCGGGCATCGCCTTCCTCGACAACGCCCTGATGCCACCGCTGCCGGTGGCGGCCGGGAGCTTCGACGCGATCTATTGTTTCTCCGTCTTGACCCACCTATCGGCATCGGTGCAAGCCGCGTGGATGGCCGAAGTTCAGCGCATCCTGGCGCCGGGCGGCCTGCTCGTCTGCACCACTCACGGCGCGCATTTCCGATACCTGTTGACCGACGCGGCCGAGCAACAGCGTTATGCCGCGGGCGAGATGGTGGAGCAGGCACAGTACGACGAGGGGCGCAAATGGTACTTCGCCATCCATCCGCCAAACTTCGTGCGCGATCGATTGCTGAGCGGCTTCGACGACGTGCACACCGTGCCCACGCCACCCCAGGCTGGCATCCTGCAGGATGTGTGGATCGCCCGGAAGCTGGCCGCATGACCAAGCCGGCCCGGCTGCGCGTTGCCGTGGTGGGCGACCGCGGAATTCCTGCACGCTACAGCGGCTTCAGCACCCTGGTGGAGCAACTTGCCCCACGACTGGCTGCGGATCACGCGCTCGACGTCACCGTCTACTGCCGCAACCACTACTACGAGGATCGCAGCGCGGAATATCATGGCGTGCGCCGCGTGTTCCTGCCCGCGCCGGGCGGCAAGAACTTCGAGAGCATCGTGCACAGCACGCTGGCCATTCTGCATGCCGCACTGTCAGGCTTCGACCTGGTGATCGTCGCCGACCCTGGCAACGCGCCATTCGGTCTGCCCCTATGGCTGCGCCGCACACCGACGCTGTACCTCACCGACGGGCTGGGATGGCAACGGCGCAAATGGAACGCATTGCAGCGGCAATACTACCGCTGGTCGGAAACTGTCTGTGTGCGCCTCGCCACCTGGTTAGTTTCCGACTCGCGGGCGATGCAGGCCTATTACCGGGCCACCCACGGTGTTGCGAGCACCTTTATACCCTATTCAGGCGAGGTGGGAGATCCGCCCGACGTCGCCGCCTTGGCGCGGTATGGCGTGGAGCCGGGCGAGTACTACCTGGTCGTCGCGCGCATCGAGCCGGAGAACAACGTCGACCTGATCATCCGCGAATACCGTGCGGCCGGGCTGACCCGCAAGCTCATCGTCGTGGGGTCCAGCCCCTACGGCACTGCCTACTCGCGGACTGTGGCAGCCCAGGCCGACGAGAAGGTGCTGTGCCTGGGCGGAATCTTCGATTCCTCCGCGCTCAATGCGCTCTATGGCAACTGCTATGCCTACCTGCACGGGCACGAGGTAGGCGGCACCAATCCGAGCCTGTTGCGCGCAATGCACGGCGGCGCGGCGTGCATCCCGATCGACGTGGTATTCCACCGCGAAGTCGTCGGCGACGACGTTCCGTTCTTCGCCAAGGCACCGGGCAGCCTTGCCGCCGTGCTGTCGCGCATCGACGCAGACCCGGCGGAAATACACCGACTGGGGGTCGCCGCGCGCGCCCGCGCCGACCGGCTGTACCGCTGGGATGCGGTGGCCACCGCCTATGCCGCGCTTGTCCGCGAAGTGGTCGCCGCCCGGCACGACCGGAACGGCGCCCACAGGCTCGCCAACCTGGAATTGTACCGCCCCGAAGACCTCGCGCCATCGGGACCATGAAGGTCCTGCATCTCTACAACAGCCACCGACGGGGGGGCGGCTCGGACAATACCTGGGGGGCGACGATCCGCCAGTCACGGGCCGCCGGCATCGAGGTCGAGGTCCTGTCCCGTCACAGCACGGACATCGCGCCCACGCCGGGCGGGCGGCTGGGTGCCGCACTTTCGGGCCTCTATTCCGCGGGCGCCGTAGCCGCCACCCGCGAGGCGATCGCGCGCTTTCGCCCGGACGTGGTGCATACTCACGAATTGTACCCGCTACTGTCGCCCTGGGTGGTGCGCGCGGCAGACCGGATGGGCGTGCCGGTGGTGCATTCCTGCTACGACTACAGGCTGTCCTGCCCGATCGCCACGCATTTCCGTGCCGGCGCCCTCTGCCACCGCTGCACCGGGGGGCACGAGTACCACGCGGTGTTCGCCAACTGCCGCGACAGCCTTAGCGAATCCCTCGCCTATGCCGCCCGGGGCGCAGTGGCTCGCCAGTTCGGCCTGTTCACCAGCCACGTCGCGGAGTTCCTCGTGTTCAGCCCCTTCCAGCGCCAGTGGCTGGTGCGCGATGTCGGCATCTCCGCCGACCGCGTGACGGTGGCACCGTGCGTCATCCAGACCCCGCCCACCGCCGCGGACCCGGCGGAGGGTGGCTATATCGGCTTCGCAGGCCGTTTCGCGCCGGAGAAAGGCGTCGAACTCCTGATCGAGGCAGCCCGCCGCACCAGCCTGCCGGTTCGCCTCGCCGGCGACGCACCGAGCCATCCGGCGCTGCGGTCTGGCGACAATGTGCAGTGCGTCACTACAAGGTCACGCGCGGAGCTTGACGCGTTCTACCATGGTGCCCGAATGCTGGTGGTGCCCAGCCTGTGGCACGAGACGTTCTGTATCGTCGCCGCCGAAGCCATGGGCCACGGCATTCCGGTACTGGCGGCACGCCTCGGCGCCCTGCAGGACCTGGTGATCGAGGACGAGACAGGAATGTTCTTTGACTCAGCCGATATCGGCGACCTGGCCCGGCAGATGCTCCGGCTTTGGCACGACCCTGCGCTGTGCCGCCGCCTGGGTGCCGCTGGCCGGCGGCGAACGGCCTGCGCATTCAACGCCGAGGTGCATCTCGCCCAGCTTACCGCGGCATACCGGCGCGCCATGGCACGCGGCCCGCGCCGGGGGGCGTAGCGGTCAGAACGCGCCCGAGCCGAAGAATCCCCTGAACACCGTGCGCCAGAGGATGCGGAGATCCAGGCCCACCGACCAGTTCTCGATGTACGCCAGATCCCAGGCCAACCGGCCCTGCGCCTTCGCGGCGGTATCGACCAGCCCGCGATATCCATTGATTTGCGCAAGCCCAGTGATGCCCGGCTTCATGCGGTGGCGCTCAGGGTAGCGCGGCACCGCATCATGGTAGTGGTGGCCCAGCACGCGCATCTCCACCGGGTGCGGGCGCGGCCCCACCAGCGACATCTCGCCCTTCAGGACGTTGAAGAACTGCGGCAACTCGTCAATGCTGTGGGATCGCAGGAAGCGGCCAACCCGCGTCACCCTCGGATCGCCTGGCACGGTCGGCCGCATCCCCGACACGTCGCCGCGGTCGTGGTACATTGTGCGGAACTTGTAGACCATGAAAGGCGCATTGCCATAGCCGAAGCGACGCTGGCGCAGCAGCACGGGGCCACGGCTGTCCAGCGCCACCGCCATGACCGCCAGCAACATCACAGGCGAGAACGCCAAGAGCAGCAGAGTGCCCAGCACGAGGTCCTCGGCCCGCTTGCACACGCCCTGCCAATCCGCCAACGGACGCAGCGCCACGGGGAGCAACGATGCGCCGGGCACAAGCGTCGGCCAGGCACCGAGTGCAGCTGGACTGTGCGGGTCCGGCACCAACCAAACATCCACCGGCAGGCAGCGCAGCGCCGCACACGCCTGCGCTACCTGTTCTGGTTGCGACCACGGCAACGCCACCACCACCCCGTCCAGCCGCCCGTCGGCGGCCTGTTGGCGCAGCGCCTGCCACGTTGCCTGGTCGGGCGGCGCATCGGTTGCATGCCGGCCCACCAGTTCTACGCCGCATGGTGCACCCCCGCGGGCGATAGCGGACAGCAAAGGCTCTGCCCCTGCCGACCCCACCACGGCCATCCTCGTCACCAAGCCGCCCGCCTCGCGCCATGCCTGGGTCCGGCTGGAAAGCCAATTCCGCCAAGCAAACAGTCCGGCCGTAGAGCCGGCCGCCCACGCCACGAAGCCGCCCCAGTCCTGCACGTCGGCCCGCACGACGCCGAGGATGACAAGGGCACCAATGCTCGCTAGGCACCATGCTCCCCACAACACTGTGGACGAGGCGGGCAAGCCGCGCGCGCCATATTGCCCACCGGCCAAGGCCACGAACAAGACGCCCAAGCCCGCCAGCACCGGCAGCCAAACCGTGCCAACCGCAGCGGCGGCCCACAGGCACGCTGCAAGCGCCAATATCGCGCCATCACCGATCGCCACCAGCCCGCCAAGCACGCTCCGCGTTATACGGGCAGATGGCGCGGCGTGGGCGAGTGGCAGCGGCGTTGCAACGATATCGGCCGCAGGGCCACCGCGTTTACCGGCCAGCGGGTCCGGATGAATTTCGTCGCGCGCGCGGAACCCCGCCGGAAGCAAGGTTCCAGGGGTGGCAGGCAAATCGCTGATGCTCCTCGACTCCAGCACCTCCGACCACATCGCGAACCTCTTCGACCGCATCACTGCACTTAGGGGTTTGTCATGGCATGCAATCCACCCGGAACCGTTCGTTTGCCGCGGATGGCGGATTCGGAACGCCCGGGAGGATGATGCATCGGTTGAGCGGGCCGCAGAAGCGACATGCGAAAGACAAGGTCAAATTTGCATTTCCTGGAGCGGTCGGTGCCCGAGACCCGGGAACCATCGGCCAATCGGCCGTCCGGGGATGATCAAGAAGCAGCTTGCAACTGGGTCCGGTCTGATCCGCACAGGCCCTTCGTCGTTGCGCGGGTGCGTCAGGCTGCGAGATATCGGTCCCGCTTGAAGTCGCTGAGGTCAAAGCCCTCGATGCGCAAAAGTGTTGTCGACGCGTCGCGCCGCGGCGAATGCAGCACACCGGGTTCGTAAAGATAGGCCATGCCTGGCGTCAGCGTGTAGTCGCGCACCCGCTTCGCCACGCCGGGTTTATCACCGCTCGGCACCTCGACCCTCTCCCAGTCGGTCATCACGGTCGCACCGGTAGCTTGGCCATAAATCGCCCAGGTCGGGCCGTGATCGTGCGGCGAGCTGTCTTTGGCTCCATGGTAGCTGTGCGCAAGGATGGCGAACTTATGAACGGGGTCCTCGTAGAGTGCCTTTCGCTCCGGCCCGTCGGCCTTGATGTTGGTGGCGACGAAGTCCGAATCCTGCAGCACCTCGCGAACCAGGTCGCACACGCGCTGCCTGCCGCCTGGGCCAGGGTCGGCTGAAATCGCGGCACTACAGGCCGCCGCAAAGCTTTCAAGCGTATGAGCCATGATCGGATCCTCCCGTCGTATCAGTCACGCAAAGTCTAACGCGTAAGCCGGCCGCGGCAAAGCGCCAGCATGCGCCCAGCCAGCATGCGCCCAGTGCGCGGCATTACGCCGTGCGGTCGCCCCCTGCGCCCAGCGCAGCCTGTGCCGCGGCCAGGCGCGCCACCGGCACACGGTACGGGCTGCACGACACGTAATCCAGCCCCACCTGCTCGCAGAAGCCTATCGAGGCCGGGTCGCCGCCATGCTCGCCGCAGATGCCCAGCTTCAGGCCGGGCTTGGTGGCCCGCCCGCGTTCCGCGGCCATGCGGATCAGCGCGCCCACGCCTTCCACGTCGATCGAGACGAACGGGTCCTTCGGCACGATCCCCTGCTCCACGTAATCCGGCAAGAACTTGCCCGCGTCGTCGCGCGACAACCCGAACGTCGTCTGGGTCAGGTCGTTGGTGCCGAAGCTGAAGAAGTCGGCCACTTCGGCGATCTTGTCGGCCGTCACGCAGGCGCGCGGCAACTCGATCATGGTGCCGACGCTGTACTCGATGGCCATGCCCGCCTCGGCAAACACCGCGGCCGCCACCGTGTCGATCTGCGTGCGGGTGATCTCCAGTTCGCGGCGCGTGGCCACCAGCGGGATCATGATCTCCGGCACCGGTGCCGCCGCCCCCGCGCGAGCCACCTCGATCGCCCCCTCGAAGATCGCACGCGCCTGCATGGCGTAGATCTCGGGATACGAGATCCCCAGGCGGCAGCCACGATGGCCCAGCATCGGGTTGGCCTCGGCCAACTCGGCCGCACGCTGGCGCATCGTCGCCATGTCCGCCCCCAGCGCCTCCGCCACATCGGCCAGCTCGGCATCGGCATGCGGCAGGAATTCGTGCAACGGCGGGTCGAGCAGCCGGATCGTCACCGGCAGGCCGGCCATGATGCGGAACAGTTCGGCGAAGTCCTTGCGCTGGAACGGCAGCAGCTTGGCCAGCGCCACCTCGCGCCCGACCGTGTCGGCGGCCATGATCATCTGGCGCACCGCACCGATGCGCTCCGGGTCAAAGAACATGTGCTCGGTGCGGCACAGCCCGATGCCCTCGGCACCGAACTTGCGCGCCGTGTCGGCATCCAGCGGCGTCTCGGCATTGGCACGCACCCTCAGGCGCCGGGCCTCGTCCGCCCAGGCCATCAGGGTCGCGAATTCGCCGGACATCTGCGGCTCGATCATCTGCACATGGCCGATGAACACTTCGCCGGTGGTTCCGTCCAACGTCACGATGTCGCCGGCGCGTACCATCTTGCCGCCGCCGGTCAGCACCTGGGCACCATAATCCACAGCGATGCCGCCGCACCCGGCCACGCAGGGCCGCCCCATGCCACGCGCCACCACCGCGGCATGGCTGGTCATGCCGCCGCGAGTCGTGAGGATGCCGCGGGCCGCATGCATGCCATGGATGTCCTCGGGCGACGTCTCGATCCGCACCAGGATTACCGCCTCGCCTTTCAGCGCGCGTGCCTCGGCCTCGTCCGCGCTGAATACGACGGCCCCGCACGCCGCCCCGGGGCTGGCCGGAAGGCCACGTGCCAGCGAGGTCCGCACGGCGTCAGGGTCGATCATCGGGTGCAGCAACTGGTCGAGCGAAGCGGGGTTTACCCGCAAGATCGCCTCATGCCGGTCGATCAGCCCGTCCTGGGCCATCTCCACGGCGATGCGCAGGCTCGCCGGCGCCGTACGCTTGCCGTTGCGGGTTTGCAGCATGTACAGCTTGTTACGCTGCACGGTGAACTCAATATCCTGCATGTCCTTGTAGTGCCGTTCCAGCGTCTCGCGCACCGCCAGCAATTCGGCATAAGCCGCAGGCATCGCCTGCTCCATCGGCAACTCGCCCGGGTTGGCGCGCGCGCTCGACATCGGCTGCGGCGTGCGGGTCCCGGCCACCACGTCCTCGCCCTGCGCGTTCACCAGGTACTCGCCGTAGAAGATGTTCTCCCCGGTCGAGGGGTCGCGGGTGAAGCACACGCCGGTGGCGCAATCGTCGCCCATGTTGCCGAACACCATCGCCTGCACGTTCACCGCCGTGCCCCAATTGGCCGGAATGTCGTGCAGCCGGCGATAGGTATTGGCGCGCGGGTTCATCCAGCTTCCGAACACCGCGCCGATGGCGCCCCAAAGCTGCTCCTCCGGGTCTTGCGGGAACGGCTTGCCGATCTCCTGGTCCACCATCTCCAGATAGCCGCCTACCACCCGCTGCCAATCGGCCGCATCGAGGGCGGTGTCCTCGGTGACGTATTTCTCGCCCTTCACGTGGTCGATGATCTCCTCGAAGCGATGGTGCTCCACGCCCAGCACCACGCCGCCGTACATCTGGATGAAGCGGCGATAGGAATCCCAGGCGAAGCGGGCATCGCCGGACATCGCCGCCAGCCCTTGCACCGAGGCGTCGTTCAGGCCGAGGTTCAGCACCGTGTCCATCATGCCGGGCATCGACACGCGCGCGCCGGAGCGCACGGAAACCAGCAGCGGGTTGGTGGACGAGCCAAACTCCAGCCCCACGGCCTTCTCCACGTTTGCCAGGGCTGCGCGCACCTGTTCGCGCAGGTCGGCCGGATATTGCCGGTCGTTGTCATAGAACGCAGTGCAGACCTCGGTCGTGATGGTGAAACCCGACGGCACCGGCAGGCCGATCCGAGCCATCTCGGCCAGGTTCGCCCCCTTGCCGCCCAACAGGTTACGCATCTCCGCGCCGCCCTCGTCGTGGCCTGCGCCGAAGCTATAGACCCACTTCGTCATGGTCTGGCTCATGATTTCAGCCTTCAATCCGTGAGAAATCGGCCGCCATGTTCATGGCGGCGCGCAGGTGGAACAGCAATTGTAGCCGATTCTGGCGCAATTCCGGCCGTTCGGCGTTCACGAGAATGGCATCGAAGAAGGCATCCACCGGTCCACGCAATTGTGCCAGTGATGCCATGGCATCGGTGAATCTTTCGTCAGCGATGGCATCCGCCACTTCCGGCCCGGTACGGCCGATGGCCAGCGCCAGTTCGCCCTCCTCGAATTCCTCCAGCAGCGCCGAGTCGATGGCGCCGTCGAATTTCTCCCCGCCCTTTTTCTCCTCGATGCGTAAGAGATTGGTCGCTCGGCGATACGCGGCCAGCAGGTTACTGCCAGCCTCTGTGCAAACAAAGTCGGCCACCGCTTGTGTCCTGACCAGCAGGCGCTGAATGTCGTCGTCGTCGCCGCCAGTTTCTCGAACTGCAGCTAACACCCCGCGGGAAGTGCCATCAAGTTTCATCTGCACCTTGAGACGATCATATATAAAATCCAGAACTTCTTGAGATAAGTCTTCATGGTCAAAATGCTCGAAGCCGCCAGAACGCGACCCACTCGCTGAACTTAGCCAAGCGGAATAACTATCGTCATTTGCACTTTCAGCGGCACACTCCAATACCGGCAGTAGTGACAGTCGAATCTTTCGCTCCCGAAGAATGCGGATGATCCCCAACGCCGCACGCCGAAGTGCGAACGGGTCACCCGAGCCGGAGGGCTTCTCGCCCACTGCGAAGAATGCGACCAACTGGTCCAGCTTGTCAGCTAACGCCACTGCGACGCCCACCGGGCTTTCCGGCACCACGTCGCCGGGGCCTTTCGGCAGGTAATGGTCCCGCACCGCCGCGGCCACCGCCGCCGCCTCGCCGTCATGCGCTGCGTAGTAGCCGCCCATCACGCCCTGCAATTCCGGGAACTCGCCGACCATTCCGGTGGTCAGGTCCGCCTTGGCCAGCAGCGCGGCACGCTCGGCCAGCCCCGCGTCAGCGCCGGCAAGTGGCGCGATGATGCCCGCTAGCTTCACGAGGCGCCGCACCCGATCGCCCTGCGTGCCCAACTTGGCGTGGAAGGTGATGCCGTCCAGCGCCGCGACCCGGCTTTCCAACTTCGCCTTGCGGTCCAGGTCCCAGAAATGCCGCGCGTCGGAGAACCGCGCCCGCAGCACCCGCTCGTTGCCGGCCACGATCGTGCGTCCGCCATCCGGCGCCTCGATATTGGCGACGAAGGCGAAGAACGGCGCCGGCCGGCCCAGCGCGTCGCGCAGCGCGAAGTAGCGCTGGTTCACCCGCATCGACACCTGCATCACCTCCGGCGGCAGGTCCATGTGGGCGGCGTCGATGGCGCCGATCAATGGCACTGGCCATTCGACCAGCCCCGCCACCTCGTCCAGCAGCCCGGCATCCTCCATCACCGCCAGCCCACGCGTGGCGGCCAGGTCGCGCAGCCCCTCGGCGATCATCGCCCGACGCTCGGCCGCGTTCACCACCACCCGGCGCGTCCGCAATTCGGCGGCCCATTGGGCACAGGAAGTGACCTCGAAGGCGCCCGGGGCATGGAACCGATGCCCCTCGCTCAAGCGGCCCGCCATCAGCCCATGCCCATCATCCGCCCCCTCGCGCAGGTCGAACGGCACCACCGCCCCATCCAGCAGGCAGACGATCCGTCGCAACGGCCGAACCCAGGTGAAGCCGCTGGTGCCACCCCAGCGCATCGACTTCGGCCAGGGAAACCGCCGCAACAGCCCGGGCAGCACGTCCGCCACCAGCCTGTTCGCCGCCAGCCCCGGCACCACCCGGTCCAGCACCCAGAAATCGCCCTCCTCGCGCAGGTCGGCGCGGTCCGCCCCGTGCTTGCGCAGGAATCCGGCCAGCGCCTGCTCCGGCGCCGTGCGCCGCGGCCCGCGCTCCACCAGGCGGCTCTCCAACACCTCGGCTTCCACCGTCGCGCAGGCAGCGATGCGGCGCGGACCATGCAAGCCGCGCATCTCGGCAGGGGACAACGGCGCCAGCGCCTCGCCGAGCAGGCGGCACAGGTCGTCGGCGGCCCGCGCCTGCATGCGCGCCGGGATCTCCTCGGAGAAGAGCTCGATGAACAGCTCAGGCAACCGCCTTCTCCCCCGCCAGCCACGCCTCGCAACAGCCCTTCGCAAGGCTGCGCACACGGCCAATGTAGCTTGCCCGCTCGGTCACGCTGATCACGCCACGCGCATCCAGCAGGTTGAAAAGGTGGCTGGCCTTGATGCACTGGTCGTAGGCCGGCAGCGCGAGCCCACGCGCAAGCAAGGCGGCGCATTCATGCTCGGCATCGGCAAAATGACGTGCCAGCATGGCGGTGTCGGCATGCTCGAAATTATGCGCGCTGTACTCCCGCTCGGCGCGCAGGAACACATCGCCGTAGGTCACGCCGCGGCCATTGAAGTCGAGGTCGTACACCCGCTCTACATCCTGCACATACATGGCCAGCCGCTCCAGGCCGTAGGTCATCTCGAAGCTCGGCAGTTCCACGGCGATGCCGCCCACCTGCTGGAAATAGGTGAACTGCCCCACCTCCATGCCGTCGCACCACACTTCCCAGCCGAGGCCCCAGGCGCCCAGGGTCGGGCTTTCCCAGTCATCCTCCACGAAGCGGAAGTCGTGCAGCCCCGGGTCCAGCCCGATCTCGCGATAGCTTTCCAGCAGCAGCGCCTGGGCGTCCGCCGGGCTCGGCTTCATGATCACCTGGTACTGGTAGTAGTGCTGAAGCCGGTTGGGGTTCTCGCCATAGCGCCCGTCCGACGGCCGGCGGCTGGGCTGGACATAGGCCGCGGCCCACGGCTTGCCTCCCAGCGCCCGCAGCGTGGTTGCCGGATGGAAGGTGCCTGCCCCCATCTCGACGTCATAGGGCTGCAGGATCACGCAGCCCTGGCGCGCCCAGAAGGCGTGAAGGCGCAGGATAAGGTCCTGGAAACTCGCAGAAGCGTGGGTCATGGTCCGCCGGCAGGGTGGAAACGGCCGCACACTAGTGCCCAGGCCCGCCAAACGGAAGCGCGCGCGGCATGGCGCCCCGATGAGAGCCCCAGCGGGGGCGGCGGCATGAGGAAGTGGTAACTTGAACGGATCGGGTGCGCGGGCCACATGCCGCTCGGCTTCATCCGCCCTCAACCGGACCAGACAGGGACAGACATGACCAACGAGGAACGCGACCTCATCACCCAGTTCATCCTGCGCGTCAGCGGTGCGCCGGCCGGCAGGGCTCCGGGCATCGTTTCCGGGTCGGTGCCGTCCACCCTGCCCCGCGCCAACAACCTTCCGCCAATCGACCACGACGCAGATACCCTGATCGCGGACCTGCTCGCCCGCCACCCGGATGCGCGCTACCGTCTGACGCAGATGGCGTTCGTGCAGGAGCATGCGCTGGCCGAGGCGCAGAATACCATTAACCGCCTGCAATGGGAGCTGGACCAGGCCCGCGTACAGCAGGCTCCCGCCCCGGCACCGGTCTCGCCATGGGGAGCGGCAGCCCAGCAGAAGCCCCTTGCGCGCGGCCCCTTTGGCAGGTTGTTCGGCGGCCGCCAGGAGCCGCCCGCGGGCACTGTTCCGCCACACCACGCCGCGCCACCCCTGCCGCAGCATGCCCCCGGCTATCAGCCCGGCATGTTCCAGCGCCAGGGCTCGGGCTTCCTCGGCTCGGCCCTGACCACCGCGGCCGGCGTTGCGGGCGGCATGCTCGTTGGCAACATGCTGATGAACGCCTTTTCCGGCGGCGGCGCAGCCGAGGCGGCGAGTGCCGCCAGCAGCCCCTGGACGAACCCCACCAGTGCCGCCGACCCCTATGCCCAAGGTGGTGAGCCGAAGGATGCCGGCCAAGCCGACAGCGGCTGGAGCGAGGCGAGCCCGGTCAGCTATGAGGAGGATCCTGCCGACTCCGGCTGGTCCGACGCGGGCAGCGACGAGGAGTTCTGACCGGCCGAAACGACGGATCGTGGGGCGACACCGCGCACTGCCGCCCCATTTTGGCGGTTCGCAGCAATCCGATGTCGAAATCGCGGCGTCCGGCGGCTCATCGGGCAGGTGCAGGACGGGCCCTATGCCGACAGCAAGAAGCAACTCAGGGGCGATTTCATCATCGAGGTGCCCAACCTCGACACCGCCCTGGATTGGGCCGCCCGAAGCCCCTCGGCCGGCTATGCCAGCACCGAGGTGCGGCCGGTAATGCGGCCCATGCACGATTGACCACGATCCAGGACGCACGCCGCTCTGCCGAACGGGCGGCGAGCGACTCGTATGGTCGCTTGGTCGCCAGCCTCGCTGCGCGCACCCGCGACGTGGCAGCCGCCGAGGACGCGCTGGCGATCCTGCATGAGGAAGCGGCCGGCCTCGAGCCCGGCGCCACCCCGGACAAGCGGCTGAACCTGATGTTCGTCTGCGCTCATCCGGCAATTGATACCAACCGCCGAAATGAATGACCGCTCCAAAGCAAGCACGGCGCGCTGCCCCGCACCCCGCCAGGTCCGGCGCGCGCCTTCGCGCGACGGGCCGAGCCCCTGGACCTCATATCATTGAAATAGATGGGTTTCCAAAGGCCCTCGGC
>Ga0105054_10002234_pt1 | contig 31048 bp, 15 predicted proteins | sample BON02_FD_78091 | JGI IMG/M metagenome (GOLD analysis project Ga0105054, IMG submission 78091) | Freshwater microbial communities from Lake Bonney liftoff mats and glacier meltwater in Antarctica - BON-02 (megahit assembly) | ecosystem: Environmental > Aquatic > Freshwater > Ice > Glacier...
AATTGCGGCATAAACGGTCAAGCAGAGCGTCATGATGAACAAGAGTGCTTCTACCCGCTGGGGCTTTTTTACGAACAAAGTAGCAGCCATGAATTGCGGGTCTTTTAAAAACCGAAAACCCCTATAGACTTAATGAGCTTGAAAGCAGGTTGATTCCGGTTCAATTCCCAACCTGTTATTGTTGTTTCCGATACTTTCAGGATCCTTGCCACATCTAGTTGAGACAATCCGCAATCAAGCCCCGTCTTTCGAAGATAATCTCCCAAAGTGTTCAATTCTTTATGATACGGGAGAAGCTTTTAGTTCAACAACTTTTTCCGGAGCCATGTTTGCCAGCATCTCAGCAACATCGTCGTAAACTTCTAGTTGGGTTGCCTTATCCTAGATTTTTTACAAAAAAAAGTGTATTGATATAAAGTTTAATTTTACGATTCCAATTACTCCTCCCGCCCAGCCAATGAACAACCTGAAACCATTGAAACCTGAAACCCTCCTTTAATCATTTCGGAGGCTTTTCACCGGATTCGCCAGCGCCGCCTTTACACTCTGAAAACTCACCGTGAAAAATGCGATGCCGAGCGCCGCCAATCCCGCCAGCGCAAACATCCACCACTGGATTTCAATATGGTAGGCAAAATCGGCGAGCCAGCGTTGCATGAAATAATAGGCGATGGGGCTGGCGATAATCAAGGCGATGCCGACGAGCTTGAGGAAATCGCGGGTCAACAGGCTGGTGATGCTGGCCACGGAAGCACCGAGTACTTTGCGCACACCGATTTCTTTTGTGCGCTGCTCCGCCGTGAAAGCCGCCAAGGCGAACAAGCCCAGGCAACCGATAAACAGCGCCAAAGCGGTGAGTATGCCCAATATCGAACCCGTTTTTGCTTCGGTGCGGTACATGGCGGCAAATGAAGCATCCATGAAATCATACTCGAAAGGAGCGTTTGGCACGGCAGCCTTCCACAGCGCAGTCGCTTTTTCGATGGCCGCTTTTTCTGTGCCGGGTTTTAAGCGCAAGGCCATGTACTGCCCCCAGGTGCGGTAGGTATGCGAGGATTCATGAAAAATGGCGACGGGTTCAATGGCCATGCGTACCGTGCCAATATGAAAATTGCGCATGATGCCGACCACCTGAAAACGCTGGTTGGCATTGCCGGGATACCGCATCCATTTGCCAATGGGATCGTCCCAACCAATGGCTTTTACGGCAGCTTCGTTCAATATGACGGAATTGGAATCGATGGTGGATTGGGGCTTGAAATTGCGCCCGGCGATTATGTCGATGCCCAATGTCGGCACAAAATCAGCATCGGTCAAGAAGGAGCTGATGGGCAGGCTTTGCACCACGGCGCGGCTTTGCGTGCCTTGCTCGGGTTCATAAAAATCACCGAAACTGCCCCTCGAAGGCAGAAAGGTGGAGTGGGTGGCCGTCTGTACTTCCGGCAGTTGCAGCAGCTGTTGTTTGAAAGTTTCCTTCGCTGATGCGCTGCTGAGGTGCCGCACATTTTCCAAGATCAGCACGTTTTCACGGTTCAGTCCGGGCGATTGTTTTTGCGCAAATTCAAGCTGCTGTAAAATGGCAAAAGAACAGAGCATCAGCACGATAGACGCCGAAAATTGGAACACCACCAAGCTACTGCGAATGCCTGCATGGCCACCTTTTGCACTGTTGGCAACAGGTTTTATCATATCTGCGGCCTTGAATTTTGACAAATAAAAGGCCGGGTACAGTCCGCCAAGCAAAGTTGTCAGCAAGGGCAATGCCACCACCAGGCCCAACAGCGGCCCGGAAAAAAGATCCGCGACGCCCATCTCCAGTCCAGTGAGCCGATTGAAATAAGGCAAGCTCGCCACAGCCAATAATGCAGCAACGGCCAAAGCACCTACACTGTACAGCAGTGTTTCAGCGAGAAATTGCCCAACCAACAGGCTTCGTTGAGCGCCCAGCGATTTGCGCACACCCACCTCCTTCGCACGTTGCATGGAACGAGCCGTGGAGAGGTTCATAAAATTCACACACGCCAACAACAATATCAGCGCACCGACCAGGCCAAAAATGTACACTTGCTCCCCATCGCCAATGGTGACCAGGCGCGAAGAGAGGTTTTCATAACCCAAATGCAACTTGCTCAGGGGCAATAGTTTCACGTCGTAACGGTCGCCCTTTTTCAGCTGGGCCTCAAAATCCTGGCCGATGCGGGCAAAAGCAGCGGGCGCGTAATTGTGCACCATCGCCGGGAACTTAGCTTCCAACGCTGCCAGGCTTTCCTGCGTCGGTGCCTGGCGCAAACGCGCCCAGGTATCCACTTGCAGCCAAATCCAGCTCCAGGAAAAACGATCCACCACCTTGAAATCCGCCATGGGCAACAAAAAATCGAACTGCACGGTGGAATTGCTGGGCAGGGTTTTTACAATGCCCCGGATGGTGAACAAGCGGTCGTTTACCGACAGCGCCTGCCCCATGGGCGATGCCGTCCCGAAGTATTTCCCCGCCATTTTTTCGCTTATCACCAGGCTTCCGGGCTGGTCTAGCACGGTAGCCATGTTGCCTTCCGCCATTGGGAAACCAAACAACTCCAAGAAAGCTGTGTCCACGGCCATTGCGGTTTCTTCGTTGAACACCAGCGGCGCATGGCCCGCCTGCTCTCGGCGTACCACCACGCTGCCCAGTGGGAAACTGCGTGCTGTCAGTTCTATTTCAGGAAAATCAGCGGCCAATCGCAAACCCAGCGGCGGCGGCGTATTCGTAGTAACGGCAGCATCCTCACCCATTTTCAGGTCGAGCGCAACAGCGCATACCCGGTCTTTTTCGGGCAAAAAAGCATCGAAACTCCGCTCATGGAATACAAATAGGGCTATGAGCCAGCAGGCGGCAATACCTACGGCCAGGCCAGCGATGTTGATGGCGGAGAAGAAGGCGCGGCGGCGCAGGTTGCGGAGGGCGAGAAGAAAGAAGTTTGCGAGCATATGAAAAAAGGTTTCAGGTTGTCAAGGTTTCAGGTTGTCAAGGTTTCAGGTTTCAAAGGTTTCAGGTTTCAGGTTGGCTTCGCGTTTAGTTTAAGTGATGATTTTTAGGAAAGAGGCCATTGTGCGTATTTGAACATGACGGCTTTTATCCTGCTATAATTTCTTCTTCTGATAAGACATCAATAGCTGGCAATTCCCGATTTCCTTTCAATTTTGAAATACGCCTCCAAGAATCCGAACCAACCGCGTAAACCTGAAACCTGAAACCTGAAACCTTTGAAACCTGAAACCTTGACAACCTGAAACCTTTGACAACTTGAAACCTTGACAACCTGAAACCTCGTTTAGTCATTCCTGAGCGCTTCTACAGGATTTATCAGCGCAGCTTTTATACTTTGAAAACCCACGGTAAATATTGCGATACCAAGTGCCATTGCACCCGCCAGCACAAACATCCACCACTGCATATCAATGCGGTAGGCGAATTCTAACAGCCATTTATCCATACAATACCAGGCTACGGGCGCGGCAATAAGCATGGCAAACAGCACCAGTTTCAAAAAATCTTGTACCAACAAGCTTGTCACGCCCAAGATGCTGGCACCCAGCACTTTTCGGATGCCGATTTCTTTGTTCCGCTGCTCGGTCATGAACATGGCCAGGCCGAACAAGCCCAGGCAAGCGACAAAAATGGTGAGGCCCGCAAAGATGCCGAGCAGCAAACCCGTTTTTTGCTCCGATTTGTAGGTGTTGTTGAAGCGTTCGTCCAGGAAGGAATAAGCAAACGGCTCGGAGCCTTCCAGTTCATTCCATTGGGTTTTTACCTGCGCCAGCAAGCCGGAGATATCGCCTGGTTTCACTTTTACGAGGAGATTTCCTGCCTGATTTCCCAGTACCATGACGAGCGGCCCAATGGGTTCGTGCAGGGATTTAAAGTGGAAATCCTGCACTACTCCGATGACGTGGTAGCTGTGTCGAACACCGTCGTTATTTGATTGACTGAGGCTGCGGTTCAGGGCATCTTTTTCCCAACCCAATGCTTTGGCGGCAGCTTCATTGAGGATAATGGCGGAAGAATCGGAACTAAATTCTTTCGAAAAATTACGGCCACGAAGCAGTTTCATACCCAGGGTCGGGAGGTAGTTTTCGTCAACATCGTAGCGCAGGGTTTTTACCATTTCTAGTGGACTTTCATCCGGCGTTACCAGGAAGTTGTTGTTGTAAGATTCTCCAGCGGGTATGTACCCGGAGGTACTGACGGAGGATACGTGCGGGTTTTGCGCGAGCTGTTGGCGGAAGAAGTCCTGTTTGTTGCCCAACGCATTGGCGTTGGGGAGTACCAGCACTTGCTCCCTGTTGTACCCCAGTTGTTTGTGCTGAATGTACGACAACTGCTGCTGCACCACCAGCGTACACATGATGAGCGCAGTGGAAATAAAAAACTGAAACACGACCAGACCGCTGCGCAATCCCAGGCTTTTTTTGCCCGCCGAAAATTTGCCTTTTAACACTGCCACAGGCTGAAACGAGGACAGATAAAAGGCCGGATAACTGCCCGCCAAAACGCCCGTTATCAATCCCACGGCCAACAAACCCGGCAACAGCCAGGGTTGCTCCATAGGACTCAGCGACAATTGCAAATCCGTAAAGGCATTAAAAAACGGCAAAACTGTGTACACCAAACCCAGCGCCACCAGCAGCGCAATACCCGTCAACATCGAGGATTCGAGCAGGAACTGTTGCATCAATTCCCATTTCATAGAGCCCAGCACCTTGCGAATGCCGACTTCCCGCGAACGCTTGGCCGCGCCAGCTGTGGAGAGGTTCATAAAGTTGATGCAGGCAATCAGCAACATAAACAGGGCAATGGCCGAGAAAATGTAGAAGTACTGGATGTTTCCTGCTGGCGAGAGGTCGTGTTGAAAATCGGAATACAGGTGAATGTCGGTCAATGGCTGCAACATCAACCCAAGGCTGTTGCCCTGGCCCCTAAATTCAGCAAAGGAAATACCCATAGCTTTTTGCAATTGAGGCCCCATGTATTTATCGAGCACTTGGGGAAGCTTGGCTTCCAGTTTTTTAACATCCTGGCCTTTTTGCAACAACAGATAGGTATAAAACTCGGAACTCATCCAGGAATCCGAGGCCGCTTCTGGGACATTGGCTATAGAACAAAAAATGTCGAATTGGAAATGTGCGTTTTGCGGCACCCCCTCCATCACACCTCGAACAATATAAGGTGTGTTCGAGCTTTCAACTTGCAACACCTTTCCCAGCGGATTTTCCTGGCCAAAATACTTTTCCGCAACCATTTTGCTGATAACCATGGAGTTGGGTTCCACCAACGCCGTTTTGGCATCGCCTTGCAAAAATGGCAAGGTGAACACCTGGAAAAAGTTGGCATCCACAAATGCTACTTTGTTATCTCGAAATGATTTGTCTTGGTAACGTATGTCAGGCGTGCCTGCCTGCCGAAGCCGGGTGGCATCCTCCACTTCCGGGTATTCCGCTTTGAGGGCCAGGGCCACGGGCGGCATCACATGCGCCTCGTTCAGTTTTTCATCCTGCACGGAGCCGCGAAAAAAGACACGGCATATCCGATCAGCTTTTTCGTTGAAACGGTCGTAGCTCATTTCCTGCTGCACATACAGCAGAATCAACAAACAAGTGGCCATACCGATGGACAAGCCAAAGATGTTGATGGCGGAAAAGGTTTTGTTGCGCCAGAGCGTGCGAGAAATACGAGTAATGTGGTTACGTAGCATAGGAATAATGGTTTCAGGGTTTCATAGTTACATGGTTTCAGGGTTAAGGGTTCATTGGCATAGTATCCGTTATTCATGGTTTCAAAGTTTCAAGGTTTCATGGTTGGCTTCGCGCATGGGGAAAAGGGTTTCATGGTTTCAGGTTTCAGGTTGGCTTCGCGCTTGAGCTTTCCGGGTATGGATTTCTGATGGTTACCACTATACGTTAGAATTCCCAATTTTATGCCACGCATTCAACTGTCTTTAAATCACCACTTTACAATAATACAATACACAGAAAAACGTCCGTCCCCGAACGAGCTTGTTCGAAAACGGACACTGCTTTTAAAGGGGTTTCAGGTTTCAGGTTTCAAGGTTTCAGGTTCACGCGATCTGTTCGTCTCCTTGAAACTCTATTTCAAAATTAACTAAGGATCGCGTAAACCTGAAACCTTGAAACCTTGAAACCTGAAACCTGAAACCTAAAGTTCTTGTATGCGTATGTTCCTGAACCAAATCGGTGCCCCTGCGTGTTTTCCCTGAAACCCAATATGGCCTTCCAGTGGGAGCGATGCAAAAGGCTTCGACAACCAGGAAGGTATAGACGTGCCATCGGGATTTTTACTGCCCGAAAGCCAGCGGCTCATGTCCATGTAATTCACAAATTCGCCATTGAGCACCACCCATATTTTGCGGTCGATGCAGGTGATAGTGTAGTGATTCCATTCCCCTGGCGGCTTCACAGCTTTATGATCGGCAGGCAGGTGACCAAAAATGGCGGCGCATTGCCAGCTCGGATCGGCCTTGCTCCATTCTTCGGAATAGTCGTCGGCGATTTGGATTTCTACGGAGTTGGGTATCCAATTCTCCGTGTCGGAGCAGTGTACAATCACGCCGGAATTAGTGCCGTTGGCGGTTTTAAACTCCAGGTCGAGCATGAAGTTTTTATAGGTTTTTTGGGTAAAAATGCACTGGTCTTCGGTTGCTGTGAGTTCACCGTCGCTTGTGCGTGTCCAGATGCCTTTTGGAAAAGTGCCGTTGGAAAGGTCTTGGGCAAACAGGTCGACAAAGCCTGGCGTATTTGGCTCTGGATGTTTATACGGGAAAGGGCGGGGCTTTTCGCCCGATCCTTCTACCAGCTCTTTTAATACCTTCAGTAGCCCTTCACTTTTTTTGTTCCACTTTGTAAGGGCTGATCTCAAGTCGGCGTAAGCTGGTTTCAAAGCTTCTGCCGCTTGTATGGTTTGGCTGGTTGCAGGCATGTCGGACTCCTGCAAATTGCTGAAAATCGAGCTTGCTGTTCGCAACAGCCGTTGGGCTTGGCTCCGAACCATATCCAGTTCCTTGCCCCAGGTTTTTAATGAATCCAAACGTGCGCCATCTACCTGGAGGGCCGCTTTTTGCATCAGTTCCTTGTTGGCATCCAGCACTTTTAGGGATTGCTCCACATAATAGGAAGTACCACCAGCCAGCAAGGATAAATCGTGCTGCTGCTGCAAATCCTTGAAGCTGGTCGTGACCCTGGGATCCATGGTCACGGTAATGGATTGGTCGTAGGAGTTGCCGTCCACGATCAGGCGCACGGTGTATTTGCCGGGCATCACCCAAGGCGCAGCGGGAGTCGGCACTGTTTGTCCATAAACGGCGGCAATCGGGAAGGAAGCATCCCGACCCTGAATCGGGTCATAACGCATGTCCCAGCAAAAGCGGTGGCCGCCTTTTCTGCTCGACAAGGGTTCGAAAGGCCGAATCCAGTACAGCGGAAAATTCACGGCACTCACATCCGGCGCAGCATCATCAGAACGGTAAGAACGCAGTACGTGCTCGTCTTTGTCCAGAACTTGCAACTGTGCAGCACTGTAATCCTTGTCCAACACATAATCAATCATCGCTCCATCAGGAGGATTCTGCCCCGCGGGTTCTTCCTGCGGCAACGGCGTGTCATTGTTCATGTTCCAACGCACCCGAACCGCCATCTGCGGCGGGTATAATACCACTCCAGTATTCCGAACTCCGAACTCCGCATTCCGCATTCCGGAGATGTTGTCGAGAATCCAGAACGAGCGACCATGTGTACCCACCACAATGTCATCGTCTTTTATCACCAAATCGCGGATGCTGGTGGCGGGCATGTTCAGCCGCAGCGACTGCCAGCGGTCGCCGTCGTCAAAAGAGACGTACACCGCGTTTTCAGAGCCCGCAAAGAGCAAGCCTTTTCGTTTTGGGTCTTCGCGGACGGTGTTGATGGGTTCATTGTTGGGGAGTCCGCTGGTGATTTCCTGCCAGCTTTTGCCGCCGTCGTGCGTGCGCAGGATGTGCGGGCGCAGGTCGTCGAGGCGGATGCTGTTGATGGCCGCGTAGCAGGTGTTGTTGTCGAAATGCCCGGCATCGAGTTGGGATACCTTGCTCCAATCAGTCACAGATGGCGGGGTAATGTTTGTCCAGTTTTTGCCGCCATCGCGGGTGATGTGCAGCAGTCCGTCGTCGGTGCCAGCCCAGATGGTGTTCGTGTCTTGTTGCGACGGCGCGACGGCGTAAATGACACCTCTGCGGCGCTTGTTTTTTTCTGCGTCGTCTTTGAACACGCCCACGCAAGCCGGTACGATCCAGGATTCGCGGCTCAGGTCGGGCGAGATGACATCCCAGGAATGGCCGCCGTTTTGGGTTTTAAACAGCACATTGGCGGCAAAATAGAGGGTTTTTGGGTCTACAGGCGAAAAGAGCACGGGTTGGGTGCGTATCACGCGGTACTTGCCTGTGCGTATGCCTTCCGGACTGATGTCCTGACTCTGGCCGGTGCGCTTGTCGTATTTGGCGATGCGGCCGCCGTAGATGATGTTCGGGTCGAGCGGGTCGGGCGCAACGTATCCATATTCGTCGATGCCGACGGAATGCCACTCCCGGAAGCTGATTTGTCCGTCGTTGCCGCGGCTGGCAATGCCCACCGAGCCGCTTTCCTGTTGGCCGCTGTACACGTTGTAGGGAAATGCGTTGTCGGTGCTGACGTGGTAGAACTGGGCCGTGGGCTGGTTGTACCAACTGCTGAAGGTTTGTCCGCCATTCACCGTGATGATCGCGCCCTGGTCGCTGGCGATGAGCATGATTTTCGGGTCGTCGGGGTTGATCCAGATGCGGTGGTAGTCGTCGCCGCCGGGTGCGCCACGCAGGGGTTGCCAGGTTTTGGCACCGTCGGTACTTTTCCAGGTGACCACGTTGGCGCTGTACACGATGTCGGGGTTTTTCGGGTCGGCTTTGATTTCTGCAAAATCGCTGCCGCGGCCCCAGAGGCGCGGGTCGGGGTTGGTGCGATACCAGGATTCGCCTGCGTCGTCGGAGCGGTAGATGCCGCCGTATTTTTCACCGTTCTCGCTGCCTTCGCCGCAATCCACGGTCGCGTACAGGCGCGTGGGCAGGCTCGGGCAAATGCAGAAGCCGATGCGGCCCAGGCCTTGCGCGGGCGTGGGTAATCCCTTGGTCAGTTGTTTCCAGGTGTCACCGCCGTTAGTACTTTTCCAGAGACCACTGCCGGGCCCCTGGAATTCGCCATTTTCCCAGGGCGCGAGGCGATTAGCCCAGAGGTCGGCGTACACGACCTGCGGGTTTTTCGGGTCAATGGTGACCTGAATGGCCCCGGTGTTTTCGTCGATATACTTGACTTTCTCCCAAGTTTTGCCACCGTTTTTGCTGCGAAACACTCCGCGCTCGGCATTAGGACCATATGGATGGCCCAGCACGGCGGCGAATACACGCTCGGGGTTCGTGGGGTCAATGGCCAGTCCGCCGATTTGCAGCCCGTCGCGGAGCCCTGTATTGGCCCAGGTTTTGCCGCCATCGGAGGAGCGGTACACGCCGTTTCCGACGCTGAGGTCGGGCCGCTGAATGCCCTCGCCGCTGGCCACGTACAGTATTTTCGGATCGCTGGGCGCTACGGCCACGTCGCCGATGCTGCCTGTGGGCTGGTCGTCGAAAATGGGTGTCCATACCCGGCCGTAGTCGGTTGTTTTCCATACGCCGCCGTTGTTGACACCGATGTAGAAGGTGCCGGGCTGCTGGGGCACGCCGACGGCGCCGACGGTGCGGCCGCCGCGGTGGGGGCCGATGCAGCGCCATTGGAGGGCGTCAAAGAAGGGTGGAGCGGGGGTTTGTGCGAGGGATTGTAGGGGTGCTAGGAGGAGCAAGAGGAGGATTGGACGCATGGGTGATTTGTTTTTGTTGGTGGATAAGGTCGGGAGAATTGTGGAAATGTAGGGCGAGGAGTGTGGGATAGGGTTTGAATGGCGATTGAGGATAGATGACTGACGTTTTTAATGGATGGGTGACCACTGTTTGGGGCGACCACAAGGGTCGCCCCAACGGGCAGACGCTTAATTGCCTCCGACTCAAACGAAGCGTAATCAAATGGCTCCTGTTCCGGAACTGTTCTCTGTTTTGTTTTAATTTTTGTCATCCGCAAAGTTCAGTTTTATGCGCATTATCTTTGACACACTTTTCTAAACAGTCTCTGTGTCATTCCAAGCGAGCGTGTCATTCCGAGCGCAGCGAGGAACCTGAGCGATAACAACGCCATGACTCAGGTTCCTCGCTGCGCTCGGAATGACACGCTCGCTTGGGAATTACTCAGAAAGTCTTATCTGCCCGATACAATTCGGCAATAACTACGCTGGTACCTTGGTTTTGTACCCAAAATCGCCAAATGCGCGCCAATTCAGCTCCCTGCATCCCGCACCCCGCATTCGGAACTCCGCACTCCGCATTCCAAAAAAGCCTTACTTTTCGCGGTAAACACTCATCTCCGTGAAAAACAACCTTTACCTCCTCTATCTCCTCCTCCAACTCACCGCCAGCGCCCAAACAGACAGCACTCTCCTGCTCGCGCCCGAACGCCTGGAAGAAAAAGACATCCTTCCCCGCGACCTGTCGCAGCGGGAGGTAAAGGTCATTTCGGCCACGCGCTCGCCCATTGAAATTGGCGAACAACCGTTTACCGTTTGGGTGGTCACAGGCGAAGAAATACTGCGCAACGGCTTTGTCACCCTCGGCGATGTGCTGCGCGCGGCACCAGGCGTACGCGTGTCACAGCCGGGCAATGCCATGGAAGGGGAAACTTTTCTGATGCGCGGGCTTTCCGGCAATCAATACGTGAAAATTATGATCAACGACGTGCCCATCAAGCCAGCTATCGCGCTGGGCATGCCCATTGGAGCGCAGTTGCCGATACGGCAGGCGGAGCGGATAGAGGTGTTTTACGGGCCAGCGGGCGGTATTTACGGCGAAGAAGCTTGCGCTGGGGTGATCAATATTATCCTGAAAGAAACGGAACGCCCAGTATTTACCCAGGCCGACCTTTCCTTTGGCCGCTTTGGCTACAACAGCCTCGATTTGATGTTCGGGGGCAAACTTGGCCGCGATAAAAATATCTTTCGGTACAGCATTTACGGCAGCAATACGGTGCGCGAAAATACGGATTATTACTACGACCAAAATTTGTTCAATACCAACAATTACCTCAGTTTCGATTTGAAACCCTCGGTATATGGCAATAATACCAATTACCGCGGCGCCAGTGCGCCTAAAGACAGCATCGCCAGAACAGGGGTGCTGCCCCATGAAAGCCGTATGTTTGGCGTTAACCTGACCTGGCGGGGCATGCACTTTACCTACCATCGCCTGTCGCGATTCGACCGCAGCGCCTTGGGACTCAATCCGCTGGCGGTATCTTACGCCAACCCGTCCAACCGCCTGGCAGAACAAATTGAAACCTTTTCGGTGGGCTTCCAGCGCAAACGCAAAAAGCGGGTCACCCAAAATACCTTTTCCTTTGAAAACTATCAGGTGAACAACACTTCCACAACGACCTATGTTTTTGATCGCTTGAGTTCCGCAAATTATTACGCCCGCGCTACGACAAACATGTCTGATTCGGCGCGTACGGCGCTGTTGAACGGCATTAGCAATTGGTATGCTTCTGATGAGCGTTTCGCGGCGGCCAATGGCTTTGATGCCCGCATCGAATCCCGGCTGAGTGTGTCGCTGAACAAACGACTCTTCATGACTGCTGGCGGACAGGTTCATGCAGGGAGTGGCACGCCGTTATCGACTTATTACCCTGTTCCAGTTTCTGTCAATTTTGATGGGCGTGTAACTCCAAAGGTTCCATTTGTCATTGAACCTGCTACAAATTCGATCCTTGATGGCAATTTTTTTGCCCAATTTGAATGGCAAGGAAAGCGATTGAAATTGGTCGGCGGCGGCGCCCTGAACGGTGCCTTGCAGCACGGCATCACCTTGTCTCCCCGATTGGGCATGCTGTACAAGCTGGACAGCACCTGGTCGGTTCGCGCCAATGGCAGTACGGGCTTCCGCCATGCCTCCTTGTATGGCTATTCCAATTCCTACGAAATAGTCCCAATCACGGGCTTGCGGGTCAACTCGGGTTCCAGGGATTTCAATACCGAAAAGTTTTACGCCAGCGAATTTGGTGTTCGGCATCACAACGGCGGCGCTCGGCAGGAGCTCATGGTTTTTTGGCAACAAGCCGACAACTTATACCGCCCTGGCTACCTGGTCAATGAGCCTGGTATTGTACCTGCCGTTTCTTATGGGTATAAAAATGCGCCGGGACTGGCGCATACTATTTGGGGCATACAGGGATTGTTTTCCAGAGAAAACAAGGAGGGTTTTGAGCTTAGTTTGGGCAAAAAAACGACCATGATTTCTGGGAAAAATGAGCTGTACATACAATATGCCCGCGGGAAAGAATGGTATGGCTATGGATTGCCCAAAAGCAATGAAGTGCTAAACCAACCCAAATGGACTACGCAATTTCGCAACTGCATCAAGGTAGATAAAAGTTTTGAATTTGTGGCTGCCGTCACGCACCAGTCTTCGTCACAGCGCAAATCAGCACAGTATGTCGATTTGTATCAACTTAAAGGCCGGGAGGAGCGGCTGCTCAAGTACACCACCTGGGATTTTACCCTGCGGATTTATTTGAGCAACCACTTCCTGGTGTACACCACTTTCCAGAATATTTTTGACCGTGAACACCAGGGCTTGGATGCTACTGGTACGGTGGATGATCTTTTGTATAACCCGCAACCGGGGCGGTTTGTGCGGTTTGGGGTGAATTATAATATGAATTGAACCAGAAGCTGCCTCATAAGTAGGTAGGGCGGCCTTCAGGCCAATGTCGTTGACTTAGCGATTTTGAGCTCGGCAGCGTGGTAAGAACCTCATAGGTGTTAGACACATCCAATGAATGTACACTAGCCAAAACCTAGCTAGAATCAATTGACAAAGCAGTTGTTCTTCTTTAATTTCTATATGAATACTAAACAGTTGTGTCATTCCGAGCGAAGCGAGGAACCTGGGTTAGGATATAGGATCAGGTTCCTCGCTTCGCTTGGAATGACACATCTGTTTAGCATTCAATAAAATTCAAAGTTGGTGCCCCCCAAATTCGAAGCGTATGTACATTCGCTAAGTCAACGACATTGGCTTAAAAGCCGCGCTACCTACCTCCGACGCAGTAATGAGACAGCCGCTTTACTTGTCCTGCTTCGCAAACACCTTCTTCAACAACTCCGAAGTCCGCGCACCCTTATTTCCCCGAATATTCTTCTCCTCTTCTTCAATTTTTGAAAACAAGCCTTTCAACGCCTGTTTGGTCACATAATCACCCAAGTCGTTGTTGATTTTGGTTACCAAAGGAATTTTATTGTAGGCATCGATGGCTTTCTTCCACAGGGCGTTTGCGCCTATCTTATCGAGCGAGTTCACGATTTTCGGCTTGAACGAGTTGTAAAGCGGCGTGCTGGTCGTTTTGTTGAGGTATTGGGTGGCTGCGATATTGCTACCCATCAGGATGTTGGTGGCATCTGAAATGGTCATGCCACGGATAGCAGACACAAAAATCGGTGCGGCCTCTTTGGCGGCGTCTTCCGCACCACGGTTCATTTTTTCGATCAATTCGCCTTCAATGTTGCTAAAACCGGGAATGTTTTTCAACCTGTCGGTCACCGTGCGCACTTCTGAAGGCAACAGAATTTTATAGGCGCTTTTGAAATAACCGTCTTTTACCGACAAGGCGTTGGCGCCTTTGGTGATACCATTCGTCAAGGCCTCTTTGAGCCCGCGACCGATCTCATCGATGCTGGGTTCACTGAGGATGGTGCCCGCCGCTTCTTTTAGTACATCACAAGAGGAAACAACAAAAAGGCTGATAAGCAAAGGGAAAATGAGTAATTTTTTCATGGATAGAATTTAATGCCGCGCGCTGCAGACTTGTATGGCATTCGGCCAATACACAAGCTGGCTAGCGGCAATATGATAAATGTAGAGTGTAATAAAAAGACGAAACAACAGGCAAAAGTCACGATTGATCCCATCAACCGTCGTCGCAATGGAACACATTTTTCGGCCGTAGGTTTCAAGTAAGGAAAACTGGCTTAGTCGCTAAAAGCAGCGGAATATATGCCGTTGTTTACCACGCCAATCACTTTTCCGGTTAGCTTTTGGTCTATAAACGGACTGTTTTTCGACTTTGAACGAATGTTTTTCGCTGAATATGTCCATTCCGCTTGCGGATCAAAAACCGTTAGGTCAGCCACTTCCCCTACATTGATAACAGGAATTGGAAGACCGAGCGTGCGGCGTGGCGCACAGGAAATTTTTTCAACAAGATCATTGACGCTCAACGACTTGCTCAAAAAAGTGCGGCAAAGGGCAAAACAAGTTTCCAACCCAGTCATACCAAAATCTGCATAGGGGAATTCCAGGTTTTTTGCCTCTTCGTCCCAGGGAGTATGATTGGAGCTAATGAAATCAATGGTGCCATCGGCCAATCCTTTCAGCAGGGCTTTGGTGTCCTGCTGGCTGCGCAGTGGCGGCAATATTTTCCAATTTGAATCAAAATCGGACAGTTTTTCGTCGCTAAAACACAGGTTGGCCACCGCAACAGAACAAGTCACTTGCTTGCCCGCCTTTTTCGCCGCACGGATCATGTCCACACTTTTGGCGGTGGACACCAGGTGAATGTGCAATCGCCCACCAGCGTATTCCAGCAAGCTCAAATCGCGCTGTACCATCAGTTCCTCCGCCAAGGACGGGATACCCTTCAGTCCTAAGGATGTGCTCATCAGGCCTTCATGCATTTGGCCGCCCGACGCGATGGATTTGTGGTATGGTTCGTTGAACACCAAACCGTTGAAGGATTGCACGTAATTGATGGCGCGGAGCAGCAGCCCTGCATCCTGCACGGATTTATTGCCATCAGAAAACGCGACGGCTCCCGCGCTGTTCATGTCCATGAGCTCCGCCAGGTCTTTGCCTTCACAACCCTGGGAAATGGCCCCGATGGGGTATACCTCCACGGGCGATTGAAGCGCGGCTGCTTTATTCTTGACGTATAGAATTTCGGATTTGGATTGCAATGCCGGGCTGGTATTGGCAAAACAAGCAATGGCGGTGAACCCTCCGGCAGCACTGGCAGACAAGGCGCTGCGCAAATCTTCCCGGTGCTCATAGCCGGGATCGCAGATTTGAACCCCGATATCGAGCCAGCCAGGCGAAACACAGAGCTTGGATGATTTCCAAACCTCGGCGTTTTTGGGAACAGCAATTTCTGTCCCGATTTCGGCAATACGCCCATCTTGTATCAGAATATCCTGCGGAGTGCTTTCGGATTTTCCGTCAAAAATGTGTGCGTTTTTTAGAAGCAAAAGCATGTGCGTGGGTTATAGTCTGAACCATTGGTTGTCGCGTACGATCCAGCCAGGGACATCGCGATACACATTTGAATCAGAAGGTTTTATCATCACTTCGTCATACCAAAAAGGCGCATTGACGTTATGTTTGTTGAGGTAAATTCGGGTATTGGAATTGTCTTCGTATACGGTGAAATGCAGGTCGAACATCGCCCAGCCTTGCACGATGGTCGATATGTAGAACCGCAGCCCTTCATGACGGAAGTTGATCTCATGCCCGTCTGCCAGGTTGTTTTGCACAATTTTCAGCTCTTGGGTCATGCCCATATCCTCATTCACATATATCCAGAGGTTAAAATTGTATTCGCCTTTGGGAAGGGGCTTGTTTAACAACCAGGTGCTATCGCTCAAATTCCCAAATCCAGCACCTGTCCCTTGAAAAATATGGGTAGCCGTCGTCAAAGAATCGAAGTTTTGGTGTAGAAAAAAGCGCGTGCCAAGGTTATTGCTTTTCCAGCCGCCGCCTACGGGTTGTAGATCGGGCCTATTGGCTTCCCGGGCAACAGCAGCGCTCATTTCCTGGGCATGCACCCTTATCTTGTCGGGCACGAGCGACATAATTTTCATTTCCGGCCCATCGTACACCATCGTAGCTTTGATCAGCAGATGTTCGTAGTGTTTTTTAACTTCTTCCCACTTGGCGGGCTCTATCATCAAGGCGATGGGGCGGTTGTCGGGCAAATCGCCGAGTATGGCCGGCGACTCGCATGGCGGAAGCGCCCATTGCATCGACTTTACCATATTTCCAATGGAGGAACGGCTCATAAAAACACCCATATCTGGTACGCCCGTATGAAGGGCGGTGTACTGCACTTTTTTAAAGAGCGGATAATAGATGTCAAGCCAGATATTTTCCGAGCCCACGTGGTAGTATGGCAGGGGCATAAGTGCTTGGAACTGCGAAAAATCCACTTTGTTGAGCCAGTGATCAGGTGCGCTGGCAACGTTACTGCGTACGGCTGGGTTTGGTGCGAGTTGCACCTGTTTGTTCCGCTGGAAAATGCGTGCCTCCCAGCAAAGCAACAGCAAAGGCAGGAGCGCAATAGCCCATTTTTTTACATGCGGCAACTCCAGTTTTTTGAAATCGCCCTGGCGGATTTTACCCAAAAATGTTTTCAGGTCTTCCGACCAGCTACGCTCCATTTTCTGACGGATACTATGGTTCCACACAATGTAAAACAACAGCACATTGGCAACGTAATAATAGACCCAGGTGAAACGACCCAAACCCCGGAACTGCCGGAATGGCCCTAAATAATCGACCATCCACTCAAAGCCGGGAATGGCAAAAGGAAAGCCACAGCCAAACAACACCAACGCAAACGCTGCAACAAAAATACCTTTGAGATAACGTTTGTGCACCCGGTGATAGGCAGCTTCTTCCCATTCAGGCTCAAACATTCGGAAGCGCCGCTTGAAAAGGACCCAAAGCGTGAACGCAAAGGCAGCGATGCCTATATACCCTTGAGATTCAGAATCAATGCGCCTGATCGGGACGATATTTTGATCGATCCATCGGTACATCGGGAAGTGATCATAAGGCAAAAATATACCCTCCCAATAACCAATATAGGTCGTAAAGCCGTAGGGGTTGGCAGGCCGGTCGGCACTGTAATCAGTCCAGTGAATCCATACATTGAGCAGGGCGAAAGGCAGCAGCACCATCACGATCAGGTGGTAAGTGCGCTTTGCGATGTTGCGCCAGCGAAAATCAGTAAGCACTTGGTAGGCGGTGTACAAGCCCAAAAACAAGGCTGAAACACCAAAATTGTAAAAATGGAGCTGCGCTACAATAAACAACAATATCCCAATCAGCAAACTTTGGTAGCGCTTGCTTTGTCGCTCCTCGTAACGGCAAAGCAACAGCAACAACAAGGGCAAAATCCAGGTGTGCGACAGTCCAAAATGGCCATCAAATCGGTTGTACTGTGGCGAAAGGAAAAGGATGCCCAGTGCTGCAATACTCGCATACCACACAGGCAGGTGCAACTTTCGAATCAATAGAAAAATGATCGCGGCACCCAAGAGCATCGACAATATCTGGAAGAGGTTGACCAAGCCGGTGGTCTGCTCGCTCAAATCCGACACATGGCGGCTCCACCATTGCAGGGCTGCGCTAAAGAGGGGTTGATTGTCGGTAAAAAGCACGTGCTCGCCATAAGGGAAGTTCATGCCTTCATAATGCACAAAACTGGAATCGTGCGCTACATGCCAAGCTGTTGTCATGTAGTTTTTGAACCCATCGGGCGAATCATGGAGCATGTTGGCATTGGCATTCGGGATCCAATCCCCATGCTTTGCCCATAGCAAGAGCGCCGCCACCAGCAATACCCCCAAAAGCCCCCAAAAGGTGTAACCACGCTTGGGAGATACTAGGTTGTGTAGGCTATGCTCTAAATTGCTCATATTTTAAATTGGGTTTCAGGTTTCAAGGTTTCAGGTTTCAGGGTTACTTTGCAAAGCGGTTTCATGGTTTCAGGTTTCAAGGTTTCAGGTTTACGCGATTGGTTAGTTGCTTTGGAAAAGTATTTCAAATTTAACAGAGATCGCGTAAACCTGAAACCCGAAACCTGAAACTTGAAACCTACTTTCTAAGCAACAATTTCAAAAAGTTCTTCCCCTCCGTCGCCAGTATCTTCATTCCTACTTTGCTAAAAACCACACCTTCCCGAAGTTCTACAGGTACGGGTGTTATGGTGACGCGGCCTTTTGCCAGCATGAGAAATTCCAGATCGAATAAAAAGCGGTCGATGGTTGTTTGGAGAAATATGGCTTTCCCGGCATTGTCAAATCCTTTTAGGCCACATTGTGAATCGCTGATGGGCTGCCGCAGCATGTTGCGGAGTATCCAGCGCAGCACTTTTGAAATCATGCGGCGAAACAGCGGCACGTGGGCATAATAGCCTGTGTCGCGGTTCCCGGCAGCAATGCCCCCTTTTTCGAGCAAGGTTTCCACGATCCTTTTCATGCTTTCCATGTCGTACGGGAAATCGGTATCCGTTACAAGATGGAAATCCGCCTCCGACTTTGCCACACCTTGACGCAGTGCGTAACCCTTGCCCCTGTTTTCTGCATAATTCACCACCGTCACACCTGGAATTTTTTCTGCTAACGCCTTGAAATTCAAAGCTGTAGCATTGTTTTGTGATCCGTCGTTCACCACAATTAACCCGACATGTTCCACGACACCATCAATGGTTTCTTGAAACGCCACCCACCTTTTTGCCAAGGCGCTTTCCCAATCCTGGGGCGGGTTGTAGCAAGGCACGATTACATTGAGGCGAACGGGTTTCAAAATAGGCATATGTTTCGGGGGGCAAAAGTAGGAAAAAGGGCGGGAGTGTTGGCGTAGCTTTGCGGTACTTATACGATAATTCCTTACAAACATCCAATACATCAACATTCATACGCATCATCCAAAGGGTCGAGCGGGTCATTTGGAGATCGAAAACCGACGTTATAAGTAGGCTGTATTGAACTTTAGTAATCTAATTGAGGCAAGTACTTGGCATAAATTGAACAAATTAGAAATAATTGCCACGGAAAATTGAAAGTTAGAAAAAGTTTCATATTTTTGTACCAAAACAAGGAATTAAACCTATCTGCTTTTCATATAGTGCAACTTGTCTTTTTACTACATTTCTTCCATTATTATAGTTTATTCATTCGAGTTTCATTATTAATTAATTTCACATATATTTTTCACATTCAAAAACCATTACAACATGACAACCAAAATTTTATTCCAAAAAATGGGGGGGGCAACCTTATGTTTCGTCTCTCGGTTTTCGTTTTACTCCTAGCGACTACAGGAGTTTCAATTGCCCAAAATAACTGTGGGGTTAGCCTTGGCATTGATTGTTACCCACAAAACCCTATCCAACAGTTTAAATGCATCGATGCTAATCAACACCCAAATGTATCGTATTGGATTCAGCAAGGAATGATGCAATCTTATGCAAATTCAGCCACTACCCCTCAATTCTTGATCATCAAAGGCCATTTACAAATTCCTGTAGGTAGCTTACCTAGTGCTGACTACAATTTTGCCCCTTCTTCCGAAATCATATTTGCAGATGCTGCAAGTGGGATTCAAGTTTTGACAGGAGCCTCCTTGGTTATTAATAGTTCGTACCTACATGGCTGTAATTCCATGTGGCATTCTTTGCGAGCTGGTTCGCATGCCTCAATTATTGCCTATAATAGCACTATTGAAGATGCGAGATATGCTATTTGGGGATGGGCGGACAACTCCATAATAAGGGCAATAGGCAATACTTTTAAAAGAAACTATGCCTCCATAGTGTTCGGAGATCAGATTGTTAACGGACCCGTTTACAATTATTATTCAGATGGAATATGTGGCAATACTTTTATTGGGCAAGGTCAAGACGGTTTTGGTCAACCTTGGGCTCCGCAGTTGTTGAGTAATCCTTGGGGGTTTTCAGCCCCAGCCGCTGGGATAGTTATTGAAGCCCCTCGAAATACAATTAAAATAGGAGAGGAAAGTGCATTAATGAATGAATTTAAAAATTTTCAAGGTGCAGTACAGAACGGTCGGATATATGGAATTTTATCTATAGATGCCAATGTTGATGTAGTGAATTCAAGAATTGCATGTAATTCGGTGCCAAACCAATCGGATGACAGGTTTGGCATCTATAGCCAAAGCTCCACAGGCACACATCTACTTACTGTAAAAGGCTTGGGAAGCGGAACTCCGATGTTTGAAAACCTATACTGGGGAATTGCTTGTATATCCAATCGCATTGAAATCCAAGATGCCTTTTTTTTGAAAAATCGTTTTTGTATTGGCGAGTATTACGGGAATAATTCCGCACCCATAGCCTTAGCGCCTACCACTTGCAAGGTGAAAAATTGTAGATTCGAAGATTATTATGACGTTGGGGTTGCAGTAGTTGGACTTCAACCACTTATGATTAGCCAACTACAGATTACTGACAATGAATTTGTTGATGGGAATATTGCTTTAATTAGCAGCCAATCCAACCATGGTTTTGGAGATCGCTTTGCTATACGAATCTTCTCACTGGCCACGGCTGAATTGGTAAACGGCAATATATCCGATAATGTCATTACTTGTAATTCAAAGCATAATCTTGACTGGAAGCACTGCTCAAATAAGGGGCTTGAACCTTGCTTCTGGCAATTATTTTATTCAGGTTATCCTGGATGGACAGTCATTGCCCGTTCGAAAAATTACGGTTAACAAATAACAAGTGAAAAACCTGCCCTGCCAAAACGCGCAGGGCAGGTTTTTTCTTCACAAACATTCGTTTCATCCGCAATACTACAATCCATGCGCATTGTCCTTTTTATTTTTTTTCTTTCCCAAATAACGACCATAACAATTGCCCAAAAACATGATTACAATTGGGTGATGGGTTATGAAAATTTTGTCGATCCTGATCCACTGTGGGGCGGGTTGATAATGGATTTCCATACGAGCCCGCCAAGTTTTCATTCCCTTACGACCCATTTGAATTTTCGGGGGTTTGGTGTCTCTTTCAGCGACTCTTTGGGGAAATTGCTTTTTTACAGCAATGGTATCAAAATTCACAATGCGCAACACCAACTGATGGAAAACGGCGATACCATCAATCCAAGCAATATGTGGGAGAGTTCAAAATTTTGGGGCTCAGGCTATGGTTATGGTGGGTTAGCAATACCAATCCCTGGAAAATCAAACAACTATTATATGTTCCATCTCGCATTTTTTACCCTGCCGATGGTACCGCATACAAACCTGTATTATTCGGAAATTGACATGAATGCCAATTCGGGAAATGGCCGGGTGGTCAAAAAAAATGTCTTGTTGGCAGAAAGTGTCATCACACCGCTTGCTGTCAAGCATGGCAATGGCCGCGATTGGTGGTTGATAACCGGAAAAAGCACAACAAGCATCCAGTATGTGTTCTTGATCGATTCCGTTGGAATTCACGGCCCGATGGTACAAGACTTTGGCCCTGTCCAGGATTTTCCACCAGAAGGCACCTTGGCCCATGTCTCACCCGATGGAAGCCGCTATATCAGAAGCCAAATGAAAGATGGCATACGAATTTATGATTTTAATCGCTGTACTGGCGCGCTTGGAAACCTGCGCTTTATACCCAAAAACAACAATACTGCTGGCGGGGTTTTCTCCCCTGATTCAAGAATGGTGTACCTTCAAAACCAGAATTTTATGGGCCAGGTGGATATGATGCAACTTGATACAAGCGGGTTTATTGACACCCTTGGGTTTGCAGATAGATCTGCGAGCCTATATCCTCCTTTTTATACCAGTCTAGGATTTCCAATGCATGCGCCAGACGGGAAGATATACCTTGGTCAATTGGGTACAACTTATAAGCTCCACGTCATCAATCGACCTGATTTTCCTGGTGCTGCAAGTGATATCCAATTGAACGGGGTTAACCTACCCAGGGTCAATGCGGGAACAACGTTCAACCTTCCTTTTTACCGTTTGGGGGAATGGGAGAGCTCGCCTTGCGATACTATAAACCTCCAACAGGACGGTGATGGTTTTTACAGCACGCCGTTTTATCCTGAACATTGGACTGATGCTGTACAATCAAGGAGAAACACCGTGGATTTATGGAAAGACAATGCGAGGTCACCTACCACAGAAGAAGGAGAAATTGATCCTTTTAGTGTCGAAGATATTATGCTGAAATCAATTCAATCTCCTCCTCCAACTCCGTGGGAGATAGAGGGAAATGCCCGCAGAGGTGCTTCAAATAAAAAAACAAAAAATGAATAATAAATACATTCAGCTACTTTCAAGAATTAGGTTGACGGGAGCCCTAATATTGTTTTTGGGAGCTTCATTAACAGCCCAAAAGTACGATTACAACTGGGTGCTGGGCATGCACGAATTTCCCGGTTTGGCAGGCTTCAACAATGTAATCCTTCATTTTTCAGATCAAGGAGTTGACATTGAAGAAACAGACCTGAAAATGAATTTTGAAAGCACGGTCGTTTCAATGAGCGATAGTTTGGGGCACTTGATTTTTTATTCTAACGGTTGCTATGTTGCAGACGTTGATGGAAATCCGATGTCAGGAGGACTGGAGCTAAATCCTGGAGAAATCCATGATTGGGTTTGCGACAAAGCGGGCTATATCGCCCCAAAAGGTGCGATGGCCGTTAAAATGCCTGGCTCAACAAATACCTACTTGCTAATGCACATGGGGGGGCGCTATGATCCCGCTAAAAAAATCAAATTTGGCCCACTCTACTATTCGGTAATTGATATGGCGCTAAATGGCGGGAAAGGTGCCGTTACTTCTGTAAACAATATATTGACTGATGGAAATTTAGAGCCATTTTCTGCAACACGGCATGGCAATGGCCGCGATTGGTGGATAGTAGTTCCAGTGTACGGAGGGTCTGAATACCGCTCATTTTTGGTCACTCCAAATGCTATTTTGGGGCCATTTATGCAACAAATTGGGTCAACTATGAATTGCCGGAGTATAGGAACCAGCGCTTTTTCGCTTGACGGAAGTAAATTTGTTCGAACGCAGAATTGCCAGGTAGCAACATTTGATTTTGACCGCTGCAGTGGAGTGTTTTCTAATCCTACATTGCTAGACTTGCCCAATCATTTAGTCGGCGGTGGTGGAGCTGCATTTTCTCCAGATAATCAGCGGTTAATTTTTTGTTCTCAACTTCAAATATTTGAAGCGAACCTTTCAGAAGCATTCCCACGCCTAGATTCTTCTTTTTTATGGAATTATCAATGGGCTGTAAGCCTTCAAAATATGCAATATTCGCCCAATGGACAGATATTGATGAGCCACATGCATCGAACAAATTATTTAAGTACGATTGAATATCCTTCTGAAAAAGGCGCAAACATGAGCTTTAAACCAAAGGGGTTATCTCTCCCCGTTTTCTCTGTTCGTAGCTTGCCCAATAACCCAAACTACAGACTATTTGATTTGCCTGACAGTCCTTGTGACACCTTAGGCATTAATAGCCCTATGGTCAACACAACGATTTTAAATAGCGAGCTTACAAATAAGCTTCTGATCAGCCCTAGCCCCAGCACCTCAGAGGTATTAGTGTCAATACAAGCGCAAGAAAAGGGCACATGGGCACTTGTAGATTTATCGGGTAAAACAATTTTATCGGGTAACTGGAATGGTACTTCAAAAGTATTAAATCTTGGCGGTATGCCGCGAGGGATTTATTTTTTCCTTCTAAAGATCAATAATGGTAAAATACTTAGAGGTAAATTGATCCTAATTTAAATCTATTTTGTTGTACACAAGGATAAATCCTCACAAACATCCAATACATCAACATTCATACGCATCATCCAAAGGGCAAAGCGGGCCAATTGGAGATAGAAAACCTGCGTTTTCAGCAGGCTGGCAGTGCTATGGCGGCCTATCGTTCCGCCGGTTTGCATCCATGGTATTTATCGGCAGGAACCTTCGATGCTGCCAGCGATTGGCTTTTGGAACAAGCACAATCACCGCAGGTAATTGCCATCGGCGAAGCCGGATTGGACAAGTTTATTTCCCCTCCCTGGACGCTGCAACTGGCTGCTTTTCAACGTTGTGTTGAAATATCTGAAACCACTCAAAAACCGCTGCTCATCCACTGCATACGGGCTTTCAATGAAATTATTGCGTTGAAAAAACTAAGGCAGCCGCAGCAGCCCTGGATTTTTCACGGATTCAATAAAAACCAGCAAACGGCAGATATGCTGCTGAACGAAGGCTGCTTTTTGTCTTTCGGCAAGGCGATTTTTCAAGAAAACAATCACGCTGCTGCGGTACTTGGCCAAATGCCTGCCGACAGGTTCTTTTTGGAAACAGATGACGCTGCCGAATTGGATATTGAAGCGGTGTACCTGAAAACGGCGGCATTGCGCGGTATGCCATTGAAAGATTTGCAGGAATTGTTGGAAGCGCGTTTTCGGGCGGTATTCCTTATGAAAAGGTAAAAAGCAACTCGCTTGTGTAATCCAAAGCCGCTTTCTACGTTTCGCTATTCAAAAATCATTCAACATGAATTTTCGCAACATCATCCTTTTCGCCTTCACTTTTCTTTCCATCGTTGCAAACGCCCAAAGTTCCCGAAAAATCAAACTCAGTCCGGTCAACCTGGGCATGGACCTCCCACAATCATACAAACAGCGCACTTTTATCAAGGGCTTGTCTGGCTTTACCAATAAGATAGACCAGTTGTTGGGTGCCATGATTCTGGTGGAGGATAACAATACTTCTGTGCTTACCCGTTTTGTGCGCAACGACAAACCGCCCGTTGTCACCACCTCCACTTCCGACGTGGTATACTGTGCCAAGATCGACAGCAAGTTTAAGTTCAACGGCGCGTACAGCATTGCCTCCACCAAGGTCGAAAAGGACAAGATATACGAGCTGATCGTGACGGATATCGGCTATGCTTTTTTGCCGGAGGACTATATTCCTTATCTCGAAATTTGCCGGGCAGCTATAAATGTCGCGCCCGAAACCCGAAAAAAGACCTATTACGTCCGTTCTGCCAAGCTCAGCACCGTTTATACCCGGGCTTACCAAAAAGTAATCGGCCGCCGCCCTGCTCCTGCTCAATGCCGCCATCCAACAGGCCAACGACATGGCTGCCAATGCCCAAGCCGCCCAGCTAAACGCCGACAGCCGCGAAAGCGTAATCTTGACTTTCAAAAACAAAGACGGCAAAGTGCTCGAAATCAAAACCCTCGACGAACTTTCGGAAGAGAAGTTGCGGTCGCTGGGGTTTGATGTGGAACTGCTGAAAAAATAGTTTCAAAAAAAAGTTGTCAAAGCTGTTCGGTGGCTTGGCCTGGCGGCGGAGTGAGAATTTGTCAACATTTTTTTATGTTGACAAATTTGGGCGAATGTTCAAATCCTTTGCTCAAATAGGTGGTAATTCACCCATCGAAACTGCCTTGACGGCCCACTAGCAACGAAACGCCAAGGGCTCGGGAACGAACAACAATCAACGAACACCGATCAACTAATACCGCACCACTTTTTTCGCAGTACGTCCTTTGCCCCCTTCTAATACCAGCAAATAAACCCCGGCGTTTTGGGGCCCTTCCAAATACCATTCATTGATCCCCTTTTCAGCGTTCAGCCGCTCTTCCAGCAATAAACTGCCATCAAGGCTAAACCACTTTAGGCGAACAGTTTCCTGCTCAGCGGCCAGGTAGTTTAGGCTTGGCCTATCGTGAAATGGATTTGGGTACACCTGAATATTGTCTTCAAAAACAGGCGATGGTTCGGGGTATTCCCGCAGGATCAAGGCCTTTTCTGCTGGCGAAAGTGCGCTGTCGTCAACAGTGCCGCCCAACATACGCACCCGAAGTTTTGTCTGTTGAAATTGACTGAATTGATTGGTTAATACCGCATTTTCTGTGAAAATAAGTTTCGCTCCTACAGGCAAATCTAATTCTACAAATTGGGGCATCGGGCTGTCATTGCACTCCGATAGGCTCAACATGCCATTCATGACCAGCGTCGCGTTGCGCTCCAAAGCGATGCCCGCATCGGCACATACCATCAGCATACCTGCGCCTTCGTTTCCGTAGTGGAGCGAAGCACCTTCCAAAACCCGTATTTTACTGCCATCGCGGAATTGCATACAGGAGCGTGGGTGATTCATCGTGATGTTGCCGCCGCCGTGCCGGTATTCGTCGCCGCCGGAGAAAATGAGGTCGATAAAATTGAGGCAAAAATCAGCGCCCATGTTCACGAGGTTGGCGTTATGCCGTACGGAATCGCTTCCAGCCACTAAGGCTCCTCGAAAGTTGGTATATGGCTGGATTTCAAGCGTTTCAAAAGGATTTACAATCAGATTTATGGTTTTTGCTGTTGCCGTGTTTGGAACCGGGACAGCCTCCACGTATGCCTGGTGTTGTGGGCTAGGGTAAGTTGGGGCATTATACCGCATCAAATAGTTGAAGAAAAAACCTGGATCGCTGGCCTCGGAGATTGGAATGTTGTATTCATTTCCACTCAAATGCTGTGGAAATGCCTTTGCTTCAAATATCATCCCTGGAGCCCCCCAAATAATCGGCTTTACCAATAAATAAGTCAAGTATAAACCTTTTCCACTCAAATCAGCACCTGGCGGGAAGCTGAACTTCAAGATGAGGCGACGTAGGTATTGTTCCTCAAAATCCTCTGTAGGAAAACAAGATTCAATATTGCATAAGATGCCGGATTTGTTTGCCAAGGCCGTCTGGTACCGCGTAGCGCCGTTCATCACCCAATTGGAATCGGGAATGGCGATGCCGATAAACATGCCACTGCAAATACCTTCGGCACAATTTGTACCCGTTGACAATAAGAAGGTGTCGGGATAAAAATTAATACAGGCGGCTGCAGAAAACATGGAGTTGGGTTCAAGCGGAATATCCGATGGCAGCGCCGATTCAAATCGTAAAAACAGCGGCTTTACTGGATCCACCTGATCCAGCGAGATATAAATACTGCCGAACGATGCAGCCTCCTCAACTGAAATACAGCGGCTACTGTCGACAGGGCCGCCCCATAAGCCATCTTGTGTTTGGTAAACAAGCCAATCATGCGGCTTTTTCACCTGAATAGTGGCATCAAATGGGCAAGGAACCTGTTCTAATGGAACAAAATTGGTGAAGTAAGAACCAGATTGAGCATGTACAGCAATGCTGCACACGAAAAGCATTGGTAGTAGTAGTTGGTTTCGCATGTCAAATAGTTTTGAGTTGAACGTTTGATAGAATAATCAAAAGTACGGGCGCAAAATCTTGAATGTTATGCGATTATGGCCAAACGGCGACAAAATAGTTGATCGTTGCTAGTTGTTGGTTGTTCGTTCTCATTCACTCAATTCTCGCTGGGTATTCTGATAATGCGGCTTCTGTTCGATAGTTGGAGCAGAAATGCCCAGTGCAAAGCCAAGAACTGGTAGCACCGCCTTCAGGGCACCGTAATAATTTTTGTTGCTCATTGGCTTCGCGTTCGGTATTCCATCACCAGCTATGGAGTAGGCGTGAATGAGCTAAGAACACTCTAGACAACCATAACCCAGAAATGATGTAAAAATATTGGCCCTTTGCTAACTCTTTGATGTAAGGAATGGCATCGAGCAAGATGCGTTCCCTTTATAGTTATTGGATTCAGGCAATCATTTTCATCCCAAATAGGGGACGACAAGGGAGCATTTTCATTACGTATCCAATCATTTACTTTTGCGTGCCATAATTCAAAAGTATTGGTTTGGATGTAACCAACCATACAGGCCAAATTAAGGTCTTCTCCGTGTTCTTCTCTTTTAAATCGTGCGATACCGCCCGTTCTCCCTGACACATATTGTTTGTCCGTGGTTTTGTAAAGACGTTTCCCTTCAATTACTAAAACTAATTCTCCGTTATTTAAATTGCAAACACCAAGGTCTTCTTGGGGAAGCATTCCTTTTCGACCTTGCTGCTTGAGTTGCTTTTGAGGGCTAATATGCTCATCATGATAGGTAAAAAGGCCAGCATGCCCCGCATGCGCGATTGTCCTTTGCAACGCTTTAGAAAAAGTGTGGCTGAAAAATCGCTCGTGCGTAATAGCTGCAACAGGTGGGAATTCTGGAAACATGCTGTGAAGGGTATCGGGAAAATTCATTAGGCTTTTTTCAATCATTGCTAACAACAACTCAATCACAACCCCATTGGGCAATGATGGAAAAAGGGCCGTATTTGATGAGGTGAACTGCTGATTAAGCATGGGTTTGGGATTAGTGTCCTTTTGCAACCAAATCATTAATGACCGAATCGGCATCGCGCAGAGCAATAGAATCGAGCCAATACCGGAATTGATTGGGCTTTATGAAGCAGATGTAATCTTTCTTGTAAATTTTTATGATGCGTTGGAATTCAGATTGCCCCTTATCCAAGATCATCAGTTTTGCCAAATCACCCTCATTTAAAACTTTCCCATGTAAACTGGCTGTATTATCAGGCTGGTCATCGTAACAGAAAGCTACAAAAATAAACTTTTGGTAGTGTAGAAAACCGCTTTCAGCTTGTCGAAAGCGAAGGTTTCTTTGAGCATAAAGGGCATTCAGAGCTTTGCAAAAAACAGCGCCAAAGTTACTTATATGTGTTTTGAAATTTTTTGAAGCGATGGGATGAAAAGCCTTAGAAGAAGCAGGGTGGCGAATGAAATTTTGGTAGTGATTTACGACATCGTTCAATATAAGTTGGTCTAAATCATGCACCTTGATATTTGAGGTTGGATCGAACGGGAGCTGGTAAATATCATCGGGGTTTAAGGACGTATTTTTAAATACAAGACATCGGGGACTTGTAGAAAAAATAAATCCATGAAAAAATTTCCCGTTCGATTTTAAAGATTCGAACACATGGAATAGCTGTTCTCGTTGCGAGCTCGGCGCGTTTATTCCTACTATCTGTTTTTTAAAAACAAGGTACTCGTCAGAGAATGCTACGGAAAATTCTAAATCTTCATTAATCACTTTGTGAAACAATATATGCGGAGGGGTGTAAATTTTTTTATTTCTAACAACGCTGAATTCTGTCGATTTTTCAATTGGGAATTCCTTATTAATAATACCTTTAGAAGTAATCCAATCATAGGGCAAATATGGCTTCCCGGTGATATATTCTGCTTTTTTGGGAAGCTCAACTTGACTTGTTTGGTATCCCTCGCCGTATTTCCACCCCATTTTATCAAAATAATCTTTCAATGTTGGAAACGTTTTCAAATACTTAATGATTCCATAAAGCCGCCCTCCCCCCAACAAATTTGTTTTCCAAACAAAATCATCTTGCAGGGCTGACTGGTATGGTATCCAATTGAAATCGTAGGTATCAATCTCGAAGTACCGCTTTGTACGGGTTGACGGAGAGCGCCGGACTACAACATGCAATATCTTTTTATTTAAATCAACATTTCCAGGTGTAGCAAAAATAGCTACAGTATCTGGCTCTTCATTATTCCAAAGTACATTGTTTCTGGCTAAAAGTGTAAAGTCAACCACCTGGTGAACTTGGTTATGCAGCAAAAAATCCGTTCTATACTTGCCCCCAGTTGTGGTATAAAGAAAAGAGGAGGATTTTATGAGCAAACAAAGAAGCCCATTTGGTTTTACTATGGTTGTTCCGGCGCTCAAAAAGTACAGTGCGATCTGTCCTTGCGGGATTTTGAAATCAGAAACACTTTTCCAGTCGGGAAGTCTTTTATGCGCTTGTTTATAAGGTGGGTTGCCAATAACCAAGTCAAAGGACTGTTTGCCTCGATTTTCCTTATGCCAATCAAAAAAATCATTGTTAACGAGTTGGCCTTCAAGATCGGGGAATCGCAATGCATCCCATATTTCAGGCGGAGTCAGCATATCACACAGTGCGAGACATAGGCTAAAGCGCGTTAACAAAATAGCAGCCTCCTCCTTATCTACGCCATGGATTGAATGTCGAAGAATGTTTATAAGTTCATCTCTGGCAGGGGAAGCGCCGTTGTTTTGGAGCCTCCACCAATGCACTAAGCGCTTAAATGCCAATACCAAAAATACGCCAGATCCACATGAAGGGTCTAAAATCTTAAAGTCCTTTTTATCCTTCCAAGCATTCAGTGGCATGGCTTCATCAACAAGAAATGCCGCAAGATGTGGGGGAGTATATACCATGCCATCTTCACGAACGCTTTGTGTAGTGCTGAACAAGGCTTCATAGATGCTGCTAACAATTTCTACTGGGAGGTACTGGAAGGAATACAAATCCCATAGCGCCAATTGGTCGTTAGCACTGCTTCTTACCTCATATAGTAAGTTGACTAATTTGGAAGTTGAGAATGTTTGTATTTGTTGTTTTTCTTCCTCAGGCCACTCGAATATCCTCCCGTTTAGGTGTTCTTGTTGATTAAGGTATACAAATACATCCCAAAAAGTACCCGCTTCCAGAGCATGCTTGAACTTCCCCCCCTTCCCCTTAGAAATATTTTCAAAAAACCCTTGGGGGAAAACCGTCCTTAAATTCCCTTTTCCATCAAAATCTTGTTTCTCCTCCAAATACCTAATGAGGACACATTGGATTAACAATCGATTTATCGGTTTGGCAATTGATGTATCTTCCTTCAGAAAGGCCTCTCTAACCAGACGAAGCTTGTCTAATAGGGTTTTATGTGCCGAACGATCAAATGCAAAATGGTCTTTCTCTGTCGCCCAGAACTCTCCAGATAGAAGTTGAAAGGATGAAAAACGCTCCTTTATCTCTTCTGAAATCTCCTGGGCTTTTTTAACCAGATAAGTGGGAGTGAACGATTTTCCTGAAACCGCCGGAGCTTGGCTTGTATTGATAATTCGAATAGAATCTTTTGTAAAAACAAAAGCACATGGCACTTCCGCACTTGACCAAATATTTTTTTGAATGGTGCCTAGATACTCTTCAGAAGGTACGCTCATGTTTTCCGTATAATCGTACACGTAGAACAAAGGCTGTGAAGGGCGGTCTTCAAATCTTCTAAAAAATACGTATTGGGCATCTAGGCGCTTTGCTTTTTCCAATGCAAGCCATTCTGATACGGA
>Ga0105054_10002240_pt1 | contig 30992 bp, 25 predicted proteins | sample BON02_FD_78091 | JGI IMG/M metagenome (GOLD analysis project Ga0105054, IMG submission 78091) | Freshwater microbial communities from Lake Bonney liftoff mats and glacier meltwater in Antarctica - BON-02 (megahit assembly) | ecosystem: Environmental > Aquatic > Freshwater > Ice > Glacier...
CATAAATCAGCTGATTTGAAACAGCGGCTATGGACATTCCAGTTTGATAGACTTCAGGGAATTTAAACATCAGGTTTAGCGTCATGGAGCCACCACCACTCCAGCCCCAAACGGCCACTCTATCTTTATCTAAATAAGGGAGCTTAAGCATTTCTTTGGCAGCTAACCCCTGATCTTGTGCGTTGATTACTCCGATTTTTCTATAAATGCTTTTTCTCCAATCGCTTCCTTTCAATGTCGGTGTACCGCGATTATCCATGTCAATGATGAAGTAGCCTTTTTGTGCCAGCATAATATTATATAGCCCAACTTGTGTGTCTGTAGCAACAGTGCTCCATGGCTCACCATACACATGGAAAAGTACAGGATATTTCTTCGATTCATCAAAATCAACTGGGTAAATAACCCGTGTATCGAGAGTTATACCTTCCGAAGTAGTTACTTTCGTAAACTTGACTTCAGGGGTTTTCAGAGATGCTAGCTTTTGAGTGTAGGAAGTATTTTCCACCAGATTTTTGATGATCGTATGCTTAGGTAGGCTAATTAGTCGTACTGTCAATGCATTCTCTGTGCTTTGGTTAGTGTGAATGGCAAAGAGGCCATTCGGAGCGATATCGTAGTTGTTCACGCCTTCGAAAGCCGCTGGCCTTATTATGCGAAGTTTTCCTTTTCCTGCCAGATCAATCGTATACAGGTAACGCTGAGTAGCATTGTTAGGAGAAGCGATAAAATACACTTCCTTATCAGTGACTTCGCCAAATGATGCAACGTCAAATTCACCAGGGGTGAGCAAAGTCTTATTTCCCGAAGCTATTTCAACTTTGTAGATATGTCTCCATCCATCATTTTCGGTCATTCGTAGAAATGCTTTTCCTTCATCGACTAATGGTAAGCTGTTGTCGCTCCAACCATTTTTGGAAAGATCTGGGTAGGCCAAATCCACCCAAGTTTTTTCTGATTCAATATAGATTTTCTTTAACTCAGCTGAGGAAGGTTGGTAAGTCCATATAGTCAAGAGATTCTGCTTACGATTCATTTGCTGGATCAACAGTAGATCTGCATTGATCCACTGCATACCGGGTAGGTAATTTTCTGTCTCTCCACCGGGGATTGGTATCCAATTGGTTTTTTGCGAACCCATTTCGATCAATCTAATTTTTGCTCCAGCTGGTTCTTGACCTACTTTTGGGTAGTGTAATGGAATGGGTTTGGAATAAACTGAATCGGTATTGTTGATCATGAAAAACGTACCAATCTTTGATGCATCGATTTGCCAGTAAGCAATGAAATTAGCATTTTGACTCCAAGAAAAGCCATTGCGCTTACCAAATTCCTCTTCATAAGCCCAGTCAAAAGTGCCGTTGATGATCTTACCTGTGCCATCGTTGGTGAGCTGAATGGTTTCTCCCGTCTTGAAGTTTTCCGTGTACAAATTGAATTTTTGCACATAGGCTACGTATTCATTGTCAGCCGAAAATTTCACAAACATTAATGAAGAAGCTTCGAATTCGCTTCCTAGTTGTTTTAATACGTTAGAGTCAAGATCGTAAACCCAGTAATCTCCCTTAGTATTTGATCTCCAAACTCGGCTGGAGTTAGTGAAAATCAGGACTTTTGACCCATCATCTGACAGTCAGAACGATTCAATTGAAATTGGTTTCCCCCCACTTTGTAAAACTGACTCTGGCATCAAAACAGTTTTTTCTAAGGTTTTAGAATCCCAGCGACTCAATTCATTTCCATTTTCTACGGTCACATAGGCTGCTCCATTTTCAATCCACTGAATTGGTTGAAGTCTTTCCTGAGAGAATTCTCTTGAGTTGTAGATTCTTTCGAAGGAGAGAAGTTCTTGAGCGGTATCCTGTTGTGCAAGAACCGAGAAGGTTTGAAAACATGTAAAAATCAGCGTCGCAAATGTTTGGTGAATTTTCATATTTCTTATGGTAAATTAATCTTAGTGAGTAATTCCCGTACTGATATGGTCGGAATTGAAGAGGTTTTGAAATTTTTCAAATTCCGGCTGATAATATAATTAATGTCACCTATTGACTCTGCACATCCTATTAGAATAGCATCTTCAAAGTCTCGATGGGCAGATTTCAGGGAAGTTTTTACAATAGTCTGGGTGATGTCAAGAACTGTAACGATCTCGGGAATTTCAGAAAGCAAATGCCTTAAATGAGTTTCGCTGACTGTCTTTTTTAAGATGTAGTGAGTGGTGGCGATTGAATATGTAGAAGTGAAAAGCTGGATTTCCCCGCCCTCACTTAATACAAAAATTTCTAATGCCTCCGAAGTAAATGGAGGGTGATTGGCTAGAAAATCGATTAATATGTTGGTGTCAAGAAAAACTTTCATTTCAGATGCTTTTCTTCCATAGCTTTTCTTAGCTCAAGCTCATCGTCAAAATTAGGTGCGAGCTCAATTTTTCCAGCGATTGCCTGAAGTCTTTCAGAAATATTCGGGCGGGCATATGAGCCAGTTATTTTCTCAAAATAGTCTTCTACCAGACCAGAAAGGCTATTCCCTGTGTTTTCAGCATAGAGCTTGGCCTTTTCTATGACCGTTTCATTAAGCGATAAGGTTAGTTTTTTATTCATTGTACGTGTGGTTTATTTAGATATGCGTACAATTATTTAAATTGATTTTTTTAGGTAAAAAATTCAAGCGGAAATGCTACTTGTATTGAGATTACAAATTCCACCAATAGGTAAACTTCAGCACCAGCGAGCGGTTTTTGGTATAAAAAGGAGCAGGAAGATAATTGTCTGTGTATACTAAAAACAGGTCAGAGGCGGGCTTGAATCTCCACTGGAAGCGAGTGTTCAAATTGATATTTTCGATTTGCTCATTGTACTGGACGAAGGCAGTAAAAAATAGCGTATTCGTCATGGTCACATCTACACGAGGGCCGACAAGCCAGAAACTTGTCGTATTCCAAGGCTCCGGCAAATGGATTTCGTTATATCCAGCATTCATTGTGATACTCACGTACGGCTGAAACCTGTATCCAAGCTCAGCGGTTACATTGTATCGCTCACCATTAGCGTAATATCCTCCTAGACGAGTAGTGAAAGCATATGTGAATACACTCTGTGGTTTTGATGTGTATTCCGCTCCCATAGCATACCACTGATGCTCTGTGCCAGTAGATAGCGTGTCTCTGCTATAGTTTGTCGGATCAAAGGGACGTTGCAGCTTCACGTAGTCTGTGCTCGTCCAAAGCATAAATGTGCTCTGGCTTCTCCATTTTAGATTATAAGCGAGAAATGTGGTATTGTCAGTTTTTTCTCCGTCTTTATTGAAAAAGAAAGTTGTGCTCACATCTGGTCCATGGCTAAGGATTTTTTCGCTTTTGGGAAACCAACGATACCCTACTTGAGGATTGACTTTGTAATAACCTCTTCTTGGGACATAGCCAACTTCGGCGGTGTAGCTTTCAGATACATATTCATGCTGCCAAGCCCATGTGAGATTTCCAGCGGTGTATTTCAGGTTGGCGGCATGGACAAATCCATTGCCTACATTGCCTGGCCCAAAACTTTGAAGAACCATAGCTTTGCCAGTCCAAAGGTTATTGGAGGACGCGAGATTATATTCCAAACCTACATTTCGATTGAATTGAGAATAAATTGGAGCTTCTGAAGTGGGATCTGGATTATAATTGAGCGATTGCTTATTGATAAAGAGTCCTGTGATATTTGACCTTGCACCAACTTGGCGCTGAAGTGCCAGAACGGTGAAGTTTTGAGCAGGCAATTCATCTTCTTTCACTTTATCGGTTTGCATATTCATAGCGCCAATTCTCCAGTTTTTATTGATTTTTCCGCTAAGTCTTGCGCCAAATTGAATAGGAGCATTTAACCCTATTCTTCTGGAGAAAAAAGGTCTGATTGTGCCGTACCCAAATCCTGCAAATAAATCTCCATTCTCCAGGAAAAACTGTCTTCGCTCAGGAAAAAACAATTCAAAGCGATCCAGATTCGTCACCTGTCTATCCACTTCCACTTGTGAGAAATCAGGGTTTACTGTCAGATCGAGATTCAACGAAGAAGTCAACCCTATTTTGGCATCCATTCCGACTTCCTTTCGATATTCCGTTGGTTCTCCAGCTACAACATTTTTACTAACACCTCCCAAAGCGTAAGGGATCACGGAGATATTTGCGCCAGTTTGTGGAGGCGCTTCGTCCCAGACTAGTATTCCAGTATAGGCTAAAGAAGCCGAGGGAAATTGACGGGGAACAGGCGCCCAACCTGATTTCTCGGTGGTTTTGAGATCGAGCCGGGAAAAGTTGATGCCCCATTCTGTAATTCCTTTTTTGTAGCGGATGGATTTGAAAGGGATTTTTGCTTCAAAGACCCATTTGTCATCGTAGTTTGTGACTTTGGAAGACCACTTATTATCCCAGCTGAGATCCACGCTGCCACCATTGTACATGATTCCATCCCATTGGGCTCCAGCAGCATTTGCTCCAAAAGAAAATCCATTGGTCTGATCATCAAATGGATCCATGAAGAGGAGGAAATTGTCATTTTTCCCAAAAGAGAAATCTCTTCTAAGAGACTCCACCATATAAGGACCTTCGACTGCGTGAAAATTCTCTACAAGCAAATAGAGATTTTCATCGTCATAAGTCATTCGAACATCTGTCCTTACTTGAGCAAAGCTGGTGTCCATCGGAGTGATCATGAAGAAATCTGTAGCTACTTCTGAGTCTAGCCAAGCTTGCTCATCTAAAGACCCATCAATTATTATCTCAGAACTCGCTTTTTGGATATGAAGTTGATAATTTGAATTGATTTTTTGAGCAGAAAGTGATGCCGCTAAAAATAGATTTAGAAATAGAATTAAAAGGAGTTTGCGCATGTAAAAGAATTCTTTCAATGAATATAAATAGGGTATTTAAAAGACCTGAAACAGTTGGAATCAAATCAATGCTAATTTACTGCTTAAGCCGGTAATTCATCGTTAGGTTTATTTGACGCATCTGGCGCTGAGAGCTGCCTTCTGTATAGAAGTTTTCACCTTCAGTGATGTATCGGTTTTTTCGGGAATTAAGGAGGTCGATAATATTCAAAGTCAACGTGCCTCGATCCTTGATGATGTCTTTACTCGCTGATAAATCCATAAAGAATACACCCTTTCTGATCCCTTGGGCAGTTTTCTGTTTGGCTTCATAGTTCATACGAAGCTGTACATCCAAACCATTGTTTAAGGTGAATCTGGAAGTTTGGCGAAATAACCAGGAGTAAGTTTTTGCTGTATAACCCGCTTGAATATTACTCCCGTCAATTCTTGCATGGAAGAAATTCACGTTCACATCAATTTTCCACCATTCTTTCGGACGGTAATCCCCACTCAGTTCCACTCCAAAAGAATTTTCTCCATTCAAGTTGTATGGTTTCGTCACGGAGCGTCCCTGGTCATTGACAGTCCGTAACCGCTCGATTTTGTCCTCTGTACTTCGGTAGTATACTGTTGTGAAAAGTGTTCCTTTATCAAAATACTTAATGTGACCAAGTTCGAAAGCATTGGTGTATTCAGGATTCAAATCAGGATTTCCACTAAAGAAATTTCTAGAATCTGAAAATGTTACATAAGGGCTTAAATCATTATAAACAGGCCTCTGCACCCTTCTGCTGAAGCTGAGCTGAAAGGCATTTTCCTGTGTGATATTATATGTCAAATGTGTACTTGGAAAGAGGTTGGTGTACTTTCTAGGGTTCTCTTCATTAGTCGCTTCCAAGATAGTTTTCACATCTGTGTTCTCTACGCGCACACCAGCTTGGTAGCTCCAGTTATTTGTTTTATTTCCAAGGATTGCATAGGCCGCCATGATATTTTCGTCGTAGAGAAAAATATTATCTAAGCCTGGAATTGGAGAAAATTTACCGTCATCACCTTTTTCCTGTACGATGTAATCATTTTTCATTCTTCGAAAACTCGTACGGAAACCAGTTTCGAACTTACCCTCTTTTCCAAATGGCTTGACGTAATCCAGCATTGCCAAATATTGATTTTCATATTCATCATTGAGAGAAGTTTGGACTTGGTCTAGGGCTGGGTTTTCGACTCCTCCTGTTGAAAAAGTGTTTTGAGTAAAAAGCTGATCTGAATTTTCCCAATAATTCAAGTAGGTGAAAGTAGTGGTTAATTCATGGCCTTTTTGTTCAAAAGTTCGTTTGTAATTTGCTGAAATCTCTGAGTTCGGCTCCTCTTCTGTCTCGTCTTGTCTTCTTAGTGTATAGCTCTGCAGGTTCTCGCTTGTGTTCCATGAATCTTCATATCGGATGTCTGTGATTCTATGTGCATCACTTCTGCGCCACAGATAGGATGCTGTCAGGATACTGTTTTCGTTGAAATAATAGTCCAAGCCACCTCGGATATTATTATTTAAACTAGTTACATTCCCTTTATTAGACTGATTTAGGATGAAAGTAGTATCCTGCCCGTATACTTCTTGATATAGTTTGCCCACATTTGGCGAACGCCTATGCGATAGACCATAGTTTATAAACCAGTTGATCTTTTTATGTCGGTAGTTCAGATTGGCAGTGAAGCCAAGGTTAGTAGGTGTGCCTGCAATTACTTCAAATGATCCATTGAAACCTTGCTTGTTTTCTTTTTTTAGAATAATATTTATTACACCAGCCATTCCTTCAGCTTCATATCGTGCTGATGGGTTAGTGATGACCTCTACTCGCTCCACCAGATTTGCAGGAAGTTGGCGAAGTCCGCTACTTCCTTTAAAACTCACCAATCCGGAAGGTTTTCCATCGATCAAAATACGGACATTTGCGGAACCTCTCAAGCGGACATTTCCTTCAGGATCAACTGAAATAGAAGGTAGATTCATCAATATATCATTTGCTGTTCCCCCAGCATTAGCAAGATCTTTCCCCACATTGAATATGCGTTTGTCTAACGAAAGCTCCATGATGGTCTTTTCGCCCTGAACGACTACTTCGTCCAAGTCTCCAGCGACCGTTTGCATCTTGAGTTGTCCTAAATTAATGGATTGGGAATCTTTTGAAATAGAAAATTGGTCTGTCTTGAGGGATTCATAACCCATAAACTCTATCAAGGCGTAGTATTGACCGATTGAGATGTCAATTTGAAACTTACCGTTATCATCCGAAAGTCCCCCGGCGATCAGGCGATCTGTGCTAGTGTATATTCCTATAGAAGCGAATGGAAGAGCCGAATTAGTGCGGTCTTCCATAACAACACCGCTTAGTGTACTTGTTTTGGAGGATTGTTGTGCAAAGGAGATAAAGCAAATAAAGATATTCAGTAAAAGTGTGATAGAAATTTTGCTTAAGAAGCTTTGGTAATAGTTGGACATTAAATGTCTTTTTAGGTATAGGTTTGGATTTGATTCTAAATCAAATCATGCGATGACTTAAAATCGGGAAAAGGTATTTTGATTTTTCCGAAAAATAGGTTAGAAAATGACTAAAGGTTGATTTTACTAGATAAGCAGATAGAATTATGTGGCCTGTTTGACTTCTAAGTTTCTTTTTAAAAGTTTGACGGTAATTCTCCCAATCCAATTTGAGAGGGAATAACCGTCTTGATAATCAGCTCATGATGTTTTATGAATTGAGTTTACAGTAGTAGAGTCAATTAGTTAACTCTAATTAATGAGTAGTTCGTAATGATGTGATATAAGCCAGACTGGATCATTAGATCAGGATTCTAATGGATCTATAAAATGGTGGAATAGTTCTCTCCGGCTGCTAATCAAGACTGGGCTTGAGGAAGGTATTGGAATTACCGACTTGAAACTTAAAAAAAAAATGAAGTGAACATAGTGATCACACTTACGGAAAATGGTGGCAATGAAAAAGCATAAAAAAAATGAGCTCGATATATAAAATCGAGCTCATTCAATTGATCTAGTATATCTGTGTTAATTACTTCACTTCAAAGCTAGCTCTTCTAGCCATTTGTCTTGCGTCAGCTGAAGATTTGTCAACACTGGTGTCTTCACCATATCCTTTGTATGATAGTCTTGAAGCATCTACTCCAGAAGCTACAATGATATCGTAAATAGCTTTTGCTCTTCTTTCAGAAAGTTTCATGTTGTAATCTTCTGGGCCTAATTCGTCAGCATATCCTTTGATCTCAACACTAACACCTGGATTCTTTTTCAAGAAGTTAGAAACATAGTTAGCTGCGCTAGTAGAGTATCCAAGAGGCTTAGAGCTATCGAAAGCATAATAAACGTTCACATAGCCATCATTAATTGCTTTTCTAAAGAAATCAAGCTGCTCTTTAACCTCTTCAACCGGACATCCATTTGTAGAAGCTGGGCCTGGAAGGAATGGGCATTCGTCCATATGATCAGGAGTGCCATCACCATCAGAATCCAAAGTCATACCCGAAGAGTTAACTCTTGCTCCAGCTGGAGTATTTGGCTCTTTATCCAAGTAATCTGGAACACCATCACCATCAGAATCTTTCAACATATCCTTGATACCGCTGATCTGAGTTGCAAGTTCCTCTTTAGTAGCATATTTATCAGCTGCGATGAACCAATCTGCATGCTCTTCATTTTTACCAAGGTAAAATTGAACGCCTATAGTACCTGTAAACCAAGTACTGTTAATACCGTAGAAGCCTTGATCAGCTCTTCCAATAGCAGTTGAACCATCCCAAGTAACAGTTTGTCTACCGTTGATGATCGCACTGATATCACCAACTAAAGCAACGCTTTTGCCTAATTTCAACTGAGGTGAAACACCAAGAATGAAATTATAGACGTCATCAGTGTAATCACTGTAAAGATTTTCTTGAGGCTTAACATTTCCAATACCACCACCAGCGTGTCCTAAAAGTCCAAATGATCTCGTAAATGATTCGAAATTCATTATTCTTCCCATATTGGCTACTGCCTGAAGATTTAGACGGTAATATTTGGTATCAAAAGAACCAGTATTTGCCTCATCATTTCCAGCCTCCTTCATAGATCCAAATCCGTAATCCAGCTTCATGCCGAATTTCTCATTGAACATGTACCTAGCGCCAACTTCAATATGACCAAGGTTTAAGGTAGGAGAAAGGAAATTAGGGCTTAGTGGTGCCATTGGCTTATTAAAGCCTCCGCCTACTTCTAGGGAGAATTTGTCGAATTCCTGTGCATGAGCTCCGAAAGCCAAAGTCCCCGCAATAATTGTTGATAGTATTAGTTTTTTCATAACAAAAAATTTTTGTTCAAATTTTAAGTGTTGATTGATGTGAATACAAATTTATTAACTTTTAACTTACTACAAATCTAGCTGAATTATTTTAATCCACTATTGCGGATAAAAAATAAATTCTTGTCTTTATTTGAATATAGCTAATGGAATATTAACATAATTTATGCCAAAATGAAATTTTTGTTCGAAATTCTCAAACAAAATACTGTTTCGGGTGATGAGTCTAAAACATCTGAATTCCTTCTTCAATACATTAACCAACGAAAGAATTATTGGAATGTCTTACCAGAAATCTATGCTGGTGAAGACTATCATGATTGTATTTTACTAAAATTTGGAAAGCCTAGAACGGCCGTCTTTGCACATATCGACACCATTGGGTTTATGGTACGATATAGTAATCAACTGATTAGTGTAGGTGGGCCCGAAATAATCGTGGGCACTAAATTAATAGGAAACGATTCTTTAGGTGAAATTGAATGTAAACTAGAAGGTGACGAAAATATGATTTCTCATGATTTTCCTCGTGGAATTGACCCAGGAACCCGGCTTTCCTTTTCCCAAAACATCAGACTTAACGAAGAATTTATCCAAGCAGCTTATTTAGATAATAGATTAGGAGTATACACAGCTCTAAAGCTTTGTGAAACCATTGCCGATGGTTGGGTGGTTTTTTCCACATATGAGGAACATGGGGGTGGTAGTATGCCTTTCCTGCTCAAATTCATTCAAGAGACTTCTCCTGTAAAGCATGCGCTGATTGCTGATATTACCTGGGTTACAGAAGGAGTTCAATTTCATAATGGAGTTGTAGTCTCGATTCGTGATAAATTTATCCCTAGAAAAAAGTTTATAGATAGAATTATTAAACTCGCAAAAGAGAGCGGGATTCCTTTTCAGCTTGAAGTTGAGGAGTACGGAGGCAGTGATGGTAGAGAGGTTCAGTTTTCGCCCTACGCTATAGATTGGTGTTTTATAGGTGCTGCAGAAGAGAATGTTCATACGCCAGATGAAAAAGTGTCATTGGCAGATTTGGAGTCAATGTTGAATATATATCCATACTTAGTAGAAAGACTTTGAAAATAGGAATGAATATTAAAATTAAAGACAAGCAATTTGGAATTTATCTCAGTGCTGAGGAAATTAATCTACGCAGTTCTCAGATTGGGCAAGCGATAACTCAGGATTTTGCTGGAAATGAATTGGTGGTACTGGGCATTCTTAATGGCTCTTTTATGTTCATGGCTGATCTATGCAGGCATATTAACTTGCCTCTTTCTGCCACCTTTATAAAGGTAAGCAGCTATTCGGGTACTGAATCTACAGGGAAAGTTGTTTCCATTTTGGGATTGGAAGAAAAAATTGAAGGTAAATGTGTGCTGATTGTGGAAGATATTGTAGATACTGGAATCAGCATGAATCATTTATTAAAGGCGCTTTCTGAGTTCAAACCAGCACAACTTTCTATTGTTACTTTGCTTCATAAACCTGATGCTTTTCAGTTTAATTACACATTAGATTATGTGGGTTTTGAAATTCCCAATAAATTTGTGGTCGGTTACGGCCTTGATTACGAAGGTTTGGGTAGGAATTTGCCTAATATTTATCAACTCAGTACTCCTTAAATAATAGACTTACGAATGTATAATATTGTATTATTTGGCCCTCCGGGTGCAGGCAAAGGCACTCAAAGTGAAAAACTTATAGAGAGATATGGGCTCACGCACTTATCAACAGGAGATCTTTTCAGAAAGCATCTTGGAGAAGGGACGGAACTTGGTCTGCTGGCAAAGAAGTATATGAATGAGGGGAGATTAGTGCCGGATGAAGTGGTGATCGGAATGGTGGAAGACAAAATCAATGAAACACAAAATGCACGTGGGTTTATTTTTGACGGATTTCCACGCACTACTGCCCAAGCGGAAGCTTTGGACGAAATGCTTGCTCATCATAATCTTGAGATAAACGGTATGATTGCCCTGGACGTGCCAGAGGAGGTTTTACGAGTTAGAATCAAGGAGAGAGGTAAAACCTCTAATCGAGTGGATGATCAGGATAATGAGAAAATCAATACACGTATTAAGGTGTATTTGGATGAAACTCTTCCTGTGGCTGACTACTATGCTGCACAAAATAAACTTCAGAAAATCAATGGAGTAGGAGAGATAGATCAAATCTTCACGGATATCACTTCAGTGATAGATAGCTACTGATTGCCTTTATTTTCCTAATTTTGCAATTCATATTTGGCTAAGCTTTTAAGCTTAGCCTTTTTTCTTTATCAAATAATGGCTGATTCAAACTTCATAGATTACGTAAAGTTCTGTTCCCGATCAGGTGCAGGTGGACCTGGATCCACACATTTTCGAAGAGAAAAGCATGTCCCAAAAGGAGGACCTGATGGTGGCGACGGTGGAAGAGGTGGACACATTATAGTAAGAGGAACAACTCAAGTTTGGACTTTGCTTCACCTGAAATATAAAAAGCATGTGATCGCTGAGGCGGGTAAAAGTGGAGAAGGAGGGCGAAGAACAGGTGCAGATGGAAAGGATATGATTTTGGAAGTACCTCTCGGAACCATCGCTAAAGATGCGGAGACTGGAGAGAAGCGATTTGAAATCACGGAAATTGGACAGGAAGTAGTTCTTACTAAAGGTGGAAGAGGGGGGTTAGGCAATGACCATTTCAAGACATCAACCAACCAAGCGCCACATTACTCCCAACCTGGAGAAGAGGGGATCGAAGAGTGGATCATATTAGAACTGAAGCTACTAGCTGATGTTGGGTTGGTAGGTTTTCCGAATGCAGGAAAGTCGACGTTGCTTTCATCTATTTCGGCTGCTAGACCAGAAATAGGCGATTACCCATTCACTACGCTAGTACCAAATCTAGGTGTAGTAGCCTATCATGGAGATCAATCCTTTGTGATGGCAGATATCCCTGGGATCATCGAAGGGGCTGCAGAAGGCAAAGGCTTAGGTATTCGTTTCCTTCGCCATATTGAGCGAAATTCCATATTACTTTTTATGGTACCTGCAGATGCTACCGATATTGCTGAGCAATACAGGGTTTTGTTAGGTGAATTAGAGAAGTATAATCCAGAACTTCTCGATAAGCGGAGACTCTTAGCTATATCTAAAGCAGATATGCTAGACGATGAGCTCTTGAATGAAATGGAAAAAGAAGTACCTAAAGGTATTCCTTACGTTTTCATCTCTTCAGTCTCCCAGTACAATCTTGACAGACTCAAAGATCTAATCTGGCAGGCTATTCACGAAGGCTAAGGTTAAGGTGTCAGTTTGTCAGAGAAAGTGCAATGGCAACAATATTGTTAAAGCCATAACGCCAACTATTGTCTATTTCAATTATGAATAATAAAGAACAAGTGGATCAAGAAATGAATCTTAAGGACGAGAATTCAAACCAAGATATGTCTCAAAACGCTTCTTCTGAAGTGGACTTTGAAGGTGTAGAGCCTCAGGTCAATTCAGAAGAGAATAAGCTAGAGTACGAAGTAGCGGATCTGAAAGATAAATACCTTCGTCTTTACTCAGACTTTGAGAACTATAGAAAAAGAACCGCAAAGGAGCGACTAGATCTTATATCTACAGCATCAGAGGATGTAATAAAGGATTTGATTCCTGTCGTTGATAATTTTGAGCGATCTTTCAAATCAAGTGAGAATGAAGATGATGCGTCAAAATTAAGAGAAGGAAATCTTTTGATTTTTCAGATACTATTGAGAGTCCTTGATAGCAAGGGATTAAAGCCAATGACTGATCTTGTTGGTAAGCCTTTTGATCCAGAGACGCAGGAAGCAATCACTCAGATTCCTGCTCCAAATGAAAAGATGAAAGGGAAAGTAGTAGATGTGATCGAGAAAGGTTACGTGTTAGGAGATAAAGTAGTACGCTACGCAAAAGTGGTGACAGGAGCATAATATTATGGCAAAAAGAGATTATTACGAAGTATTAGGAGTGTCAAAGTCAGCAGCTGCGGATGAAATAAAGAAAGCGTACAGGAAACTGGCAATTCAATTTCACCCAGATAAGAATCCCGACAATCCTGAAGCTGAAGATAAATTTAAGGAGGCCGCAGAGGCATACGAGGTTCTAAGTAATGCTGAGAAAAAGCAACGTTACGATCAATTTGGTCATCAAGGTGTAGGCGGAGCCGGAGGGTATGGCGGCGGCGGAATGAACATGGATGACATATTCTCCCAATTCGGCGATATATTCGGAGGAGGAGGAGGCGGAGGCGGATTTGGTTCCTTCTTTGGCGGCGGCGGAGGAGGTCGACGTACCAAAAAAGGGACAAATCTTCGTGTGAAGATGAAATTGACTCTTGCTGAGATTGCTAATGGTGTAGAGAAGAAGATCAAAGTGAAGCGCCATCTGATCGCTGATGGAGTTACATTCAAGTCTTGCTCTGCATGCCATGGATCTGGACAAGTGAAGAAAGTCGTCAATACAATGCTCGGTCAGATGGTTTCGGCTAGTACCTGTGGAGTTTGCGGTGGAAGCGGTCAGATTGTTGACAAAAAACCGGCAGAAGCTGATGCTAGAGGTCTTTTAGTAAAGGAGGAAGTAATTTCTATCAATATCCCAGGTGGCGTAGCTGAAGGAATGCAACTCAGCATGTCTGGAAAAGGAAATGAAATTCCAGGAGGAATCGCTGGCGATCTTCTAATAGTCATTGAGGAAATTGAGGATAAAGTTCTTCAACGGGATGGAAACAATGTTATTTTTGACCTGTACGTTTCCTTTATAGATGCCGCTCTAGGAGCTTCTATAGAAGTACCAACTATCGAAGGCAAAGTGAAGATCAAGATTGATCAGGGAACTCAAAGCGGCAAAATGCTTCGCTTGAAAGGCAAAGGCATCAAGGATATAAATGGATATATCAAAGGTGATCAACTGATCATGGTCAATGTGTGGACTCCCACCCATTTATTGCGGGAAGAAAAAGAAGCTTTAGAAAGCCTCAGGGATTCAGATAACTTCAAACCTGACCCAGAAAATAGCGAAAAATCATTCTTTGATAAGATGAAAGAGTTCTTTTAATATAAAAAAAGCCGGAAGCAATTCTGGCTTTTTTTATATTTTTAAAAAACCTTTTTAAAGTCGCCTCGTAATCTTACCCTATGCTTAGAAAATTGTGTCTGCTTTTTCTGATGATGATTGGATGGGTAGTTGTGAGTAAGGGGCAACTGGTCAAAGAGTTTAAAGTGACAGAAAAAGAAGGTTTTGATATGGTGACTCTAGAGTTTACTACTTATAAGAGTAGTACACTGCTCAAGAGAACTAAATCTTCTGATCCTGTCTACATTCACGGACATTTGAATAAGACGAATATCCTTCCTGTTTTTTCACAGAAAATATCAAATAATATCCTTCAAGCTTCTCTGATTCATAGGAATGTGGAGTCTGAAAACTTGGGTAAAAGTATAACATCCAAACTTTTTTCCAGATCGTCTGATGATTTTGATCATAGCTGGAATGTAGCCCTCAGTACCAATTACCTATATCACCTTGATTTTAATTTAGGAATGGGTAAGTCAGATTTTGATCTGTCGAATCTCACCATCAGTCAGATGAAAGTAAAAAGTGCCAGTGCTGATGTGACTATACATTATAGTAGCGATTCTCCCAATCAGGTTCAAATGGACACGCTTCTAGTCACGTTGAATATGGGTACGGTGGTGATAAACAATGCTAATTTCACTAATGCCAAAAAGATGATTTTTGAGGTAAATTATGGGAAAATTGATTTGTCTTTTTCAGAAGGAATGCCTAATGCTAGTCATGTGATAGCTGCAGTAGGTGCAGGATCACTACATGTACATTTACCTTCTGATTCTTTTCCCATCAAAATAAAAATGAGAACTACGGCGATGTGTAAAACTACTTTGCCAAAATATTTAAAAACTTTAGAAAAAGGGACTTACGTTACTAAAGGTTACGATGCTGCCGACCCGAGATTGATGGAGTTGATCATTGATGTAGGAGTCGGTTCATTAATTGTAGAATAATTCCTGCTTTTTGCAATATGCTGAAAATAGAAAAGCTTAATAAATCCTACGGAGCCAATAAAGCGCTTACGGATGTGGATTTAAATGTGTCTGAAGGAATAGTGTTTGGGCTTCTTGGACCAAACGGTGCTGGAAAAACTACTTTAATACGAATTATCAATCAGATTATTGATGGAGATAGTGGTGAAGTCTACATAGGAGGTGAGCTTTTGGCTCCCAAGCATATCGGATTGATCGGATACTTACCGGAAGAACGAGGGCTGTATAAGAAAATGAAAGTCTGGGATCAGATGCTTTATTTTGCTAGACTCAAAGGGTTAAGTCCGCAGGAAGCCAAGATAAAGATCAAATACTGGCTAGAAAAGCTTGAAATGGAGACATGGAAAGACAAGAAGATCGAAGATCTTTCCAAAGGGATGGCTCAGAAAGTGCAATTTATTTCTACTATTATTCATAATCCACCACTTTTGATTCTCGATGAGCCATTTTCAGGATTTGACCCCGTGAATGCTGAGATTATCAAAAATGAGATTTTGGAACTCAAAGCCAAAGGAACAACAGTCATTCTCAGTACACACCGAATGGAATCGGTAGAGCTACTTTGTGATCAACTAGCAATGATCAATCACTCTAAGAAAATTCTGGATGGTACGATTAAAGAGGTGAAATCCATTTATAGACCAGAGGTATATTCTGTCACTTTGGACCATCTAATAAGAGATTTGCCTACAGAATGGATATCTAAGGAGGATGAAGGCAACTTTAGTTTTACACTTCCGCTCAGTGGTAAGAATCCCAATGAACTTTTAAATGAATTAATGCAATACGGACAAGTAAACCGTTTTCAGGAGCTAATTCCGAGTATGGAAGAAATTTTTATTCACCAGGTAAAGTCAACAGAAAATGGATAAGATCTGGTTAGTAATTCAGCGAGAGTACGTTTCGCGTGTCAAAAAAAAATCATTTTTACTCGTCACCTTATTGACTCCATTGATTTTTCCTGCTATCATGGGAGTTTTCGTTTGGATAGCGTTGGAAGAAGAAGACAGTCAGGCATTACGTATTATCGAAGTAGTTGACGACAATAAGCTATTCTTCTTGGAGAGTTCAGAACAGTATGCTTTCTCATTTTCCGATGCAAGTCCAGAGGAAGCCAAGGAACTGGTGCAGGACGGAAATAGATATGGTTTTCTGCATATTCCAAAATTTGACATAAAAGACCCCATAGGGATTTCATTTTATGGCGAAGAAAACCCAAGTATGAGTTTGATTAGCTATTTGGAAAATAATCTTCGAAAGAAAATCGAAGAACAACGGCTTTTTGAAAGTGGTATAGATCCCAAAATTATCAATGAAGTCCGCACCAAAGTGGCGATCAAATCCATAACCTTAGACGAAGAAGGTACTGAAACAGTAAGTGATGCGACAGTGAACTATGCGATTGGATTTGTTGCGGGTATTTTGATTTACATGTTCATTTTCATCTATGGGAATCAGATCATGCAGGGCGTGATCGAGGAAAAATCCAGTAGAATTGTAGAGATATTAGTTTCCTCACTTAAGCCATTTCAGCTTATGCTGGGCAAAATCATAGGTATCGCAGGAGTGGGACTCACTCAACTCTTGATATGGATAGTACTTATTGGCACCTTGACTACGATCGTTACTGGATTTCTGGGCATGCAAATGCCGCAGCAGCAAGCAATGGAATTGGCCAATCCAGAATTGGCTCAAGGGTTAGTACAAAATAAAGACATGGCGGAGATCCTTCAAGTGATTTCAGGGATCAACTATGTACAGATTGCATTCAGCTTTGTGTTTTATTTCTTGGGCGGCTATTTGCTTTACGGAGCTTTATTTGCAGCGATAGGATCTGCAGTGGATGCTCCCTCAGACGCACAGCAGTTTATGTTGCCAGTGACTATTCCCTTGATTGTAGCTTACATGGGGCTGTTTGTATTTGTGCTGAATGACCCAAATAGTACCACCTCATTTTGGCTCTCCGTTGTTCCGCTGACGTCACCTATTGCAATGATGGGACGAGTGAGTTACGGTGTTCCTTTTTGGGAACTCGCACTTTCTATGGGGCTGCTAATCGTTGGATTTCTATTGACTACTTGGGTGGCGGGAAAAATCTACAGAATTGGAATTCTTATGCACGGCACCAAACCAAGCTACAAAACGCTTTGGAAGTGGATAAAAACTAATAATTGATTGGAGTTACGCCGGCAAAATGATTTGTATATGTGACAAGGCTGGGATGCGGGAGACCGATGTATTTTATCGATAGTGTTTTGAGATCCTATTATGCTTTACTCTCAAGAAAGAAAATATCTAAAAATTGATTTTGCGTTAGCTTTTTTAAAAAGGAGACTCCTTTTGTGGAAGCAGATTAACGAGCAAAAAAATAATCCCGGTCATATCGTCGGGATTTTTATTTTGTTTTTAGTAAGCTTCTATCGAAGATATGCAGAAAGCATCCAAACTACTTTTTCCTTGGCTGTGATATAATCACTCATCAAAGATGCAGTTCCTTCGTCACTTGAAGCTTCGGCTGCTTCTAGGGTTTCTCTTTCTAATTGTAGTAAGGTGTTTAAATTGCTTTTCACAGTCTCAACCATTTTGGTAGGATCACTGATCTCTTGAGCCTCTTTAATAGTAGCGGTCTCAATATATTCTTGGTAGGAAGAAAGTGGTCTAGCTCCCAAAGTCAAGATTCGTTCTGCAGTTTCATCCACCGCTAGATTTGCAGCATTGTATAGCTCTTCAAATTTAGCGTGAAGCTCAAAGAAATTCTTGCCAGACACATTCCAATGAAAATTTCTCAAATTCTGATAGTAAATCTGGTAATTAGCAAGTAAGTCGTTGAGCTTTTCCACCAAAACTTTACTTTCTTTGATTTCTAAACCGATGTCGTTCGTTTTCATATTTTAGTTGTTTTATTTTCTCTACTTTAAGTATAAATTCACTCATTAAGTTCAAGCCTTCCCCACAGATAATATCTATTTCCAAATCATACTATCTAAGTGATTAGGAAGTTAGTAACGATAGTAATTCAAGTTTGATTAATGAAAAAGAGATTTCAAGACCTCACCTCCTTAGATTTTTATACCAACAAGAAGCAAGTCAAATGGATTGTTGTCGCTGTTTCCTTAATTATAGGTGCTGGCTCAATTTGGTACACCGATAGCTTAGTGGAGGAATTGCGTGAAAGAGAAAGGAGCCAAATAGAATTGCTGTCCAGCGCTTTGGAGTATGCCGCCACTACGATGGATAACCTCACGTTTATAAACCAGGAGATTATCCAGCAGAATTATTCCATTCCCATTATTATGGTGGATGATTCCGGTAATCCGATAGAGTTCAGAAATATTCCTTTCAACAATAATCCAAGTGCGGCAGATTCGGTGGAAACGCTGAAACGTGAGCTGGCAGAGATGCGAGCTGAGTACGAGCCAATTTTACTTCCAGAGGCGGATATTCAGATCTATTATAGAAATTCCGAACTTCTCATCAACTTGAAATACTATCCATACGTACAGTTGGGCGTAATTTTAATATTTGGTGTTTTGGCCTATACACTTTTTAATCAAAGTAAAATTGCTGAGCAGAATCGTGTCTGGGCTGGGCTGACCAAAGAGACAGCGCATCAACTCGGAACTCCGATTGCCTCACTTATGGCATGGATAGATTACCTGAGAAATTCTCCTGTCTGGGATGAAAACAAGGAAATCATCCTAGAGATGGATAAAGATGTTGTGAAGTTGCGGATGGTGACTGAGCGATTTAGCAGCATAGGAAGCAAGCCGGTGATTCAATCAGGAAATGTCTATGAGACTGTCGAAGAAACAATCAATTACCTGAGACCTAGGATTTCTACGAAAGTGGACATGAATATTTATGCAGATTCCAAGGATCTTGATGCCATGATGAATAAGCCACTTTTTGAATGGGTGATCGAGAATATTTGTAAGAATGCCGTGGATGCAATGAAGGGAAAAGGGAGGATTGACATTGAAATACTTCAGGATAGCGACAAATTTGTGATCATTGACATCACAGATACGGGTAAGGGAATGGAAAAGAGAATGTACAGACGTGTCTTCAATCCAGGATTCTCCACTCGCCAAAGGGGCTGGGGACTCGGGTTAACACTTGCCAAGAGAATCGTGGAAGGCTATCACGGAGGTAAAATTTTCGTAAAGCATTCCGAAGTAGGAAAAGGTACCACTTTTAGGATTTTGCTCCATGGAAGTCATGAGGGAGCATCGCAGTTTATTACCGAAGGAATATTAGAATATTGACGAATTACGATTTTTGATTTGTGAATGACGAGGGCAACTTATACCTCCATTCTTAATTACAGATTGACAGAAGTTGATTTTTTGATAGGATAATAGATCGATAAATTGACCTCAATAGCATCAGCGAACTCAAAACTCGTATCCCCATAATTATCGGGGCGTAAATCAAAAATTGGCTTTTTATTGATCAATGTCGAATGAGAAATGTCGAATGGTGAAGTTTGAATCGAGGATTTGCGAATAATGAAGTTGGCCACAGCGTAACCAGAATTTTCAATTCTAAAATTCCCTTCGCACTTTTTTCCTTACCTTTGCAACCTCAATTTGATGTCTCCCATGAGTTTGAAAGAAGAAATCCAGAAGCGTAGAACCTTTGCCATAATTGCTCACCCTGATGCAGGAAAAACCACGCTGACCGAGAAGCTGTTGCTTTTTGGTGGTGCGATACAGACGGCCGGCGCGGTGAAATCGAATAAAATTGATACAGGAACCAAGTCAGACTGGATGGCGATAGAGAAGCAAAGAGGCATCTCGGTAGCGACCTCTGTCATGGGATTCGAATACAAAGACATTAAGATCAACCTGCTCGATACCCCTGGTCACCAGGATTTCGCAGAAGACACCTATCGTACGCTTACTGCTGTCGATTCTGTAATTATGGTGATAGACTGCGTGAAAGGCGTGGAGATTCAGACGGAGAAACTCATGGAAGTTTGCCGGATGAGAAATACGCCGGTGATCTGCTTTATCAATAAACTGGATAGAGAAGGTCGTGATCCATATGAATTGATCGAAGAAGTAGAGCAAAAGCTGAATATTCAATGTCGCCCGCTTTCTTGGCCTATCGGAATGGGGAAAAGCTTCAAAGGTGTTTATAACCTGTTTGATCACAAACTCAATCTTTTTACGCCATCTCAGCGAAAACTTAGCGATGTTCGTCAGTCATTTGAAGATGTAAATGATCCAGAATTGGACGGACTAATTGGTCAGAGCTATGCTAAGCAACTCCGGGAAGATGTGGAATTGATCGAGGGAGTTTATCCTGAGTTTGATCCTACGGAATATTTAGAGGGAAAAGTAGCGCCGGTATTCTTTGGCTCAGCGGTGAATAACTTCGGAATCAATGAAATGCTGGATACATTTATCAAAATAGCGCCAGCTCCGAAAAGTAGAAGAACTGAAGATCGTGAAGTGAAACCTGATGAGAAGAAGTTCTCAGGTTTTATATTTAAGATCCACGCGAATATGGATCCGAATCACCGGAACAGAATCGCTTTCTTGAGAATATGCTCAGGAACTTTTGAGCGGAATAAACCTTATAACCATGTGCGTGGGACAAAGCCTTTGCGATTTTCGAACGTAACACAGTTTATGGCACAGGATAAGGAAATGGTTGATGAAGCATTTCCAGGTGATATTGTGGGACTTTACGATACTGGAAATCTGAAAATCGGAGATACGCTGACTGATGGCGAAGACATGCAGTTTGTCGGTATTCCAAGTTTCTCTCCGGAGATTTTCCGTGAAGTGGTGAATAAGGATGCCATGAAGACCAAGCAACTTGAAAAAGGCCTCAAGCAACTCATGGAAGAAGGAGTCGCGCAGATGTTCACCTTCGACATGGGTTCTAGAAAAGTAGTGGGGACAGTCGGTCAACTTCAATTTGAAGTAATCCAGTTCCGATTGAAAAACGAATACAATGCTACTGTAGAATTTCATCCGATGAACCTATACAAAGCCTGCTGGATCACGAGCAAGGACAAAAAGCAGTTGGATGAATTTGTTCGCTCCAAAAACCGTCACATCGCCCATGATAAAGACGGTAAACTGGTCTTTATGGCCGAGTCAAAAGCCTGGCTTCAAATGGTGATGGATAATTATCCTGAGATAGAATTCCACTTTACTTCGGAGTATTGATATGAAAAACCCTCCAGATTTTTAAAATCTGGAGGGTTTTTTTTAAGAAGTTTAAAGTTAATCTAATTCGTAGCGGGTCAAGTTGGGCTTCCCATCATCATGATAGGATATTAGAAAGTCATCATCACTTGAAACAGTAATAAATTCTACTTCATGATCCAAATTCAATCTCTTTATTTTATTCCCCTCCCAATCATATACTAGCACTATTTCACTTAGATAAGGATCGACGGAGAAATCTTTTCCAGAGAAAAGGAGATAGATGTAATTATTTGTTACTGAGCTTGATATAAAACCAAATTTGTTTTCCTGATTAAGGTTTGCCGATATACTTTTTTCATTATCATTAGGTTTTGTTTCTGGAGCCCAACCTTCAAATACATAAGAAGATTTTATCTCCGTATCTCCATTAATATTTAATATTTCAAAGTATGGAGCATATTTAGTGGTGCATAGTATTTTATCTCCAGATGGTTTTAAAATAAGATCTCCTTGTTGACTCATTGGAATATTACCTAACTGTGCATTTCCATCCGTGAACGGGTAGGGGATATCCAAGACTTCAACTTCATTAGAATTTACTTTTGCCAATGCAAATTTCAAATCAAATATTCCAATACCAAAAAAGGTAGAATCACCTATTTTTAGTAGTTTTTGATAATTGAAATTGAATGACTTAGATGTTTGATTAAAACAGGAATCTATGGCTATATCACTATCGACCTTAATATCTACTTCTTGATACTTCCAGTTTTTTCTACCATATAATCCAATTGTATTTGATTCAGTCCCTATTTTTTGAATTGTAGTAGGGAAGATTATCTCACAAGGCCCTTCTCCGATTTTCCCAAATCTACGTAAGCTATTGCTGTTATCTAGATTGAATATTTTAAAATGAAATTCATCTGGATCTGAAACTATTAACTGATTATTTGCTAATTCTATATCAAAGGCTTGGTTTAACTTAGCTGAGAAACCTAAATATTCACCTTTTAGGTCTATTTCTTTTGGGAAGTCATTGAAGAAGGATTCCGAATCCCTTGAAGTAGTACAAGAAGATAGAATTAGTATAAATGCGAAAATATTTTTCATAGGATTGTAAAAAAATGGCGAGAAAACTTTTCCCGCCAAAGGTTAAAATGATTTAACATGGGCTTGCTTTGCCGTAGAAAATATGGATAGTGGTAACGGGGTCACCTTCCTCATTCTCTTCTTCGGTAATTACTCTTGAGCACTCATCACTGCCTGAGCTACATCTTGTGCAATCTTCGACTGCCATTGAAGGACTGACAAATGCAAATGTGCTCATCGCCAATACGCCCGAAAATAAAATTAACTTTTTCATCTTAAATAGAATTTAACTTAGAAAACCCCTTTGAGTAGGCGGATTCGTCTTCCCAATCAGTTGGCCAATAAATCACTAGTAATATAGGTGGGGGGGGTGGGGGTAAAAAAACAACTAAAATGTAAAAATATTTTAAAAAATTAGTGATCAGCAGAAAACAGGTTTTAAAAATCAATTTTTGTATTGTAAATAAGCCATTGTATTGAGTTTTATTTTACTTCGGATTATTTAGCATTATACTTTTCAAAGCAGCATAAGTACGAGCAGCACACCATTTATCAGTATTCTGATTGCAAAAGCGGTTATGTTTTTACGAGAGTTCTCAATTTCTTCCTTGTGCGTTATCGTCTGAAAAAGGTAATAAGTTGAACCAATAATCGTCAAGGAAACGAGGATGATCAAAGGAATAAGCAGGAATTCCAGCGCCTCCATTCTACTTACAAAGACGTTCAGGATAAAAGATATCAAAGTGACCACAGATCCAAGGGACTGGGCTTTTTGGATTTGAAATAAGTTAACGGTCGTCTTATTTTTCATATATATGGGGAACTAGTGAACTTTTAAAAACACGTCTTCACACTCAAACTGCTGGCCATTAAATAAGCCAGAATTAAGATGGCGATGGACAATAATCTTGTGATAGAATTTCACTTTACTTCGGAGTATTTACTGGCGAAACCTTCCAGATTTTGAAAATTTGGAAGGTTTTTTTCTTACTACGAAATAAAAACGTCCGTAAACTCAAACTGCTTTCCATTAAACAACCCCTTGTCGCTCAGTTTCAAATCAGGAATCACCAACAAAGCCATAAAGCTCAGTGTCATAAAAGGAGAATTTAAGGTTGCTCCCATATCCTTCGCCATTTTGTCTATTCGGGTGTAAGCGGCTGCAACTTCGTAGCCGTCGGATGCAGACATGATTCCTCCGACAGGTAGAGGAAGTATATCTTCTTGGTCTCCAGAAACTGCAGAAACTCCGCCTTTAGCTTTGATGATCAGATTGACAGCTTTGCAGATGGATTCATCATCGATTCCTACTGCGATGATATTATGAGAGTCATGCCCGACTGATGAAGCGATCGCTCCGGTTTTCAATCCAAAGTTTTTGATAAATGCCACAGCTGCCGGAGCATCTTTGTAACGATTGACCACAGTGATTTTTAAGATGTCTTTGGCAGGATTTGATTCTGCATATCCATCTTTGACCAGAATCTCTCCTGAGATTTCTGGCGTGATCAATTGTCCATCCAAGGCTTCTATTACTCTGACTTTAGCCCCTTTTGCTTTGATTTGAAAGTCTTCGGGCTTTTTCAGTGAAGTATGAAAATTATTGATAATGTCATTTTTGATTGGTTGGATAAGAGTTTTGCCATTCTCAGCTACTTTTCCACCAGCTATATACGTACTGATGACTTGGAACTCTTTTAGGTCTTTTACCAGAATAAAATCAGCTGGATCGCCTGCTCTGAGTTGCCCAACATTTAAAGAGTAATGTTCGATTGGATTTATGCAAGCTGCCTGAAGTAAGCTAAACACATCTTTGCCTTTTGCGATAGCTCGAGCAGCAAGTTCGTTGATATGCGAAACAGCAAGGTTGTCGGGATGCTTATCATCCGAGCAGAACATAATCATGTCAGGATAGTCATCGATGAGATCTATCAGCGCCTCGAAGTTTTTCGCAGCGGAACCTTCACGGATAGCGATTTTCATCCCCAACTTTAATTTCCCCAAAGCCTCCTCAGCCGTAAAGCACTCATGATCGGTACTTGGTCCCGCACTTACATATTTCTCTGCCAGTTCTCCTTTTAGTCCTGGTGCATGACCATCGATGGGTTTTCCATATTTCTTAGAGATTCGGATTTTCTCCATGACTAATTCATCCCGATTCACCGTGCCGGGCCAGTTCATCATTTCTGCCAAGTAAAGAATCTCTGGGCGAGACAGCAAGTTTTCTACATCCGCACAATTTATTTCCCCACCAGCAGTTTCGAAGGGAGTTGCGGGTACACAGGACGGCGCGCCAAAGTAAAATTTGAAAGGAACCTGCTTTCCATTTTCGATCATATATTCTACTCCCTGCATTCCGCATACGTTAGCGATCTCGTGGGGATCGGAGACTGTCGCTACGGTGCCATGAACAACTGCAAGTCGGGCAAATTCTGAAGGCACAAGCATGGAGGATTCTACGTGTACGTGTGCATCGATAAATCCCGGCATTAAATAAGGCAAGGAAGAATCTGCTTTAATTTTCTCCAGATTGGATATTTTGTCCTCTAGGAAAGTGAGGGAAACGGAATAGATTTCACGGTTTGGGATATCTACGAATTGACCTTGGATCTGCATAAAAATGTGCGGATAAAATAAGAGTAATTAAGCTGTAATTGAGATACGAACCTACTGATTGGAGATAGGTTTAGATTAAAACTACTATATTTGTGGAGTAATAAAAAAACGAATCAAGCGGGTTTTTTGAATGAATAAAATCGTCATCGCCATTGATGGATATTCGGGATGTGGGAAGAGCTCCACGGCCAAAGCAGTTGCAAAGGATTTGGGGTACACTTACATCGATTCCGGAGCCATGTACAGAGCGGCTACTTTATATTTTTTGGACAATTTCTTTTCTCCTACCAATCCTCATGATGTGGAAAAAGCGCTGGATTCATTCGAAGTTTCATTTCATATCACCCCAGACTCTGGACAGCAGGAAACTTATCTTAATGGTTTGAATGTTGAGAAAAAGATTCGCACAATGCGAGTCACGGAGAAAGTAAGTGAGATAGCTACCATAGTTGCTATTCGAAAAGCTTTGGTTGCTCAGCAGCAAAAGTTGGGTAAGAAAAAGGGTGTAGTCATGGACGGAAGAGACATTGGTTCGGTGGTCTTCCCCAATGCGGAATTGAAGGTATTCATGACTGCGAATCTGGACACGCGTGCAGAACGAAGGCAGCAGGAACTGCTGTCAAAGAATGAACTCGTGAAGTTGGAGGCGATCAGAAATAATTTGGCAGAACGAGACAGAATAGATTCATCTCGATCCGAAAGTCCTTTGAAAAAAATGGATGACGCGATCGAAATCGATACAAGTGACATTTCTTTTGAGGAGCAAGTGGGAAAAATTGTCCACGCAGCAAGACAAATCATTGATAAACAAGAGAGCTATGCAGGTAATCATTGACAAAAACTCTGGGTATTGCTTCGGTGTCGAATTTGCCATCAAAATGGCAGAGGATGAGATGGAGCAGAGCGAACAGCTGTATTGCTTAGGCGATATTGTGCATAATGATATGGAAGTTTCCCGCCTGAGTGCAAAAGGACTGGTGGTGATTGATCGTGAACAGTTGTCAGAATTGCATGATTGCAAAGTTTTGATTCGTGCGCATGGTGAGCCGCCCGAGACATACCGAACAGCCATTGAAAATAACATTGAGTTGATTGATGCTTCCTGCCCAGTGGTGCTGAAGCTACAGCATCGTGTAAAAAGCGCTTTTGATAAAATGGAGCGTGAGGAAGGTCAGATTGTCATTTATGGTAAAAAAGGCCACGCGGAAGTTATTGGCTTGACTGGTCAGACATTGGAAAAAGCTATTGTGGTGATGGAAGACTCTGATTTGGAAAAAATAGATTTCAACAGACCAGTGACTCTTTTTAGTCAGACTACGAAAAGTACCAAGGGATTTTACGAGATTTCGCAAAAAATAGAAAAGCGGATTCAGGCTGCTAAACAAGAAGTGAATAGGGAGACTTTCAACGCAAATGATTCTATTTGTCGTCAGGTCTCAAATCGTGAACCACAATTGCATAGTTTTGCGCAGGAAAATGACGTGATCTTATTTGTGTCTGGGAAAAAGAGTTCGAATGGTAAAGCATTGTATCAGGTTTGCCTAGGGGAAAATGACAGGAGCTACTTTATAGAAAACGAGACAGAAATTAATTCAGAATGGTTTCAACGAGATGAAAAAGTAGGAATTTGCGGAGCAACTTCTACCCCAATGTGGTTGATGGAACAAGTCAAATCTTATGTAGAATCACTCGAAGAAGGAGTGCTTTCAGTATAAATTAGAGATATTTAAAAACTCAGGAAACCATTCTTCCAAAAGTTCAAACATTAAAGTTCATATACCCTCAAATTAAAAAGGTTATTTATTAGATTTGGGGCGTTTTTCAAAAGCTCATAGTTCAAAAACAGATATGTCTAAAATAGTGAAGCTTAAGAAAGGTTTTGACATCAACATGGTGGGAAAGGCTAAGCAAGAGCTTACTGATTTCGCCCAGGCGCAAACCTTCGCAATTAAGCCGACAGACTTTATCGGGCTCCAACGCCCAAAAGTTCTTGTCAATGAAGGAGATACCGTAAAGGCAGGTACTCCAATCTTGATCGACAAAGCATTGGATCAAGTAATTTATGCGGCTCCTGTTTCCGGCAAAATTGTCGAAGTGAAGCGTGGAGATCGTCGCAAATTACTTGAAGTCAGTATTTTGGCGGATACTTCCATTGCTCACGAGCAGTTCGGTGCAGTTGATATTGCATCTCTAGATAGAGATGCATTAGCGGCTAAACTGGCAGCTAGTGGTACTTGGCCAAATATCATCCAAAGACCTTTCGGTGTCGTCGCAAACCCTGCAGATACTCCTAAGAGTATTTTCATATCTGCTTTTGATACCCATCCTCTAGCTCCAGACTATGCTTTTGCATTGCAAGGACAAGAGAAATATCTTCAGGCGGGTATCGAGGCATTGGCTAGACTTACAAGTGGTAAGGTTCACTTAAATGTAGATGGTTCTAAGGCAGTTCCTGCAGTTTTTTCAAGTTTGAAAGGCGCGCAAGTGAATAAGTTCTCAGGTCCACACCCTGCGGGTAACGTAGGTGTGCAGATTCACCACTTAGATCCTATGAACAAAGGTGAAATTGCTTGGACTGTATCTCCTTCAGGAGTAGTTCAGATAGGTAAATTTATTTTGGAAGGTATTTACGATGCATCTAAAGTAATCGCTGTTACCGGTTCTGAATTGACCAAAGCCGCTTATGTAAAGACTTACACCGGAGCTTGTGTTTCTACTTTCGTGAAAGGAAACCTTAATTCAGGTCATGTAAGGGTAATTTCTGGAAATGTGCTTACGGGTGAGAAAATAGCTTTGGAAGGATTCCTTGGTTTTTATCACAACCAGATCACTGTTATCCCTGAAGGTGATTATTATGAGTTTATGGGTTGGGCCAAGCCTACCACGAGATTGAGCTACCATAGAGCATTAGGATTACTTTCCTTCCTTACGCCCAACAAAGAAGTCGTTTTGGATTCTAACGTTAGGGGAGAAGAAAGAGCGTTCGTTCAAACGGGTGTTTTTGAATCAGTTACTCCAATGGATATTCTTCCTGTTTATCTTTTGAAAGCTATCATGGCTGAGGATTTTGACGAAATAGAAGAATTGGGAATATATGAGATCGTGGAAGAGGATTTAGCTCTTTGCGAGTTTGTGGATGTGTCAAAGCATCCTGTGCAGGAGTTGGTGAGAAAAGGAATTGAATTAATCCAATACAGTTAATCTATATGAAGTTTCTAAGAGATTTATTGGACAAACAGAAACCACTTTTCGAAAAAGGTGGGAAGCTTGAAAGTCTATATTACGCGTTTGAGGCAGGGGACACATTTATGTTTAGCCCGAAGCATACTACAGGGATCAAAGGAGCACAAGTAAAAGATGCTATTGATCTTAAGCGAATGATGATCACGGTGGTAATCGCCTTGATTCCTTGTCTGCTTTTTGGTATTTATAACACCGGTCACCAGTATTTATTGGCGACTGGCGGCACTACAGGTCTTTGGGAGAATTTTGGAGACAAAACCTGGGTGGGAGTAAAGTTAGTGCTGCCTATCATTATTGTGGCGTATGCTGCAGGTGGTATAGTTGAAGCGATTTTTGCGGTGATACGTAAGCACCCAATCAACGAAGGCTTTTTGGTAACGGGTATGCTAATTCCATTAGTGGTTCCTGCTACTACGCCATTATGGCAAGTTGCTCTAGCTACGGTGTTTGCCGTAGTGATAGCAAAAGAAGTATTCGGGGGTACCGGTATGAACGTGCTTAACGTCGCTATGACTGCAAGAGCATTTTTGTATTTTGCATATCCTGCTCAGATTTCTGGTGATCAGGTTTGGACTTATTTAGGAGATAAAATGCCAGTTGATGGTTTCTCAGGTGCTACTGCTCTTGCTGTAGTTTACAATGCCGGGGTAGAAGGAACACAAACAGCCGTTGAAGCATTAGCCCAGCATAATACAGTGCTTGGGGCAGATATGTTTAGCTTCACAAATTTGTTTATGGGATGGATTCCAGGTTCTATCGGAGAGACATCTACGTTGATGGCGCTGGTAGGAGCATTGATATTGATAGGAACAGGAGTAGCGAGCTGGAAAATTATCGTTTCTGGTTTTGCGGGAGCATATATCATGGGATTTGTAATGAATCTCTTTGCAGTAAATGAATACATGGCTTTGCCTCCACAGTATCACTGGGTGATGGGTGGCTTGGCGTTCGGTATTGTCTTTATGGCAACTGATCCGGTCTCTTCCGCACAGACAGAATCAGGCAAATGGATATACGGTCTTTTGATCGGATTCCTTACTGTGATCATTCGAGTGACTAACCCCGCATATCCGGAAGGAATCATGCTTGCGGTTCTATTCATGAACGTGTTCGCTCCATTGATCGATTATTATGTAGTTAAGGCAAATAAAACAAGGAGGTTACAACGTGCAACAGTCTAATACTTATATTATTACGTTTTCCGTCATTTTGACGGTGATTTTGGGGCTACTTCTGTCAGGCACTTCACAGGTGTTAGGTCCTATGCAGAAGGAAGCAATTGCTTTGGATAACAAGAAGCAGATCCTAGGTGCACTGATCTCTGGAGACGAGGTTGCTGCTATGACTCCAGAAGAAGTCAATTCGTATTACGAAAGTAGGGTTTCTACTATCGTAGTAGATATCAATGGTAAGGAAGTGACAGAAAGAGACGGAGTCGCTATTACTGCTGCGACCGTAGATGTCGCCAAGAATTATAAGAAACCTAAGGAGGAGAGATTATTTCCTGTTTATATCTACCATGGTGAAGGAAATCTAGATGATGTAGTAAATTACGTGTTGCCACTCTATGGTGCAGGTCTTTGGAACGCTATCTGGGGATATATAGCTTTGGATACGGATATGAATACGATAGGAGGTATCACTTTAGCACATGCTGGAGAGACTCCTGGTCTTGGAGCAAGAATTACTGATTCGGAAGTACAGTCTCGCTATGTTGGTAAGACGATTTACGATGAATCAGGAGATCTAGTAGCTGTAGAGATGCAAAAGGGTGAAGGCTATGATTACTCTGGGAACCCTCATAAAGTAGATGGAATGTCAGGTGCTACCATTACTGCGAAAGGCGTAAATAATATGCTCGAAAACTACCTTGGTTATTACCAGGCTTACATAGAAACTAAAAAGTCATCTACCGCTGTAGCTGCTCTTTAATCAAATTATCAACTCAAGAATTTTATAAACATGAGTGCTGAAACTGTAGAAAAAGCGATTGCGAAAAAGCCAGCCGAGGCTTATTTATCTAAACGCAGGAAGAGATTAATCTCAGATCCTTTGGTGGATGATAATCCAGTGACAATTCAGGTATTGGGGATTTGTTCGGCTTTGGCAGTTACTACCCAGATGAAGCCAACGCTGGTGATGGCGATAGCTGTAATATTCGTAATTGTCATGTCCAACTTTGTGATTTCTTTGATGAGAAATACCATTCCTGGACGTGTTAGAATTATCGTACAGCTAGCCGTTGTAGCCACTCTGGTTACCTTGGTTAACGAGTTATTGAAAGCTTTCGCTTTCGATATGTATAAAGAGCTATCCGTTTTTGTCGGACTTATAATTACCAACTGTATCGTAATGGGACGTCTGGAAGCATTTGCGATGGGCAATAAACCATACGATTCAGTATTAGATGGGTTCGGATCTGCTTTAGGATACTCCTGGATTATATTAGCCGTCGCATTCTTTAGAGAATTGTTTGGCTCAGGATCTTTGTTCGGTCTTCCTATTTACGATTACATCTCTGGATTATTTGGTCCGGATTTCACATTAGCCACGAACGGATTAATGGTGTCTCCAGTTGGGGCATTTATGATTTTGGGTATCATC
>Ga0105054_10002241_pt1 | contig 30990 bp, 29 predicted proteins | sample BON02_FD_78091 | JGI IMG/M metagenome (GOLD analysis project Ga0105054, IMG submission 78091) | Freshwater microbial communities from Lake Bonney liftoff mats and glacier meltwater in Antarctica - BON-02 (megahit assembly) | ecosystem: Environmental > Aquatic > Freshwater > Ice > Glacier...
CTTCGATCTTGTGCTTCAGATCGATCCGTCGCCACCGTACAACGCCGTCTTTGGCAAGATCAGGACCCGCACGCACCCAGTCGGCCAAGGTGGCTTTCTGCTCAGACGTCAGCCGGGGCGACCGGCCGCCTGATCGCCGGTTTGACAGCCCCTCTGGCCCCTCAGCGTTATAACGATGAAGCCAATCCTGCAGCGTTTGCCGATCCATCCCCCAGTCTCGGCCGCGGTCTTGCGGTCATAGCCTTCCAGAACCGTCACAATCGCCAACATGCGTCGCGCCGCTTTCGCATCCTTGCACTTCGCCGATACCGCGCAAACGTCATGCGCTGTCTTGTCTTTCCCTGTGATCGCCACCGCCATCAAAACCCCCATCGTGTCGTTGGCAGTGAATCATCTCGCCGCGGCCATGCAAAGTCACATGTGAGTCAGCGGAAAAGGCCTTTGGTCTTACCTTCAGGGCAGGAAATCGCCGGGATCGGCGCTTTCCATGCCACGCCGCACTTCGAAATGCAGGAAGCTCGGATCGTCAGCCCGGACCCGACCGATCACCTGACCTTGACTGACGGCTGCGTCCTTGACCACGCTCAGGTTGTCCAGATGAGTATAGACGGTGAGCAGGTTGTCAGCATGTTTGATGACCACGATCTGGATGCCATCGGTGTTGGTCGTGACAGCCGCGACTGTGCCGGCGGCGGCGGCACGTACTTCGGTTCCGGAAGCTGCGCCTATGTCGATCCCTTCGTTACGCCCCGGCGCATAGGCCCGGATGATGCTACCCTGCACCGGTCTTACAAAGGGCGCGGAGGAGGCAGCGGGCTGTGCCTGCGTGCCCACATCGGGCGCTGGCGGCGTGGCCGCCGCGGCGGCGGCTGCAGCGGGGGGTGACACTGCCGGAAGCGGGGTCGCGGCACTGGGTGGTTCCGGTGCCACGCTGCCTGCTCCGGGTGGCACGATGCTGGCTGCGGGTGGGCTGGCCCCGACGACCGGGATCAGAAGATATGATCCTTCGCGGACCGCGAGGTCGGCGCCGAGACCGTTCCATTCGGCTACATTGCGCACCGGCACATTGTAGAGCCGGGCGATGGAATAGGCGGTTTCGCCGCGTTGGACCTGATGGCGCACCGGTTCTGTGCCGGACTGCGGCGCCGGCGCGGGCGGGGTGGCGGTCGCTGCGGGAGGCAAGGTGGTGACTGTTGTCGGTCCGGCCCGGTCAATGGCGGCGATGGCGATGGAGGTTACATCCAGCGCGCCGGTGGCCCCGGCGCTGTCGGCCACGCGACTGGGCAGGGCAATGATCTCGTCGCGCCGCAGTTCGGTGTCCGGGCTGATCCCGTTGTAGCGCGCCAGCGTTTCCGCTTCGATCCCGACACGTCCGGCGATGGTGCGCATCGTGTCGCCGCGCTGTGCCACCACGACCTGATAATTCGGGTAGCTGATCACACCGCGGGCGTCTGGACGCGGCCGGTCAGGCGGGTTGAGCGCAGCTTCGGTCGTATCAAACCCGTTGCCCAGATCGCGCAGGTCCGCGTCGAGCGGCTCGCCACAGGCCCCGAGCAAGCCAAGTGCCGCTGCGCAAGCCAGCAGGAGCCCGCGCCGGGGTTTTGAGGAGGTGATCGGGGTGCCTATCGCGAAAGCGGTGGTGCTCTGCATCTGTTATCCTCGGCTGTGTGGCCCCTTGTTGACCGGGGTCTCTTTTCTTCATGGTGGCCGGTTCAGTCCTGACCCAGCCCTTCGACCAGCGGCACGAAGCGCACTGGCCGCAGTTCTTCGTAGTCAAAGCCATGTTCGGTTCTTGTCACCCGGATCAGGCTTTGCACGGTGTCGGACTGCCCGACCGGCAATACCATGATACCGCCAATTCGCAACTGCGCCAAGAGGGGGCCCGGCGGGTCTTCGGCGGCGGCGGTGACCAGAATCCGGTCGAAGGGCGCTTGATCGGGCAGGCCAAAGCTGCCATCCGCGGTGAAGGCGGTGATATTGGTGATGTCGAGCGCGTCGAATACCGCCCGCGCCTGCGCCACGAGCCTGCGGTAACGGTCGACCGTGTAAACCCGTCGAGTCAGCTGGCTGAGGATGGCGGCCTGATAGCCGGAGCCGGTGCCGACCTCGAGCACCTTGTCGCGGGATGTCACGTTCAGCGCCTGAGTCATCAACCCGACGATGGAAGGCTGGCTGATTGTCTGGCCGCAGGCGATGGGCAGGGGCATGTCCTCGTAGGCCCGTTCGGCAAAGAGCCCGCGCACAAAAAGCGCCCGGTCGATCCGTTCCATCGCCTGCAGGACCGGCCCCTCTGTCACCCCGCGCGAACGCAGGGCAAAGAGGAACTGCATCTTGCGCTCTGCATCGGTGCTCACGCCGCTGTCTCTCCGATCTTGCGGCGCAGCGCGTCGATCGCGTCATGCGCAGTGAGATCGGCCCGCATCGGTGTGACCGAGATGAGCCCGTCGAGATTGGCCTGCGCGTCGGTGCCGGGGCCGGTCCGTTCGTCCTGAGGTCCGCCGGTGATCCAGAGGAACCGTCGTCCGGAGGGGGAGATCTGCGCCTCGACCCCGAATTTGGTACTGCGCCGGAAGCCCTGGGTGGTGACCGCCAGACCGCCGACATTGGCAGCGCTGACGGGCGGGAAATTGATGTTATAAAAGAGCCGGTAATCCTGCTGGTCCCAGTGCGCGTGATCCAGAAGCCACTGCACCGTGGTGGCCCCATGTGCCACCGCGGCCTCGAACGGATCGGAGAGCAACACGTTGCCGGGTCCGAAGAATTGCGAGAGCGCGATGGCGGGCAGCCCCTGCAGGGCCGCCTCCATCGCGCCGCCGATGGTGCCGGAATAGAGCACGTTTTCGGCGGCATTGTTGCCCCGGTTCACCCCGGAGAGCACCAGATCGGGGGCCCCGGCCCCCATCACGTCATAGATCCCGGCCAGCACGCAATCGGCGGGGCTGCCCTCGGCGGCAAAGCGGCGTGGTCCAAGCTCGGCGATCATGGTGGGGTGGGTGTAGCTGATGCAATGCCCGACTCCCGATTGCTCGAATGCGGGGGCGACGGTCCAGACCTCGCCGGTTGGTCCGGCGATCTGGGACGCTATGGCGTGCAGGACTGCCAGTCCGGGCGCGTTGATCCCGTCGTCATTGGTGATGAGAATGCGCATCTGGCCCCCGGTCATGCCCTTGCCACGTTACTATGCGAGCGGCGCCGGGGCGGCAAGCCGGCGGGTGGTCAACTGGGCAGGCCAACGGCGAGTGCGGCGCTTTTGGCACCGCTGTCCTTAACCCAGGATCGCGGGCAGGAGCCGCGCCGCCTCGTCCCGAATGTCATGCAGTTTGCTACGATCCTCGCCAGGATAGAACCGCGCGCGGGTGGCGGTGGGCATTGACTGTGGCGTCAGGATCAATATCTGTGGCCCGGTCCGGACGGTTTCGGCCTGCCAAGACCGTGCCAGCGCGATCTGACCGGCCTTTGTGCTGCCGTAATGCCCGAAGAACGGCGCGCCGCCTTGCGGGTCGTCAAAAAACACGGCTTTGCCCGTGGCCCCGAGCAGGGGGGCGACATAGCCGATCAGCCGTGCTGTGGCCCGCTGGTTGATGGCGATGGATTTATCCATGTCCTTGTCGCTCAGATGTGCGGTTGGCCCTAGCGGCCCGGCGTGGATCGCCGCATGCAGCCAGAGGTCCAGAGACACCCAGCGCTCGTGGATACCCCTGCAAAGCTGCTGCATCGCCTCGGGTACGGTGATGTCCATGGACGCGAGGGTGGCCTGGCCGCCTGCTGCCCTTATCCGGTCATCCAGTTCTTCGAGGCCGCCGATAGTCCGCCCGACTGCGATGATGTGATGCGTCGGTGCGAGCGCCAGCGCCAAAGCGGCGCCAAGCCCGCGCGAGGCGCCGGTGATGAGGGCGGTCTTGGTCATGCGCGCATCCTTTGGCCGCCGGGGTGTGCCCGCTCTTGTGCCGGATGGGCTGGAAGGTCAAGGGAGGGTGCGGAGGTTGCAATGTCCCGTTCAGGAATTGCCGGTCCGGTCACTCTGCCGCCGTCTTCATCTCGAACCCCTGATCGACCATGTCCGCAGGCACGACCGGGTAGTCGCCGGAGAAACAGGCGTCGCAATATTGCGGCTGTTTCGCGTTGCGCCCCTGCGCCTCGCCCACAGCGCGGTAGAGCCCGTCGAGCGAAATGAACCTGAGCGAATCGACGCCGAGGTAATCGCGCATCTCGTCCTCGGTCATAGTGGCGGCGAGGAGTTTGTCGCGCTGGGGCGTGTCCACCCCGTAGAAACACGGCCAAGCGGTGGGGGGTGAGGCGATGCGGAAATGGACTTCTGCGGCGCCTGCCTCGAGGATCATTTCCTTGATCTTGCGGCTGGTGGTGCCGCGCACGACAGAGTCGTCGACAAGAATCACCCGTTTGCCCCGGATCAGCGCCCGGTTCACGTTGAGCTTGAGCCGCACGCCCATGTTGCGGATCTGTTCGGACGGCTCGATGAAGGTCCGCCCCATGTATTGGTTGCGGATGATCCCCATCGCAAAGGGGATACCCGATTGCAGCGAATAGCCAATGGCGGCGGGGGTGCCGGAGTCGGGCACCGGGCAGACCAGATCGGCATCTACCGGGGCCTCTTTGGACAGTTCGCGCCCGATTGCCTCGCGTGTCTCGTAGATGGATCTGGTGCCGACGATGCTGTCGGGCCGCGAGAAATAGACATGTTCGAAGATGCAGAAGCGCGGTTTCTGCGGCCGGAAGGGGAAGTGACTTTCGACGCCCTTGTCGGAGATCACCACCATTTCGCCGGGGGCCACTTCGCGCACGAATTCCGCCCCGATGATATCAAGCGCGCAGGTTTCGGAGGAGAGTGCCCAGCCATCGGCGATGCGGCCCAGCACCAGCGGCCGCACACCCAGCGGATCGCGCACGCCGATCAGTTTGGAGCGGGTCATGGCCACGATGGAAAACGCGCCTTCGACCTTGCGCAGCGCCTCTTCCATGCGGTCGGTGATCTTGCGTCCCATCGAGCGCGCCATCAGGTGGATGATGCATTCGGTGTCGGAGGAGGATTGAAAGATCGAGCCCCGCTCGATCAGTTCGCGCCGCAGCGAGACGGCGTTGGTGATATTGCCATTATGCGCGATGGCGGCCCCGCCCATGGCAAATTCGCCAAAGAAGGGCTGCACGTCGCGGATCGCGGTCTGCCCCTTGGTCCCCGCCGTCGAATAGCGCACATGGCCGATGCCGAGCGCGCCGGGCAGCGTTTTCATCACGTCCTGCGATGTGAAATTGTCGCGCACGAGCCCCATGCGCCGGGCAGAGTTGAAGCCGGTTTCGGGATCATGCGTCACGATCCCCCCCGCCTCTTGCCCGCGATGTTGCAGGGCGTGCAGGCCGAGCGCCACGAAATTGGCGGCGTCGGTGACCCCGATCACGCCAAAGACGCCACATTCCTCGCGCAGCTTGTCATCATCAAACGGGTGAGCGGGCGGCATGGGTTTGGACAACGGGTGGCTCCGGATCCGGGGGCTGCGGTTTTCACATAGTCGCTGTGACCGGCGGTGTCACGAAACTATCATGTCTGCGCCGCCCGGAAACGGACCTGTGATGTACAAGTCGGCAATTGCCTCAGTTGGGCGTGCCGCATTCACCGACGAGCTGTTCGTATTGCGTGGTGATCCAGCCGAGTGCCGCCTCGGGGTTGCGGTTTTCGATCTGGCCGGTGAGTTGCGCAAAGACCGCAGCGGAGCGGCTGTCATCGACCATGGCGATATCTTGCGCGGTGAGGATCGTGTCGTAGACAAAGAAGGCCACGGCCACGAGCAGGATGCCGCGCAGCACGCCGAAGAGAAAGCCGAGCCCCTGATCGAGCCCGCCGAGGGCAGAACGTTGCACGATAGAGGAAAACAGCGGGGTGAAGATCGAGAAGATCACCAGTGCCACGGCAAAGACGGCGGCGAAGGCTGCGATGATGGAAAGTTCGCAGCTATCGCCAATGAAATCACCGAGAACCGGGATCTGGGCAATCAGCGGTTGCACCTGATCGGCAAAGATGAAGGCCAGCACGGTGGCACCGATCCAGCCCGCGATGGCCATCGCCTCGCGCACGAGGCCGCGCGAATAGGCCAGCAAGGCAGAGAGGACGATGATGACCGCGACGACGCCGTCAATGATGGTAAAACCTTCCATGTCGTCCCTTAACCTTCTTGCCCTTGATCCACGCCGAAAACCGATGTCACGAAACCGGCCAGATCCTGCATTTCGCGCAAGGAGAGACCGGTGGCCATGCCGCGTTTGGTCATCTGCGGCAGGATCGCCGTGGTGAAACCAAGTTTTTGCGCTTCTTTCAACCGGTTTTCGGTTTGTGACACCGGGCGAAGCGCACCAGAGAGGCTGATCTCGCCGAATATCACGCAGTCTGGCGACAATGCCACGCCTTCGCGGGCGGAAACCAGTGCTGCGGCGACTGCCAGATCGGCGGCGGGTTCGGAGATGCGCAGCCCGCCCGCGACGTTGAGATAGACATCGAGACCGGCGAAGGGGATGGCGCAGCGTGATTCCAGCACCGCCATGATCATCGCCAGCCGCCCGCCATCCCAGCCCACGACCGAGCGGCGCGCCTGACCGGAGGGGGCGGGGGCGACCAGCGCCTGAATTTCGCACAGGAGCGGCCGCGTCCCCTCGATGCCTGCGAACACGACCGAGCCGGGTGCAGGGGCGCCGCGTTCGGATAGAAAGAGTGCGGAGGGGTTGCGCACTTCGGCCAACCCTTTCCCCGTCATCTCGAACACGCCGATTTCGTTGGCCGGGCCAAAGCGGTTTTTGACTGCGCGCAGGATGCGGAATTGGTGACCGCGTTCGCCCTCAAAATAGAGCACCGTGTCGACCATGTGTTCAACGACGCGCGGCCCGGCGAGCGTGCCTTCCTTGGTCACATGGCCTACGAGCACGACGGACAGACCGCGCGTCTTGGCGAAGGTGGTCAACTCATGTGCGGCGGCGCGCACCTGCGAGACGGAGCCGGGGGCGGAATCGACGTGATCGACCCACATGGTCTGAATCGAATCGATGATGACCAGATCGGGTTTTTCCGCCTCTAGCGTGGTGAGGATGTCGCGCAGGTTGGTTTCGGCTGCCAGATGCACCGGGCTTTGCGTCAGGCCGAGCCGCTGGGCGCGCATCTGGACCTGTGCGGTGGATTCCTCTCCCGTCACATAGATTACCTTGAGCCCGCCGCGCGCGAAACGGGCGGCGGCCTGGAGCAGGAGCGTGGATTTGCCGATGCCCGGATCGCCGCCGACCAGCAGGGCGGAGGCCGCGACGAGGCCGCCGCCGAGGACGCGGTCAAGCTCCTCTACTCCCGATTGGGTACGCGGCGGCGCGTCCTGTTGCGTGGCCAGATCGGTGAGGGTCAGTGCGGTGCCGCGCCGCCCGCCAAGCGTGCGGGTCGCGGGGCCGCTGGAGAGCGGGATCTCCTCGGTGATCGAGTTCCATGCACCGCAGGCGTCGCAGCGCCCGGACCATTTGTTATGGGTCGCGCCACAGGCAGTGCAGGTGAAACCGGGGTCCTTGGCCATGTGCCGGTTCTGGCTGATCACTGCGCGGGGGGCAATGGTCCGCGCATGCGCCGCGCGAGATTTGACCGGCAGTCTCCTGCGGGTTAGCGTTTCGGGTGACGGGACGGGCGCAGTGGAAAGGAAAGCGCATGGAAGTGGCAGAGATCCATCGGGGGCGGCTGGTCGACAACCTGCAACTGCTTGTCGCCGATCTGGAAGCGAGCAAGGCTGTTCTACAGCGCAATTCTTGGCGCGCTGGAGGTTCCAATGGGGGGCGAGAGTGACGGGTTTTTCTGGGCGGATGAGCAATTCGTGTCGAGCGTGTAGAGCCCAGCCGCACAGGGCCATCTGACCGGCAGGCATAATTTTGCCTTGCAGGCGCGTGATAAGGCGATGGTGGCGGCGTTTCACGCGGCGGGACTGGCACATGGTAGGCGCGACAATGGTGCGCCGGGCGAGCGGCGTTATCATCCGGGGTATTATGCGGCATTCCTGCTCGACCCCGATGGCAACAATGTCGAGGCGGTCTATTATGGCGTAAGCCAGCGCAGCGCGGAGTCGATCCGGATTACGTTCTAGCGTCAGTTGGCCAAGCGTTTCGCCGTCAGGGTCGAGATGATGATTGACCCAAGGATACAGGCAGTAAAGAGGTAGAGGCCCCAAGCGGTTTCGATCCGGCCAAAGCCGGTGCCTTTGGCAAGCACGACATAAAGCGCGATCAGGAACACATCGGCCATGGCGAGTTTGCCCAGCCAACTAAGGGTTGGCAGCAGGCGTGGGTCGAGCAGGCCGAAATGAATGAGGCTGACTCCGATGGTTTTCAGCATGGGCGCAAAGAGGGCGAGGGCGGTGACGAACAGCGCCAGCATCACGTCTGCATCCCAGAGCGACTGCAGGCCGGAGATGACCGAGATCTCCGAGAGCCCGAAGAGCGGCAGCAGACCCGCTCTTAGTAACGGGGCGAACCACGAGATGGGAAAGAGGATCAGCAAGGCAAGGTTTGCCAGTTTCAGTGCTAGCGACATGCGGTACCCCAAGATTTGGTCCGCATGTGCGCCGGCGCGGGCGCCCTTGCAAGATTATTCAGCGGCGGGTTTTTGTGTGAGGGCCACGACATTGTCGCCGCGTTTGTCCGATTCCGCCTTGAACCCTTCAAAGGAATAGCCCAGCGCAGGCAGGGCGGCCTGCAGTTGTTCGTCAAGTTGTGATAGCTGGCTTACAACGATGTTTTCTTCAAGCTCGATCTGGGGCCCATCTGCGGATGTCCCGGCCGCCCACGGCAGCTCACGCCGGAGCAGATGGCAGAGCCTGCCGGTTGGGTTGAGGCCGGCCCCGACCCGGCCCCGACCTGGCCCCGATCTGGCTCGGGACGGCCTAGTGCGCTGGCGGCGCATGGGCACTCGCCATCGTTCTCGGACCGATGGCGGACAATGGCTCGTTGTTCGGCGCCGTCTGCCCCGGACGCGGCGTCGCCGCCGGCCTGGTGCTGGCCTTCGCCAACACCAGGCGATGAACGCGCATCTGGCCGGGATCGCCCGCACGATAGCCCCGGGGTGCTGCATGCGCTGCTGGTGCTCGACGGTGTCGGCTGGCATAGCGGCAAAGGTCTGGCAGTGCCCGATAACCTCTCCCTGCTGACCTTGCCGCCTTACGCGCCCGAGATTGAACCCCGTCAAGAACGTCTGGCAGTACCTGCGATCCATCAAGCTCGCGATCACCGTCTTCGATGGCTATGACGCCATCGTCGACGCATGCTGCGCGGCTTGGAACTTCTTCGCCAACGACACCCAAGCCATCACATCTATCACCTCCCGCTCATGGGCAGAGATCAATCTTTAGGGCCGTTGGTATTACGCGGACTTTTTGCGAGGCGTGGACAGTGTGGCGTGAAGGGTAAGGATTGTTGTGTTTGTGGCATCGCAGGTCGCGCGGAAGCTGAAAAGCGACGGAAATGCCCGCCTGTGCGCGGCGGACGCGTCAGTCGGCAGACGATTCGGGCCGGTCAGCGCAGGGTTTCAATCGGGCCTTCGGCACGGCCATGGATGAACTGATCGAGATAGGGATCGTCGGAGGCGTCCATATCGGCGATGGGACCGGTCCAGCGCACCTTGCCCCCGTGGATCATCGCCACCCGGTCGGCGATGGCGCGCACGGAGGACATGTCATGCGTAATGGTGACGGCGGTAGCACCCATTTCGGTCACAATTTCGCGGATCAGCGCATTGATGACGCCGGACATGATCGGGTCGAGGCCGGTGGTGGGTTCGTCGAAAAAGATGATCTCAGGCTCTGCCGCGATGGCGCGGGCAAGCCCCACGCGTTTCTGCATGCCGCCGGAAAGCTCTGCCGGGAGCCTGTCGGCCACATCCGCGCCAAGCCCGACGCGGCGCAGTTTGGCGATGGCGATGTCGCGCGCCTCGGCTTTCGGTCGTTTGAGGCGGCCCCGCAGCAGCCGGAAGGCGACGTTTTGCCAGACCGGCAGGCTGTCAAACAGTGCGCCGCCCTGAAACAGCATGCCGAAGCGCGAAAGAAATGCGTCGCGCGGCACCTTTGTCACATCCTGCCCATCGACGGTGATCGTGCCGCTGTCGGGGGTCACCAGACCGAGGACGCATTTGATCAGCACGGATTTGCCGGTACCGGAGCCGCCGATCACCACCATGCTCTGCCCCTTGGGCACATGCAGATCGACGCCGCGCAAGACGTGATTGCTGCCGAAGGATTTGGTGACTTGGCTGAGCCGGATCATACGGAAAAGAACGCTTCTGTCAGGATGAGGTTGGCCGCGAGGATCAGCACGGCGGCGGCGACGACCGAGCCTTTGGTGGCGCGGCCTACGCCCATGGCGCCGCGTTCGGAGGTCATGCCGTAATAGCAGCCCATGAGTGCCGCGATGAAGCCGAAAGCTGCGCCCTTGGTCAGTGAGGAGATGATGTCGCGCAATTCGAGGAAATCTGCGGTGTTCTTGAGATAGGTGGCGGCGTTGAAGCCGAGCCTTTCGGTGCCGACGATGTAGCCGCCCATGATGCCGATGATATCGCCCACCCCCACCAGCAGCGGCATCGCCAGCGTGGCGGCGAGCACCCGGGGCAGGGTCAGGTATTTCATCGGATGGGTGGAGAGCGTGACCAGCGCGTCGATCTGTTCGGTGACGCGCATCGTCGCGATTTCGGCGGCGATGGAGGAGGTGACGCGCGCCGCGATCATCAGGCCGACCAGCACCGGCCCGAGTTCGCGCACCATGCCGATGGCCACGATCTGCGGCACCACTGCCTCGGCGCTGAACCTTGCGCCGCCGGCGTAGATTTGCAGCGCAAGTGCGCCGCCGGTGAAAAGTGCTGTCAGCCCGACGACGGGCAGGGAGTTATAGCCGATCTGCACCAGCGCCTGCCCGAATTCGCGCGGATAGAAGGGCGGGCGCGCCAGATGGCTGAGCAATTGTCCGGTAAAGATCAGGATCCGGCCAAGCCCTGCCAATCCGGCGAGGACCGCCGCGCCGAGTGAGGCGAGCGCCCGCATCATGTGCTGTGATAGCGCCGTGTGTAGCGGTTGCCGAACGCGGTCAGGATTTCGTAGCCGACGGTTCCGGCCTGAGCGGCCAGATCATCGACGCCTTGCTGTGGTCCGATCAGAGTCAACCCCTCGGGAATCTCTGTCAGATCGGTGATGTCGACGGTGATCAGGTCCATCGAGACGCGCCCGATCAGCGGGCAGGGCTGATCGCCGTACCAGAGCGTGGCCTGCCCGGAGAGCGCGCGCAGCACCCCGTCGGCATAACCGGTGGAGAGCGTGGCGATGCGCGAGGGCCGGGTGGCCTGCCATGAATTGCCATAGCCCACGACCTCGTGCATCTGCAATTCGCGGATCTGCACTACGGGCAGGTCGAGCGTCACGACGCCCTGGGCCGCAGCGAAAGGGGCGCCACCATAAAGCCCGACGCCGGGGCGGGTGACTTCGAAATGATACGCTGGACCGAGTAACAGCCCACCGGTCGCCGCCAGCGAACGCGGCGTGCTGATCCCGTCGGTCATCTGGTGGAAGATGTCGAGCTGATAGGCATTCATCGGGTGGTCGGGTTCGTCGGCACAGGCCAGATGGCTCATTACCAAAGTGGGATGCTCGGCCAAGGCCACGGCGGCGACGGCGGCCCATTCGTCCCATTCCATGCCGAGCCGGTTCATGCCGGTGTCAAGCTGGATGCCGAAGGGATGCCCCGGCAGCGCCTCGAAATGCCGGGTGAGTTGGTCGACCGAATTGAGCATCGGGGTGAGCGTCAGGTCGGCGATCATGTCGGTGTCGCCGCGCATATGCCCTGAAAAGACGCTGATTTCCGGCCCCGGACCGAGCGCCTCGCGCACGGCTGCGCCTTCTTCGGCGACGGCCACGAAGAACCGCCGCGCGCCCGCCCGCGCCAGCGCCCGCGCGACCCGGCCTGCACCCAGCCCGTAGCCGTCAGCCTTGACCACGGCGCCGGTTTCGCATTGCGTCTTGCCGTCGAGCGCGCGCCAGTTGGCGGCGATGGCGTCAAGGTCGATGGTGAGGAAACCTGTGCTCATGTCCGCCTTTTGACAGCCGGGGCGCGGGCGTCAAGGGAATGTTGCGCGCGGGGGTGGAAGCGGCGGGGGGTGGCTGGAGGGCCGGATCGTTGGCGGGGGCGGGTTTTACGGAAAGATGCGCAGACAGTCTCTTTCTTACCCGATTTGGCAAGTGACAAATCGGGACGCGCCTGCCTGACTGGGCAGGCGCGTTAGCACCCGCCCGGTCAGGCCGGTCAGGCGCGTCCCGATTGCCGCCGATGAACATTGTTTGCGCAGTTTTTGCCTGCAGGCTTGCACCTTTGGCAAAGCACCGGGTCTCTCTCAACTGGAGAGAGACCTTATCGGCGCTGGCGCGATCCCACATCTGTCAACTCTCGTCCCCGGTCAGTTCCACCTCGCTCACCAGCCGGTATTTCAGCAGTTCCTCGGGCAAAAGGAGGTAGATCTCGTCGGGCGGCGTCAAGAGGGCGTGTTGCATCAGGCCGGGGTCGATGCCCATTTCGATCAGATAACCCATTACCTCGCCCTGACCGCGCTGGATGTCGGCCACGGCGATGAAAGCGGGCAGGGCAATATTCTCGCCAAAGAAATGCTGATGCACGCCGACCCATGCCGCCGGGTCCACCCGTCGCGTGGTGCCTGCGGCGAGGATGTAGGGGCAGGCGGAGAGGCAGATATCTGCGGCGGTAAGCTCGGTCGCGGCGCCGCCTGCGCGCAGCATCCGCCCTATGGCCAGCGCGTCAAAGACCGAGCCGCCGGGGCTGTTGAGAAAGACGGTGGCCGGCGCGGGGTGCAGGTCGAGATGGTCGGCAAAGCGCTGCGCATCGCCGGGGGCGATTTCGCCGGTCAGGGTGAGTGCCGGCGCGCCGTTCCAGTCGAGCGTTTCGAACAGGAGCCGGGTCGGCATGTCGTCGGTGGCGGGCAGCGGCCTGCTGCCGGGGGCGGCGATGCGCGGGGTGAAGTCGCGGGGCGTGTAGCGCCGGGTCTGATCGCCGGGGGCCGCGGCGTTGGTGCAGGATATGCGATGGCAACCCGGAAAAGCGAGTCACGGGTGAGTGGGCGGTGGGTGCCGGATCAGAACCGGCTTTCCTCGACCTGCTGCCAGGGCTGGATCAGGTTGCCGAAGCGGGTGAAGCGGCCCTCGAAGCTCAGATCGACCGTGCCGATCGGGCCGTGCCGCTGTTTGCCGATCACCACCTCGGCCTTGCCGTGCAGCCGCTCCATATCCTGTTGCCAAGCGGCCATTTTCTCCATCTCGTGATCGCCGGGTTTTTCGCGTTCCTTGTAATATTCCTCGCGGAACACGAACATCACCACGTCGGCGTCCTGTTCGATCGAGCCGGATTCGCGCAGGTCCGAAAGTTGTGGCCGTTTATCCTCGCGGTTTTCCACCTGACGCGAAAGCTGTGACAGGGCCACTACCGGGATGTCGAGTTCCTTGGCGATTGCCTTGAGCCCCTGGGTGATTTCGGAAATTTCATTTACCCGGTTCTCGCTGCGACCGGTGCCGCGCAGCAGTTGCAGATAATCGACAAAGAGCACGTCGAGACCATGGGTCCGTTTCAGGCGGCGGGCGCGGGCGGCGACTTGGCTGATCGGCAGGGCGGGGGTGTCATCGATGAAGAGCGGGCAGGCTTCGAGCTGTTTGGCGGCATCGACGAATTTGCGAAACTCCGTCTCGGTCATGTCGCCGCGCCGGATCTGGTCGGAGGGCACTTCGGAGGCTTCGGAGAGGATGCGGGCGGCGAGTTGTTCGGCGCTCATCTCAAGCGAGAAGAAACCGACCACGCCTCCATTGACCGCGCCGTCGCTGCCATCGGGCAATTTGCCTTTGCGGTAGGCCTTGGCGATGTTGAAGGCGATGTTGGTGGCGAGCGAGGTTTTGCCCATCGATGGGCGACCGGCGAGAATGAGCAGGTCGGATTTGTGCAGCCCGCCGAGCTTCTTGTCCAGATCGGTGAGGCCGGTGGAGACGCCGGCAAGCCCGCCATCACGCTGATAGGCGGCGTTGGCGTTCAGCACGGCATCGGTGACGGCGCGCAGAAAGCTTTGGAACCCGCTTTCGGAACTGCCCTGTTCGGCGAGTTTGTAAAGCTCCTGTTCGGCCTCGACGATCTGTTCCTTGGGTTCGCTGGTCACCTCGACCTTGGCGGCCTTGGCGGCGATGTCGCGCCCGAGCCGGATGAGTTCGCGCCGCACCGAGAGGTCATAGATCATCTGGGCATAGTCGCGTGCGGCAAAGGCCGAGACGGCGGCACCGGCAAGGCGGGCGAGATAGGCGGGGCCGCCGAGTTCGCGCAGCCCTTCGTCATCTTCAAGAAAGGTCTTGAGCGTGACGGGAGAGGCCAACGCGTTTTTCGAGATGCGCGCGGCGGCGACCTCGAAGATGCGGGAATGAACGGGTTCGTAGAAATGCTGTGCCTTGACCAGTGCCGCGACCCGGTCGAACACGTCGTTGTTGGTCAGGATCGCGCCCAGAAGCTGTTGTTCGGCCTCGATGGAATGCGGCATCAGGTCGGCTGCGGCATCCTGAACGCCATTGGCGCGAAAGCTGGTGATCTCGTTCATGCTCTGCCCTGTCCCCGTTGCGGGCCGGTTGAGTCCGGCGTCTGCTCCGCCTTGCTGATAGCGCCCAAAGGATGCGGATCGCAAATTGTATGTTTCTGTGGGCAGTCTGTGGAAAACGCGACCGCCGCAGATGCGTCAGTCCCATATGTTGGACCGGACCCGGCCGTCGCGTCAACATCTGGATTGGCCGGGCGCGGAGGGCCGCCGGTTTACGGCGCGGAACCGGCGAGTGTGAGCGCGCGCGCGGCCTGCCAGGCGGCGGGGTCGCGCAGGAATATTTCGACTTCACGCAGCGTGGCGGTGTCGAAACTGCCTTGCCGCTGAGCCTCGGCCAGCACGTCCCACCAGGTGCAGAGGTGGATGAGGCTGATCCCCTCGGCGGCAAGGTTTTCGGTCACATCGGGAAAGATGCCGTAGAAAAAGATTACGGCGGTGGCGGAACAGGTGGCGCCGGTGTCGCGGATCGCTTGGGCAAAGCTGATCTTGGAGCCGCCGTCGGTGGTCAGATCCTCGACCAGAAGCACACGCTGGCCGGGTGTCATCACCCCCTCGATCCGGGAATTGCGCCCGTAACCCTTTGGTTTCTTGCGCACATAACTCATCGGCAGGGCGAGCCTTTCGGCGATGAGGGCCGCAAAGGGGATGCCCGCAGTCTCGCCCCCGGCGATATTGTCGAAGGCCTCGAATCCAGCCTCGCGCATGATGCTGACGGCCAGAAAATCCATCAGGCAGGACCGGATGCGCGGAAAGGAAATCAGTTTGCGGCAGTCGATATAGGTGGGGGCCTGTTTGCCTGAGGCATGGGTGAAGGGTTCGGTCGCGTTGAAATGGACGGCACCGATTTCGAGCAGCATCCGCGCCGAAAGCCGGGCGATCTCGTCCTTTGGGGGGAATGCGGAGGGGATCATCTGTGGTCCTTTGAATGCGTGGCGCGGTGCGACCTAGGCGGAGACATGCCAATGCAGCGGGAAGCCCGGGTCAAAGACCGTCACAGGCCCTTCTACGGTCTGAACCGGGCCGGGTTGCGGCAAGCGCGCGCCTTTGGTGAGGGTGAGCGTCGCCGTTGCGGGCGTCAGGCGGTAAAAGCGCGCGGAGTTCAGTGTCACAAAGGCTTCGAGCTGTTTGAGCCGTCCGGCGACGTCAAAGACTTCGGCGACACAGGAGAGCGTGTTGGGCGCGCAATAGATGCCGGCGCAACCGCAAGGGAGCAGTTTGTTGGCATCCGTATGCGGTGCCGAGTCGGTGCCGAGAAAGAATCGCGGATCGCCGGAGATCGCTGCCTGCACCAGCGCCACGCGGTGCGACTCGCGTTTGGCAACCGGCAGACAATAATAATGCGGCCTGATGCCTCCGGCGAGGATATGATTGCGGTTGATGATCAGGTGATGCGTCGTAATCGTCGCGGCAAGGTTCTTGTGCGTGTCGCGGACGTAATCGACGGCGTTGGAGGTGGTCACATGCTCCATCACGATGCGCAGGTCGGGCACCTTCTTGCGCATCGGTTTGAGCACGCGGTCAATGAACACGGCCTCGCGGTCGAAAATATCCACGTCCGGATCGGTCACCTCGCCGTGCACGCAGAGCGGCATGCCGATATCGGCCATCTTTTCCAGCACCGGGCGGACCTTGTCGAAATCGCGCACACCGGAGCCGGAATTGGTGGTGGCCCCGGCGGGGTAGAGTTTGACGGCTGTCGCAATGCCGCTCGCATGAGCATGGGCCACATCGGCGGGATCGGTTTCCTCGGTCAGGTAGAGCGTCATTTTCGGGGTGAAATCATGACCCGCTGGCAGGGCCGCCATGATCCGGTCGCGGTAGGCCGCTGCCTGCGCTGCAGTGACCACTGGCGGCACCAGATTGGGCATGATGATGGCACCGCAGAAATGCCGCGCACTGTCGGGGGCGACGGCCGTAAGAATGGCCCCGTCGCGCAGATGCAGATGCGCGTCAAACGGCCTGCGGATGGTCAACTGGGTCGGGTTTTGGTCTTTCATCTGTTCCGATTACACCGGCCTGTGCGGGCTGGCCATAGGCACTTGCCAGTTGACCGGCATGGGATCAGAGTCGCCGCCGGTAGTTGCACAACGGGAGTGAGACGGATGCTGGGCTTTGTCGTTGCGATGATTGCCGGATTTGTGACGCCGCATGTCGAGGTGCCGTTGATCCGCCCGCTGGTCCGCAAGTTGCAGTCCCATGTGCGGATCGATGAGGCCGAGGTCCGGATGGTGAGCTTTGCTCTGATGATGCTGATCGCCGGGCTGATCGCCGCGCTGCTGCACAGCGGGTCTGCCTTTTGGGTTATTCTGGGTGGTGTGCTGGGCTATTTCGCCTTGCGTCTGGTCGAGGCGGTGCAACAGTTGCTGGAACAGCGCCGCAGATAAGCGTTACTGCGCAGCCTGCATCGGTTTTGGGATCTGCGCCCCGATTTCTTGCAGGCGGCGGGCGAAAAAGCTTTGATGTCTGGTCTGCAGCCCGTGCTGGCAAATGCGGATGACGTGGCTCGTCCGTCCTGCAACCTCTGCCTTTTTAAGCAGGCTGCGCAGATAGGCGGGGCTGTCGCGCCGCGCGCGCCAGAGCAGTGCAAAGCTGGGCCCGGTGAGGCTGCCCGCCATCGCCTGTTCAATGAGCGGTGTGGTGAGGTCCATCAGGTCGAGCATATCCTCGATCCGCAGGCCGGTCTGGGGACATCGCAGAGGCGTGACATTGGTGCGCCCGTAAAGCGCTGTGTGCATCGCATCGGGCGCATAGGTCGGGTCAAACACCAAAAAGGCCATTCCTGCCGCCTCGATCATCTCGGGACCGTAGCCATATCGTGAGGTAAAATCGCGCCGCCGTTCGGTGATGTAACGCCGGTCCCAGCCGGTGATGTCCGGGTCGAGTGTGGCCTGCGGCCGGATCGCCAGCACCTGTGCGCCGGGGGCCGCGACTGAAAAGGCCGTGGCCGCGTAACCTGCGGCGCCGCTGCCAAAGAACAGGACCTGATCGAAATCTTCAAAGAATCCATCATCAAGCAGCCGGTCGATGAAGCCGTAAACCGCGGGGTCGCGAAACCATGTGTTGCCATCGCTGATCAATGCGAGCAGGGACCAGCCATGCTTGCGCACAAGATCAAAACCGCGCGGCAGGGCGCGGGGCCGTTTCATGACGCTGTCGCGCGATTCGAATGTGACAAGGAGCCGTGGGCCGCCGTCGATGAAAAGAGCCGCATGCTCGGTTCCAAGCGATGCACAATAACCCAGTTCGTCACCGATCGCGTCCAGCGCTTTGCGCCACGCACCCGGAGCGTGGTCGGAAAGGTCGGTGTCGAGGTCGGCAAATTCATCGCTCATCATCGCAACCTTGTGCCAGAAATCGCCGTCATTGTCGCCCCGCATTTGGGCAAAATTGGGCTGCTCGCGTGCCGGATTCTGGCCCTTGGCGAATTATCGCCGTGCATTTGAGACACCTTGAATATCAGAAAAAAGCTTGCAGCCCGGTCTGTGCCCGCCCCAGAATCAAAGCGTGCACGTCATGAGTGCCCTCGTAAGTATTGACCGTTTCCAGATTGATCATGTGGCGCATGATCTGGAAATCTTCGGATATTCCGTTGCCGCCGTGCATGTCACGCGAATCGCGCGCGATGGTAAGCGCCTTGCCGCAGTTGTTGCGTTTGATCAGCGAGATCATTTCGGGTGCCGCGCGTCCCGCCTCCATGAGCCGCCCGACCTGAAGCGAAGCCTGCAGCCCAAGGCTGATCTCGGTCTGCATATCGGCCAGTTTGCGCTGGAATAACTGGGTCTGCGCGAGCGGTCGCCCGAACTGCTTGCGGTCGAGCCCGTATTGCCGCGCAGCGTGCCAGCACGCCTCTGCAGCGCCCATCACACCCCAACTGATGCCAAAGCGGGCGCGGTTGAGGCAGCCGAACGGCCCTTTGAGCCCTTCCACTCCAGGCAGCAGCGCATCTTCGGAGACAGCGACATCCTGCATCACGATTTCGCCGGTGATCGAGGCGCGCAAGCTGAGTTTGCCGCCGATCTTGGGGGCGCTGAGGCCGGGGGTGCCTTTGTCGAGCACGAAGCCCCTGATCTTGCCGCCATGCGCCTCGGATTTGGCCCAGACGACAAAGACATCGGCGATGGGCGCGTTGGAGATCCAAGTCTTGGACCCGTTGAGCACATAGCCTGCGGCAGTCTTGTGCGCCACGGTTTTCATGCCGCCCGGGTCGGAGCCTGCGTCGGGTTCGGTCAGACCGAAACAGCCGATGAGTGTGCCTGCGGCCAGACCGGGCAGGTATTTGCGTCGCTGCACCTCTGATCCATAGGCGTGGATCGGATACATCACGAGGCTCGACTGCACGGACATCATGCTGCGATAGCCCGAATCGACCCGTTCGATTTCGCGCGCGATCAGGCCGTAGGTGACGTAGCCTGCACCGAGGCCGCCATAGGATTCGGGGATGGTGACGCCGAGCAGGCCGGCCTCGCCCATCTCCTTGAAGATTGCTGGGTCGGTCACCTCTTCGCGGTAGGCGGCGGTAACGCGGGGCTGCAGCACATCTTGCGCGAACTGGCGCGCGGCGTCGCGCAGCATGCGTTCATCTTCGGTCAACTGATCCTCGAGCCGGAGCGCGTCGGACCAGTCGAACGGGCCAAGATCGGGGCCAAAGCCCGGTTCCATCGGATTATGCCCGGTGGTGAGCGGCGTGGTCAGGGTCATGGCATCCTCTTGGGCTTATTTCGCCTCCAAGGTTATGCCCTTGGTGTCGCAGGGGCAATGCTGCCTTGACGTCGCGCCTGTGAGGTGCAGCTTTGGCCGGTCAGGGAGGCGTGCATGAGTATCGAGTCGATTGAGGCGGTGCAGGAGACGCTGGCAGGGCAGGGCTATGTCTGTGGCCGCCCGCTGGCGACGGTGGTGTTTCTGGCCTTGCGGCTGGGGCGGCCACTGTTTCTGGAAGGTGAGGCGGGGACCGGCAAGACCGAGATTGCCAAGGCGATAGCCGCCGCGCTCGGCCGCCGGCTGATCCGGCTGCAATGCTATGAGGGGCTGGATGCGGCGAGTGCTGTTTATGAATGGAATTTTGCCGCGCAGATGATTGCGATCCGGACTGCCGAGGCAGCGGGAGGTGCGTCGCGCGACGCATTGCGCACCGAGTTGTTCACCGAGGACTATCTGATCGAGCGTCCACTGTTGCAGGCGATGCGGGAGCAGCCGGGCGGCCCGCCAGTGCTGCTGATTGACGAGATTGATCGCACAGATGAGCCGTTCGAGGCATTCCTCCTCGAGGCGCTGTCGGATTTTCAGGTGACGATCCCCGAACTGGGCACTATCCGGGCGCCTGAGCCGCCGATCGTGATCGTGACGTCGAATCGCACCCGCGAGGTGCATGACGCGCTCAAGCGCCGCTGTCTCTATCATTGGGTCGATTATCCGGATTTCACCCGTGAGATGGCAATCCTGCAGGCGCGCGTGCCTGAGGCCCAGGCGGCGCTGAGTCGTGAGGTAGTCGCTTTTGTGCAACGGCTGCGTGGAGAGGATTTGTTCAAGAAGCCGGGGGTGGCGGAAACCATCGACTGGGCACGTTGTCTGCTCGCTCTCGATGTGGTGGCGCTTTCGCCCGAGGTGATCGCCGATACATTGGGTGCGATCCTGAAATATCAGGATGATATCGCGCGACTACAAGGGTCGGAGGCCAAACGCATTCTGGATGCGGCGCGGGCGGGTCTGGGGCCGTAACGGCGAATCAAGCTGGCGTGATGATCGGCGCAAAGGAAATAACCGGCACGGGTATGAGACCGGGACTGGCGCGGAAATGGCGCGCGACCCGACCTCTCGACAATTCCTGATGTTCGGGGTCGCCGGGCCGACCGCGGCGAGAACACTCTTTGGTCAAGCAATCCTTACCTGCTATCGGATATCAGTCAATTCTTGTTGACAGCGCATCATCGGCGGAAGCACGCTTATGATATCCGGTGATCGGGAAGGCGCCGTTTTTTTTAGGAGATAGAAGATGTTGAAGAAAATACTCGCTGCATTGGCACTGGCTGTGACCGTCGTCGCATCACCGGCACTTGCATGCCCGGATTGGGAGGGCCGCCCGCATTTCGGGCAGATCGACCTTTATGCCGGATTTACCCCCGACCCCTATGTCCGCAACGTGACTGCGGGCGGCACCATCAACATGCAGCGTTGCTTTAACGGTGGCTATTCGGGTTTCGTCACCACCCGCCCCGACTTTGACCTTTACTGGAACGGAAGTTCCAGCCAGTTGACAATCGCCGTTGAATCCCGTGCCGATGCCATTCTGCTGGTTAATGCACCGGATGGTTCGTGGCATTACAGCGATGATTATCGCGGCTCCAACCCCGCGATCACGTTCACCAACCCGGCGCAGGGTCTGTATGACATCTGGATCGGGTCCTATGACGGGTCGCGCCGCAACCCGGCCCGGCTGATCTTTACCGAGTTCAATTATTGATCTGACGACGAAAGGCGCGGTGATTTGATGACTGCCGCGCCTTTGGACCTGCCCGAGAATGGCAGGCTGACCGATAACATTACCCATTTTGCCCGGGCGCTGCGGCGTGCGGGCATGACCCTGGGCACCGGTCGCGTTCTGGACGCGGTGCGTGCGGTCGAGGCGGTCGGGTTTACCAGCCGTGCCGACCTTTACTGGACATTGCAGGCCTGCTTTGTCAGCAGGCCGGAGCAGCGCGAGCTCTTTGCGCAGGTGTTCCGGCTGTTCTGGCGCGATCCGCGCTACCTGGAGCATATGATGGCGCTCATTTCACCCATGGTGCGCGGCGTTCAGAAAGAACAGCGCGCCCGCCCGGCCGAAAAGCGCGCAGCAGAGGCGCTGCTCGACGGGGTTGACCGCGATCTGCCGGACATTGCCGGCTCCGAGCCTGAGGTCGAGATCGAGATTGATGCGGCGCGGACCGCCTCGGCCCAAGAGCGACTGCGGACGCTGGATTTTGAGCAGATGACCGGCGAAGAGATGCGCGCGGCGCAGCGGATGCTGGCGCGGATGGCGCTTCCGGTGCGTCCATTGCGCAGCAGGCGCACCGAGGCAGTCACCGGGCCGCTGCCGGACTGGCGCCGCACGCTGCGACAATCGCTGCGGCAGGGCGGCGAAATCAGTGAATTTGTGACCAAGCGCCGCCGGTTGCGGATGCCCAATCTGGTGGTGCTCTGCGATATCTCCGGCTCGATGAGCCAGTATTCCCGCGCGGTGCTGCATTTCGTTCATGCCGTGTCGAACCGCAAAGGGCAGGGTTGGGCGCATGTCCATGCCTTTACCTTTGGCACAAGGCTGACCAATATCACCCGCCATCTGGCGATGCGTGACGTTGACGCGGCACTCGCCGCCGCTGGTGCGCAGGCGCAGGATTGGTCTGGAGGCACCCGGATCGGCACTTGTCTGACCGCGTTCAACCGCGACTGGTCGCGCCGGGTCTTGGGGCCGGGTGCGGTGGTCGTGTTGATTACCGATGGGCTGGATCGTGACACGGAAGGCGGTCTGGGTCCGGCGATGGAGCGGCTGGCCCTGTCGGCGCTTCAGGTGATCTGGCTGAACCCGCTGCTGCGATGGGACGGGTTTGCGCCGCGTGCCCAGGGGATCATGCAGATGCTGCCGCATGTCAGCAGTCTGCGCGCGGGGCATAATATCGCATCACTCGAAGGGTTGGCGCAGGCACTCTCGGATCCTGGCGACAAGGGCGACAAAGTCAGACTTATCAAGACGATGCGGGCTGCGGACATGTGATAACACGGACCCGGCAGCGCGTGTTATTGATTAACATCGCCGAACGGGAACGTCTGACTGCTTTCGCTTGTTTAGCGTTCATGCCCGCGTGATGCCGGGCCCGACACGAAGGATCGATATAATGACACGCAAACCATTTCGGACGACGACCGCGCTTGCCGCGACGCTGTCGCTGGTCTTGCCACAGGTAACGCTGGTGTTACCGGCGATGGCGCAGGAAGAGGCGCTGTTCTGCCTCGATCTGAGCGCGCCGCCATGCCCAGAGGGCGAGCCGGTTGACGGCACCCCGGTCGACAGCGCGGTTGCCGCTGCCGCCGCCGCCGCCGCCGCCGCTGCGGCAGCGCTGACTGCTGCCGAGGCCGAGGCCACGCAACAGGCAGAACTGGAAGCCGCAGCCATTGCCGAAGCAGAAGCGGCCGCTGCCGCAGCAGAAGCCGCGGCGACTGAAGCTGCTGCCGCTGCGCAAGCACAGGCTGATGCCGAGGCTGCTGCCGCTGCGGCGCAGGAGGCAGAAGCGCAGGCCGCTGCCGAGGCCGAGGCGGCTGCGCAGGCAGAGGCATTGGCTGCTGCCGAGGCCGAGGCGGATGCCCAGGCAGAGGCATTGGCTGCTGCCGAGGCCGAAGCTGCCGCACAAGCCGAGGCACAGGCTGCGGCAGAGGCAAAGGCTGAAGCTGCTGCCGCGGCGCAGGCCCTGGCTGAAGCAGATGCCGCAGCCGCCGCGCAAGCGCAAGCTGACGCAGAGGCGGCGCTGATGGCCGCACGGGAGGCAGAAGCACAGGCTGCTGCGGATGCGCAAGCCGCTGAGGATCAGGCTGCTGCGGATGCGCAAGCCGCTGAGGATCAGGCTGCTGCGGATGCGGAGGCTGCGGCTGATGCGGAGGCTGCGGCTGACGCGCAGTCGGCCGAAGATATGGCGGCTGCCGAGGCGCAAGCTGCCACAGAAGATCAGGCGGCTGCTGAGGCACCGGCCGCCGCGGACGCACAGGCAGCAGAGGACGCACAGGCCGCTGTGGACGCACAGGCAGCAGAGGACATTGCTGCCGCTGAAGCGCAAGTAGCCACCGAAGATCAGGCGGCTGCAGAGGCACCGGCTGTTGCGGATGCACAAACGGCTGCCGAGGCCGAGGCCCGGTCGATTGCTGATGCCGAGGCTGAAGTGGCTGCAGCTGCAGCTGCTGAGGCTGCAATGACTGCCGAGGAACAGGCGGCGGCCGAGGCTGCAGCCGCACTTGAGGCAGAATCGGTGGCAGAAGCGCAGGCGCAGGCTGCTGCTGAAACTGCGGCAATTGCGGCGATGCTCGCGGACCCGGACGCAGTTGCGGAAGAGAAAGAAGACACCGTCACCGAGGAAGATGTGCGCAGCAGCGACGAGGACTTTGAAACCACTGTTGACGGCACGGCTGCGGTGTCGGGCGACAACGATGACGGGCTGAGCAATCTGGAAAAAATCCTGCTGCTGGGTCTGGGTGCCGTGGTCGTGGGGTCGGTTCTGAACAACGGAGACGAGGTCGTGTCGAACTCGGGTGACCGGGTGGTTGTGCGCACCGACGACGGATTTACCGTCTACAAGGATGACGACGCCTTGCTGCGTCAGCCCGGATCGACGCTGCGGACTCAGACCTATGCCGATGGATCCACCCAGACCTTTGTTGACCGGCCCGATGGCACGCAGGTTGTGACGATCCGCGATGCGCGTGGCCGTGTGCTGCGGCGGGCGCGGGTCTATCCTGATGGCACCGAAGTCGAACTGTTCGACGACCTGGAGCCAGTCGAAGCGGTGAACTTTGCCGAGTTGCAGTCGCAGCGTCCCGAGCTGCGCCGATACTCGGTGGCCGAGATCGACCGCGAGGCGCTGCGCGCCGCGCTGCGGGACGCGGAAACCTATGACTATGGGCGCACTTTCAGCCTGCGCCAGATCCGCGAGATCGAGGAAGTCCGCACGCTTGTACCGGGGATCGATCTGGACACGATCACTTTCGCCACCGGTTCCGCTGCGATCAATCCGGAACAGACCCGGTCATTGGTGCGGCTTGGCATTCTGATGGAAGAGTTTCTGGCGGAGAATCCGGCGGAAGTGTTCCTGATCGAGGGTCATACCGATGCGACGGGAAGCGATTTCTATAACCTCGCCTTGTCGGACCGGCGCGCGGAATCGGTGGCGCTGGCCCTGACCGAAAACTTTGGCATCGCGCCGGAGAATCTGGTGGTTCAGGGCTATGGGGAATCTTTCCTCAAGGTTCCGACCGAAGCTGCCGAAGAGCGCAACCGTCGGGCAACGGTGCGCCGGATCACGCCGTTGTTGCGGGATATCGCAGCGAACTGACCTTGACCGGGAGGGTGGGTTGAAACCCACCTTACCCGCGGGTTCCGGGTTGCGATTTGCCCGGTTAGGAACAAGGATCGGGGCCTGCTTTGCCAAGAGGAGGCCCCGGTGCATTTGAAATTCCATCACTATGATCAGGGTTTTGTCGGCAGGGTTCGCGGTGGCGGTCCGGATGCCAATGGCCAAAAGGCTGAAGTGACGGTGTCGGACGGGCAGGGCAATCCGTGCCGGTCCTGTCTGCACCAAATTTCTGCAGGCGCTCGTATGGTTGTGCTTGCCGCCTGTCCATTTCCCGCGCTGCAGCCATGCCGAGACGGCGGGATCTTTCTATGTGCGGATTCCTGCGTCCCGTTTGCCGGGGCGGGATTGCCGCAGGTGTTGACCGGATCGCCGCAATATCTGCTCAAGGGTTTGTGGGGGCGATCATCGTATCATCTATGGCACGGGGGCGATTGTCGCCTGCGCCGCTCTGGCCGAATATGCGCACACTGTTTTATCGCGCCCGGATGTGGCTTATGTTGATGGCAGATCGGCGCGTAACAACTGTTTTCTGACAAGGATCACCCGCAGCCATGACCCCCATCCCTGACGATATCCCGACGCTGGCGCTGGATTGGTACCGCGCAGGCCGGGGCGCCGTGCTGGCGACTGTGGTCGAGACATGGGGGTCCGCGCCGCGCCCGGTGGGCAGCCAGTTGGTGATCGACCGCGAGGGCGCGATGCAGGGTTCGGTCTCGGGCGGTTGTGTCGAGGGCGCGGTGATTACCGAAGCGCTGGAGGCGCTGGAGGACGGACAGGCGCGCCTGCTCGATTTCGGGGTGAGTGATGATGACGCCTTTGCCGTGGGTCTGGCCTGTGGCGGTCGTATCCGCGTGCTTGTCGAGCCGGTGGGCGCGGTCCTGCCTGAGGCGCTGTTGGCCGAACTGTTCGCGGCGCGCGCGGCGCGCAGGCCGGTGGCCGTGGTGACCGATCTGGAAGGACCGGAGCGTAATCTGGCGGGCCAGCTGGAATATCCGGCGCGGTTTCGCGGGGATCAGTCGGGAGTGGAGCCGGATGGCACGACTTTCATTGCCGTGCACAATCCGCCCCTGCGGATGATCATTGTGGGGGCGGTGCATATCGCGCAGCCGCTGATCGCGATGGCTCGCTTGGCCGGATATGATCCGGTCATCGTTGATCCGCGCCCGGCTTTTGGTGCGGCGGCGCGGTTTCCGGGTGAGGTGATTCTGGAGGATTGGCCGGATGAAGCGCTGGCGGCACATGGTCTGGATCCGCGCACGGCGGTGGTGACGTTGACCCATGATCCCAAGCTCGACGATCCGGCGATCACTGCGGCGCTGCGGTCGGATGTGTTTTACCTGGGCTGTCTGGGGTCGACCCGGACGCATGCCAAGCGGGTGGAGCGGCTGACCGGGGCAGGTTTCACGCCAGAGCAGATTGCGCGCATCCATGCGCCGGTGGGCTTGCATCTGGGCGCGCGATCGCCCGCGGAAATTGCCGTCAGCATCATGGCGCAGGTGACCCGGGTGCTGAGGCTGGGTTGATGCAATTTGGTCCGGTGCCATTGGTCGAGGCCGAGGGGGCCATTCTGGCGCATTCGGTGGCGGGCGATGGCTGGCATCTTCGCAAGGGGCAGGTACTGGGTACGGCCGAGCTGGCGATGCTGCGAGATGCGGGGTGTGTCGAGGTGACGGTGGCCCGGATCGGGCCGGACGATCTGCATGAGGATGAGGCCGCGACGCGGATTGCGGCGGCGATTTTGCCTGATCCCGAAGCGCAAGGCTTGCGTGTGACCAAAGCTGCGACTGGACGGGTCAATCTGCATGCGACGGGGCCGGGGGTGATTGCCCTCGATGTGTTTGCGATCCTTGGCCTTAACAGCATCAATCCGATGCTGACGCTGGCCACGCTGCGCCCGTGGCAGCGGGTAGGCGAGGGCGATATGGTCGCCACGATCAAGATCATCAGTTATGGGCTGCCCGAGGTAGATGTGGCGACTGGCTGCGCCTTGATCGGCCCCGCGATCCGGTTGGAGCGGCCGCTTTATGGCAACGCGGTCCTGATCGAGACTCAGGCGGGCCGTGACCTCGGCCCCAAGGGGCGCAATGCGCTGGCACTGCGGTTGAACCGGCTGGGCCTGACGCTGGGGCCGCGCCGGATCGTGGCGCATGACACCCCGACGCTTGCAGCAGCGATCCTGGCCGAGGCGGCGGGGCCGGAGGAGGTGATGTTTATTCTCACCGATTCGGCCACCTCGGACCCCGACGATGTGGCGCCGCTGGCGCTGCGCCGGGCTGGAGGGACAATCGTGCAGTTCGGGATTCCGGTCGACCCGGGCAACCTGCTGTTTCTGGGTCATATCGGTCAAAAACCTGTGATCGGATTGCCCGGCTGCGCCCGATCCCCCGCGCTGAATGGTGCGGATTGGGTGCTGGAGCGGGTGATTTGCGGTGTCGCGGTGACGCCTGCCGACCTTTCCGCCATGGGGGTTGGTGGGTTGCTCAAAGAAATTGCCTCAAGGCCGCGCCCGCGCGATATCTGAGCCGCAGGATAGTTGTGCCGAGTCTGGCAGTGACGAAAGATTCCTGTTCCTGCTTTCGGGGGCGCATGCTTTAACACTGTCAGGGAACGCTTTGAGGGAGGAATGCATGACACAGGTCACCATGACCGTGAATGGCAAGGCCGTAAGCGGCACTGTCGAGGACCGCACGTTGCTGGTCGATTTTCTGCGGCTAAATCTACGGCTGACCGGCACGCATGTCGGCTGTGACACCAGTCAATGCGGCGCCTGCGTGGTGCATGTGAACGGGTTGCCAGTAAAATCCTGCACAATGTTCGTGGCCGAGGCCGAGGGCGCAGATGTCCGCACCATCGAGGGGATGGCCAATGCGGATGGATCGCTGAGCGGGTTGCAGCAGTCGTTTCAGGATCACCACGGGCTGCAATGCGGATTCTGCACACCGGGGATGGTCATGTCGGCGGCGGCGCTGCTCAAGGAGAACCCGACCCCGTCCGAAGCTGAAGTGCGGGTCTATCTGGAGGGCAATATCTGCCGCTGCACCGGGTATCATAATATCGTCAAGGCGATCCTTGCCGCCTCGGGTCAGGATGTAACGGCGATTGCGGCGGAATGATCTGCGGGGGAGGGTGGGTTCAAACCCACCTTACGCTGCCGCGTTTGCAAGTTCTCTGCCTTGGCGGAAGCGGCCCGCAGAGCGCAGCAAGAATCATGATTGCAGGTTAATATCTAGGGTGGGTGCGCCCACTCTTTCTCTCAGGGAGGAAATTCAATGCCGAAGGACAGCGGAATCGGTGCCAGCACCAAGCGGCGCGAGGATCTGCGCTTTCTCACCGGGCGTGGCAAATATACTGATGACATCCAGATCGCCGGACAGGCGCATGCGGTCTTTGTCCGTTCTCAGGTCGCCAACGGCGAGATCCGGTCGATTGACACCCGTGCTGCTGAGGCAATGCCGGGAGTTCTGGCGGTGTTCACCGGCGCGGATTTTGCGGCGGTCGGGGGCAATCCCGCAGGCTGGCTGATCAACAGCCGCGACGGCACGCCGATGAAAGAGCCCAAGCGCCCTGTGCTGGCGCATGGCAAGGTGCGGCATGTCGGTGACGCCTATGCGGCAGTGATCGCCGAGACGCCGGAACAGGCGCGCGACGCCGCAGAGGCGATTGAAGCCGATATTCACGAGTTGCCCGCTGTGGTGGATATGGCGTCAGCACTGGCAGGAGGTGGGCTGGTGCATGACGAGATCGGCACCAACCAGTGTTTCGACTGGGGCTGGATCGAGGACAACCGCGCCGCAACAGATGCGGCGATCAAGGCGGCGCCGCATGTCACCACGCTGGAACTGATCAATAACCGGCTTGTGCCAAATGCGATGGAGCCGCGCGCATCGACCGGGGATTATGATCCCGGCACCGGCGAATATACCCTTTATACCACCAGCCAGAACCCGCATCTGACCCGGTTGCTGATTGCGGCTTTTGTCATGGGAATCCCTGAAAACAAGCTGCGGGTCATTGCCCCTGATGTCGGCGGTGGTTTTGGATCGAAGATCTATCATTATGGCGAAGAGGCGCTGGTGCTGGCGGCGGCGAAAAAGCTGGGGCGGCCGGTGCGCTGGACCGCGACACGGTCAGAGGCGTTTCTGACCGATGCGCATGGTCGGGACCATGTGACGAAGATCGAGCTGGCCTGTGACAAGGAAGGGCATTTCATTGCCTTCCGCACCGAAACGCTGGCCAATGTCGGGGCTTATCTTTCGAATTTCTCGACGGCGACGCCGACGTTTCTGCATGGCACGTTGATGGCGGGCAATTACACCGTCCCGCATGTCTATGTGAACGTGAAGGCGGTGTTCACCAATACGGTTCCCGTCGATGCCTATCGCGGTGCGGGCCGCCCCGAGGCCACATATTCCATCGAGCGGGTCATCGACATTGCGGCGCGCGAACTGGGCATCGATCCGATTGAAATCCGGCGGCGCAATTTCATCCAGCCGGATCAGTTTCCCTATACCAGCGCCGCGGGTCTGCAATATGACACCGGCAATTACGATGCGGTGATGGACAAGCTGGTCGAGATTGCCGACATCAGCGGTTTTGCCGCACGCCGTGCCGCGTCGCAGGCCAAAGGGATGCTGCGCGGGCTGGGGATCAACAGTTATATCGAGGCTTGCGGAATCGCGCCGTCGAACCTTGTGGGCATTCTTGGCTCGCGCGTCGGCCTTTATGACGCGGCCACAGTCCGGGTGAATGCCACGGGCAGCCTGTCGGTCATGGTGGGCGCGCATAGCCACGGGCAGGGGCATGAGACGGCGTTTCCGCAGGTCGTCGCCTCGATGCTGGGCATTGATGCGGCGTCGATTGATATCGTGCATGGCGATACAGCGAAAATACCCTTCGGCATGGGCTCTTATGGCTCCCGCTCGCTCGCCGTCTGCGGCTCTGCCGTGGTGCGTGCGACGGAAAAGATCATTGCCAAGGCCAAGAAGATCGCCGCGCATATGCTCGAAGCCTCGGAAGGGGATATCGAGTTCAAGGAGGGCAAGTTCAGCGTGGCGGGCACCGACAAGGCGGTGAGTTTTGGCGAGGTCGCGCTCAAGGCCTATATCCCGCATAATTATCCGCTGGATGAGCTGGAGCCGGGGCTGGAAGAGACGGCGTTTTATGATCCGGCCAACTTTACCTATCCGGCGGGCGCCTATGCCTGCGAGGTCGAGGTGGACCCGGAGACCGGCAAGGTGACCATCGAGCGGTTCTCTGCTGCCGACGATTTTGGCAATGTGATCAATCCGATGATCGTATCGGGGCAGGTGCATGGCGGGATCGGGCAGGGGATCGGGCAGGCGCTGCTGGAGCAGGGGGTCTATGATGCCCAAGGCCAGCTCATCAGTGCGAGCTACATGGATTACGCCATGCCGCGCGCGGATGATGTGCCGTTCTATGCAGTCGATCATTCCTGCCAGACGCCCTGCACGCATAACCCGCTGGGGGTAAAGGGCTGTGGCGAGGCTGGTGCCATTGGCTCGCCACCTGCCGTGGTAAATGCAGTGATCGACGCGCTGCAGTCTGGTGGCAAGGCCGTTACCCATATCGATATGCCGCTCAGCCCGTCGCGGGTCTGGGCAGCGATGAACGCCTGAGGAGGTCTGAACCATGTATGCATTTGACATTGCACGGCCCACGACGATTGCCGATGCCGCAGCCGCCATGGCCCATGAGGGGGCGCAGGCGCTGGGGGGCGGGCAGACACTGATCCCCTCGCTGAAACAGCGGCTGGCCAGCCCCGAGACGCTGATCAGTCTGACGGCGATCCCAGAAATGAAGGGGGTTTGTGTCGACGATTCCGGAGCGGTTTGCATCGGTGGCGGCACGACGCATGCCACGGTTGCGGCGCAGGCGGCAACGCATTATCCGGCGCTGGCCGCGCTGGCCAGCCACATCGGTGACCCGGCGGTGCGCAGCCGGGGCACACTGGGCGGGTCGCTGGCCAATAATGATCCGTCGGCCTGTTATCCGGCGGCGGCGCTCGGCTCTGGTGCGACGATCATCACCAATACGCGCACCATTGTGGTGGATGATTATTTTCAGGGGATGTTTACCACGGCGCTGCATGAGGGCGAGATCATCACCGAAGTGCGCTTTCCGGTGCCGCAACGCGCCAATTATCAGAAATTCGTGCAGCCTGCGTCGCGCTTTGCCCTCGTGGGGGTGTTTGTGGCGCAATACGCGGGCGGTGTGCGGGTGGCGGTGACGGGTGCATCGGAAAGC
>Ga0105054_10002242_pt1 | contig 30988 bp, 29 predicted proteins | sample BON02_FD_78091 | JGI IMG/M metagenome (GOLD analysis project Ga0105054, IMG submission 78091) | Freshwater microbial communities from Lake Bonney liftoff mats and glacier meltwater in Antarctica - BON-02 (megahit assembly) | ecosystem: Environmental > Aquatic > Freshwater > Ice > Glacier...
CATGGCGATCACCTGAGAAGTAGAGAAAGAAGGCTCTTTCGCATGCTTGATCTCCAGTGCTTGCAAGAATGAATTTGAAGAGTAGCACTTGTATTGAACTGAGTACTTAAAGATCTGGTCAGCCAGTACCTCATTGGTAGGATCAGCAGCCAATTTTGGACCCATGGTATTTTCGATAAAATCACAATCGATTAGCTCCATTGCAACCAATAATTGCTCAAGTGTTCCTTTCTGGCTAGTAACGTCTGTACCATCGGCAGCTGCCTCATCGAGCATTTGATTGATCTTGTCATGTATAGCCAAGATCTCCTCACCAGTATAAGCCTGGTGATAAGCATAATTTCTATAGACTAGGTCAAAATATGCTGCGGTCAATTGGTAGTTGATGGTACCATTTAGTTCCATTGCTTTTTCAAAATCAGCAACTGGACCTGCCAACATATCTTTATCTCCTTTGTAATACTGATAGCCGTAATAAGCTTTATTTTCTATCCAGTCTTTCTCATTATTATAGATCTCGCCTCTCTTATTATAGAGCGTAATCACAGAATCTTGATACACTCTCTTTTGCGCCTCATCCGTAGTAGCTTTAGCTGCTTCATCATATATTACTACTCCTCTCTGATACAATGACTCGTTCAGTTCAGGTACATTAACTAAAAGCCAGTGCAGTGGGTGAGTAGCTGCGATAAACTGATCCGAACTCTGATAATCTGTATAAGCAGCATTTAACTCTCTCGCTTTTTTCTCTAGAGCAGGATCAGTAGGGAAGTTCCATCCCTCCTGAGCTTCCACCATTCCGGCAAGAAGCAGGGCCGCTAGCCCTAAGATTGTAGATTTAATTTTCATTTTCATAATGGTTTAATTGGCACAATTTAATCTTCATGTCTAAATCCAAGTTATGAGTCCCAGATTTAACCATTTTGATTGTATGGTTTGGTTTGGTTAATTATTATTCAAATACTCTTTTGTAGAACCAGCTATTGTCATTCAATGACAATCCTAAAGTAAAGTTAACATAACTCTCTCGGATGAGGCCTTTATCGGTAGTTCCTCGTTGTCCGACTTTCACTGCCAAGTTCAATAATGAAAGTTGATTTACAGGAAGTGAAGCTCCAAAGTTAATGCCAAGATCGTTGATGTTGGTCTCATTCAGGTAGTAAGGCGTCTGCTGATATTCCAATCCGATGCGATATGTACCTCGCTTTAGACCGTTATCTATGGCAAGATAATCAGGTGTAATCTGTAAACCCAAGCCTATCTTGACCGCCTCCTTCAATTGCAACGGATCATCTAGCAAAGATTTATACTTTTTGAAGTCTTGAAATTGGCCTTCCAGACCGATCACTAGCTTGTTGTTTTTTTCATAAGAAACCCCGAATCCGAAGCGATCAGGGATGTAAATAGTGCCTGGCTCATCGTTTGCGATCAAGTCACCATTTGAATCCGGATTGCTAGCTTGGCCTAATGATGCAAGCTTGGCAAAAGCTTTTCCATTGACATGTCCTAAATGCTGATAAATGGCACCTATGTGTAACTTGCTTTTTTCATTCAATGGAAGAAAGTAATAAGCACCTGCTTTGAGGCCTACATCACTTACCGTTAATCTTTCATAATATTCTGTAGTGATCCCTACTTGAGTTGCTTCCTTATCAAAAAGTGCCAACTGATCTGTGCGGATCGTTGATCCAAAAAGGTAAGAAACTTGTAGACCTAAACTTAAATTTTTGGCGACTATCATTCCATAACTTAGATAAGTTTCAGAAATACCACCATCACCTTTGATAGAATTCAATGCCTGAATATCAGTGTTGCTTACTGGACTTTGTATAAGTAAGCGATAATTCACACTGGTGAGTTGATTCAATCCTAAACCGACTGTCGCCTTGTTTACTTTCACAGGAAGGGAAAATGCGATGTAGGATAACCCCCCACCGTCAACATCTGATTTCTCTGTACCGTTGTCAGCAGCGATCTTTCGATAATTCAGCGCTGCCTCAAAATTAAAAATCGTGTTTTTAGTAGAAAGTGCTGGATTGACCACATTGGGATTCCACGCGTTACCATAACTGATGCCAAGCCCCCCCATTGCTTGATTATGGGTAAGACCGGAATAATTAAAATCTCCGATACCAAGAGCACTATAGGTAGAAGCACTGGACTGTGCCTGAGCTTCTGTAAATAAGAAAAAGGTGCATAGTACACCCAGCAATTGCAATTTGATTTTACTCAACATTGTTGTTTAGAATAGAATTCAATCCGTAAAGGACTAAATTTGGGACTACAAATATGAGGTCTTTTGCCAATGAATCAAAAGATTGGGCATCTCCGCCGCTAACAAAGACCTCGATTTCCGGAAATTTTTTAATGTATTCTTCGATTTGCCCGCGCAATTCGAATTCAACTCCACGCCAAATACCGATTTGCATACAGGTGATCGTATTGTTACCAATCAGTTCGGCTCTCTTCACTTTCAGATCAACTAAAGGCAATCTTGCCGTTTGCTCATGCATTGCTCTAGCACGCATGCCGAGCCCTGGACTGATAGCTCCGCCAAGGTAAGTGTTACTACCATCGATCAAGTCAAAAGTAATACAAGTTCCCAAGTCTATCGCGAGAACTGGGCCCTTGCCTCGCATAGCCCAAGCTCCAATCGCTCCTGCCACGCGATCCAAACCCAAACTAGCCGGCGTTCCGTATGCATTCGTAATAGGCAGTTTAGTTTCTGGATTGAGATAGGTAAATTGGAAAGGCAAAACAGCTTGTAATTCGATTTGACTCCATTTCACCGAACTCACCAAACAGTGATCAAAGGACACTGATTTCCAATAGACTAGGGCAGACTTAAGTTCTTCAAATACTTCTTCCTCAAGTAGCTTTTCGCCATCAAAGAGAGCTGTCTTAATTCTAGTATTACCAATATCTATAATCAGATTTGTCATCCAGTATAATTTATCTTCTGCAAAATAGCCATTCAAAAAAAGCTGTACCTTTTATACTTGTTAAATTATCTTTGACGAAGCCTCTACTTAACAAACTTTAACCCATGAGCACTCCTAACTACACCATGATTGGATTGATGTCTGGCACTTCAGGTGATGGACTAGACATAGCCTATTGCAGCTATGAACTTCACCATCAGTGGTCTTATGAGATTTTAGATGCTATTACAGTTCCATTTCCGGATGATTTGGGTCAAAAGCTGATGAACTGCCATAGGCTTTCTGCGCTCGAATTGGCACTTTTAGATGTAGCTTTTGGAAAGTGGATGGGAGAAAAAGTCAGGGAATACAGTAGCGAAAAACACATCAAACCTTTGGCAGTCTGCTCTCACGGGCACACGGTCTTTCATCAGCCGGCAAAAGGACTTAGCCTTCAGATCGGGAATGGCTGGGCACTTCATCAGGCGTCTGGTCAGAAAGTAATCAATGACTTCCGTATGCAGGATGTGCAGCTAGGTGGTCAAGGAGCTCCTTTAGTCCCCATTGGAGATAGCTTACTTTTTCCCATGATCGATTTCTGCATCAATCTAGGCGGAATTGCAAATATTAGCATGAAGTCAGCGGCAGAGCGAATTGCTTTTGACACCTGCCCTTTCAACCTGATGCTGAATGCCCAAGCAAATATCCTGGGGGCTGAATACGATAAAGATGGTACTTGGGCAAAAGAAGGCGTACTCAATGAAAAGCTATTTAATGCACTGAATACTCTTCCCTATTATTCCAAATCATCTTCAAAATCTTTAGGTAGAGAAGATTTGGAAGATGATTTCATGCCACTGGTGATTTCTAGTGGCCTCTCTGAAAAAGACATTCTAAGAACCCTTGTCGAGCATTATGCATTCCAGATCGCCAAAGTCATAAAGCAATACCAAAGCACGGATCAACCTTCTGTATTGATCACTGGCGGCGGTGCATACAATTTATTTTTTATAGAACAATTGAGCAGTAAGCTTGACCACAAGTGGAATCATACAGTCGCTACCTCGGAACTGATAGAATTTAAAGAAGCATTGATATTTGGGTTTTTAGGCGTTTTGCGTCTCCGAAATGAGAACAACTGCCTAGCCTCCGTCACTGGCGCAAGTAATGACTCATCTGGTGGAGTGATTTTTGGCTAACCGCCCGTCAGACTTCCTGAAACAAGACTAGTTTAATTGTCTATTTTTGTCGAGTTATAAACCCAAAATAGATGCAGGAATTACTTAAAAAGTTTGAGAACAAACAGCCCGAAATCACTTTTGAATGGAGCGACAGCGAATCTGAAGCTGAAGGATGGGTAGTGATAAATTCCCTCAGAGGTGGAGCCGCAGGTGGTGGCACCCGAATGAGAAAAGGGCTAGATAAGCGAGAAGTAGAATCTCTGGCAAAAACTATGGAGATAAAGTTCACCATCTCTGGCCCAGCGATTGGCGGAGCAAAGTCCGGAATCAACTTTGATCCAAATGATCCCCGCAAAGAAGAAGTGCTTCGCCGCTGGTACAAGGCCGTGATGCCATTATTAAAAAATTACTATGGAACTGGTGGAGATCTTAACGTGGACGAGATCCATGAAGTAATTCCAATCACAGAATCCTACGGCCTCTGGCACCCACAAGAAGGTGTGGTAAACGGTCACTTTCATGCTACCGAGCCAGAGAAAATCCGAAAAATAGGTCAACTCAGACAAGGTGTTTCCAAAGTACTTGAAGACCCACTCTATACTCCAAACGGAACTAAGAAATATACGGTAGCTGATATGATTACGGGGTTTGGAGTAGCAGAAGCTGTGAGGCACTACTACAAAATCTGGGGAGGAAATATCGAGGGGAAACGTGCAGTCATCCAAGGATGGGGCAATGTAGGAGCTGCTGCTGCCTGTTTTCTTTCAGTAGAAGGTGTGAAAATAGTTGGTATCATCGACCGAGATGGAGGAGTGATTAATGAAGAAGGTTACTCAATAGATGAAGTTCGCGAGCTTTTCCTCAATAGAAAAGGAAACAAACTCGTAGCCGAAAATCAACTTTCTTTTGAAGAAATAAATGAAAAAATATGGGATCTAAGAAGTGAAATATTCATCCCCGCAGCTGCTTCTAGATTAATCCAGCAGGATCAAGCGGAGCGAATGGTTAATTCTGGTTTGGAAGTGATTTCTTGTGGTGCCAATGTGCCCTTCGCAGATCCTGAGATTTTCTTTGGCCCTATTGGCGCTTGGACGGATAAGCAGATTTCGGTAATTCCTGATTTCATAGCAAATTGTGGTATGGCTCGCGTATTTGCTTATTTGATGAGCGACAATGCTGAAGTCACCGATATGGCGATATTCTCAGATGTCAGCAGTACGATTGAAAAGGCATTAAAACATGTGCATTCCACAAATCCAGAAAAAATTAAACTAGCAGAAACCTCCTTTAATATAGCCCTAGCACAACTCGTGTAAAACTATACTTTGCCTTTGAACTGATGGAGTTAATTTTTGATTAATTCCATCAGGAAGCCAAATTTTGATTGTGCCGTATCAGGCAAAAGCTGTAGTTTAGCAGAAGCTAAACTTGAAGAGCAACAATCAATTATTTGCTTAAATTAACCGAAAAGAACAGCCAGCATACCCTATCAACCTAATGAAGAATTTTATCTTTAGTTTCTCCTTACTTTTCGGAATATTATTTTTTGATGGATTAGAACCACAGTCTGCCTTCGCACAAAATACTGATACTGAGCAGACGTACCTAGCTCAGGCAGATCATGACGCTGCCGATCAAGAAACTACTCACGGAGTAGTTTCTGCTGAAGCTGAAGAAGCAGACCACCATACAGCCCCTATCTGGTTGGTCATTCCATTTGTAGCCTTGCTCCTCATGATTGCCACTGGCCCGTTGTTTTATGAGCATTTTTGGCACAAAAACTACCCCAAAATCGCGGTCGGATTCGCTTTATTGGTCGTTTTCTATTATCTGTTTGTTTTAGGGAATGTTCATGCACCCGTGCATGCGATGGCAGAATACATACAGTTCATAGCGCTGCTGGCCTCTTTATATATTGCTTCAGGCGGAATCCTGATTGAGATAGATAAGAAAGCCACGCCGTTTGCAAACGTAACCTTATTGATCATTGGTGCATTGATTTCTAATTTGATCGGAACCACTGGAGCTTCCATGCTTTTGATCCGACCATTTATTAGACTGAACAAAGGAAATATTCAGGCATACCACATCATATTCTTCATCTTTATGGTAAGTAATGTTGGAGGTTCTTTGACTCCGATCGGTGATCCTCCTTTATTTCTAGGCTTTTTGAAAGGCATTCCATTTTTCTGGACGCTAGAGCACAACTGGCCTGCATGGATATTTGCGTTAATAGCGTTGGCTATTGCCTTCTATTTTATAGACAAAAAATTTGGTAGGGCAAATGATGAAAGTGAGCTGGAAGAGACTACTTATACCAACAAGCTTTCCTTGATCGGAATAAAGAATTTTGGATGGTTATTTATTATTATTTGCTCTGTTTTCCTTGATCCAAACGTAATAGAGGGCGTTCCAGCTATTGTGTATGATGGCCAAAAATTCTCTTATATCCGAGAAATCATCATGCTGTCGGTCGCCTACCTGTCTTACCGGTTTGCTGACCAGAAAGCCATTAAGGGAAATGAATTTAATTTCGAGCCTATCAGAGAAGTAGCATTTATCTTTGTAGGAATATTTGGAACAATGATGCCGGCCTTAGAGCTTGTGGGCGCCTTTGCCAAATCACCTGAAGGCGCATCAATGATTACGCACAACACGCTTTATTGGGGCACGGGAATTCTTTCCGGATTTTTGGATAATGCTCCTACTTACCTCAACTTCCTCGCAGCAGCCATGGCTTCCAAGGGTGCTTCCATCGGTAACATTGAAGAAGTTCGTCAGTTTGCAGCCGATGGTTATCACGACTCAGCATTTGAATTGATGGCCATTTCCATAGCCTCAGTATTCTTCGGAGCGATGACTTATATAGGTAATGGCCCAAACTTCATGGTAAAATCCATCGCTGAGCAAAATGGCATCAAAATGCCTTCTTTCTTTGGCTATATCATCCGATTCTCCTTACCCATCCTATTGCCGCTATTAATCCTAGTATGGTTGGTATTCTTTGCCTTCGTAGAAGTCTAGACTTCGCCAAATCGGAAACAAGATTCTAAATGGTCATTGAACAGACCCGTAGCCTGCATGTGTGCATAGACTGTGGTACTTCCTAAGAATTTGAATCCTCGCTTCTTCAAATCTTTGGCAAGAAAATCGGATTCTTTGGTGGTGGCTTGTACAGCGCTCATGGATGATAAGCGATTTTGAATCGGCTTTCCGCCCACAAAGCGCCAGATGTACGTTGAAAAAGAACCAAACTCCTTCTGAACTTCCATATAGCAGTTGGCGTTATTGATGGCAGCCCTGATTTTCAAGACATTTCTAATAATACTCGGATCCTGTAATAATTCCTGCACGTAGCTTTCTGGGAACTCTGCCACAACTTTATAATCAAAGTCTGCAAAAGCTTTGCGGTAGCCCTCCCGCTTCTTCAAAATAGTAGCCCAGCTCAATCCTGCCTGAGCGGACTCTAGAATCAAAAACTCGAAGTGAACACGATCATCCCAAACTGGCACTCCCCACTCAGTATCGTGATAGGTGACATATTCTGCAAAACCAAGACACCAGGGGCAACGTTTCTTTTGATCAGAAGCTTTAAAAGTGTTTTTCATAAAAGTCGATTTAAGTAATAAAATTAATCAAGAATTGGGATAAGGATGCAGAGTGCCTTACTTTCTCGATTCAATTAGAATATAAATATGATTGCCACGTCCACCCTTGAAATCAGCGCCAAAGCTTATCGCCAAAACATACGCTACATACGATCAGAAATAGGCCCAAAGCCTACCATATCTGCTGTAGTGAAAGGTAATGCGTATGGCCATGGCATCTCACAAATGGTAGAGATAGCTGAAAAAGCCGGTATCCGACATTTCAGTGCGTTCAGTTCAGATGAAGCTTGGGAAGTATGGCAGAAATCAGAAAAAGGATCGGAAATCATGATTTTGGGAATGCTCTATTTTGAAGAGCTCGAAGAGCTAATCCGAAAAGGAATCAGCTTCTACGTTTTTGATTTCGAAAGGCTGGAAAAAGCAATCCTGGTATCCAAGGGGATTGGCATACCAGCAAAGATTCATATCGAAGTAGAGACTGGATTTCATCGAACTGGGTTTGACTGGAACCAACGAGAAAAACTTGCTGAAATACTTTTGGAGAATTATACCTCCATTTCTATTGAAGGACTCTGCACACATTATGCCGGGGCTGAATCAGTGAGTAATTTCGTCCGAGTAAAAAATCAAATTGCCCAATATCACGAATTCAAGGACTTCTTCAATGAGCTGGGTATTTCATTCAAAGTTTACCACACTGCCTGCTCTGCAGCTACGCTCATTTTCCCTGAAACAATCATGGACATGGTAAGAATAGGGATAGCTGGCTATGGATTTTGGCCCACAAAAGAGACTTTTTTTGCGAAACTGAATTCCTTACCAAAAGGAAAAAAAAATCCTCTCAAGCGCCTGATCACCTGGAAAAGCTGTGTGATGAGTTTGAAAGCAGTGAAAACAGGAGAGTTTGTGGGATATGGGAATAGCTACATGGCTCTGGAGAATATACGTCTAGCGATAGTTCCTGTGGGTTATGGGCACGGCTATAGTCGTCTGCTAAGTAATCAAGGTGTGGTGTTGATCAAAGGACACTATTGTCAAGTAGTGGGCACCGTCACGATGAATGCTATTGCGGTGAATGTAAGCAAGCTCAAGGAGTTGAAAATTGGCGATGAAGTCATTCTCATCGGGAAGCAAGGGGGAAAAGAAATTACTGTATCGTCATTTTCCGAATCAACACAACAGGTGAACTACGAAATGCTCACTCGATTACCGAAAGATATTCCCAGGAAAATTATCCCTTAATAAAAAATCACTGTCTTATTTCTGATAGACATCACCTTACGATCTACATGATATTTAATGGCTTTGGAAAGAACTACTTTTTCCACGTCTTGACCAATTTGCACTAATTCAGACACCGTATTGTGATGTCTCACTCGTGCTACTTCTTGCTCGATGATCGGCCCACCATCCAACTCTTCGGTTACGTAGTGAGCAGTAGCACCAATGATTTTAACACCTCTTTCATAGGCTGCATGATAGGGTTTAGCACCCACAAATGCGGGCAAAAATGAATGATGAATATTGATAATTCTGTTAGGAAAATGCTTGATAAACTCTGTAGATAAGATCTGCATGTATCGACCCAGTACTACAAAGTCAATTTGATTCGCTTTCATCAACTCTAACTGATTGGCTTCAGAAGCAGCCTTAGTCTCAGATGTAATAGGTATGTAATGAAAAGGAATCCCAAATGCTTCAACGATTTCTCTTAAACTTTCATGATTCGAAACAACGACAGGGATGGCTACATCCAGCTGTCCTGCATGGTGCCTACCCAAAATATCAAACAAACAATGTGAAAGCTTACTGACGAAGATCGCCATTCTTGGTTTTGGGAAATTAAAATGAAGCTTGAAGTCCATCCGGAAACGCGCTCCAACTTCTACCTTAAAACGAGTAGCAATCTCATCTTTTCCCAAAGAAAAAGAATCCAATTCCCAGGCCGCCCTCATGAAAAACATCCCCATTTCTTCATCTACATGCTGATCAACTTCTAGAATATTCCCTTCGTAGGCATAAAGAAACCTAGAAACTTCTGCGACGATTCCCTTTTGATCGGGACACTGAATAATGAGTATGGCTTTTTTCATGACTTCAACTTAAGAATTCCAAATCTCCCAAGCCGCTTCTGCTTGTAGAATAAGCATTTCATGTCCATTCTTGGATTTCCCGCCCCTGTCCAAACATGCTTTCATCAAGGCTGTTTCACCTGGATTGTATACCAAATCATACACTAAATGATCCGCTGTCAGCTGCTCTAAAGGAATTGCTGGAATGCCCACTATTTTCGGAAAGGTACCAAGTGGCGTAGCATTCACAATCAACAGATGGGTCTTCATTATCTCAGGATCAGAAGCCAGATCTTCATAAGTAATCTGATCCTCATCTTCTGATCTGGAAACATTCAAAAAGTCAATGTCCAACTCGTTCAAAGCCTGCCTTATTGCTTTCGAAGCTCCTCCTGTACCCAAAATCAACGCTTTTGGTTTTGCTGAACCAAGCCACGGTGATAATGAATTTTTGAATCCTATGTAATCTGTATTATAACCTATAAGCATTCCATCCTTAATATGGATGCAGTTTACCGCACCGATTTCTTCACATGCTTCATCGAGATCATCCATTAGTGCAATCACATCCTCTTTGTAAGGAATTGTGACATTGATGCCTTCAATCTCTGGATCCTCACTAAGAATCAGCTCTAAATCTCGCGCATTCGGTATATCGTACAGTTCATAAGAACAGTCTTCGATTCCTTCCTTTTCAAATTTCTGTGAGAAATATTTCTTCGAAAAAGAATGCGTAAGTGGATGACCTATTAACCCGAATTTTCTCATGATTTCTTTAAATATGCCGCAAGGCGATCAATACCAAATACTAAAATAATCCCAAACGCAAAGGCTGCAAGAGCCAACATCAACTTTGGTTCGAAACCAGTCTCCTCTAAATATGCGGAAGGAAACAGATTCTCAGTTAAAAATGGCTTTTCTTCTCCGCTGGATGAAGTGCGGTAGGCGGTTACGATTTTCCAAGGCCAAAGCTTGTTGATAGATCCTAACATAAAGCCAGATAGTAAGCCAATAGTGATGGAATAAAACCTATTTAATAACCAGGAAATCACCCGACTGAAAGATAATAGTCCTACGATACAACCTAGTGCAAACAGACCCAATGTGGCAAAATCCCGTTCTGACACTGCATTCAAAACTGGTTCATATTTTCCCAAAATGAGCAAAATAAAACTTCCGCTAATGCCTGGCAGAATCATGGCACAAATAGCAATAGCGCCAGCAACAAATGTAAACCAAAGTGCATCTGGAGTAGTGGTCGGCGGTAAATCTGTAATCCAATAAGCGCTGATAATGCCTAGAATAAGTGCAATCACTACGCCTAAGCTCCACTTTTTGATATCCTTCAGAATCAGAAAAGCACTGACCAAAATCAATCCACAGAAAAATGACCAGAGCGGAATTGGATGCTCCTCCATCAGGTAAGTGATCAGCTTCGAAAGAGAGAAAATACTCGTCAAAATTCCCAGAAGTAGACTTGCCAAAAAAGCACCATTCACCGCCTGGAAAAACGCTTTGAATTTAAGACTGAGCAAAAGCTTAAGACTTTCTCCATCAAAGGAGTTGATACTACGTAGTAGCTCTTCGTAGATGCCAGTGATCAGTGCAATCGAGCCACCGGAAACCCCCGGTACTATGTCTGCCGCACCCATCGCCATACCTTTTAGGTAGGTAAGGACATGTTTTCTTATAAAATCCATGGTCAAAAATAAAGGCTGATCGGAATAATCCAATCAGCCTGAAATGAGTTGAGTAGTATTACAATTTGATTTCTCCCAAAAAGTGATCGAACGTATCACCTCTCAATCCCAGTCTAATTGTTTCTAAAGGAATAATTTCCGAAGGGCTGATATTTCCAAGGTTCACATTGGCACCGATTAACTTGATAAACCAAACTTGTTGAGATTTGATTGGCGCTTCCCAAATGATTCTTTCTTCAGGGATCTGAGTTAGAATTTCTTCCACTAGTCCTTGTCTTACTTCTCCAGAATCTCTGAAAAGACCTACGTTTCCACCTTCTCTAGCTTCTCCGATTACTTTCCAAGCACCAGCATCTAATTCTTTGCGCATCTGCTCAATCCACTTATATGGAGGAATGATTTTGGCGGCATCCTTAGAGCCAACTTCAGAAAGTACAGTTACTTGCTTGGCTAGCGTAGTAATGTATTCACATTTTTTGTCATGGTTAAGGGAAATAGAACCATCTGACACCTCAGCGAAAGAAAGGTCATATTTATCCAATACTTTTCTGTAATCGTCAAATTGACCTCTTACAAGGAAAGCTTCGAAAAGTGTACCTCCTAAATAAACAGGAATACCTGCTTCCTTATAAATAGCGAGCTTTTCGTTTAGGTTTTTGGTCAAATAAGAAGTAGTCCACCCAAGCTTCACGATGTCAACAAAATCGGAACAACTTTCGACAAAATCTTCTGTGGCACGTAGGCTTAGGCCTTTGTCCATGGCCATGGTAAATCCTCTGGTTCGTGGCTTTTCAGTCCGAACGGGGATATTATTCAGCTCATAATTCATTAGCGAGGTTTTAGTGTTAAGACTCGAGATTTTCCTCTCGATATTGGGCAATAATCTTGTATAAAGCCTTCTGCTTTTTAAGCTCCGGCATCAAATCATACATGATTATATGCTTTTCGAAGTCCAAAGTTAACCCATTTTCCAAAAATGAAAACGCCTCTTTGTAATTGCCCATTTTGATTAGGTACACAACCAAGCGATAATAAAGCTCTGCTTCCTCTGGCAATTCCTCTATACCCTCACGAGTGACATCTATTGCCTCTTCGAAACGGTTTTGATCAAAATAGATAAGTGCCAGATTTACATAGGTTTCCAGAATCCCAGGCTCCAAATTAATCGCTTCTTCGTAGGCTTCGGAACTGGCTTGCATGTTTCCCAAATTAAATTCAGCATCTGCCAGACCTACCCAATAATTAGAGTTTTCTTTTGTAAGATTTAACGCTTTTTTGAAATAATGTATCGCTTCAAAGAATTTTTCCTTCTTTAGCATGCACATTCCTAGTCCAAACCAAGCGTCATCGTACTCCTCATCAAATTTGGCCGACTTCTTAAAGTATTTGAAAGCCTCGTCTATTTTTTCAAGTTTTTCGTAAGCTGCACCCATATAGCAGCAATTCTCGGCATTTGCTCCTTCACAATTAATTGTGTTTTGGTATGCTTCCAATGCAAGCTCATACTGCTGCGTGTTCATCAGCGCATTGCCAAGGTTGAAATAGGCTGACGCAAAGGCATCATCAATCAGAATGGCATAATCATACGCCTTTATAGCATCTTCAAATCTGCCAAGACGATTGTAAACCACTCCCAAATTGTACCAAGCACCAGCACTGTAAGGGTCCTGATCAATGAATTCTTGATAGAAATCAAGGATTTCATCAAAGGAACCTTCTTCCTCTGTGATCATCGCCAGTTGGAAAAGCGCATCTTCGTGATTGATTCGGCTCTTTACGGCTTCTTTGAAATAGTAGCTTGCTTTTTCATTGTTGTTTTGGACGCGGTACAGGTTGCCTAAGGAATAAAATATCTCAGCTCTGTCCTCCGCTAATGGCAGAAAATTCTCCAATAATTCTATCCCTTCCTGTGACGTTCCTCCCAAAATATGGGCGTTAGCCAAAGCAAGAATAATCTCTTCGTTATTGGGAGAAATATTATTAATGTTTTCCAAGATGCCCAGTCCTTCTTCCAATTCATCATTGAAAATCAAACACTGCGCTTGCAGAAGCTTAATTTCCACAGAAAACGGAAATCTTTCCAACGAGAACTCAGCGGCGCGTAAGGCTTTAAGAAACTTCTGTTGATCAAAGTAAAATCGGATTATATCTTCCAATTCTTCCTCTTCGAAATAAAGGTCCAGATTGGATTGCAGGGAATTTTCAAACCGCTCTACCAGCTTCTTGTCATTTTCCCAATCTTGATCGTGATCTCCGGTCATTTAGGATGTGTTATGGTTCATTTAAGTTACCAATTAATTTGGTCTCTCAAAATCTCGATTTGTTAAATATATTTTCCTCATTCGGAGAAATCCTGTTGTCTCTTCGAAGACTTGGAAAAGAAACGATTGTGATCAGAAATAAGTTTACTTTGACCAATCTAAGGTTTCATCCAAGCTATAATACCTGCTTTCGAGCAGCCTATTCACTTTAGTATTATCGAAGAATATTTTTTGTTGTGAAATCATCGCTGTCTTCTTATTCAATGGACTTTTACTCACGCCTATTCTTCTCAAAATTGCATTGAAAAACACTGCTGTTTTCAGCATCAGAGGACTTATTTCCTTCGCTGGGGCTTTTTTCCCAAACGCTGCCGCCATTTTCTCAAAGAATTCCTTGTAAGAAATACTCTCTCTATTCAAAATAAATCGCTCGCCCCAGGCTTCTTTTTCCACCAATTCTTTGGCTTGCTTAGCCGCATCGCGCACATCAATGTAGTTCAGATCCCCCTTCGGGTAATAGGAATTTTCATCGATCACATAGTTATAAATGTCTGATGAGCTCCTATTATCACTGATTTTCCCCAATAAAATCGAAGGATTTACGATGATCAAATCCAAGCCTTCCTGTTCTCCTCGCCATGCTTCCAACTCTGCCAAATATTTAGAAATACCGTAATCAGTATTCAGTGGTGATTCCACCCACTTGAAATTCTCATTCACCTGCGTCAATTCTGGACTTCTTCCTATCGCAGCTACCGAGCTGACATACAACAGTTTTTTTATCCCAGTATTTAGCATGGCATTGACAAGGTTCGTCGTGCCAACCACATTTATCCGATGCAAACTACTTTCGTCATTTGCATCGAAAGAGACTTTCCCTGCAGCATGTACTACCATATCCATTCCTTCAAGTGCAGTTTCAAGAGATTCTATATCGGAAAGCTCACCTTCATGCCACGTAATAGGAAACTTAATTCCCTCTAGTAGTCTTAGTGAGGAATTAGCTCTACGAAATCCATGAATCTCTCCAAGTACCGTAAATTCCTTAGCCAAATAGCTTCCAAATAATCCCGTAATACCTGTAATGAGAATTTTCATTGGATTTACCTTCAAATCAAAGAGAGGAATTAAGAAGATCCAGTTGCTTGATCTTGCTGTAAAATTTTGACTTATTTAACGTCTCCATCATATCCAAATAGCGTGGGTTGTGGCAGTCAGTTCCAAATAATCTAACCAATCCCATCTCTACCAGTGTTTCACTAAAATCCTTCACAGGTTTGGAATAAAAACCTGTTAAAGACAACAAGTTTACCTGAAAAAGTATCCTTCTATCAGTCAGATCCTGAAGTAAAGCTTTGTCGCCAATAAGATATTGATAGCGCTCTGGATGTGCCAAAATCGGATTATATCCAGCCATTTCCAATTGGAATATAATCTCTAATAGCATCTGAGGCTTATTGATAAACCCCGTCTCTACCAAGATGTACTTATTCCCAAAGGTTAGAACTTCCTCTCCATTTTTGATTTTGTCAAGGAAAATCTCATCCATGTAATACTCAGCAGCAGCTTCTATTTCTATGGAAATCCCTTCTTTCTTGACGGCTCTACGAAGATCCTCAAGACCCATGTTGATGATCTCAGGGGTATTTCGATAATACTCCGACATAATGTGCGGCGTAGTGATAATTTTGCGCAAGCCGTAATCTGAAAGTCGCTTGATCATATGAAGGGATTCCTCCATCGTCTGAGATCCATCGTCAATTCCCGGTATCAAATGTGAATGCATATCCACCTCCAACCAACTTAAGTCAAGGTCTTCCTGCACTTCCGGCTTCTTCTTAAACAGATCCAAAAACCCCATTACAATCCTCCTTCCCTAGTTTTAAATTCTTCCAAAGTACACCAAGTGGCATCTTTCTCCGAAGTAATCGGCTCAGCTATCTGCCAGTCTATATCCAAAGCCGGATCATTCCAAAGAATTCCGCCTTCACTTTCCTTATTATAATAATTAGAGCATTTGTATGCGAAAATAGAATCTTCTAACACTGAGAATCCATGTGCAAATCCAGTTGGCACATACATCAGGTTATTTCTACTCGCATCAAGAACGGTGGAATACTTTTCGCCGAAAGTAGGAGAATGCTTCCTCAAGTCCACGATGACATCTAGAACTTTCCCCTGAATCACGCGCACCAATTTAGCCTGAGCGAATTCACCTCGCTGAAAATGCAGTCCGCGAACGGTTCCTTTCTGAGAATAGCTCTGATTGTCCTGCACCCATTCATGCCCCACTCCTTCGGATTGTAACCAATCCGCTCGATAGGATTCAAAGAAATAACCTCTTTGGTCTTCAAAAATTCTTGGAAATATTTCCAAAACATCCGCTAGAGGTGTCTTCATTATTTGGGCCATAGAGTATAATTGGTTTCCGCTTTAAAAGGCAAAATAACTACCAGACAGAACACTATCCTAATCAATTCTAAGTAAATATGTCGAACTTTGCCACATCTCTATAGACAATTTGAAAAAACATAACATCAAATAGCCATTTCTAAGGAAACAGGAAACTATATTTTAGTTTTTCGCATTCTTTTTGATATAGCATTTAACTTATGAGTAAACATACCCGCAAACTTTCAAAACTTCACGAAACAGCTGTCAACGAAGAAACTGCCATTTTAGTAAGTGTAGTTCGTCAGTACCAAACCGAACAACAAACGGAGGAATACTTGGACGAATTGGCATTTTTGACAGAGACTTTGGGCGCAAAGACAGTTCATCGCTTTACCCAGAAAATGGAAAAGCCAGATATAAAGACTTTCGTGGGTTCAGGTAAACTTGAGGAAATTCAGGCGTATATCAAGCATTTTGAGATCAATATGGTCATCTTCGACGATGATCTCTCTCCCTCTCAGATGAGGAACTTGGAGAATGAACTGAATGTGACGATCTACGATAGATCATTGCTGATTTTGGACATTTTCCTACAAAGAGCTCAAACAGCACAAGCTAAAACACAAGTAGAGCTTGCCCGCTTCCAATATTTACTGCCTAGGCTGACCAATCTCTGGACTCACTTGGAGCGACAGAGAGGCGGTACAACTACGCGTGGTGGATCTGGTGAAAAGGAAATCGAAACAGATAAGCGAGATATCAGAAAGCGAATCACCCTGCTCAAGGAGAAACTTCGTGAGATAGAAAGACAAGGTGAAACTCAGCGCAAAGGAAGAAATGGAATTGTGCGCGTAGCCGTAGTAGGTTATACCAATGTGGGAAAAAGCACACTGATGAACCTAATCACGAAGACCAATATTCTGGCCGAAAACAAGCTTTTTGCTACGGTGGATTCCACCGTACGAAAAGTAGTGCTTGAAAATGTTCCATTCTTACTTTCCGATACTGTTGGATTTATCAGAAAACTCCCAACCCACCTAATTGCAGCTTTCAAATCTACGTTGGATGAGATCCGTGAGGCAGACTTACTAGTCCATGTAGTAGATATTTCACACCCACATTTCGAGGATCACATTGCGGTAGTTACTGAGACGTTGAATGAGATCAAAGCTGGTGATAAACCAATCTTATTAGTCTTCAACAAAATAGATCTGGTAGAAACTATGCCTTCTGAGGAAGAAAGTATGAAAATGACTGAGCTAGAACTAGAAGAAGCAAGCTTTGTAGATTTCGATGCGTTGGCGGGGGCTTATGAAAAGAAAACCGAAATTCCACCCGTCTTTATGGCTGCTGTAAGTGGGCAGAATGTAATTGAGTTTCGCCAAGCTTTGATCGCAGAAGTGAAAAAGCAACATCGAAAAATATATCCTAATTACTTAGAAGATGAGACGTTCAAATTAGAATGATATAAGGCATTTCACAACCTATCAACGTAACTGATAGGTTGCCTTGTTTAGGAACGATCCGCTATATTTCCACATTCCTAAAATTTTGTTCATTCTAGCTTAAACTTTAAGCTTACTCCGTTACTTGTAGCATGAATTCGGAATTCTCTCAATACGATATTTTTTTTGAATTAACGCCAGACCTAGTTTGCATAGCTGGTTTTGATGGCTATTTCAAAAAGGTAAATCCTGCAGTCAAACATATTTTAGGTTATTCTTACGAGGAATTGTATGCTAGCCCAATTCATCACTTCATCTATGAAGAGGATAAAAAAACGACCGCTACAGTAAGAAGTTCATTGCTGGAAGCCACTCCTCTATCTAATTTCGAAAACAGGTATGTCACCAAATCAGGAGAAATAATTTGGCTTTCTTGGACGTCTCAGCCTATTGAAAAGGACAAAATAATCTTTGCTATAGCAAAGGATATCACCCAAAAAAAAGAGCTTGAGGCAGATAGAAATTCGCTCTTGTCTAACCTTACCGAACTAAATAAAGACCTCCGTCATATTGGTCATATGACTTCGCATGATCTGAGATCGCCTGTAAATAATCTCCTTTCAATTTGTGACTTGATAGATTCTTCTAAAATCACAGATGAAGATACGTTGGAACTCATAGAGACAATTAAAACGTGCGGTGAAGATCTGAGAGAAAAACTCAATGTCTATTCCAAAGAACTCCGAGAAAAACAATCTCTTCACGTTCCCATTCAGGAAGTTGAGTTACAAAAAGTGTTCAAGAACGTATCCAAATCCATAGGTTCTCTCATCAAAAATGCCGGAGCACTTGTGGTTGGTAACTTTGTAGAATTGCCAAAAATCACATCCAATGCAACCTACTTAGGAAGTATATTTCTCAACCTAATCACCAATTCCATTAAGTATAAAAAAGCTGGCATTAAGCCTGTTATTAACATAACCTCCCGATTGGAAGGTCACAAAGTGCACCTAACATTTACAGATAATAGAATTGGTTTTGATTTGGAAAAAGTGAAAGATAAAATTTTTGGCTTTCAGCAAACTTTCCACAATCATAGCGACAGTCGTGGCATAGGTTTATACTTGGTTTACAATCATATTCAAAGTCTTGGTGGAAGTATACAAGTAGAAAGCAAACCTGGAGAGGGAACTACCTTTCGGATTATTTTAAATGTCTAGAAGAAGCTTAGCTATAAGTAATTATTTTATGGATGTACGGAATGATGCCATTAGCCTTATTTTCTTTGCTTTCTCGGCCGGGAAACCGAAGCGACATTTTCGCCCCGATGTTTACGGGGATTACCAATTTATATATTACTTATGTCTTTTACTGACAGAAAAGCCCATATACACAACTTATTTTGTAGCCTATGTATTCCCAAAGACAATGCAGGACAGCTAATTCAATTTTAATATTTTGATTGCTGCTAATTGCAAGCCCCTCAATTTCGTACCAATGAGTAAATCGATATTTCTTTTTCTATTGGCAGGTCTGTCCGTTTTTTCCTGCACGCAACAGAATGAATTCGGAGCTGAAATAAGTACGAAAAGTGAGCAAATAGAAGCAGGGAAATCCCTTTTCGAAGCAAATTGCAGTACCTGCCATAATTTTGACCAACATGGGATAGGCCCAAACCTAAGTGGTGTCACCCATAACATAGATACTGAGTGGATAAGGGATTTCATTAAAGATCCATCGAAAATTATCGCTTCCGGAGATCCACGAGCGGTTAGTTTGGTAGAGAAGTATAAGACGCAGATGCCTTCCTTCGCTGGACTTTCTGATGAAGAGTTGGATGCAGTATTAAGTTACCTCCACATTTTCCAAACACTTCCTGACACCATTCCCCAAGTTGGCCTAGAGAACCCAATCCCGGATAGCATTCCAGATTCAGGCATTCGATTAGAACTAGAATACTTTGCGCAGCTTCCTGCTTCAGACCCAAAAGCTCCGATGGCTAAAATGACAAAAATGGAGGCTGAGCCAAATTCAGGGAGATTATTTGTCAATGATCAGCGGGTAGGTCTTTATGAATTAGTCGATGGTCAACCTAATCTCTATTTACCAATAACTGAACTAAAACCTAATTTGGTAAGCAAACCTGGATGGGCTACTGGACTTGCTAGTTTTACTTTCGATCCTGAATTTAATCAAAACGGCAGATTCTATACTGCTCATACAGAGTCAGAAGGCACACAAACAGCCGATTACAGCTATTCTGACAGTATCAAACATTTTATGCAATGGGTGTTGACAGAATGGAAAGTTGACAATCCTAAGGCAACAGTTTTTGATGGAAGTAGCAGGGAATTGGTAAGAATAGATATTCCTTCCCAAGCGCACGGGATGCAAGAATTGACTTTTAATCCTCATGCTAAAAAAGGAGATCAAGATTACGGATTGCTTTACATCGGATTTGGAGATGGAGGTCTTACAGAACAACGGGCAGCCTATTTATCTGATAGCAAAGGCGCTAAAATTTATAGCAGTATTCTGAGAATTGATCCCAATGGGAGAAACAGCCCCAATGGTAAGTATGGGATTCCGCCAAGTAATCCTTTTGCAGGTGTAGATGGCAAAGCCGGAGAAGTGTATGCTTATGGTTTCCGAAATCCGAATCGAATCTTTTGGGATGTTAATGGAAATATGTTTGCTACTGATATTGGTCAGCATTCTATAGAAGAACTTAATAAAATCGAGCCTGGCAAATTCTATGGCTGGCCTATCCGCGAAGGGCGCTTCATCATCAATCCTTATGGAAACTTTAGAGACATTTTTGAATTGCAAACGGGTGATGAAAATATGGGAATTACCTATCCAGAAATTCAAATTGACCACGATGAGATTGCAGCCATATTTGCAGGCTATGAGATGCCTTATGGCAAGTTAAAAGGGAAATTTATATTTGGAGATATTCTATCAGGCAGGTTGCTATACACCGATCTCAACGACTTGGGTAAAATGAAAGTCCAAAGCTGGAAAGTTATTTTCGAAGGAAAAGAGATGACCCTCAGAGAATTAGTACGAAATGATAGAGTTGACCTCAAATTCGGGCATGATGCGGCAAACAACATCTATATCATGAACAAAACTGAAGGGAAGATTTATAAGATCAAGGATTAGTAAATGATATTTTCAAATTAATTGCCCAAGATATTCATCGTCCCCACATAGTAATCTTTATCCACAATGATTTTGGCATTTTTCTGATTGACATCCACTACTTGCCATTGTCGAGTTGGAGTTACGTTCATTTCCTTTCCGTCCACATAGATTTTCAATGGCATATCGAAGCTCTCAATTACATTTTCCCATCGGTAATTCAACTTGCCATCCTGCAAATAATAACTGAAAATCGGAATTCGAATGTCTCTCAGGTATTGATCAAAAACAGGAGTTAGATTGATTCCAGCTTTCTGACTGATGTAGTTTTCAATTTGTCGGGTAGAGACGGTTTTATGGTAAAACTCAGAATTCAAGCCTCTCAAGATTGCTCGCCATTTATCATCGTCATTCAAAATTTGGCGAATGGTATGCAGCATGTTATGACCTTTATTATACATGTCACCGGATCCTTCCTGATTCACGCCATAAGGCCCTATAATCGTCTCCGCATTAGCTATACCTTTTCTCAAGCCCAACGTGTAAGCTGAACCGGCTTCTTCCCCATAGAAATAATCCAAAAATAGATTCTCTGAATAAGAAGTGAAACTTTCATGAATCCACATATCAGCAATATCCCGATACGTAATATTATTGGCAAACCACTCATGACCAGATTCATGAATTATAATAAAATCGAATTTCAATCCCCATCCTGACCCACTTATATCTCGTCCCAAATACCCATTCTCATAGTTATTCCCATAAGTAACAGAGCTTTGATGCTCCATTCCCAAATAAGGTACTTCTACAAGTTTGTAGCTGTCTTCGTAAAAAGGATACGGCCCAAACCAATATTCGAACGCCTCCATCATGCGAGGAGCATCTTTAAACTGTTTCTTGGCTTTGGCCAGATTCTCACGAAGCACATAATAATCCATGTCTAACTCGCCTTTTTCACCTTTGTATTTCTCACCAAAGTGTACGTAATCCCCCACGTTGATATTTATTCCGTAATTGTTTATCGGGTTTTTTACTTCCCAGTGATACGTTTTGGTTTTGGCAGCTTTGTTATGATCTGTTTTGATCAATCGCCCATTTGAAACATCCATCAGGTTTTCTGGCACAGTCACGCTGATCGAAACTCCCTGATCTGGCTCATCATACATGTGGTCTTTATTTGGCCACCAGATACTCGCACCCAGTCCCTGATTGGAATTTGCTATGAAAGGCAAACCATTACTGTCTTTCTCCCAAGTCAATCCACCATCCCACGGAGGGCGAATAGCTTCTACTGGCGTTCCAGAGAATGTTAAAATCAACTCTTTTTCTTCCCCTAACGGTTGTGCCGATTTTAGTGTAATAAAGTGCGCATTTCCCTCATGTTCGATTTCCAACTCCGCGCCATCTTGCGCTGCCTTGGTAAGTTTCATCGGCGCTTGCAAATCGATTTGAATGCGCTTTGGAGCCTCCACCACTTTGTAGCGAACTGTGTTTTTGCCAGAAAGTGACTTGGTCTTAGGATCTACCGTTACTTCCAAATGATAATACTGCAGATCCCACCAAGCACGCTCAGGAGTTATCGTGCCACGAAGGGTATCCTGCCTGGTAAATTCTTCGCTGTGAGGAAACATCTGAGCCTGGGCGCTGAGGCAAAAGAGGAGGCAAAAACTAAGGAATATAGATCTCATGAGTAAGTCAACATTTGGGGTTTGAAACCACAAGATACTTGGAAGGATGAATTCAAAGGCAATGAATTTCCACGAAAGGGCTAAATTCTAGTCAAATGAAGTATTCGCAAATCATGATTCTCAGTGTGGCAGCCAACCCTAATTTCTTTGCTCAAATGGCTAGATGCCTGATGACGGGTTACCGGCGGAACATTTCCGATAGGTTTTAGCTTTATTTCCATTGCTTTGCTTTAGCTGTTGGGAATGTTTGGTGAAACCCAAAAAATCTCAACTATAAATTACAACGACAAAACTTTTCGGCCAGTCAGCACCACTGAAAATGGAGAGACGTCTGCAGAGACTATCTTCCACTACAGGCAAAACGGCAACATAATAACCTGCGGATATTCTGGTGGGAAAATCATTCATGGACATCTGATAGGTTTGGTAGACAAAGCAGGAAATATCAACATGCGCTATCATCCGGTAAATTCGCAGGGTGAACTGATGACTGGAATTTGCCAATCCACACCTGAAACTCTTGAAAATGGAAAAATTCTCCTCCACAAATCGTGGCAATGGACATCTGCTGATGGCTCCAAAGGTGAGTCTGTGCTGGAGCAGGTATGTAGGATGGGCTGGATGTCGGGTGACCAAAGTACGTTATTCCTAGAATTGAGGATATCCTATGTTGCTTTTATCATCAACTTAGAAAGTCCTAAATCAGCAAGTTATGGACAAGAAAAAATTTAAGTCAGACTCCCAAAAAAGACTTATTTCAAAGGCAATAGAACGTGAAGAGGACATAAAACACGGTAGCGTATTGGATATAGACGAAGTCAAATCGCTCCTTTTCGAACACTTAAAATCGCAGGCAGAGGAGGTGAGTAATGGTGATTATGTCACTCAAGAAGATTTGGGAAAAGAAGCTGAAAGCTGGTAAAAGACGGATTTTGGTTGAGGTCCAAGTCTGGAGCCTTTTAGCAAGTAATTGAATGATTAACCTGCGTTCTCTGCGAAAAGCTCTGCGTTCTTTGCGGTTATAATAAATTCAAAAAATAACCCAGCGGATTCTTCATCCGCCAGGCATTTCTATTTTTAGCTTACTGGTTCACTCACCGCTTTGCGAAGTTCTTTCGCAGCAGCCACCATCTCAATCAGGGCTTTTTTAGTTTCCTCCCAGTGACGGGTTTTCAAGCCACAATCAGGATTTACCCACAGATTTCTAGCAGGAATTACAGCCTTAGCTTTCATCATGAGATGAACCATTTCTTCCCTTGAAGGAACTCTTGGAGAGTGGATATCATATACACCTGGGCCGATTTCATTTGGATAATTAAACTCGGCAAAGGCATCCAACAGCTCCATTTGAGATCTGGAACATTCTATCGTTATCACATCAGCATCCATGTCTGCGATGTTTTGGATGATGTCATTAAACTCAGAATAACACATGTGTGTGTGAATCTGAGTTTCGTCTTTCACACCACTGGCAGAAATTCTAAATGCCCGAACAGCCCAATTCAAATAGTTCTGCCACTCACTTTTGCGTAGCGGAAGTCCTTCTCTGATCGCTGGTTCATCGATCTGAATTATTCTAATTCCAGCTCTTTCCAAATCCAACACTTCATCACGAATCGCCAACGCAAGCTGCGTACAAGTCTGGGATCTTGGCTGATCATTTCGCACAAAACTCCACTGCAAAATTGTAACTGGTCCCGTGAGCATTCCCTTTACAGGTTTCCCTGTTAGCGTTTGGGCAAAAGCAGACCAACGTACCGTCATCGGCTCGGGCCTGTGGACATCTCCATATATAATCGGTGGCTTCACACATCTACTGCCGTAACTCTGCACCCAGCCAAACTTCGTGAAGGCAAACCCTGCCAATTGCTCGCCGAAGTATTCGACCATGTCATTCCGCTCAAACTCTCCATGAACAAGCACATCCATTCCGATTTCTTCTTGCCAAAGGATCGACTCCTTGGTTTCGTCCTCCAATAGCTTTTCGTAACTTGTTTTGGTCAAATCGCCTTTCTTAAACCTTGCTCTCCAAGATCTTACGTCTGTAGTTTGGGGAAAAGAGCCAATCGTAGTTGTGGGAAAAAGCGGAAGATTTAGGGTAGCTTTTTGTATATTTTGACGGATCGAAAAGATATTTTTACGAGTATCATCTCCTTGTGAGATAGAATTTATCCTTTCCTTGACCTGAGAGTTGTGAATAAGTGGAGAAGTATTTCTACTTAAAACTGCCGCCTGATTGGCTTTCAATTCTTCCAGAGCAGCTGTGGTAGGATTAGCAGATGCCAGATGAGCTAATGTCACGACTTCGACTACTTTCTGCTTCGCAAAAGCAAGCCACTGTTTGATCCCAGCCGAAAGTGATTCTTCATTAGTCTCCAGATCCAAATCGCATGGCGAATGAATCAAAGAGCACGAAGGAGCGATCAATATCCGATCTTCACCAATGGCTTCCTTCGCTTTTTGGATCAAGGAAAGCGAGCTGTCAAAGTCATTTTTCCAGATATTTCTACCATCTACTACGCCCAAAGACAACTTGACATTTGCTTTCAATTTGCCTGAATCTAAAATATCGTCCAGCTGAGAAGGACATCTCACCAAGTCCAAATGCAAGGTGTGAACAGGAAGGGAAAGTGCTGTTTCAAGGTTTTCTCCGAAGCAGTCAAAATAGTTAGCTAGGATTACTTTAAGCGATGGAAAAGCTTTTTTGATTTCTCCATACACGTAAACAAAAGCCTTCTGCTCTTTTTCCGTAAGATCCATCGCTAAGAACGGCTCATCAAACTGTACATATTCCACATGTAGCGAATCGAGTTTTTTGAGGATCTCAAGATAAACTGGAAGCAAATTTTTGATCAAATCGATTCGCTCAAATCCTTCCTCTTTTTCCTTACCCAACAGCAAATAAGAAACTGGCCCAATCAAAACAGGTTTAGTTGCTATCCCTGCTTGTTTTGCTTCAGAGAATTCTTGAATTACTTTGGTAGAAAACAGTTCAAATGTCTGATCATTTTTGAATTCAGGAACGATGTAATGGTAATTCGTATCAAACCATTTGGTCATTTCCATAGCTGTGATATCAAGCCCATTTTGCTGATATCCACGAGCCATTGCGAAATAGAGATCCAGCTCATTTCCGCCTTTTTGTAAAATCACCTCATGATATCGCTCGGGAATCGCCCCTACCATCAGAGACATATCCAACACCTGATCGTAAAATGAAAAGTCATTGGAAGGAATCAGGTCAATTCCAGCTGTCTTCTGGAATTGCCAGTTTTCTTTTCTGATCTTTTCCCCTGCTGTGACCAGCTCAGAAAGTGTTGTTTTGCCAGACCAATACTGTTCGCAGGCTTTCTTAAGTTCTCGGTGGCTACCAATTCGCGGATAGCCAAGATTATGCGTTTGCATCTCTTTTAACTTTTAATGATGAATAATTAGTTAAAAGCTCTTTGGCTAAATTTCACCATGCAGGCGAATAAGTCAGTTGGAAAAGTGAAATACGCACATAGCAAGTTATATCTGAGCCGAAAGGACACAGATAAAGCACTCTAAGAAAGCGTATCAAACTTGACTAAATGGCCTCTGTTTGCGGAAGCATCGTCAATTCGGAATAGGCAGGTCTCCTGACTTGTAACGACTTTCATCGTCCTTCCCGTCTCCGTGGTGTTGGCGACAGTGGACTTGCGAGGATGATCGTCTTTGGTATGTTACTTACAGTTGCGCGACAGTTCGTGATTTACACACGATTCCCTATTAATCTACAATTAAGCAAAACCTCTTCCGGTTGATAAAGAAATAAAGTTAAGAACTATTTCAGTGGTGAAAGTAATGAATTTAACTTAGCTAACACTTGAATCTAAGGCTAGCTTATTCAAATTACACGAACTATAACCCTTAGAGAGAAAACCTTATTCTTACACCCAACAAGGAAATTACTTCAAATCCACATGCAACTACTAACTGCTATTTTCATCCCTGAGATAGCAGCTCTTCGCCTCTACTTTCTGTATTTCGAAATGTTCGCATGGGACACGATAGGGAGAAAAAATTTTACGCAAATCCCTGCAGAAGTATTTCCAAAAACAAACTCAATGGCAGCAAATCAAGGTTTGTACAATAGCTTTTTGGTCACTGGATTAATTTCGTCACTAATATAACTGACACAATGTGGGCTGACTACGTTGCTATGTTCTTCCTCAGCTGTGTATTAGTAGCTGGTAGTTATGGAGCATTGACAGTTAGCAAAAAAAATCTTCTTTGTACAGGGTTTACCAGCGCTGATTGCTTTGATTTTGGTGCACTTGAAATAGAGAATAACTAGTAAGAAGGATAGTGCCAATCTTCCCGCAGATTTGCGCTGAAACTTTCGCAGATTAACGCAGAGCTAGAAAAATCAGCGAATATCTGCGCTTTTTATCTACGTTAATCTGCGGGAAATCAACTACAAATCATCTTCCTCAAGCTCGTCCTCATCACCAGGACTCATATCAAACATAGAGCTGAACAAGTCTTTGAACTGTAATCCGGTATCGAGCACTTTCTTACTGAGTTGAGAGAATTCTGCCAAGCCATGAAGGGCAAACTCCATGAAGAATTCCTTCTCTTTTTCTGGCATGTCCTTCACCAATTGCGTCACTACATCTTCCAAACCAGGTACAGAATGAAGCGCAGTTTTATAATCCTTGTCATCTTGAGCAGCGAGGATATCCAATTCATTTCCTTCGCCAAACCAAGCCAATGGCAAGACGTAAGGATTTCCCTCTTTGGACTTTTTCTTCTGTTCAGGTGATGGGAAATAATTCACAAACTGAGAGCGAATGGCTTTTCCTATCAAATTATAGGCAACCAGACCTGCGCCTTCCTGCTCGCCTTCATAGACTAATTCGACTTTACCCGTGATAGCAGGAATTACTCCAATCAAATCAGCAATCCGAATAATGGTATTAGACTCGCCATTCATATACATTCTGCGCTCAGCAGCGGAGATCAGATTTTCATAGGCAGAAATAGTCAATCTCGCTGATACACCACTTTTCTCATCCACGAACTCAGAACTTCTTGCTTCGATTGCGATTTGCTCGATCAAGTCCTTCATCAACTCAGGGACGTAGATGCTATCCACAGGCTTGCCTTTCAGATTAGCTTCCTGAGCGGTAATTCTTCTACCGATCTCAATGGATTTAGGATAATGCGTAATGATCTGACTTTCAATTCTATCTTTCAGCGGAGTAACGATACTTCCTCGATTGGTGTAGTCTTCTGGATTTGCAGTAAAGACAAACTGGATATCCAATGGCAATCTCAATTTGAAACCACGAATCTGAATATCGCCTTCCTGCAAAATATTGAACAAGGCTACCTGAATTCTAGCCTGCAAATCAGGTAATTCATTGATCACAAAAATGGATCTATGCGATCTTGGCACCAAGCCATAATGAATCACGCGCTCATCATTGTAACTTAACTTCATCGTGGCGGCCTTGATAGGATCCACGTCACCGATCAAATCTGCAACTGACACATCTGGCGTCGCCAACTTCTCAGTGTAGCGATCGTCTCTATGCCACCATCCGATTGGTGTATTATCACCTTTTTCCTCGATCAGGTCTTTTGCAAAAGAAGTCAAAGGCTGCAAAGGATCGTCATTCAATTCTGCTCCAAAAACCACAGGGACGTACTCATCGAGAAGATGCGTCATCATTCTGGCAATTCTTGTTTTCGCCTGCCCTCGCAAACCCAGTAAATTGATGTTGTGTTTAGAAAGTATCGCCCGCTCAATGTCAGGAATTACTGTGTCTTCGTAACCCCAGATTCCTTCGAAGACATTTTCTTTCTGCTTGATCTTGGAGATCAAGTTATCGCGAAGTTCTTCTTTGATGGATTTGGATTCGTAACCTGCAGCTTTGAGTTGGCCGAGGGTTTTTATTTGGGTGAGTTCTTTTGATGTCAGTTTTTGGTAGTCCATATTACTTACAAGCGTTTCGTTCTATTTCGTTTATAATCTTCAAAAATCAGGTCGCCAAGCCCTTTCAAGCTGCTGTAATAGGCATTCCCATTGTTTACTTTGGTGAATTCCTTTACAAACTCCTTCAGATAAGGATCCGAAGCAATCATAAAAGTAGTCACAGGTATTTTCAGTTTTCGGCATTGAGCAGCGAGCTTCAGCGTCTCGCTGAGGATCTTACTGTCTATTCCAAAAGCGTTTTTGTAATATTTTATTCCCACTTTCAGACACGTTGGTTTTCCATCCGTGATCATGAAAATCTGCTTATTAGGATTTTTCCTTTTGCGCAGTAAATCCATTGCCAGTTCCAGTCCAGCAACCGTATTCGTGTGATATGGTCCAACTTGGAGATAGGGTAAATCCTTGATCTCAATCTGCCAGGCATCGTTTCCAAAGACGATTATATCTAGGGTATCTTTTGGATAGCGGGTTTTGATAAGTTCTGCCAAAGCCATAGCCACCTTCTTCGCAGGAGTGATTCTATCCTCGCCATACAAAATCATGGAATGGGAAATATCGATCATCAGCACAGTCGAAGTTTGGGAATGGAATTCATTTTCCACCACCTCCAGATCGTCTTCTGTGAGCAGATATTCTCCCGAAAAACCATGATTAGCCTGTGCATTTCGAAGTGAATCCGTCAAAGCAATCTGATCTAGATTGTCTCCAAATTCATAGGCTCGTCGATCAGTACCTCTTTCCTCGCCTTGACCTGAATGGGTGGTTTTATGCTGTCCTGATTTCCCTCGCTTAAGTTTACCGAAAATCTCCTCAAGAGCTGACTTTCGAATCGTCTGTTCCGCTTTCCCCGTGATCTTAAATTCGCCTTTTTGGTTTTCCTCGGTGAGGTAGCCTTTGCTTTTCAGATCATCGATAAAGTCTCCAATTCCATACTTGGGATTGGTCATGTTATAGCGATTGTCCAAGTTGGTGAGCCAACTCAAAGCCTCCGCCACATCTCCACCAGTCATGGTGACGATTTGCAAAAATATATTAAGCAGATTCTCAAACGTATTCTTCTCAGGATCCTGAGTGGGCACGAACTGAGTAAATCGAAATCCTTTCATAAACCTTCTAACAGTTGAAGTGGGTGATGAGTTTAGTAGAAAACGTAAAAACCCAAAAAAGATGAAAAACTACCTAGCAACAGTGAGTATCGTTACCGGTATTTTGATCCTATTTGTGACACTGATACAATTTGAAGTCACTTTATTTCTTATCTGGCTGATCTTCCTAGCTGGACCTGCATTAATTCTTTGGATGGTTTGGTCCGTTCTGGTTGCAGATGTGTTCGTGAAGGAAACATTTGAGGAGCAATGGTATCAGGATCAGCCGGACATGTTGAGAATGAAGGAGGGTTGAAAAGTTTTCACTCGGTTCTCAGTTCCGATCTACCTGACATCTAAAAGATAATTTATCAAGTCTCGAAAAATTCTTTTGGAGAAAGAATTGGCATTTCCCCCTCTACATACTTGAAATCCTTCTTATCTCGGGTGATTAAGAAATCCATTTTATTAGCCTCAGCTGTAAAATACTGAAGTCCATCTTCTTTGTCTTTGAACTTTGAATTTAATGATTTATTAATCACTTCATTACCTGCAGAAACTACTTGACAGACTAAAATAAAATCATGCATTGAAAACTCAATCAAAGGAATTTTATAAATGTCAAAAACTAAATAATAAAGGTTACCCAAGCTACTTTCTGCAATAAACAAGCGAGCCAATCCATTTTTAGCCAAGGTTAAAAACAATTTGGCATCTTCATAGAATGGTTGCCTCTTAGCGATAAGATCAATAACTACATTCGTATCTAAAAAAATCTTAACCATATTTTTGCTTTAAAAATCGCGTGAGTAAAACTTTGTCAGACTCTTTTTGCTCTTCCATTGGCTCCATGGACTCTAACCTTTTCAAAAGTCTTCCAGCAGCTAGTTGCGAATCGGTTTTTTCAAGATCTGGACTTTCCTTTTCAAAAATCTCTTCAAACATCTTGGAAAGAGAAATGCCTCTACTTGCTGCCTGGTGTTTGGCTTTATCTACAATTTCTTTCTTTACGGTGAGGGTGAGTTTAGTTTTCATGGTTGATACGTGTTTAATTTAAATATACGTGTAATATCCAAAAAGAAGTTTCCTAATTATTCTTGTTTTTCCTAGAATAGTAAACTCCCCTATCTTTACCCCATGACTCCCGCCGAAAATAACGCCTCAATCATCAAATCCACCGCCAAGCGGCTGGGATTTGACTTTTGTGGGATAGCGAAAGCAGGATTTCTAGAGGAGGAAGCGCCCAAATTAGAAGATTGGCTGAACCGCAACTACAATGGTGAAATGGGCTATCTCGCCAATCACTTTGACAAGCGACTCGATCCTACTAAACTGGTAGAAGGTGCCAAAACGGTGGTTTCTCTAGTATACAATTACTATCCGAAGGAAGAGCTACCAGCTGGAAACTCTGACATCAAACTCGCCAAGTACGCTTACGGAGAGGATTATCATTTTGTGATTCGTGACAAACTCAATGAATTTTTGGAAATCCTCCGTGAAGAAATCGGAGAAATCGATGGTCGA